>Ga0116156_10004580_pt1 | contig 11696 bp, 8 predicted proteins | sample AD_UKC045_MetaG_FD_89891 | JGI IMG/M metagenome (GOLD analysis project Ga0116156, IMG submission 89891) | Active sludge microbial communities of municipal wastewater-treating anaerobic digesters from USA - AD_UKC045_MetaG | ecosystem: Engineered > Bioreactor > Anaerobic > Digestate | place: USA... | reverse complement strand
TATTCAAGCGAAAATCTGAATTATATGTGCCCATATCAAGAGCAATCGCATTTCTTCTGCTACTGGATATTGTAACTGATTCTATTGTTGGCTGTGTATAGCCACTTACTTTTAATGGATATCCAAGAGCATCTTCTGTATCACCTGCGTAATTAATTACAACATTTTTAAGTGATGAGGCTGGCAATCCCATGGCATCCTTGTTAAGATATATTCCGCCCCAGTCCCTAGAAGCTGGAACGGAGTTGCCGTCTGCGTTTGAATCTCCTCCAATCATATCATTCCTGAAAGATGTAAAATATATGGGCATTTCTGCTGTGCCGTTGGCAACAATGCGACCGTTAATATAAATATCTGCACCATGTCCCGAATATACCTCATCGCTATGAAGCTTTACGATAACTCCTGGGTCAATAGTCAATGTGCTTCCAGCACCAATGATGAGATCTTCTTGATTTAAAAGATAGTTAGCTTCAATGTAATAAGGAACACCGACAACACTTAACCTAATATTGCTGGAATAATTACCAAGCTCTAAACCGACAGCATTGCGTCTATTAGAAATTAATTTTATGTTTGATATTGTTGGAGACTTTTTATTAACTTTTATCGGGAAACCACCTGCGCGACTATTAGTGAATTTCCCTCCATGTCTAAATTCTGCATAGCTGATTTGCCCGGAACTAAAGTCTCCATTGAAATATATTCCACCCCATGACCCGACTGCCATTTCACCGTCAGAAGTAAATATTATTGGGTTATCCTTGTCACCATTAGCAGTAAAATTTGCACCCATATTAATATACAAATCATCATCAGGATCTTGAAATTCTACAATTACTCCCGGCATAATTGTTAATGAACCGTTAACAGTCACATCACATGTAATTTTCACTGGACTCATTGCCAGATTCCAAGTCTCATTTCCATCTATATTTCCGCACTTGGTAGTAACGGGAGCACCCGGATCAGTACAGACACCTGTATTGCAATATTTTGTGCCATAACAAGTCCCGCAATACCCTCCGCATCCATCAGGACCACATGATTTTCCATCACAGACAGGAGTGCATTCTCCCGTATAAGTAAGGGTGTAGGCAACTGAATTTGAATTTACTAATCCACCATCCCAATATTCGGCACGGTATAACATTTGCCTGCCAGTGAAACCGACATCATTTGGATCGACCCTGTTCAAAAAAGATTCAGCCCGTTGTTTTGCTTTTATTGCTTCTGTTTCCTCAACAATACCTTCACACTCAAGACCAAAATACCAAACAACATTTCCATCTGAATCAGAAACAACATTGGTTCTACTTTCAAATCCAGCAACTTCATCTTTAAAAATAAGTGTTATGTCAGCTTTGTTGGGAAATCCTGTGCCGCTTTGATCTATGCATCCGGAAACATCTCCCGCTACGGGGTAAACTGTAACTGTCGGCGCAGAATATTTTGTTATTCCTACCGCATTAAATGCAGAATTTATTCTTGTACAATAAGAAGAATTTATTCCTGAACCAGATTGCTCTACTAAATCATTGCAACCTTGTAATATTGCCCACCTTCCAGCTTTAAAATTTGCTGTTGGAAACAAATAATTACCAGCACCATATATTGTTATTCTTCCAGCGTTGTTTCTTCCTATACCGAATAAAGGATTCATTTTAGATGTGTCGAGTCTATGGTAGTGAACACTGCCTTCTGTTTCGCCATAAAGATACCCTGCTTGACTAAATATTGTAGATTCCTTATATTTATCTTCATCATCATATTGATCCATGTGATCATGATAACCCCACAATAGAAGACCATCATTCGGATAGTCTATACGCCTTACTATTTGGCCTGAGTCTGTACTTTCTCCGATAGTCCAGTTAACATCATTAAATGATGCAATCATATCTGCAATTGCTTCATGCAATGCTTGGGATTGAATTAAATTGTATTCTAAGTTGGCAGTATTAAAAAGGAATCCGTGTGTCCATTCATGATAAAAAGTATCAAGCGCAACCATTCCACTTGAAAAAGCAGCATACTTGTAACCATTCTGAAAATAAGCTCCACCTGAACTTGCGGCCCAAGAGCTATGAATAATAACCCGATAAGGAAGGTTGCCAACGCTTGAAAATCCATTCGGAAAAAAATTATTAACAAGAAAATTATTATACATCTGTGCCAAATCGAAAGATTTTATCGCATCTTGATCCGTGGTGTCGTGTCCATTAGTTTCATCCATAATCAAAGCACCATATGGAGATGAAACCATGTCTGTTCCCTGCAAAAATACTTCTCGTGATATTGATACAGCTACAGCTATTTCTTTGATTTTCTCAAGAGATTGAGCATCCAAATAATAAACCTTATCATTTAAAGGATTTTTAGTAGTTGTTACAATCTTCCAGGCAAGAACATTCGCCTCTTTGCCAGATGATTCTTCTCCGACAAGTGCCCGACTATAAATAACCAATTCTGCTGTTGCATCAAGTATTTCAAATTGCTCACTTTCTTTTACCGCTTCAATCGCCTGATAATCTGAGATAAACGGATTGACATCGAGAGCAAGATCAGGAACCAGAGCACCAATAAGAACTCTTACCTGATTTTTTGGTCCGAGCCCAACATTAATCATAGCTCCGTCAACAGGGATACCTTTATATGTCTGGGTGAGTTTGATTGTGGTGAATCCGCCTTCGTTACCCTGTTTTTTGAAAAACTTCAATTCGTCTTCCGGTTGCAACCTGAAAGCATCACTCACATTTTCCATGAAATAAAGTGCCAGCTCTTCTTTTTCCATTCCATAAAACTCATTAGAGGAAAATCCATCATTCCCAAATTTTACATAAAGTGGAGATTGAGTTTTTTCATTCCAGTCAAACACCAACCCTTCTGAAGCGATCCCTTTAAAAACTTTAATTGAAGATGTGATCAGATCTGATTCATTGAATTGAACACGGTTCTGATTAGAAATTTCTTCTGATAAATTATCTTCCAAAGAATACTCAGCAATTTCACAGGAAACAATCATCCCTGCAAAAACAAAAATCAAAACAGTTGATAAAAATCTCATAGGGATCTCCATTTATTTAACAACTTTATTATAAATAGCCTGAATGCTTTCTTTCAGTTCAGGCATCATTAAGCCTAACTGCTGGAGATGAAACTTTAATGCCTCCTGATCTGCTCCTTCCATTGAAAGTCCTTTCCTATAGTGGTTTTCGGCTGCTGCAATGTCTTTTTCGATCAGTGCTGCATCACCGAGAAAATAAAATCCTTCCTGCTTTACATAACCCGGCTTGCTCATCAGTGAGTAAACGACTTCATTTTTTATCATCATCAGGTTTTTGTTTTTAAGTGCCTCCCAGTATTTAGAAAGAAATTTCTGTCTCTCTTCCGGTTTTTTCAGTTCAGAATCGGGTATTTTTTCTATGGAAAGTCGTTTTTTTTCTTCTTCATCTCTTTTTTTCTGCAACTCATTCTGCTCTTCATTCTTCTTTTCCTGTCTAATCTGGTCCTGTTTTGCTAACTCCTGTCTTGTTGCCTGCATAATCTTTTCCTTTTCTAGCTCTTTATCGTCAACTATTCTGTAAACATCTCCTGACACTGTCACATGTCTGGTGCACCAGAATAGATAAAATTTGTCTTCCACATCTGCTCTGACATTGAAAACAGCTTTGTTGCCGTTTTTTAAGCCGGCTTGTGCATTAAGTTTTTCCATTGCCTGTTTCATAAGTGGTTTGTATGCCGGAAAAATGCAAAACACGCTTGGACCTTTTACCGTCGAAGAAACTTCTCCTTCAAATTTCATGTCTTTGACTGGAACTTGATAACTTAAGCTTGTTCCACCATGCGTTTGTGCAAAACCCACACTGATTCCGCAAGAAATAAAAAACAACCCGAAAATTGAAACTATCATGACTCTGAACATTTCAAAAATCTCCTCAAAGATAAATAATTAGCTTAAAAACACATATTGTATGAATTTTATAGTTTTTTATTATAGTGTCAACTTTTTGCAACATTTCAAATAAACCGCTTTTGTTGTCTATATCCTACAGCTTTTCTATCTGTTTTCCATATTATTTCCGCCATGAGTATTCGAGAGAATTTCGGTCAGCGTTTAAAGGTGCTTAGACAGCACAGAAAGATGAGTCAGGATGATGTGTCCCTTGCTTCGGGCATTGACAGAAGCTATATTTCACAGATCGAGACGGGCAAATCTTCCCCTACTCTTGACATCATAGATAAGATCGCGAAAGCACTGAATGTTTCGACTGATGAGCTTTTTATTTTCGGTGTGTCGGAGCCGGAAAGAACTTATGACGGCGAACCTTTTGAAAATGCTGATTAAAAGACCTTTTTTCTTTGAAAATTTTATTTTCCTGACAAGGAATCTGAAACAAAAGACTTGATTTCATTTATAGAATCTTCTTCACTGGTCCAGCCTTCAATATGTTTTACTATTTTCATATCTTTTGCATCAATGAAAACACTCACCGGATATCCTTGATTTACATATCTGGAAAAATTGTTCTGCTGGTCATACTTAAGATAACCGTATGTGTAATATGAGTTTTCAAGGTTGAATGCCGCCATTGCGTCTTTCATTTTAAACAGTTTTGCCGGCTCCTGATCAGGTGCAGGCCCTGACAGCAGACCGTTCATTATCAGAATAACATTTAATCCGTCATCGATCATATCTTTGTCAGCAATCAAATACAGGTCGTTCCTTAATTTTGAACTGTACATACAATCATATGCCGCAAATATCAGCCATATAAGTTTTGATTCCGGATTTTTTTTGGCATACCACTCCTCTAAACGGTGCTCTGTGTCGAGCTCATCAAAAAAAGTAATGTTACGGGCAATATCTCCGGCTTTCTTAGATGTTTCTGTTTCTTCAGGATATGTATCTTCTGCGGTGTTGCCTGTATCTCCAGTGTCTCCAGTGTCTCCAGTGTCTCCAGTATTACCTGAATTACCTGAATTTCCTGAGTTCCCTGAGTTTCCAGTATCACCAGTGTCTCCAGTATTTCCTGTATCACCTGAATTTCCTGAGTTCCCTGAGTTTCCAGTATCACCTGTGTCACCACTATTTCCTGTGTTTCCTGTGTTTCCTGTGTTGCCAGTGTTTCCAGAATCACCTGAATTACCGGTATTGCCAATATCCGGTTTAACACAGGCAGCGGAATCAGTTTCATCATCATTGTTTTCTGCACAAATATTTCCATTCTCATTGCAATCTTCCAAGTTCAACCACGAACCATCGGCACAAATTTGAAGAATATTGCCGACACAACGGGTTGCGCCTTTCGGCAGGCATTTTGATTTTGTATCATCTCCACAGCTAGAAAAAAGAAGCAAACCGGCGAGAACTAATAAAAATAAAAATGATCTTCTCATGATACCTCTTTGAATTATCAGCATTTCTAAATAGATACGAACGATTTTATTTTATCAACGATTTTTTCTTTGTCAACCGACTGAAATCCGCAGATAATTCTTGCCTGATCATATTCATCAGTATATTTTCCTGCTTTATCTCTGACTGTAATGGTTGAAACAGTTTCAGCATTATCATTATAACTTATTGAATACATTGAGATAAGAGGTTGCTTTCCTGATCTTGGGACCATGTCAACCCGCTTATTTATGAACATTTTGAATTTTGAAGCGGCTGTATAAACTCTATCCCTGTACTGATAAGGGTAAACTGTTATAAACATTCCGTTTTCCAACAGATGTCTGTCTGCCGTTTCAAAATAATCTTCGATGTTTCCATTCAGTTCAAATCTTGCCGCGGACTTGTCATCGTGCGGACTTATTGGACCTTCAGCATCTGTGTAATAAGGAGGAGTTGAAGTGATGAGAGAAAATTTCTCATCAAGTTCAAGTTCTCGAAGATCTCCATGCAACAGCTTAAAACGATTTGACAATCCATTCATTTCAAGTGATTTCAATCCGAGTTCTCTTCTATTTTCACGAAGCTCTATCCCTACTCCCGATATTTGAGAAAACTTCCACAGAACTATCATAGGAACAGAGCAAAGTCCACTCCCAAGATCAAGAAAACGGCTCGGCGGATCCTCTTCACTGCAAATAATCGTCATCCACGCAGTAAGCATATCATCAGTTGAATATCTCTGCCCGACATCAGGCTGATATATCTTGAAATCTCCTGAAAGAGTGTCTATACGGGGCATAAGGATAAATTAATCCAGTTCGTAGGCACCGGCAGACCACGGAACAGTTCTTGTTTTCCCATCTTTATCTTTGATAAATATTTCAGAAAGATCTGAGCCGGCAGTTGTGATGTCATTTCCGTCAATATCCTTGCTGTCCGCTGTCAAATGAAGATCATTTGCATAATAAAGAGAACCGTCAACATAATTTACGAAACCGATGTCAGCAACAGTTTTTGAAGGAAGATATATGTTTGTAGCTGACTTATACAATGAATCACTTGAATTTTGTGTCCCCATTATTGTAACACCGGTACTTCCGCCCACGATGACATTGTTTTCAAAAACCGGAGCGAACGGGGTTATCTGGTTAGTGTTGAATTCATAAACAGGGTTGTCGTCATTAACACAGAAAAGGAGATTGTTCCTCAATTCAGGTGAACTGTATTTTCCGGAAAACTTCACGGCAGTCGTAGTCATTGTGCTTTCACCGCAATCGAGCGTGTTGTTAAACACTTTTGCTGTTGTGGAATCATAAAAATATATGCCTGAGGTCAGATCGGTTGACTTGCCGCCATGAATTATGTTGTTATAAAGAACAATGCCGGTATTCTTACTCAGAAGAACTCCGTAACTTCTTGCCTTATATTTGTTCTCCCCCGCACTGATGATATTTCCGTGAATTTTCACATCACCGTTATTTCTATATACTCCGATCCCGACATTTCCACCGTCAGTGCCCTCATCCTTACTGTGACCTGCAATTATAATATTGTTATAAATTTCAGTATTAACAGATGATTCTGCACCTATTGAACTTATTTCTCCTATGACAATACCTATTGAAGCCGCAGTAGGTGTTCCAATCGTTGTGAAATTATCAACCGCTTCACCTGCAATTATTCTGTTGTTATGAATTACCGGGCTGCCACCGCCAATCACAAGACCTGCAGAAAGAGAACCGCTCAAAGCCCCCATTAAAGAACCTTCGGGGTTTCCACCGATCAAAGTGTTTTGCGCTATCTCAGGACTGCCTGATTTGACTGTAATAGCCGAAGAAGCATGCCCTGTATCACGAGTGCTTTCAACAACAAAGCCTTCAAACAGAAAATTGTCGAGAGTGCCATCAAAAGTGACAACTGATTCCTCTGTTGAAATAATTTTTGTTATATTTTCTTCACCCGCACCAATCATATCAGAACTGTAAAGACCGCCGTCTGCAAAATCTTCGTTGAAGCCGCCTATGATCTTTATATTGTCTTTATTTATTGTAAGCGCTTCATTATATTCCCCTGCAGAAACATAAATCTCCTTTCCATCAACTGCAACTGCAATAGCTTTGCCGATTGTTGCAAAAGGAGCAGCCACAGTACCATCTCCGGTATTGTCGTTCCCGGTCACAGCAACACAGATGACATTCGCAAAACGATCGAATGTGTCTTCATCATAATCTTCAGGATCATCATCTGTTTCGATCTCATCCGGCTCTACTGCACCATCCTGCTCTTCAATATCCTGCTCTTCCAGATCGGGTTCGACACTATCAGGATAGTTGACATCTTCATCAAGCATTGATTCATCTGTCTCAACAGATTCAATGTCACTGTCAGGAGCTGTTATATCGTTATCATCCTGCGTTTTTTTCTTTTTTGAGCATCCTGAAAAGAACACTATCAAAACAACACTCATTACAACAAGAATAAACTTTTTCATGACATCCTCCTAAGATGAATAGAAATTACGGAGATTATAATGTTTTTAATTGAGAATTCAAATAAAATTCAAATAATCAGCATACAATCACCATAAGAATAAAAACGGTATTTTTCTTTTACCGCTTCTTCATAGGCATTAAGTATGAACTCTCTATCTGCAAATGCCGATATCATCATAAGCAGTGTGCTTTGTGGAAGGTGAAAATTAGTAAGAATTATGTCAACAAATTTAAATTTATATCCCGGATAAATGAAAATCCCTGTCTCTTTGTCGCATGGATGGATGATACCTTTTTCATCGTCAGCACTTTCAAGTGCTCTGACCGTTGTAGTTCCTATTGCAAGGATCTTTCTTCCAGCTTTTTTGTCATCATTAAGCCGTGAAGCACAATCTTTCGTAATTACGAACCTTTCCTTATGCATTTTGTGCTCTTCGATCTTTTCACTTTTAACAGGGAGAAATGTCCCAAGCCCGACATCAAGAACAATATTTTCAACATGACCTCTAGTCTTTTCATGGATCTTTTTTAATATTTCTTCATTGAAATGAAGTCCTGCGGTCGGTGCGGCAACTGATCCCGGAACTTGTGCATAAACTGTCTGATACTTTTCTCTGTCTTCAAATCGGCTTTTTTTCTCGTTTCTTCTTTTCAGAATATACGGCGGCAAAGGAACATCGCCGAATTCATCAAGAAATTTAAGAAGTTGAGTATCATTCAAAGAGAACTTCACATCTGCGAACTGCTCATTTCTTGACATTATTTCTGCCGTCACACCATTTTCGAAATTGACTTTTTCGCCTCTCCCGAGATGCTTTGAACACTTAACCATCACCTGCCACAATCCGCTTCCGATCTGCTTTATCAGAAGGAACTCAACAACTCCGCCTGTTGCCCTTTTTCCAAAAATGCGGGCAGGAATAACTTTTGTTGAATTAAAGACCACAGTCGTATTTTCATCAATAAAATCGGTTATATTGCCAAATTTTGAATGTTTTATGACCGGATTACTCCTGTCAAGCACCATCATTCTGCTTTCACCCCTTTTCAAAGGATTGTCAGCGATCAGCTCTTCAGGAAGATGATAATTGAAAAGTTTTGTATCCATCAGTACATTTTCCTGATCTCTACACCGGTAAGATAGAAGTTTATAATTTCAAAATGATTTTTCCCTTTCTCCGCCATCCCAGCCATGCCCCATTGGCAGACGCCGACACCGTGGCCTCCACCTTTTCCTTCAAAAATAAAATTAGACCCTTCTTTTCTGACAACAAAATCATTTGACCAGATAACAGAAAAACCGACTAACTCTCTAAATTTATTAACAGGGATCTTTTTGTTGTCAACTATCAGACTTTCGACTCTTGTTTCGCTTCTAACCACCTGAATAGATTTAACTTTACCAACTCCGAGTTTATCTGAAAGCACTTTTGAACTCACCGATCTTTTCCAACGGTAAAGAGATGATTTTTTGCAATAAGGACATTTTACAGATTTAAGATGCGGTTCATCTTTCTTCCAAATCTCTGATGATGATGAAGTCATTCCTCCGCAAGTTGAATGAAAATAGATCTTAACCGGATGATGCCCTTTTGTTATTACTTCACCTCTTGTCTCGTCAACTGCTTTATTTGATGTGACATCCTCTTTGTCAAGCCCGTCATAAACCTGATCAAGAACACTCGGAGCAAGATCAAAAAGCTCATTTCTGGGATTGAACATTTTCTGATAAACCGCAAAAGTTCTTGCTAATACTGCCTGTGTTTTCTTTGCTTCAAGAGGCCAGGAAGGTATCGCTTCTTTATTGATCACTCCTCTGACATAATCCTCTATATTCAAGTCATTGATAACAGTGAGCTTTCCATTTCTAAGCCAAATCTCAATTTCACCTCTGAACATTCTTTGACCAATCTTTATCAGCATGAATTTCGGAGTGAGTTTTATCATTTCAGAATTAAAAGTCCTGCCTGAAACAGATATTTTCCCTTTGCTCACACTCACGGTATATTTCCCCTGAATAGACCCGGCATTTTTACCGTTCTTTGTAAAAATCTCCGCATCTCCTTCGAGAGGGAATGAATCAGTGTCAACTTTTATGCCGATTTTCAGAAACGGCTTGAACCCTTCAGCCGGATTCTCGTTTTTCAGAAGTTCTTCAATATTCTGACCCGACAAAGAAAAAGAGACAATTAAAAGTGAAAAAAGTATGATCCTATTCAACAACTTCAACAACGATAGCTTCCGTACCGGAAAAATTAGATGCTTTATAATTCTCGGCCTCGTCTTTTGAAGTGAACCTGCCGTATCTTACACGGTAAATATCACCAGTCCCCTGAACCTTTAAGATGTATGTCTCAACGCTTTGTGACTCCTGAAATTTTTTTGCATTTTCAAAATCACTGAATGCTGCGAGCTGAATGGCGTAAAATTTACCTGATTCAACCGGTTTTTCATCATTCTTGACCCCTTCCGGATTAACATCTTCGCTCTTTTGGGCAGGTGACGGCTCATTGAGATTCTTTTCAACGACTTTAATTTTTGCTTTAATTTTTCCTTTTTCAGGATTGTCTATCTCTGCAAACGCTTTTTTTGACAGGTCTACAACATTCTTCCCCGGTCTGTCTGTAACTGTAACCGTAACGCTTTTTCCTGTCTCAAGTGACTGAACTTCAAGTGCTGTACCGAAAGGAAATCCTTTTGCCGCACAAGTCATTTCACCATTGCTGAACTTTGATCCGTCGGCAGCAGTTTTTCCTTCAAATTCATCACCGTAAAATGTTGCATAAAGATAGTATGTATCACCAGAAGAAACAGGGTGTTTGATCATATAAGGCGATTCACACGAAATAACTGTAAGAACAAAAGCGCTGATCATCAGCCAGATATTAAATTGAACTTTCTTCATCTTTTTCAGTTTTATATGGTGAATGATAATATGAATAATTGTAGTATGATTTGAACTTCTTTTCATGTTTCAGATCAAAGTTGTTTATTACTGTACCGAGAAAATGTATGCCCGGTTTTATTATCTTGGCAACTGACATTTTAAAAATATCCCTGGGGGTCTTATTTACATTGACAACCACGATAACACCATCTGTCATCGGAGCAATAGTAGCCGCATCACTTACAGGGCTGAGTGGCGGTGAATCGAATATTACAAGATCGTATTTAGCACTCATTTCAGCAAGAACATCATTAAATCTTGCGCTTTCAAGCAATTCAGCAGGATTTGGAGGAATAGGTCCGCAGGTAATAACATCAAGACCCGCATAAACATCACGGTTGGTGACCTGTGCCAAAGTATTTTCACCGACTATTAACGTTGAAAGACCATATTCGTTCTTCAACCCGAAAAGTTTGTGAACTCTCGGCTTCCTCATATCGGCATCTACAATAAGAACTTTCTTCCCTGCAACACTGTAACCTACACCTATATTTGCAGATACTGTTGTTTTCCCTTCCTGCGTAATTGAACTTGTTACAAGCAGTTTTGCTATTTTATGATCGGGATTGCTAAGTTTAATGTTGGTTCTCAATGATCTGAACGACTCAACAGCAAAACTCTGCTTTTTTTCTTCAAAAGCTATCTCTTTAAATTGAGAACTCTCAACAAATTCAAATTTGGGAATTATACCAAGAAGCGGCTTTTTCGTTATAGTTTCGAACTCTTTAAATGTCCTGAACCTCGTATCAAAGAACTCAACTACAAATATTGCCAGAGAACCCAGTATCATAGACAGAATCAAACCTATCAGCAATATCAGATTCTTTCTGGGCTTGACTGGAATTTTTAAGGAAAG
>Ga0116156_10004573_pt1 | contig 11704 bp, 9 predicted proteins | sample AD_UKC045_MetaG_FD_89891 | JGI IMG/M metagenome (GOLD analysis project Ga0116156, IMG submission 89891) | Active sludge microbial communities of municipal wastewater-treating anaerobic digesters from USA - AD_UKC045_MetaG | ecosystem: Engineered > Bioreactor > Anaerobic > Digestate | place: USA... | reverse complement strand
CACAAGGCTTTAAGACCCATAAGTAATTGGTTATAACTATAATAGAATTAATCAAGTGAATAGTCAAGTTTTACTAAAATAATGTTGACAGAATAACAATAGTTTTCTACAATCGTTATAATACAAAAATAAATAGGATAACAAATGACAAAATCAGAGGCAAAATTAGTCATAGAGCAAAAAGTTGAAGATTTCTATAAAAATGAAAAAGAACTACTATCAAAGGCATTTCAGGAGACTGAGGCGCGAAATAGATTTATTGATCCTTTTTTTGAGGCGTTGGGGTGGGATTTTCATCAAACGAATTTAAAAAAGAATTTATGGGATGTCCATAGAGAATTCAGTCAAAGGGATAACTCCTCAACAAAAAAACCGGATTATGCCTTTAGAGTAAAAGAGGGCAATATCTATAAAGAAAAATTCTTTGTGGAAGCAAAAGCCCCGTGGGTAAAGCTAACTGATTGCGACCCTGTTTATCAAGCAAAAAGATACGCCTTTTCTTCACATGGGAAAACACCAATTGTAATCTTAATGGATTTTCAGGAGTTTAGGGTATTTAACGGAATGGAAAGGCCTGTTTTTGAAAATCCATTACAAGGTTTAGTAAAAGGATTTGATTTAAAATATACCGATTATCTTGACAAATGGGACTTGATATATGATACCTTCTCAAAGGAAGCGGTTTACAATGGAAGTATTGATAAACTTATAGGAAAAGTCAGTAGGAGCGCAAAAACTCTTGATGATGAATTTTTGCATGATATAACAGAATGGAGAGAGATTTTAGCGCGCAATATTGCAATAAGAAATAAAGAATTGTCTGTAAACGAGTTAAATGAAGCCGTTCAAAGAATAATTGACAGATTTATCTTCATAAGAAATCTCGAAGATAGAGAAATAGAACCGGAAAATACATTATTAAAAACTATAGAACAAGGAAGCATGCTCCCTTGTTACCGGAATCTCACACCGCTTTTTTCAAAATTAAATAATAATTACAATGGATTATTGTTTAAACCGCATTTTTCTGAAAAACTAATAGTTGATGATAAGGTGATAAAAGATATAATAAAGAATATGTGTTATCCCTTGTCTCCTTTTCAGTTTGATATTATTGAACCGGAAATATTGGGGCGGATTTATGAACGGTTTTTAGGCAGTAAGATAAGGCTTACAGAAAATCATCAAGCAAAAGTTGAAGAAAAACCTGAGGTTCGCCATGCGGGCGGAGTTTATTATACTCCGCAGTATATAGTTGATTATATTGTTGAAAATACGGTAGGGAATATTTTGAACAAGGGGTTGCAACCCCTTGCTGTCCCAATGACTCCCGAAGAAATTGAGAAAATTAAAATACTTGACCCCGCCTGCGGCTCGGGAAGTTTCTTAATCGGGGCTTATCAATATCTTATAGATTATCATAAAAATTGGTATTCTCATGCTTCACAGAGCGTTCAGAAGAAATATAAAGAGGATTTTTATATTACGGCAGATGGAGAGGTTAAACTTACTCTATCCAAAAAGTCAGATATACTGAAAAACAATATATTTGGTGTGGATATTGACCGTGAAGCGACAGAAGTTGCGATCATGAGTCTCTATCTTAAACTGCTTGATGAGGGTTACGATAAAGGACAAGCAGAATTATTTATGAAAGGACATATTCTTCCGGATATGACGGGGAATGTAAAATGTGGTAATAGTTTGATTGATAGAGAGGCCTTGTTTTCCAATGATATGTTTGGAGATGAGGATATAGAACCATTTGACTGGAAAGATGAAAAGAGTGGATTTGGCAAAATATTCAAAGAAAATGGAGGATTTGACGCGGTTATTGGTAATCCTCCATATATAAGAATACAGGAAATGACCGCATGGGCTCCGAAAACAGTTGAGATTTATAAAAAAATATATAAGTCGGGAAGTCAAAAAAACTATGATATTTATGTATTGTTCATTGAAAAAGCTTTATCATTATTAAATAAAAAAGGTTTGTCGGGATATATTTTACCAAATAAGTTTATGCAACAGGATTACGGAGAAAGCATCAGAGAAATACTATCTAATAATCAGAATATTCAAACAATAGTTAATTTTAAAGATTTTCAAGTGTTTAAAGGAGCAACTACTTATACATGCCTTTTATTTTTATCGAATAATTCAAAAGATATTTTTAAGTACTCTGAATGTTTAAATGATACTCTTGAATGTAAGTTTTCAGAAATCGAATCTTCATATCTCGCTAAAGATCCTTGGAATCTTCATGGCAGTGATGATCTTGAATTTATCAACAAATTATCGGGGTTACCCATACTAGGAGATTTATGTGATAATATTTTTGTCGGCATACAAACTAGTGCAGATAAAATATTTATTATGGATATTATCGAAGAAAATAAAACTACATATAAACTTTTCTCAAAAGCATTAAATCAGGAAATTTACTGTGAAAAGATCTTTACAAGACATATAGTATCAGGTGTTGATGTCAAAAAATATACAATTCCTCAGAAAAGACAGGTTGTTATTTTTCCGTATGTATCAGAAAATGGAAAGCCTGCACTAATAACAAAAAAAAGTTTGAAGTAGAATCGCCTTTATGCTGGAAATATTTAACAGATAATAAAAAAGTGCTTGAGAATCGTGAAAGTGGGAAAATGAAAGGTGATAAGTGGTATGGATATGTATATTTAAAGAATATGACAATACAAGATAAGAAAAAGATTTGTGTTCCCCGGCTCGTTAAAGAAATTCAGGCTATACATGATGTTAATGGAGAATGGTGTCTTGATAATGTTGATGTCGGTGGGGTTATTTTAAAACCAGAATACGCTCATCTTTATGACTACATTGTAGGTTTGCTTAACTCACGACTTCTTACAAGATATCTTTCAAAAATATCAACTCCTTTCCGTGGCGGTTTCTGGTCTTGTAATCGTCAGTATCTTGAAAAACTTCCCATATACATCCCCAATCCGAATGATAAAGAAAAATATTCCCTTTGTCAGAAAATAGAAGAGATGGTTAAGAAAATACTTGAATTAAAGAAAGTAGGTAAAGATACTGATGCATCATTTCTTGAAAAGAAAGTTGATGAGATGGTTGAAGAAATTTATGGAGTGAGTTAAAATATGGACGAGATAAAAACAATCGAGGGGAATTAAGAGTAACTCACGCAGAGTAGCGGAGAGGCGGAGAAAGAGAATCAGGGGGGAAAAACGATGGATATATACAAAATGAATAAATTAAGATTTGATATTATGAAAAGAATATTCGAAATCAGCGAGTTTAATACATCTAAAAATATAGATACCGAAGCGATTGGTCAAGAACTTGAATTAGATTATGAAACTCGAACTATTATATTGAGATATTTGAGAGACGAGGGATTAATAAAATTTCTTGGCGAAAACGGCATAATCTCTCGTATTACACATAAAGGGATATCAGAAATGGAAAAATCAATAAAAAATGAACCTTCTGAACATTTTCAACCACAAACGGTAATTTACAATCTTTACAACAGCAGTAATAATAATATAATAACAAGCTCTAAAAATAGTAATATAAATATTAGCGATGATATTATTAAAATAAAAGAAATAATGGGTAGTATTGAGTCAAAAATACGGGAAGATAAAAATATTGATGATTTAAGAAAAAAAAACATTGCAGATATCATGGAAGAAATAAAAAATAATTTAAATAATAATAAAATACCAAAATTCTCAATAAAAAATCTTATTGACATTATTGGTAGTATTTCATCAATAGCAGGATTAGGAATTTCATTATCACAATTTTTATAGATTTATTTTTTATATAGTATAAAATACAAGGGGGAATAGGTGAAAAAATTAAAACTATATCTTGATAATTGCTGTTTTAACAGACCATACGATGATCAAGCGAATCAAATAATCTCTTTAGAAATAGAAGCTAAACTTTATATTCAAGAACTGATTAAAACAGGTAAATTCGATTTAACCTGGTCTTTTATTCTTGATTATGAAAATGAACAAAATCCATTTCAAGAGATAAAAGATTCAATTAAGATTTGGAAAAATTTAGCGATTGATTATGTTCCTGCAATTGATCTTATAAGAGAGGAAGCAAACAAATATGTGAATTTGTATAATTTTGGAGCAAAAGATTCCTTACATATTTGTTCTGCTATATTCGGAAAATGCGATTATTTATTAACAACAGATAAAAAAATGATTAAAAAAGGACATTTGTTAGAAAATATCATTATAATAAATCCTATAACTTTTATTTCTATTATGGAGGGAACTGATGATTAGCGATACATTGATTAGATATGAGGGTATGAAAATTTTAAGAGAAAATCTCGGAATTGTTGAAGCAGAAAAATTTATTTCTTTAATGAAAAAAGAACCATTTAACTATACGGAATGGCAAAAAGAACGATGGAAAAATGAAACAGTAGACGATATTTTTTCTAAAGCAAAAGAATTTACAGAGTAGCTAAAAAACACTCGAGCGGGGAATAGGTGAAAAAATAAGTAAAAAATCTATGGAATATGTTAGGAATAATTTTGAATCTTAGTAGATAAAAAAAATCATTTTTAAATTTATTGTTTTTTTATCAGGACTGTACCTGTTTCCCATGTTCCCCCCTAATTTGTCGATTGAATTTTGACAAAATCTTGAAAACTCAAAGCCTTACTCTTAACACGGGACATAACAAATAACACTCTTTTTGCCTCTAATCCTGCAAGATATAATAACTCATTTGACCTTATTAAAGCAGAATTATTTAGCTCTTTTTTGATTTCAATGTCAATTTTGTCTTTTTCTTCATCGGATAGAGTTAAATACTCTTTTTTACACTCATCATCAAGATAAAACTCATAATCTTTTTTTAATTTTTCAAGTTTTTTTGCCTCTTCTCGTTCCTTATCCTCTTTTTGCCCCTTTATTTTTGCTAATTGCGTTTTTTCGTATATCTCATCTATCCAGTTGTCTTTAATAGACATAAACAAATATCTCCCTCGATTTTTCATTCTTTCGGGAAAATGTGATAAAACAAAGTCAAATTGTTTAATTTTCGTTAAAATATAACTATATTCGTAACTTGAAATGATACTATAGACCTGAAACTTCGTAATATCTCGTTTCATTAACTCGCTAATTAAAGATTCGCGTTGATCGGCAGAGATTTTTGATTTATCGTTAGATTTATCAGTAGAAGGTGAAAATTCTAAGCTAAGCTTATTATTATTAAATTCATTAATCTTATTATAAGATTTGTTGCTATCGCAAATGGATTTGTTATTTTCTTGCGGAATTTGAGACTCTTCGGGCTGTTTTTCTTCGGGGGTTATCTCAACTTTTGGTTGAATCTCCTCTTGACTTATAACAATAGGATTTTCAATAAGGGGTTCTTTTTCAAGAAGTTTTTCTTCTTCTGAAATGCCCATTATATCTAAAATCTCTCCAAGTTGTTGATTTCTTTTAGCTTCGTTAGTTTTTGCCTCTTCAAGAAAAATATTTTTTATTTCATTGAATATCGCGGAATCTTTAAACGCATACCAAGTTGTATGATTGTATCTGTTAAAATTATGGTTATCTTTTATAATAATCCCAAGTTTAATAAGTGAATCAATGGCAGTTCGGATTTTATGAATTGTTAGAAACGGGTATTTTTCTAAGAGTTGGTTAAGTGTTGAAAATGTCCAGAATTTTCCGTCGACATAATTTATTCTTTTTTTTGAATTGTGGTTGATCCAAAAATAAAAGTTCTGTAATAAAACGCTTTGTTCTAATCCGTATTTCTTTAATAAAAAATCATTGATATACATAAAATGTCTCTCCCCTTTTTCAGTTTAATATGTTTTTAAAAACTCGAAAATCAAAAAGATATACCTCACCCCTCAATAAAATCTTGATTTTTTTTGAGAATTATGGTAGTCTCTTTTTGCAGAAAAGAAGACATTTTTAACTTTTATACCCTACCATGAAAGATTAATCAACAAATTTTTTATCCGTCAAAAATATTTTAAAAATCTTTGATATTTTATTTGTCAACTTAAAAGCTTCTCTTTTTTTTCAAGTTTGAATAAAAATAATGAAAAATAATTTAGATAAATTTCAAGCGTAATTAAATTTTTAATGAAAAAACACTTGACAAAATTTGGAATATAGATTAGAATTTAGAATATCAATTTGATTCTAAATTTTTAATCTACATATGAAAGACAATCTTTTTTGGCGAAAAGATTGTCTTTATTTTTTATATGGTGGTGATAACATTTTCCCTCCCCCTTTTGAAAAAACAAAAACTATCAAAATAAATTCAATTATGTATCATAAGTATAGATTAATTGAATAAATTAATCAAGAAAAATGTTGTTTTTTTTAAATTTGTTGACAAAAAAGAATAATTTTGTAATATGAAAAAGAGGATGGGAAAATGAAATTAATATCTTATTATGAAGCTGCAAAAATGATAGATACTACTTACTCAGTAATAAAAGAGTGGGTTGAAGAGGGACGATTAAAAAAATATGAAGAAGAGAGCGGAAAGCCATATGTTGAAAAACGGGAATTACTTAATCAAATACCGACAGTCATAACTTTATTCAATCAAAAAGGTGGAGTTGGGAAAACAAGTAACTCCATCATTCTTGGAGATTATTATGAAACCCAAAATAAAAAAGTATTGCTCGTGGACTTTGACCCCCAAAGTAGTTTAACATTAACAAGTTTTAGTTATAAAATATTTGAAGACAATAAAAATCCTATGCCAACTTTATATGACTATTTTGAAAAGAGAACCGCATTACAAAAGATAGTAATAAAATATAATGATAATATAGATATTCTTCCGGCTTCTTATGATCTGGAAAGTAAAGCATATATTGATACTGCTGATCTTGATGAAAAAATAAAAGATTTTATAACGCTTTTTAAAAAATATCAAATAGTAGTTATTGATTGTCCTCCGGCTTTTAATGCTATGTCAAGGCTTGGGTTATTGTTGGCGAATTATGTTATATTGCCCATTCAACCGGAACCTCTTGTATTTAGAGGATTAAGGCTTGCAATGAAAAATATAGAGAAGATGAAAAAATTTAATGCAAGATTTATTGATTTTAAAATAATGATATGTCTCCATGAGGCGAGGACTACAAAAATAAGAGCTTCTTATGAAGATGCAATAAGACAAAACGATTTGACAAAAGAAAATGTATTTACCAACTCTATTCCAAATTTTATCGGGGTTGTGGAGAGAGGAAGCAATAAAGAAAATATCTATAAGGCAAATAAATTGACAAACCCAACTATGGAAAAAATTAAAATTTTTTGTGATGAATTGGATAGTTTTATTTATGATGAGAGGGAGTAAAATAAATGGCAAAAAAAACATTTAATATTGATGAAGATATAACAAGCATTGCTAATGAGATTGAAACTATAAATAATGTTGTAAAAGAACAAATAAAAGAAACTGAAAAAAATCCCACGAAAGAAAATATAAAAAAAACCATAGAAAAAATCAATCAAGATGAATTGTTGTCAGAGAAAGATAAAAAGAAAATAATCGAACTTATAGCCAAAAAATATATTGAGATTTTTAATTTTGATAATTGTCCCGAAGATTATGAGAGTTTAAAAGAAGAAGCAAAATTTTTATCGACCATGACTCAATATTCTTTTGTTCTCATGGCTCAAAGATTAAAAAAAATAAAAGATAACAAGATGTATGAAAAGGACGGATATCCTGATTTTAAAAGGTTTGTAGAAAATGAGATGCCGATTTCAAGACAAACCGCCTATAAATATATAGATATAATAACTTTTTTTGATGTCGCCCCGGGGCGACACGAGGTATTTGATTACACCAAACTTAATCCCTTTATTCCGCTTTTGAGAGCAGAAAATAATGAGATTCCGAAAGACGAAATCAGAAAACAGTCAATAAAAGAATTAAAAATTAAAACAAAAAGAGAAATGGAAGAGGAGGCGAGAGAGTTAAAGGTTAAATATGGATTGATAAGGGAAAAAGAGGAAGTAAAACTTATTGATAAGATAAAGGGAGAAATTGAGAAGCTAAGCAGGGAAGAGAAACTTTTATTAAAAGAGTTTGTGAGTAAGTATGAGTAATCTTTTTATATAACCAAAATTTTCATCTGCTTAAAAAAATATAGGCAAAGTTATTTTTTTTAGTATTCAAAGTTAGAAGTGTCTAATATGCGGATAAGAAAAAAATTAAAACATAAAAGTAATTTATTTCATAAAAGACTTTAGAATATGGATTAAATATGACAGGATATGAGTTCTCTTTTTTTGTATTAGGAATATTATTATATTTGATGATCTATCACTTATTTGTTTTTTTTGATAGGAAAAGCATTCAAGAAAATAAATATGGAAATATTTCATTCGGAATAATTTGTTTTTCTTATTCATTAGTTATTTTTAATAGAGGAATCTATCCTAATCTTGAAATATATAACAAAGATTTAAATATAATAATTGATTATATTTTTACAATAATGATTTCTGGAAGCACTGCTTTATTTTGTCATTCGATCTTTAATCTTGATGGAATTAAAAAATTTAGCATCGGATATTTTATTTTTGTTGTGATATCAGGAATAATTTTACATTCATTCTATTTTTGTGGAAACAAACAAATAAAAATAGTGTCAATTCATCAATTTATAATATTTTCATATGCATTAATTTTTTTTATACTATTAGTTTGGCAAATAATAAAATTAAAACAGTGGAAATCCCGTCAAAATAGATTATTAATAATAAGTCTTTTTATTCTTCTTTTAAGCATGATAATAATGAGTATTATTATGATTTTAAAAGAAGTATTGTCTGAATATATAATTTATACCCCATTTCTTTTTATGTGTCTTGTGTTTAATTTTATATTAACAAAAACATTTAATAATGAACACAAAGAACTTGAGACTCTAAAAAATAATCTTGAATATGAAGTATTAGAGAAAACAGGGGAGATAAAAGAACTTTATAAACAAAGAGAGAATTATTTTGTAAATATAGCTCATGAAATCAAAACTCCATTAACATTGATAGATAGTTATGTTGAAAAATATATAAATGATTATGGAGAAAATCAAGAGATCGAAGTAATTAAAAATAATATAAAAAAACTCAAAAAAGATATGTTAAATTTTTTATCAATGAAGAATTTTGAACAGGGGAAAATAAATTATAATCACAACCAAATTATCTCTTTTTCCGATGCATTGGAGGAGAAAATTAATACTTTTAAAAACGCCTGTTTAAAAAAGGAGATAAAATTTAGGAGTAATATCGAGAAAGACATACATATTAAAATAGATCCGTACGCTTTAGAACAAATAATAAATAATCTTTTAGAAAATGCATGTAAATTTAATAAAGATAAAGAAATTATAGACATAGGTCTTGAAAGTATAAATAAAAGAATCTGTTTTATTGTTAAAGACAAAGGAATCGGAATAAATAAAGATAAAATTGAACATATATTTACCCCATATTATCAAATAACAAATTCAAAACAGAATTTACAAGGTGTAGGAATGGGGTTGTCTATAATCAAAAAAATTGTCGAATCAATAGATGGGTCTATAGAAGTTGAAAGTCAGGTGGGATATGGAACTACTTTTAATATCTATTTTAACGAATATAAACCAAAAAAAGAAGATGATATTGAAGTTTTTACTGAGATAATAAAACCGGTTATTAATATTATAAATTTATCGTTATTAAAAGATAGTAATATAGAGGATAATAAATATAATATAATGATTTTGGAAGACAATATAGATATGCTTTACTTCTTACAGGAAAATTTAAAAAAAGCATATAATGTCTTTTTTGCAGTAAACGGAAAAGATGCATTTGATAAGTTGAATTTAATAAAAAAAGTAGATTTAGTAATTTCTGATGTGATGATGGATATTATGGACGGTTTTACATTTATTAAAAAATTGTCGGAAGATGATAGATTTTTTGATATACCGGTAATTTTCCTTTCTGCAAATCAGGAGATAGAATCAAAAATGGAGGGACTTCATCTTGGTGCGTTGGATTATCTTATAAAACCGTTTGTTATAGAAGAACTTTTGTCAAAAACAGAATCAATTTTAAAATTACAAGAGTCAAGAGAAAAAGTAGTTATTAAAAAAATGACGGAAGAATTAAAAAGAAAAATAGTTAAAGAAAAATCAGATAATAAAAAATCATTTGAAGACCTTGTTATAGAATATGAAATCAACCAATACGAAAAAGAAATTATTGAATTGATAATAAATGAAAACTTACAATATAAAGAAATTGCTTTTAGAAAAAATTTAAGTACGAGAACAGTGGAATGGCATATAGGGAATGTTTATAAAAAGATTAATATAAATTCAAAAAAAGAATTGATTCAATTTTTTAATGAATTTTAGTTGGGGGAAGACACTAATTTCACACCCGCTAAACGAGTGCAGGCGAATTAACACGAATGGAGAGGGGTTTTAAATAACTTTCAGTCCCACCCGTAGTTTTCCCGTAGTTTTTTTTGTTGATTTTTTGTAAAAGTCGGGTAAGATGTAACAAAAAATTTTACAAAGGAGAAAATGCTATGAGGCAAAAAATGTATTTTGTGTTTTTGTTGTGTATTGTATTTTTATTTTTGTGGGGGTGTAGTAACCCGCTGGTAAGTGATGATGGAGAAAAGAAAGATAATATCTCAATCAATACTGATAAGAAAATACCTACCAGAGAGGAGGTTGTTAAAAACGAAGATTTTGTAATTAATGACAGGACAACAGAATTAACCGGGGCAGATCTTTATGTTAATTCGAAATTTATGCGGTCTATAATACCTGCATCAAGATTTGCAAACTTGACAAGAGGTCGGGATGTAAGCATCGATATGGAGTTTTCTAATGACAAAGTGATTGACGATGTCGTAAAAGAACTTTATGAAAAGGCAACTGAAGAGGAAAAACAGTATCTAATGGAGAATATTGAAAATATTTCATTTAGGTTTAGAACACTGAACGAAGTAGATACAACAAACGATCTTGCGATAGATTTTATAAAGAAGTCAAAAGAACTCGGACAGATAGAGGATGAAATTTATAATAATCTTGGTTTAAATGAGGTTGCTATCGAAACTGAGGTAAATAGAAGCGGATCCTCCGGTAAAATTAACTTTGAAAAATACAGAGTGTTAAATAAATATAACAGATATAGAAGTTCAAATGAAGTTGTAGTAAAAGCTTACAACCTTGCTTTGTATTTTCTTTTTAATGGAGATATAGAGGAAGTGGAAAATATCAATAAAATGTTTAATACGAATATTGATATTGGTAAATTAAATCAATTTAATAATAGCAAAAAAACAAGAGGATTTCCTGATAACGCTTTTAGTACTGAGAAAGCCGGAGCGTTAGATTGGTTTAAAAATGTAGGTCAAAACGGAGATATCGTATCAAGAGAGTTAAGAGATTGGCAGTATAAATTGTTATATGGAGTAGATGATCATGCAGGAATGTTTAATAAGGACAGATTGACAAATACTATCTATGAAAATGCAAATACAAAATGGGCGAGATGTATTCTTGCATCGTATCCTGATTGGAAAGCTCCGGATTCAGATCAACGAAATCCTAATAGAGGACGAAATAATTATGCGGATTATGAACCTCTTGCAAATTTTATAGAT
>Ga0116156_10004553_pt1 | contig 11742 bp, 22 predicted proteins | sample AD_UKC045_MetaG_FD_89891 | JGI IMG/M metagenome (GOLD analysis project Ga0116156, IMG submission 89891) | Active sludge microbial communities of municipal wastewater-treating anaerobic digesters from USA - AD_UKC045_MetaG | ecosystem: Engineered > Bioreactor > Anaerobic > Digestate | place: USA... | reverse complement strand
GTTTATATTGGACAACGGATATGTCAAGCCATTTGAGTTTCAGTCTGATATTCTAGCTTATCTGCACGGTAAGAACCACACAATAATACTTAAAGACGATCCTGAATATTACTATACTGGTAGATTGACGTTGGAGACGAAATTTGACGCAAAAGATTACAATCAAGTAATAATCAAATACAATCTTAACCCGTATAAGTATCCGCTTGGATCGACTCGTACGATGGAATGGAAGTGGAATGACTTGTTTGGAAATACTATATATTATGGCTCATTTACTGTTAGAAGCAGCATGATGAGAAACCTGATAAATAGCGATTCTTCAAATAAGACAGCTACGCTCACCGTTTCAAATGCTATGTCCGTTGTATTTAGAGGACAAACAATTAACTTACATCCCGGCGACAATCAGATAGTGCTTAGACCGGGAGATAACATAATGACGTTCAATGGTAGCGGTCGTGTTACCGTTGACTATTCTTTAGGGAGGAAGTTATGATTTACAGAATTCTTGCGGACGGCGTAGATATTTACGGCGAAGAAGCTGAAACAACGTTGCTTTCTCCTTCTTTAGAGACGGAGTTGAATACGGCTGGGAGCTTAGAGTTTACGCTCCCTCCGGATCACCCGGCTTACAATGATATTTTTGTATTGAAGACGACGATAGAAGCTTACGAAGATAGCGAACTTATATTCTTCGGTCGAGTCGCCGAGATCTCTATAGATTGGTTCAACCAGAAGAAAGTGGTGTGCGAAGGAGCATTAGCTTACGCAAACGATACAGTAATCAGACCGAATACGTATGATGACGTACTTATATCTGACGTATTTAAGGACATGATCGCTCAGCACAACGCACAAGTCGATGAAGATAGAAAATTTCACATAGGTACAATAGATATTCCAGACAGAAACGTGGTTACGGACGTAGACTATGGTAATACTCTGTCCACTATCATGTCAACTTGCATAGATAGTACTGGAGGATATTTGTTTGTACGAAAAGAAAACGAAACGACATATATAGATTGGCTCAACGAGATGCCATATGGATCGGATCAGCCAGTTCAGTTCGCATATAACTTGTTAGATTACAGTAGCAATCTTACTTCTGATGATATTTGTACAGTTGTACTTCCTTTGGGGACAGATGAACATGGTAACAAGGTTACGATTGAGTCCGTTAACGACGGAAAAGACACATTAGAATCGGAAGCTGGTATAGAATTGTACGGACGAGTGCTAAAGATACATGAATGGAATGATATTTCAGATCCTCAAGTGCTAAAAGACGCTGCCGAAGTTTGGCTAACCGACGAACAGTATGACAAACTTACGATCGAGGTAAATGCTGCAGAGATGCACTTCTTGGACAATGCGGTTGGTTCGTACAAGATGGGACAGCTGATAACTGTTATATCTGAGCCGCATGGTATAAACAAGGAACTTCCAATAATAAAACTGAGCACCGAGATGGACTCTGGCGTTAAAAAGGTTACTATCGGAACGCCACCAAGAAAAGAATTAACTACATTGACTATATCGAACAAGAACGGATATCATTAAGGAGGACAACCAAATGATCAGATTCGTAAACATACAAAAAGAAATACAAGACTTGGAAGTTGCCTCTCGAGGTGAGGAAGTAAGAGCAGCTCTTCTCAGAGCATTAGAGGTTGTAGAAGCGATTCACAACAGAAAGTTCAACGAGGTGAATAACAATGGCTAATATATCCAGTTACTTAAACACTATACGAACTGCTGCGTCTGGTGAGAGTGTACGTACGGCTATAGTTAACTGTCTCAACGCAATAAACAGAGATAATCCGGTTACTGTGCAGGGTAAAACGATCACCGCAAACGGTACATATACTGCAGAAGGCGGAATAGCATTTAACCCGGTCACTGTGCAGGTTCCTACTGGAGGACCGGATTCCTACAAATTCCAGGATATTAAGATAACCGAGAATGGCGAGTACCAGGCAGAAGAAGAAAACACATATTATGACAAGGTAACAGTAGCAGTCCCCCAGTTTGCGAACGATTTGATGGAGGAGCGTAAGATCACAAAGAACGGTGAGTATGAGGCCCTCTTAGACGGTTATGATGGATATGCTAAGGTGGTTGTGGATGTGAGCGGAATTGATACGGATACATTCACTTGTGCGTTCGTAGATGAGAATGGCACACCTCTCAGAATTGTCCCTAACATTCCGTCAGGTGGTTGGTGCTCTGACAACGGTTTACGTCCGGCTTCTGCTACTGGCAAACCCTTCCAAGGATGGAACCCAGCTCCAAATAATATCAGGTACAATATCATCTGTCGTCCTACATATTATGAGCCTCAACAGGCCGTTGGAGAGATTACGGACGATTGGGCTACGATCGTGGCAAACAAGGGCGAGCCGTATCCTATTGGTGCATATAAGACTCTTCCGCTTATCATCACGGGTAACGAGGTTATATCAGTTAATCCAGAATCGCATTTTGAGCCTGGAGATGGTACAATTGTAGCTCCTATAGCTGCTAGTATTACTCAGCCGATTATGATGAAGGTAGCAAACGGTGAAGATATGTCAACGTCATCATGGATATCGGTAGCCGCTTGTGTTCCGAATTTCCATGGATCTATATTCCAGAGAGGGGAGAAAATGGATCCATATTTCTGGGACTCATTTAGCTGGGGGGATGGCATAGGCCGCCATCATCAGGACTATCTTATATCAGATGAGGTCAGCAAGCGGTTTGGTTGGCCTACATGCGCAATGAGACAGTATCTCAATAACGATTTCCTCGCAAGTATTCCCTATTATATTCGTCAGGCGCTTGTACCAGTAATTAAGAAGACAGGAACATTATACGTTGACGCCGGTGGAGTTGTGCATGCAGACAACTATACAGAGACTCTCGATACAGTATGGGTGCCTTCTATTAGAGAGATGGGTAATGATCCGACAAACGTAAATGGTGCTTGGGACGGTATTATATACAGCGACATGCAGACTATGATAAATACGTACGGATTATATCCAAATCTTTGGGGTCTAGATGACATTACATGTCGAGATGTCTGCGGAAGTAGAGTTTATGACGAAGTAACATACACTTATAAGGGACATACATACCATGGTATATCTCACATGGGTATTGCATCTTACGGCGATATGCATCCGACGCCCCTCAATCTAGATTGGGACTCGATGTACTGCGACATCCCCATCGGTTTCTGTTTGTAAAACTTATAAGGCTTGAAAGAAATTTCAGGCCTTATATTTTTTCACGTGTTATTATAGGAACGATAACCTAATAAACATATAGGAGGTAATAATATGCTTGGTAAAAGATATGCATTAGTTTTCAATAACAATAATATCGATATCGACGGATTATTTAGCATACTGTCGGATTTTGGGACGGTAAATGAAATCCACAAAGAAAAGGAGTGGACAGCATTTATATTAACGTCCACTTTATCCGAGTGGTTAAAGTTAAAACTCGCGATGTCGGCAGACAATTTAAAACTTGTTGAGGACAAGGAGACCAAGGGGATATATTATCCTATGGAAGCTTAAAACTTATAAGGCTTGAAAGAAATTTCAGGCCTTATATTTTTCACGGCTTATAATGAGGTGGGTAACCACCAATAAACATTTTTGGAGGTATTATATGAAATACAACGGTATTGAAGCATTGGCATTAGCGTTAGTTGGAAGTCTGGCTAAAGACTATAAACTTGCTTTCCAGAAGGGCGACAAACCCGGAATGGAGTTAGCCAAGGAAGGTCTTAACCAGTATTCAGCTGCGCTACCATGTACAGTTGACGAATTTTGTAAACTTATTGAGGAAAATGTTGACAAAATTTAATAGTATGAAAGGACTTGAAGAAATTCAGGTCCTTTTATATTTTCACACGTTATTATGAGATACAAGTCTGTATCTCATCTCAAACACATCTAGGGCTATTAAATACTTGAGGTACCAACTACGGTTGATATTTGAAGTGTTTAATAGCCTCATATCTTTTTTATTTTCATATGCTATAATAGGGTGATAGTGCCCGCACAATAAACAAGGAGGTGCCCTAATAATGGGAATACTGAGAAGTAACGAACACGAATTAAAAAGAGAAATTCAGAGAGTGAGAGATCAAATGCAGGTGTATGAAGTGGACACACCCGGCTATGACGACTGTATGAAGCAGTATAAGATACTTCTTGAAGCAGAAAGGGATCTGAAGAGGATTCGTTCTGACAGAGAGAAGATATATATTACTGCAACAGCCGGTATAGCTGGCGTGTTGTTATATCGTAAATTTATAGACACTTCAGCTGATCCCTTCTTTAGGGATTTCGGAAAACAGTTACTCGGATGTATAAAGCACATCTGAGTTGTTGAGCAGGTATAGGGCGTTTAAACACGCCCTATATTTTTTCACTCCCTATTATGAGGTGGGTAACCACCAGTAAACATCAAAAGGAGAAGGAATATGATAAAGGATATTTTAATTGACAGAGACGATGTTACTATGGCAATTGGGCTCATTAACTTAGCCCGCGAACATGGTACAATATATGATAAATGGAATTTTTCCGATTATCTGTGTATCGGATGTTGCGGGTGGGCTAAGGCTCCAAGAGCATGGTATATCCAGTTCAAAATCAGTAATAAGGCATGGAACAATGCCCTTAAGATGTTTAAAGAACATAACGTAATATTATTACCCGAGACAACCGGGTACTAAGAAGTTATAGGGAGGTAACACTCCCTATAGTTTTTCATGCTGTATAATGAGCAGTAATGTAATAAAAGCATGAATGTAAAGGAGGTTAAAATGAAGTTTAAAAAATCTTGCAATATTAGTGATATTTTAAAGAAATACGGTAAGGAGGAAGGTAAAAACTTATTTAAAGGATCATTGAAGCTAACATGCAAAATTGCAGAACGAGCTGGAGAGGAAGAAGCTTTACGGCTTAATAGTCGGAGTATAGAGAGGTAACACTCTCTATATTTTTTCACGTTGTATAATGAGCGACCTTGCTCATAGAAGCAAAGGAGGATAAAATGAAGTTTAAAAAAACATCAGAAACCATTTGTAGGAAATGAGAGGAGGTAAGCTGAGGCTTATGAATAACCAAAAATTAGCAATAGTAAAGAAGTTTGGTGCAGCATTAGCGATATTAATTGCAGGAGTGGCAATCGGAGGAGACTTCGGTTTTATGGCCGCATTAGCATTGATATATCTATTGTTGTCATAACTTACACAAAAAATTATTTGCTGAGGTTTTCATTGCCTCAGCATTTTCATCTCTTATAATGAGCGGTAATAGTGCCGCGATATTCAATTAAAGGAGATAAAATTATGTTTGAAAAAAAAATTAGTTACAAAAATCAGGTAGAGATTTTGAATGCATTCTTCAAAGAATCTGAAGTGTATTTTCTCAAAACACTAGGACAGGTTATGGGTATGTCTGCTAGTGGTCTAACCGATGGATTAGATCCGGATCAGACAAAACTTATTAATGATGCCCTTGCGTATTGGGCAACAACTAAGAAACTTTGTACAGAATTCATTCATTCTAATGAGCGTGATAAGGAGCTCTTAAATGAGCGACTGGACAGACAGGAAGATCTGCTTAAGAGAATTAATGAAAAACTTGAAGATCAGAATGAGCTTATTGAAAAGCTCAGTCAGAAAAATGAGCTTATTGAAAAGCTCAGTCAGAAAAAGGACAAGTAAGGCTTGGCCCGTGGAAACACGGGCTATAAGCTTTTGTATTATGAAAGGAGGACCGAGTATATGTTAACCATATTAATTATATTTGCATTAATATTATTAGTGGCAGTAGCAATTGTTATTATTACAGGATTGGCGATGATATGGCCAGTAACTCTTGCTATAATAACACTAACTGCATTAGATGTTATAACTATACGAAACATCTTTAAAAAGTAGGTTTTTCACGTATTATAATGAAGGAGATAGTGATATAGATCTACCACGGACGCGTACGTGGAAAAGTGATTTATATCACTATCCGTTTTTTCATAAGTTAACATGTTAACAATAAAGGAGGAAACAAATGAGCTTGAAAGAGAAACTTGTAGTCGGTGGAGAAAAGCTGCTTAGATTTGCAGATAAACACTCCACCAAAATCTTAACCGGTGTCGTGATAGGTGGTGCAGTATTGTCAGTTATATTTGCATCTGAGGCGACTGTACGAGCAATTAGGGAGATTGACGAGGAGGAGCATGAGCGTGATCTAGACGCAAAAGCTAGAGCTGATCGGGAACACACAATATTTGGTAAGAACTGGCAGGAGGCATATGACGCGACATATGAACCTCTTACAAATTTTGACAAGTTTAAGATCGGTTGGAAGTATTATATTCCAACATTCTTAACAGTGAGCGTGGTAATAAGTTCGGCTGTTGGAGCTCAGGTAATAAACACAAGACGACAGGCTGCATTAGCAGGGGCAGCTGAAGCAGCTCAGGTTGCGCTTAAAAAGTATCAGAAAAAGGTCATTGAGCAGATCGGCGAGAACAAAGAGCGTAAAGTTCAGCATGCCGTGCATGAGGATGAGATAAAGAATCTGCAAATTCCTGACGAGTATATTAAGAGATGTGGCGCTGAGAATGGTGAGTCGCTGTTTTACGATCCGAAATCTGGTCAGGAGTTTGTCTCTACGTACGAACGAGTTCGTCAGGCAGCAGACAAAGCTAATAAGATTCTCAGAGAAGAGGCTGACTATTATGCTCATGCTCTGTTTATATCTGACTGTGGCGGTAAAGAATGCGAATTTTCGTACAATAATGGTATACCATCTAAGGGTATGTCAATGTCAGCGATTGATCAGGATTATTTTCTTGAGCCACATACCGGCATGCATAATGGTCATGAGGTAACGATCGTGTATATGAATTATGATACGATATCTAGAGAGTCATATTGATTACAAGGAATCCTTGATTGCGGTCCTGGATTCCAAATGATAGAGTATCCAAGTTTTTCACACAGTATAATGAGCGGTAATAGTACCGCGATATTCAATTAAAGGAGATAAGAAAATGGCTAAGAACAAGGTAGAAGAAAACGTAACAGTTGAAAATGTACAGGAGGAAGTTCAGCAGGCAACTGCTGATGCACCTGTGGAGGAAACCAAGGTAAGCTTTTCGGAGAAGCATCCGAAGCTTGCAGCATTTGGCGGAAAAGCTAAGAAGGTCGGAAAGTGGATCGTCATTGGTGCTGGCGCAGTCGGAACGGCTGTGTTAATCAACAAGGCGGGAGAAGCTAAAGGCTTTAACAAGGCGATTGACGCAATGAATAATGCAAGCAACGGAACAGCAGAACCGGAAGCTATACCCGAGGAGATTCCCCAGGTAGAGGAAGAGATTCCTGTAGTTGACGATGTTACAACTACAGAATTCTAAACCAAGGCAAATAGGATCAGAGAAATCTGGTCCTATAAGCTTTCAATTAACATTTAAACATGAGGCATTACGCCTCATCAATTTTAAGGAGGAATAATAATGAAGAGAAAAAAAGTTAATAGCACAATCGCAAATGCTAAGAGAACTGTTACAAATGTTATTGACAAGGTTTCAGATAGCGAGTATTTTCCTGTGGCTACATATGCAGTTGGCATTGGCCTTGGTGTTGCTGCGGGATATTTTCTTGGCAAAGCAAAAGGCGTAAAGATGGTACAGGCGCAGTACATTGAGTGGTTTAAGACTTATAAAGACGCTTATTTCTATACTGGTAACGGCGTTGATATTACGACTAAGTTATCTGAATCTGGGGTACCAGCGATATGTCTTCACGCACAGAATCTATTGCTCGAGCCGAAGGTGGTAGAGTTGGAAGCGCCTAAGGAAACTGTTAAGGATTTGGCTAAGCAGATCACTGAGCTATGCGAGGTTAAGTGATATTTCAGCTCCTATAATAGGAAGGAGGTAATGATATGAGACAGAAACTTAAAAGTTTGGGTAAGATTGCTGGCTCTATCTGCTGCACAATTGTAGGATTGTGCATAGCAGGTTATGGAGTCGACACTCTTACAAGAACAACCAAAAAGTATTATGTCCCTGATACATCTCAGGACACAAAGGAAAACGAGGAGCAATAATGCTCCTCATCCTTTTGCAATTATATTTCATGCTGTATAATAGGAACAAGTAAACTCATAAACACATAAAGGAGGAACAAATGAAGAAATTCAAAGAAAGTAAACCTGTGAAGGGAATTGCTACAGTAGTTAAAGTAGGAGCCACGATTGGTGGCGCTGCAGTAGTAGGCTTTCTGTTAAAGAAGACGGATATCGGCGATATTAAAGGTCTTAAAAAGATATTTATACCGCTGGGAGTATTCGGTCTCGCACATGCTGCGGGAAATTTAGCAGGGGCTGCTGCTAAGGATGAAGTACTTGGGTATGCAGAAATTGCAGACGATGTAGCGGAACTCATAACAGGCGAAGATGACGATGAAGAGTTTGATGAAGACTTATTTGAGCCTGAAGAGGAGGAAATCGAGGAAGCTTGAACCTATGGCTATAGGAGTTAACGCTCCTATAGCTTTTATATTTAACAATTAAAGGAGGAAACATAATGCCGGAAGTAACTAAAGAAGTAGAACGTACAGTTGATCATCCTTTGGCTAAGGAGTCTAGTTCTGAGGAAAGATATTTGTCAAACTCCGACAAAGCAAAGAGATCTGATGTGTCCGCTACTACGCATCAGCCAAGGGTATCTAAGATCGCCACCGGAACAGTTACGCGCAAAAAGGAGACCACGGCATCAAAATTCAAGAAGGCATTCTTCGGTGAAGATGTCGTGAATGTCAAAGACTATGTTATATTTGATGTGGCTATTCCTGCAATAAAGGCTACATTGTCTGACATGATCGGCAATGGTGTTGAGGTTCTCTTGTTCGGTGAGGCTCGAGGAAAGCGTAAGAAGCGTGACAATGACTATGCAAGCTATTACAGACGCAGCGATTCATCAAGAAGAAGAGATCGTGACGACAGACGCGGTTCTTCTATGAACAGATTCGATGATATTTGCTTAGACAGTCGCGGAGAAGCAGAAGAAGTACTGTCTAGTTTGACAGATCTCACATATGACTATGGTCAGGCATCGGTAGCAGATTTATATGATCTTGTCGGAATATCTGCGTCGTTTACGGACGAGAAGTACGGTTGGTATAAGGGCGATTTGAGAGGAGCAAGTGTAAGACGATCCAGAGACGGATTTATGCTTGAGCTCCCGAAACCGGATAGACTCGATTAAATTAATAAAGGAGGAATTATATTTATGTCATCACCATTAAGATCTCTTGTAAGAGGCGTTGCAAGAAAGAACATGAAGAAGGCTGGCTACAGTAAGGTGGCTAAGGCTCAGCATCAGGAGGATAGACATCCTCTTACTGGCCGCAAGGTAATTGTCAGATTGCCTAGCTTATTTGCTGAGAGATGGAAGGAATTCATATCCAGAAGGAGGGCGAAGTAATGAAGCTGAGTGTGCTTAAGTGCGACAGATGCAGAAAGATCTACGAACTCGGTAACTCATATAACCATGTTGAGGACGGTAAGGAGTATCCTGTTAACAGCATCCGTATCGGCAACTGGGATCAGAAGAACAAGAAATGGATCAGCATTGCTTCCGGCTATGATCTGTGTCCGGATTGTGCAAGAAAGATCTGTGATGTGATCTTTGAAGGAGAAAACAACAATCTCAAGATGAGATCTGTAAAGAACAAAGTAAACGATGAAGGAAAGGAGAAAGAAAATGAAAGTGAAAATGCCTAAGTGCTTAATAAAGCTGGGCCTTAAAGCAAAGGAAGCATCACCTGAGATTCTGCTTGGTGTTGGTATTGTTGCCATCGTTGGGGGTGGAGTGCTGGCATGTGTAAACACAGCAAAGAAGCTCGGTGATATTTGTGATGAGCGTGAGGATGCAATCAAAGAGTTTGACGAGGAGAACGAGATAACTGAAGAGAATGTTAATGAGCTGTCAACAGAGGTTGCTGATGAGAGGGCTGCAGTTGTAAAGGCAGCAAACCATCACATGGCATTTGAGATCGCTAAATTATATTCTATACCGGTAGGTCTTGTGATCCTTGGCACAACAAGCATTCTTGTTGGTCATCATCAGATCAGAAAGAGATATCTGGTAATGTCGGCTGCTTATTCTGCTATGTCAAAGGCGTATGACACATACAGACGTCGTATTGTGGAAAAGTTCGGTGAGGAAGCAGACTACTACGGTCGTTATGGCTATGAGCGTCAGAAGATCCAGGTAGTAAATGAGGACGGCAGTGTAACAGAGGAAGAGGCAAACGTTGTAGATCCGGATCAGTTATATTCTGTTGCATCTCCTTATGCAAGAGTGATTGACAGAGACTCGTTCCTGTTTAAGGAATGCGGTGGATCGGCTATACATATCAGATCGCAGCTTGAGTGTTACCAGGAAATGCTGAATACTCAGTACTTTAATGGACAGCCAATCTATTACAATGACGTAATTAAATGGATATTTGGCAATAATCCGGAAAAGATGTCCGATGATGGACAGATTGTCGGATGGTATCGCAGAGATCCTAAGAATAACGAATATGCAGATGATAAGGGAATTGATCTGAGAATCTCGACATTCTATGGTAAGCGCGGAGATGATGATCCTTACGATCGCGATTACTTATATTTGCAGATCGACCCCAATGTTGCCGGCCCGATAAGTCTCGAACGCGGACAGGAAAGCGTTGAAAGAATCGGCGGAAAATATAGCTCAATCATCACAAGAAAGAACGATTAAAATAGGAGGAATTATATTCATGAGTAACACAGGTGTAGTTAAGTGGTTTAGCGATAAGAGAGGTTACGGTTTTATTGTAGATGATAAAACAGGCTTTGAGTACTTTGTGCACTACAGTGCAATTGTGTCTAACCACAAGTTCAAGAAGTTGGCCGAGGGACAGAAAGTGTCCTTCGACCTTGATACAAGTAATGAAAAGGGGCCGGTAGCCATTAACGTTAATTCTATCGAGGAGGAAACAAATGAACATTAAAGGAATTCTTACATTTGCAGCTGGTGCAGTGGTTGGATCTCTTGCAACTTATTATATTGTGAGAGAAAACTTCAGAAAGCAGGCCGACGAAGAGATCGAGCAGGTTAGAGAAGTGTACAGACGCAGAGATGAGAATGATCTTGAGGATAATAAGATTCATTCAGAATCTCAGGAAGAACTTATTGAGTATTATGTGGATCGTATTCGTGAGCTTGGAGGCGACGTCCAGATTAGGGAAGAGGACGACGAAGATGACGAAGACGATGATCATGAAGAAGTAAATCCGGTCGAGTATTCCGATGTGATCGAGGAGATTACTGAGTCTGAATTCATGAACGGTTTTGAAGATTATGAATCGACCTGCATAACATTATATTTGAAGGATGAGACGTATCTTGACGAAACAGAGGAATTCATTGATGATCCGGTAAGATATATCGGAAATGCTAAGATCACTAAGCCTGGAACCACCTATTACATTGATCACGCAATGATGATGAAGATCGAGGTTGAGGCGGTTGATCTGTCATACAAACGCGATGTAATCGGAGAAGTTGACGACGAAGAGCTTGGAGACTTTGCTGATTAACTAAATGTACCCCGGCTTCAACAGTGGAGTCGGGGTATTATATTTAAAGGAGGAACACATGTCTGATGAGGTAATACTTGTTATAATATTC
>Ga0116156_10004546_pt1 | contig 11753 bp, 4 predicted proteins | sample AD_UKC045_MetaG_FD_89891 | JGI IMG/M metagenome (GOLD analysis project Ga0116156, IMG submission 89891) | Active sludge microbial communities of municipal wastewater-treating anaerobic digesters from USA - AD_UKC045_MetaG | ecosystem: Engineered > Bioreactor > Anaerobic > Digestate | place: USA... | reverse complement strand
GACCTCCTTGCCCATGCCGTCGAAGGAAAAGTCCATGGCGACCCAAACCGCCACGGCGGCGACGGTGCATGCCAGCCCTGCTTGCACGCGATGAAACCACCGCGCGGACCATCGGCCCGGCTCGTGGGGTATCCGCAGCTTCGCCCCCAGCGGCTTGAGGCTTGGCAGGACCCAGCCCAGCAAGGCCGCGACCAACACGAAACCAGCCAGATCGCAGACAACGGCCCAGATGAAGAACTGTCCGGTCGTAAAAGGCCACTGCAGCTTCCCCATGACGACGGCGCTCATCCCCAAAGCGTACAGGCCCGCCAGCGGGAACCGCGCCGAGCGGTCCCACAGGCCCAGCACCACCGCCGCGGATGCGGCCAGCAAGGCCCACCAATCCAGCGGTTGCACCGCCGGCGGGGGGCGATCCAGTACGGCACAAACCACACCGCAGGCCGTCTGGAACGCGAACAGCCCGATCGCGGCTTGGATCGCCAGGTGCGCAAAGATCAGGGGCCGGCCGGCCAGCTCAACGTGTCGAATTCCTTCCGGGTAGGCAGCCCCGAGCAGCGTCCAGATCGCCGAACCGAGGGCCAGGCAGACCACTTGGATCTGCCACAGCGCGGTGAAGGAGGCGGACGGGAAGCACCGCCACACGAGCGCGCCGGCGACATTCAAGAGGAATCCGGAAACAAAGACGGCGAGGGCTTGCCGCCGGCGAATGGCCCAGAAACCGGTCCCACCGCTGACCGCTAACGCCGCCGCCACCAAAAACCACACCACGTTCGTCGCGTCCTCGAAAGGAAAGGAATCACCGCCGTCCCCGCCAGGATTGTACGGCAAACGGACAAGGATCATGAAGCCCTGTATCGGTCACATTGTTTTTCCTCCGCGATCGGGTATTATGAACGCAAATCAAGGAAACCTTCGAGGGATACGCCCATGCCTGACGAGAAAGCGGATCGGCTCACGGAACTAGCTGCAGAATTCGAACGGCACGAGAACCGCAAGGACGGCCGGCGAGTAGTGGCCAGCCTGAACTCCGGATTGTCGGTGCTGCGCGATCTGTTTTACGGCCGGACGCATTTCGATGTGGAACAGATTGTCGGGACCGATTCCATGTTGATTCCGTTGTCCGAATCGAAAACCCAGATGGCGACCAAAGCGCAGATCGAGCTGTTTCAAGTCGTCGAGTCCACGGCAGCGGTCCAGGAGCGACGCTATGTCAGTTCCGACGAGTGGTACTTGGATTGGCTGCTCAGGTTTCGGCTGGGGGACGCGGCCGGCAAAGAAAAGGTCGTCAGGCAAATCGCCACCTACCGAGGCATGAAACCGGACGGCCGGCGGTTGGCTTTTACCGACGTGTTGATGCGCGTCTTGCCCGAGTCGCGCAAGGCGCCCCTGGTGCTGTTCCAGTTGGTTCCCCTCGCCATCCAGATCGCCACGGCCCAAGCCTTCGGCGACACCCAGGCGGCCGCAGCACTGCGCGCACGTCAGAAGTCGATCCTACCCGCCATCGCCGACTGCACGGCTTGCCACGGGCAGGTCCTGCAAAACGGGGAAATCTGCGACGTGTGCAGCAACCCCATGTGGGCTTATCAGTGGCTCACCGCGGCGGACTGAGGGGCGAGGGGGAAAAGTCGAAGAGGCGAAAAGGCGAAGAGGCGAAGAGTGAAGAAGTCGAAAAGTCGAAAAAGTCGAAGAGGCAAGAGGCAAGAGGCGAGAGGCGAGAAATGAGACCTGAAACCGTCGAAGACACCTGCGGACGCTCCTTGGCATCTACGTTGACGTTCCGTTTTCGGATCTCTCGCCCTTCAGACTTTTCGACTTTTCGCCCTTTGGACTTTTCGACTTCCTTCTTAAAGCGGTGCCCGCTGCCCATCGAGGCTCTTGCGCTATGCCTGGCACTTCTGCTCTTCGACTTTTCGACTTTTTCACTTTTTCACTCTTCCCCTTTTCGACTTTTGGACTTTTCCACTTTTCCACTTTCCTGCGCCGCCGAGCGGAACATCATCTTTTTCGTCACCGACGACGAGGGGCAAACGCTGGGTTGCTACGGCGATCCGGTGGCGGTCACGCCGCACATCGACGCGCTGGCGAAGGACGGCACCCTGTTCCGCTACGCCTATGCCACCACGGCCAGCTGCAGCGCCAGCCGTTCCGTGATCATGTCCGGCCTGCACAACCACATGAATGGGCAATACGGCCACCAGCACCACTACCACAAATTTGCCTCGTTTCACGACGTGGTCAGCCTCGCCCTGCCCCGCGTGCTGGCCGGCACCGGCTACCGCACCGCGCACATCGGCAAGTACCACGTCGCGCCGGAAGAGGTGTACCATTTTGAGACTTACCTCAAGGGGAACGAACGCAACGCGGTGCAGATGGCCGAGCGATGCCGGGAGTTCCTCACGGACCAGGCGGACCAGCGCCCGTTCTTCCTGTACTTTGCCACCTCCGACCCGCACCGCGGCGGCGGCATCGACCAGGACTCCCCCCTGGAATTGAAGCCCGACCTGTTCGGCAACAAGCCCCATCGCGGATCGCATCCCGGCATCCAGGAGGTCTTCTACGATCCAACCAAGGTGCCCGTGCCCGCCTTCCTGCCGGACACGCCGGAGACGCGGGCCGAGTTGGCGCAATACTACCAAGCCTGCTCGCGGATCGATCAGGGCCTGGGCCGGCTGATCGAAATCCTCAAGGAGGCCCAACTGTACGACAAGACGCTGATCGTTTACACGTCGGACAACGGGATCGCGTTTTCCGGCGCCAAAACGACGGTGTACGAGCCCGGACTGCGGATGCCGTTTGTGGTCCGCAACCCCTACGAGCCGCGGCGCGGCGTGGTTTCCGACGCCCTGATCAGTCACATCGATATCACGCCCTCGCTGCTGGATTTCGCCGGCGGGCTCGATCCGGCGACGAACGGGCCGAAGCAGTGGGGCGATCCCAACGAGTACTGGAAGCAGCGCGGCGAAGCGTTGAAAGAAAACCGCAGCGGCGGGCACCGCTTCCGCAGCTACCACGGCAAGTCGTGGATCCCGATTCTCGGCGAGCCCAGCCCCGAACATCGGGACGCCGTGTTCGCCTCGCACACGTTCCACGAGATCCAGATGTACTACCCGATGCGCGTGGTGCGCGGCAAGCAGTACAAGCTGATCTGGAACATTGCCTACCCGCTGCCCTACCCGTTCGCTTCCGACTTGTGGGCGGCGGCCAGCTGGAAAGCCCAGTATCAACAAGGCCCGGACGCCCCGTACGGCAAACGGACCGTCGGCCGCTACATCCATCGGCCGCAGTTCGAACTGTACGACCTGCAGAAGGATCCCGACGAGGCTGTCAACCTGGCGGAGGATCCGAACTACGCGGCGGTGCTGAAGGAGTACCAGGACAAGCTCAAGGCGTTCCAAAAAGAAACGGACGATCCGTGGATCATGAAGTGGGAGTACGAGTAGGCGAGATGGACGCCGCACCGGCTGAGGTTATCCGGAGGGTTGCGTAATGCCTTCACGATTTCCTGGAATGGATCCCTACCTTGAGTCTGGGAGGGTCTGGCGGCAGGTCTTGAATATTAACTTTAGCCTTTCGTGTGGGAGAGTTGAACCAGTCATGATTTGCCGTTGGTGCTTGGCTGCCAAAAGTTGAAATTCAAGACCTTACCCCGCTCCCCCTGCTCGGGTCAAGGTTCCGTTCGTGGCCCGCCCCGGTGCAGCAGGCCTCGGCTGGTAGAGACGAAGCCCGCGCCAACGAGATTCGACGTCAGTTCTGAATCGCTCGGCCGGTTCCCGTCGATCTTCGTGAGGAACACTGGACTGCCGGGCGCGGCGAGATCGGCCAGGACGCGCGCCAACGCTTCTCGGACCTCGCTCCGCTGCGGTTCGGCGTCGGGCAAAAACGTGAGCAGTTGCTGTCCGGTGCGGCCCAGGTAGCCGATCAGGCTGCCTTGATGGAGGATGACCCGAGCACCGGCGGCGCGTTGGGGCCGGGCTTGTGTGTCCTCCTTCGCCGGCCAAGGCAAAGCGGCGCCATACGGATTGGCCGGATCGGTGACCGCCAGCACGATTGCCTGCTCGCCGCCATCGTCTTCGCTGTCGGGTTCCCGCAGTCGCTCGCTGGCACCGGGCGCGGCGAACTGAGCGGCTCCCAGGCCGGCGACGAAATAGCCTCGCCTCACGCGGCCGCTCTCTTCCATTGCCTTCAGCACCGGATACAGCCCCGCAAAACCGCCGGCGACGTTCTCGCCGGTCACCATCTCGCGCGTCAACACGCCGTAACGCCGGATCAGTTGCGAGGCCAGAGCGGTCTGCCGTTCTGTCGCGCTGGGCGACACCCCGCCGGGTTTGGTCAACAGCGTCCAGCGTCCTTCGGAACCGGGCATCTTGGTCAAGCGGCGGGAGCGAAACGCTCGGCGGCCGTGGCCGGAGGATCGGCCCTTGTGCCGCGCGCCGCGCCGCAACGAACGCAGCGGCGCCAACGTGTCGTTGGTGACCTCGCCCGCCCAGACCAGTTGCCAGAGGGCCGCCAGCACATCGTTGCGGAAACCCCCGATCGCCGCGGCCAAATCGTCGAAGAACAACGCGCCCCGCTCGGCCAGCAGCTGGCGAATGCGGCCGGGCAATTCTTCGGATACCGGCTCGGCAGGCCCGGTCAGCTTGGGATAGTGATCGGTCAGGTACAGTGCGATCCGCCCGTCGTCCGGGCCCAGGCTCTCGCAGCCGCGCCAGATGATTTCGCCGGCCGCGCACAGTTCGTCCAAGTCGCTGGGCCGATAGCCCTCGACGCGCCGCGGCAGGATGTCTTGCTCCAGCGCCGAGGCGGGCAGCGCCGCGCCTTGCAGCTGCTCGATGGCGTCCAACAGAGCATCCAGGCCACGCCGCGGTTGTGCGATCCCCTGCCAGCGGACCAAGAATCGGGCCAACGCTTCCGGCGCCACCGGCTCGACTTGCTTGCGCAACCGCGCCAGCGAACGGCGTTTGAGCATTCGCAACACTTCGGCGTCGCACCATTCCCGGCCTCGGCCGCCCGGCAGGAACTCGCCCTCCAGCACCCGGCCACGCGCGGCCAGCCGCAGCAGGGCGGTGCGAATCGGCGCGGTTCCCAGTCCGAATCGGGCTGCAATGTCCTCGACGTGAAACGGCACGTGCGTCCGGGCGTACCGCGAGACGAGATCGCCCAGCGGATCCTCAACGCTGGACAAGAACGCGTCCGGCAACCCCGGCGGCGGAACGACGCCCAACGCGTCGCGGAAGCGGGAAGCATCTTCCGCCGCCGCGTAACGTGTCTCGCCCGCGACGCGGAATTCGATCGCGCGCCGCGCGGCGAGCAGTTCGGCGAGCCAGCGGTCCAGGTCGCTCGTGGATGAATCGCCTTCGTGGGACGGCCCCTCGGTGTCGTCGGGGGGGCCTGCCGCCGGCACGGACAACAAGTAGTCCGTGCCACCGGGCGTACCGTAGCGGGCCGCCAATTCGTCCCGCCGCAAGTCGCCGAGTTTCAACAACAGGTCGTGCAAGCCGTCGGCATGGCGGACCGGATGCCGTCCGTCCAGCCGCTGGAGTTCCAAGGCCAATTCGTCTACGGCGGCGGCATCCAGCAACTCGCGCAACTCGGCGTCGCCCAACAATTCTCGCAGCTGAGCGTGGTCCAGCGCCAGCGTCTGCGCTCGCCGTTCGGCCAGCGGCGCGTCGCCGTCGTAGATGAAATTGCCGACGTAGTTGAACAGCACCGACGACGCGAACGGGGAGGCCGTCTTGGTCTGGACCATCTGCACCTGGACGGCTCGCGATTGAATGTCCCGCAGCAGGCCCTTCAGCCCCTGGAGGTCAAACACATCTCGCAGGCATTCTCGATAGGTTTCCAGAACGATGGGGAAATCCGGATAGCGCGTGGCCACCGCCAGCAGATCGGCCGACCGGCGGCGCTGCAGCCACAGCGGCGTGCGCTGTCCGGCGCGGCGTTTGGGCAGCAACAGCGCACGGGCCGCATTCTCCCGGAACCGGGCGGCGAACAGGGCCGTCGTGCCCAGTTCGCGGACGACGAGGTCTTCGACTTCATCCGATGCCGGGAAAAACAGCTCGGCCGGCGGCGGAGCGTCGGATTCCGGCAGGCGAAACACGATCCCGTCGTCGCACCACAACAGGTCCACTTCGCCGGGCGTTTCCTCGCGCAGCCGGGCCGCCACGGCCGTGGCCCACGGCGCGTGAACCCGCGCTCCAAAGGGCGACAGGATGACGATCCGCCAATCGCCGACTTCGTCCAGGAAGCACTCCAGGATGATCGTCGTATCGCTGGGCACGTCGCCCGTCGCAGCAGCTTGCAGGTGTAGATAGTCGAGCAGGTTCCTGGCGGCGCGACGCTCCAGACCGTGTCCCTCGATCAACGACGACTCCGCCTGCTCGCGCGGCTGGCGCACCAGGCGGCGCGCCAGCCGGCCGATCGCCCGGCCGAATTCCGCCGGCCGGCCCGGTCCGTCGCCTTTCCAGAAGGGCATCTTGCCGGGCTCGCCCGGCGCGGGCGCCACCAGTACGCGGTCGTGGGTGATGTCCACGACTCGCCAGGACGAAGCGCCCAGCAGAAACACGTCGCCAGCGTGCGTCTCGAAGACCATCTCCTCGTCCAACTCGCCCACACGGCTGCCCTTGCCCTCGGCGTCGGCCAGGTAGACGCCGTACAGCCCGCGGTCGGGGATCGTGCCGGCGTTCAGAATCGCGACTCGCTGGGCGCCCTGGCGCGGCGACACCACGCCCGCGATGCGGTCCCAATTGATCCGCGGGCGCAATTCCGAAAAGTCGTCCGACGGGTAGCGGCCCGCCAGCAGATCCAAGATGTTCTCGAACGTGCTTCGCGGCAGTTCCGCAAAGGGCGCGGCGCCGCGGACCGTGGCGTACAAATCATCCACGGACATCCGCCCGCTGGCGATCATGGCGACCATCTGCTGAGCCAGCACGTCCAGCGGATTGCGCGGGTAGAACGTCTCCTCCACCTCGCCGTTCATCATCCGCTCGGTCGCCGCCGAACAGGCCAGCAGATCGCCACGGTACTTGGGAAACACGATGCCCGTGGACCGCGCGCCGACGTGGTGCCCGGCGCGGCCGATGCGTTGGATTCCCGACGCGATGGACGGCGGCGATTCGATCTGGATCACCAAATCGACCGCGCCCATGTCGATGCCCAACTCCAGCGACGACGTGGCCACGATCGCCGGCAACTGGCCGCGCTTCAGGCGATCCTCGATCTGCAGCCGAGTGTCCTTGGCGATCGAACCATGATGGGCCAGCGCCAATTCCTCGCCCGCCAGTTCGTTGATCGACGCCGCCAGCCGTTCTGCCAGCCGCCGGCTGTTGACGAAGACCATCGTCGAGCGGTGTTGGCGGATCAGATCGACCAGCCGCGGATGGATGGCGGGCCAGATCGACGGCAGCGTGGGACCGGCGGCGGCCGAACCGGACTGGAACTGCGGCTCGGCCAGCCGCGCCATGTCTTCGACCGGCACTTCGACCGTCAAGTCCAGTTGCTTGCCCCGTCCGGCTTCGATGATTTGGACCGCGCGAGGCTGCGACGGCTGGTTGGGATCGCCGGTCGCTTCCGCGCCGCCCAGCAAGCGGGCGACCTCTTCCAATGGCCGCTGGGTCGCCGACAGACCGATCCGCTGCAAGGGCTGGCCATCGGGCTTTTCAGCACGCCGCAGGGCTTCCAGCCGTTCCAGCGAGAGGAACAAATGCGAGCCGCGTTTGGTGCCGACCAGCGAGTGGATCTCGTCGACAATCACCGTCTCGATGGTCCGCAGCGTGTCGCGGGCTCGCGAGGTGAGGATCAGGTACAGCGACTCGGGCGTGGTGATCAGAATCTCCGGCGGCTCGCGGGTCAATCGATGCCGCTCGGACGAAGGCGTATCTCCCGACCGCACGCCGACGGTTGGCAGGTGGTACGCGATGCCGTCCCGTTCCGCCGCCGCCCGCACGCCGGCAATCGGACTGCGCAGGTTCCGCTCGACATCGACCCCCAGCGCCTTGAGCGGCGAGACGTACAAGACGCGAACGCCCTTGTTTTTCATGTCGCCGGACGGCGTGAACATGATCCGGTCGATCGCCACCAGGAACGCGGCCAGCGTCTTGCCCGACCCCGTGGGCGCCAGCAGCAGCGTACTGGCCCCGCCGGCGATCGCGGGCCAAGCCAGTTGCTGAGCCGCAGTCGGCGTCGGAAAAGCTTCCTGGAACCAACGCCGCAGCGTGGGGTGAAAATGCCCCAGTGCCGATTCGGAGACAGTCGTCGAAGACGCCGACATACAGAATCCGTTGTCCGTTACCTCTCGAAGTGATGCTTTGGATCGGCGAATCAATCACTGTCGCGATTTCAAAGTAGCCATCACGCTCCGCGTGATGATCGCCAACAAGAACTGGACAGTTATTGATTCGCCGATCCTTTGCCCTTTGGCTACAGTGTAGCGAAACCTTGAAGTGCGGCGACTCGTCGCCGCTGTTTTGTCCACAGAAAAACCCCCGGCACCTCATCTCCTTCATCTTTCTGTCACCTCATTTTTCTGTCAGCCCTCCTCCCGTCTTTCTGCGGCCGTTCAGACAAATAGGCACGCGCACTGCGAGCTGACAGAAAAATGGGTTGACAGAAAAATGGGCACTAGGAGTGGCCTTCGGCTCAGCTGTCCATGGCGCTTTGCACATTCGTCTTTCCTCCCCTACCTTTCCACAGGCGGAAGAATCGCAAATACTTGATCCTTTGGAAGTGCAAACTAGACCCGCAGCAGTATTGGAGGAAACGACATGACGAGAGTTTTCTGTTTCGCGGCGTTGGCGTGCTCCGTTTTGTTCACTTCGCCCGGGGTTGGCGCAGAGTCCATCAAGCTGGCACTGAACCCGGATCGCGTGGTGAACGGGATCGACGAAAAGGTCTACGGCCACTTCTTGGAGCACATCTACAACTCGTGCAACGGCGGGTTGTGGGGCGAGTTGATCTGGAACCGCAGTTTCGAGCACAACGCGGCGGGCTTGTGGTCGGTCCAGGACGGGCGCGTCGTGCAGCGCGGCATGGGTGTCAACACTCGCCTGCCGTTCGGCGACGCCGGCTGGACGGATTACGAGTACACGTTGGAAGCCCGCAAGACGGGCGGGCGCGAGGGCTTTTTGATCCTGTTCCGCGTGGCGGGCGAGGACGATTTCTATTGGGCGAACCTCGGCGGCTGGGGCAACCAGCGGCATGGGCTGGAACGCGGACGCACGGGCGAGCAGCGCTGGCACGGCGTCGGCAAGCACATCGACGGAGCCATCGACACCGGCCGCTGGTACCGCATCAAGGTCCGTTGCGAAGGCCGGCACATCCAGGTCTGGCTGGACGGACAGTCGATCCTCGACTTTACCGACAATGAAGTTGCGCAGCTGCGCGGCCGCGTGGGCGTGGGCACGTGGGCGACCAAAGCAGAGTTCCGCAACCTGAAAGTCACCGGCTTGGACGGGAAGGTGTTGTACGACGGCCTGCCCGATCTGCTGACCCAGCCGTCCGTGGCCCACCGCTGGGAGCCGGTGGGGGCGGGGCGAGCTTATCTGGACACGGAATCGGCTCTGAACAGCCGGTTCAGCCAGCGACTGGTCAGCGACCGCGGCGAGTTTGGACTGCAACAAACGCCGCTGTGCATCCGAGCCGGTGAAACGTATCGCGGGTCCCTGTGGGCTCGCGGCCAGGCAACCGAAGGATTGAGCGTGCGCCTGCAGCAGGGCGATCGCCGGCTTGCCCAAGCCGAGTTGCCCAAACCGACCGCCCAGTGGCAGGAGTATCCGTTCGAATTGCGCCCCACGGCGGGTGCAGACAACGCCACGATCCAGGTCATCGCGCGCGGGCCGGCGGAGTTGTGGATCGACCAGGTCTGCCTGATGCCCGACGCGTGGGCCCAGGCCGGCGGTTTCCGACCTGATCTACTGCAGGCAATCGCCGATTTGCAGCCGCCGGTGATTCGCTGGCCGGGCGGCTGCTTTGCCAGCGCCTACCGCTGGAAGGACGGCGTGGGACCGCAGCACCAGCGCGTGTCCTACCCAATCGAAATCTGGGACGACCGCGACGTGAATTCATTCGGTACGGACGAGTTTGTGGCCATGTGCCGCAAGGTTGGCGCAGAACCGCTGATCGTGGTCAACATCGGCACGCCGCAGTGGCGCCAGGAAGGTGACGAGGAGCAGTACGTCCAGGACGCTTTGGATTGGATCGAATACTGCAACGGGACGGCGGATTCCTCGTGGGGCAAGGTCCGTGTGGCCAACGGGCATCCGGAACCCTACGGCGTGAAGTACTGGGAGATCGACAACGAGACGTGGGGCATGGGCGCCGAGGCGTACGCGGCCGCCGTGTGCCGGATTGCACCGCGCATGAGAAAGGTCGATCCGTCGATCCAACTCGCCGCCTGCGGCAGCGCGGGCTATGGCCTGGAAGGCCACGGATTGGCTTGGAACCGGGTGATGATCGAACGCTGCGCGGAGTTGATCGACTATCTGAGCATCCACCACTACGAGAACCCCAATGCGTTTGCCGAGGGACCGCGACGCTACGAGGAGTTCTTCCGCAAGACGGGCGAACTGATTCGGCAATCCAAGAATCCGAATCTGAAGATCGACGTGTCGGAATGGAACGCGCAGTCCACCGACTGGCGGACCGGACTGTACGCGGGCGGGCTGCTGAACGCCTTCGAACGCTGTGGCGACGTGCTGGAAATCGGCGGCCCGGCGCTGTTCCTGCGTCACGTCTCGGCCAAGGCCTGGGACAATGCCTTTGTGAACTTCGATCATCGCACGTGGTTCCCGGCGCCGAACTACGTCGTGATGAAGTTGTGGCGCGAGCACGATGCTCCGGCACGGATTGAATTGAGTGGCGACGCAGGCCCGTTGAACGTCGTCGCCAGCAAGACGGCCGACGGGAAATCGCTGTACGTGAAAGCGGTCAATCCGGGCCAGGAACCGGTCTGCGTCGAGCTTTCGCTGCCGTCGGGCTACGGCCTCGGCGCCGCCGAATTGAAACTGGTCGCACCCGGAACGCTGGACGCTCGGAATACGCTGGAAAACCCGGCCGCCGTAAAACCAGCTGCCGGCGAGGCCAAGATCGATGGACAGCTCGTCCGGTTCACGATGCCCGCACTGTCGGCAGCGGTGCTGAGTGTGCGGAAGAAGTGAGGGAGAAGGGGGCAGGGGGCAGCGGGCAGCGGTCAGGGGTCAGGAAACGACTTCGAAATGCCACCGGCTCGCCCGGTGGATGGTTACGCTTGCCGCTACGATGGCAACGGAGTGAAGCTGAAATCGGTAATGACGACATCGACCGCTTCACCGTACTTCGGGTGGCCGTCGCTATTGATCCACAGATTGAAGCGGAAGGACTCGCGCCCCTGATCGGGAACAAAATGTTGGCGAGCGGGGTTCTCCCAATACACGAATTGGTCGATGACGTCCTCGGGGGCGAAATCGGACGGCGTGTGCCTTCCTCGGAGCGCCACGAAGTCGACGCGGGTGGGCTGCCAAGTGAAGAACCGCGTCAGGCTGGAATCGACGGCGAGGTTCGGAATGGTATACCGTCGCAGATTCCCGTCGACGTCGTAGGGCTGGATGACCATCTGAGCATTTGTCGGGTCTGAGATGCTGCCCCAGCGGGAATCCTCGAAGTCGATTTCTCGCTGGGCGCCGGCCGCGGATTCCTCATCGCCGTAGGCGTCCCAGAGAAAGGCTCCGAAGGTCACGTTTGGATCCAGGACGTCCAGCCGGCTGTCGGTCTGGAACGCGTAG
>Ga0116156_10004539_pt1 | contig 11759 bp, 7 predicted proteins | sample AD_UKC045_MetaG_FD_89891 | JGI IMG/M metagenome (GOLD analysis project Ga0116156, IMG submission 89891) | Active sludge microbial communities of municipal wastewater-treating anaerobic digesters from USA - AD_UKC045_MetaG | ecosystem: Engineered > Bioreactor > Anaerobic > Digestate | place: USA... | reverse complement strand
TGATGGGAGGCATCTCCTGTCGGGCGGTGAGGACAAAACAATGCGGCTATGGGAGCTTCCATCACCAAGGCCGCGGCTGACCGTCGGCAGCGATGGAGCAGTGCTTACGCTCGCGTGGTCTGCTGACGGGAAACACGTGGCGCTGGGAGGTGAGGCCCAGACAGTCCAAGTGTGGACGGCCGACCTGAAGCAGCGTCTCTATGAATTCGCGCACGAAGGGACCGTCCACTGCACAGCCTTCTCACCTCGTGGCAATGTCGTAGCAAGTGCCGGAACCGGAGGAGCAGTGTATTCTTGGGACATGGTTTCGGGGAAGATGCTGCACAAGGCGTTGCCGACGACGGACGGACGCTCCGGAGCGCCCGGCGCGGTGTTCGCCCTGGCCTTTTCGCCGGACGGCAAGCATTTGGCAAGTGGCGGATTCGATCGACGCGTGCGCGTGTGGGATGTTGACACCGGCCATTCCGCCTTCGATCTCGTGAGTTGCGGCCGTGCGGTGTTGTGTCTTTCCTGGTCACCCGACGGCAATACCATCGTATCGGGCTGCGAAGCCCGCGATGCAGGCCTGCGATTCTGGGACTTCCAGAAAGGGAGTTTGCGCAACGTAGTGCAGGGAAACCGTGCCACCGGAGACATCAGCCGCGTTTCGTGGTCCCCGGATGGAAAGACGATTGTGCTGGGAGAAGAAGGGGGAGATGTATGGTTCTGGAGCGCTGATCTCAGCAAGCCTCCCCAGCGAGTCCTGGAAGGTCCGTACGACAGGTTCGCTTGGTCACCGGACGGGACGTTCCTTCTCATGGGTTCAGAGAATTGCCAGTTGCGCTTGCCGGATCATCGCTCGGGCCGAGTACTGTTCGCACATCGCCAGCTCTCCCTGATAAGCAATGGGAAACGAGTCGGTGGAACTGGTTTTGACTACTCATCCGACGGCACTTTGGTGGCTCTCGCCTATGCGTCCGCCAACGTAGTGCAGGTCGCAGCAGTCCCGTCGTGCAAGATCCTGCACACGCTAGACCAGGGTTTCGGATACGCTTCCCAGTTGCGCTTCGCGCCCGACCGGAAAACCCTGGCCGCGTCCGAGCCAAACGACGGCAGGTTAGCACTTTGGGATGTCGAATCGGGTGCACTCCTGCAGACTGTGGAAAACAAAAATCCAGGCAATCCAGGATTCGGTTGCATGGCATGGTCGCCGGATAGTACTAAACTGGCCGCGGAAACGCCGTACGGCGCAATTGTCGCCGATCCGGCGACCGGAAAAACGAAGTCCTGGCATCCTCGGCGTGGAGGCCCAGCCCCTCACACGGCCTCGCCCCTTTCCTGGCAACCCGACGGCACAGCGATTGCTTCGATCGATCAAGATTGCGTATGGGTATCACATTTCGACACTGGTCAGGGAACAGACCTGTTTGCCCCGCGTTGGGTCGGCAACTGGAAGTATTGGGATGGGGCCTTGTCTTGGTCGCCGGACTGCCGACTACTTCTCTATGCCGCTTACGGCCGCGTGGTGCTCGCATGGAATCCCCACAACGGTGAACTTCACGCAACGTTGATGCCTCTGGACGACGGTCAGCCGACCCATTTGATTTTCACGCCCGACGGTCACTACTGCACCTGGGGTGCGATGGAAGACGCCGTCGTGTATGTGGCTCAAGACAAGGAAGGCCAACAGACCCTGACGCCGGCTGAATTTTCCCAGCGATACGGCTGGAAGAACGATCCGCAGAAGGCCAGACTGGATGCGGTAGGTGGAAGGGCGAAGGGAGATTAGCAGGGACACATTGCCCGAAATGGGCTCACACGTACGAAGCTCAGATTTTGGTCGGCAAAGGGTCTTTTCCTACACGAAACGGTCTGCCCGCCAATTCTGAATAGTGTGCGTCTGAGCGCAGCGCCCGCACGGACGCCGACAAGAGCAGCAAACCGGCCTGTCACTTTGCTTGGGTCGAAGCTTGCTCAAACTCCGCGACGATGTATCGGCAAGTCGGGTGCACATGCGCGAGTCCTTGCAGCGTCTCGATGAATTCGTCGGTTCGATCCCAGTCGTCTGCGACGAACTCGGGCAGCAACTCGATATCGTTCAGCAACTCGGCAAGTTCGTCATCCCCAGCGTCGTAAGCCTTTGCTTTGGCAACTGCGAGCAACCCCTCGCCCATCGTCGTTGGGTTGCGGAATCTGCTCTTCGCGCTGCCCGGGGTTGAAGGACGCGTTCATTCGCCCCCAAGAACTGCTGGTGCCACTATCGATGCGCGCTGTTCGGTACCCTTCCCAAGGCACGCCGGGCTGGTATGCTGGTTGTCAATGGTTTCCGCCGCCCAGGCCCCGAGGCGATTCCGCCAAGGTTAGGCCGTCGAAGCGGGGGGACCGGTTGAAATGAATCGAGGCGATGATGAACATAGGAACACAACTTGGATTGCGATTGGCTGTCTTGACCATGATCTGCCCTCTGATGGCCGCCGGCGCGGAGCCAAACCTGAGGTATCCCGACACCCGCCGGTCCGACCAAGTGGATGTCTATCACGGCGTCCAGGTCCCGGATCCTTACCGTTGGCTGGAAGATACGGACAGCGAGGAAACCAAAGCCTGGGTCGAAGCTCAGAACAAGGTGACGTTTTCCTACCTGGAGAAGGTCCCCCAACGAGCATCGCTGCGGGAACGCCTCACGAAGCTCTGGAACTTCGAGCGCTATGGCACGCCGGAGAAACGCGGCGGCCGCTATTTCTACACGCGCAACGACGGATTGCAGAATCAAAGCGTGCTGTATGTCGCCGAGTCGCTCGACGCGCCGCCCCGCGAACTGCTCGATCCCAACCAACTGTCCCAGGACGGCACGGTGGCGCTGGTCGGTTGGGAAGTCAGCGAAGACGGCCGTTACCTGGCCTACGGTCTGGCCGCCGCCGGCTCGGACTGGAACGAGTGGAAGGTCAAAGAGGTGGCCACGGGCCAAGATCGGTCCGACCACTTGCGGTGGGTCAAGTTCTCCGGCGTCTCGTGGACGCCCGACAACCGGGGCTTCTTCTACAGCCGCTACGACGAGCCGAAGGCGGGCGAGGAACTCACCGGGGTGAACTACTACCAAAAACTCTACTACCACACCCTGGGCGAGCCTCAGGACAAAGACCGGCTGGTCTACGAGCGGAAGGACCAGAAGGAATGGGGGTTTCGCGGCGAAGTCACCGAGGACGGGCGCTACCTGGTGATTTCCGTGTGGCGGGGCACGGAGGTCAAGAATCAGGTCTTTTACCAGAGGCTCGACACGCCCGCTGCGCCGGTCGTGGAATTGCTGGCCGGGTTCGATGCCGAGTACGAATTCATCGGCAACGAGGGCTCGACGCTCTGGTTCCAGACCGACCTGGACGCGCCGCTGCGGCGAGTCATCGCCATCGACGTCGAGCATCCGGAACGAAGCCGGTGGCGAGAGTTGATCCCGCAGGCCCAGCACGTGATCCGCGGCGTCAGCGCCGTCGGCGATCGGTTCCTGGTCGCTTACCTGAAAGACGCCGCGACGCAGGTGCGCGTGTTCGATCTCAGCGGCCGTTTCGAGCGCGAAGTGGCCCTGCCCGCGATCGGTGAAGCCGGCGGATTCGGGGGGCGGCGGAAGGATGACGAGACGTTCTACCAGTTCACGAATTTCACCACGCCGCCCACGGTCTACCGCTACGAAATCCGTAGCGGCGAGAGCACCGTGTTTCGGCGACCCCAGGTGGACTTCGACCCGCAGGCTTACGAAACCAGACAGGTTTTTTATCACAGCAAGGACGGGACCCGCGTGCCGATGTTCATCACGCACCGCAAGGGCCTGCCGCTGGACGGCAACAACCCCACGCTGCTGTATGCCTACGGCGGTTTCGACATCTCGATCACCCCCGCCTTTTCCGTGATGAACCTGGTCTGGATGGAACAAGGCGGCGTGTACGCCGTGCCGAACCTGCGCGGCGGCGGCGAGTACGGACGCGAGTGGCACGAAGCCGGCATGAAAGAGAAGAAGCAAAACGTGTTCGACGACTTCATTGCCGCCGCCCAGTGGCTGATCGACAACAAGTACACGTGCTCCCAGAAACTCGCCATCCGCGGCGGCAGCAACGGCGGGCTGCTGGTCGGGGCCGCGATCACGCAGCGCCCGGACCTGTTCGGCGCGGCGCTGCCGGCCGTGGGCGTGATGGACATGCTGCGGTTCCACAAGTTCACCATCGGCTGGGCCTGGGTTTCCGAGTACGGTTCCTCGGACGATCCCGGCGAGTTCCGCACGCTGATCAAGTACTCGCCGCTGCACAATCTGAAGCCCGGCACGCGGTACCCGGCGACGATGATCACCACGGCGGACCACGACGACCGCGTGGTGCCCGGCCACAGTTTCAAATTTGCGGCCGAGTTGCAGCGCGCGCACGCGGGCGACGCGCCCGTGTTGATCCGGATCGAGACCAGTGCCGGCCACGGCGCGGGCACGCCGACCAGCAAGTTGATCGACACGGCGGCGGATTCGCTGGCGTTCCTGTTGTCGGTGTTGTAGTAGCGGCACCAGGTTTTGGAGTGCGGTGCCTTGTCACCGCTTTGGGCGGCGGCCAGCAGCGTCGCGGCGGATTGGGTTCCAATGACAATCTGACGCGTCAGCGAGGGTCTTATGTGTGCAAAAGTGATCTTCCTGTCGATTCCCGGCCTCCGCGAGTGTGACCTCAGTGCCATGCCGCGACTGCGTGACCTGATGGCCAGAGGCGACCAGGCTTCCCTGACGCCCAGCTTTCCCTGCGTCACCTGGCCGGTGCAAGCCAACATGCTCACCGGCCGGCGGCCGGCGGAGCACGGCGTCGTCGCCAACGGCTTCTACTGGCGCGAGCAGCGCCGCGTGGAGATGTGGACGGCGCGGAATGACAAGATCGCAGCACCGCAGATTTGGGATCGGCTGCACCAGCAAGATCCTCGCCGGACGTCGGCGGTGTGGTTTCCGATGCTCAGCAAAGGCTGCGGTGCGGATTACGTCTGCATGCCCGCGCCCGTTCATCATCCGGACGGGGCTGAAGAGCTGTGGTGCTACACCCAGCCGCGCGAGTTGTACGGCGAGTTGCGGGACCGGTTCGGCCATTTTCCTCTGCAGCATTTCTGGGGGCCGCTGGCCAACATCAAGGCGACGGAGTGGATCGCGCGATCGGGGGTCCACGTGGCCGGCCGCCTTCGCCCGGATTTTTTCTATCTCTACTTGCCCCACCTGGATTATGCCGCCCAGCGCACCGGCCCGGACAGCCCGCCCGCGCAGGCGGCGGTCGCGGAACTCGACGCGGTCGTCGGGACGCTGGCCGACGGCTTGGCGGCTGCGTACGGCGACGCGGACCTCGTCTGGATCGCCGCGGGGGAATACGCCATCACGCCGGTCTCGCACGTTGTTTATCCCAACCGGGTCTTGCGTGAAGCAGGACTGTTGTGTGTTCGCGAGCAAGCGGACGGAGAGCACTTAGATTTGGAGGCCAGTCGCGCCTGGGCGCTGGTCGACCACCAGTTCTCGCACGTGTTTGTCCGCGATGCGGATCCCGGCACCCGACAACGGGTCGTCGAACTGTTCCGCGGCGCGGAGGGCATTGCCGAAGTCCTGGTGGGCGACGAGCGGGCCCGCTATCATGTGGATCATCCGCGGTCCGGCGACGTGATCCTGATCTCCACGCCACACAGTTGGCAGGCTTATTACTGGTGGCTGGACGACCAGCGGGCACCCGGCTTTGCCCGCACCGTGGATATTCATCGCAAACCGGGCTATGATCCGGTGGAACTGTTCGTGGACCCGCCCAGCCGAACGATTCCGCTAGACGCGACGCGCGTCCGGGGTTCACACGGCGCGCCGGTCCAAGGCGACCCGCAGCGAAGCGTCATCCTGGCTTCGCGGGCGGGCGTGCTGCCGCGCCCCGCGCTGGCGGATGTGGACGTCTGCGGACTGGTCTTGCGGCAGTTCCAGATACTTGCTGATCTTGTGTGATTCTAAAAGGCCAAAAACATGATGCTTCGCAACTACCGTATCGCAGTCATAGGACATACGGGCCGCGGCAACTACGGCCACGGCATCGACACGGTCTGGTTCGATCTCCCCGGCTGTCAGATTGTCGGCGTCGCCGATGCTGACGAGAAAGGGCTGGCAGCGGCGGTCCAGCGGCTCAAGGCGCCCAAGGGCTGTGCGGACTACCGCCAGTTGCTGGACGAAACCAAGCCCGACATTGCGGCGATCGGACCGCGCTGGCTGGACCAGCATCGGGACATGGTAGTGGCCGCCGCCGAACGCGGGATCCACGTGTACATGGAGAAACCGTTCTGTCGGACGCCCCAGGAGGCCGACGAGATCGTGGCCGCTTGCGAGAAGCACAAGACGAAACTCGCCATCGCCCACCAGACTCGCTACAGTCCCCGACTGCACATGGTCCGCCAGCTGATCGAGGCCGGGGCCATCGGCAAGGTGTTGGAACTGCGGGGCCGCGGCAAGGAAGATTCGCGCGGCGGCGGCGAGGACCTGTGGGTCTTGGGCAGCCACATTATGAACCTGATCCACCATTTGGGCGGCGAACCGCAGTGGTGTTGCGCCACGGTGCTGCAGGACGGCAAGCCGGTGACCAAGGAGCACGTCAAGCCGGGCAACGAAGGCATCGGGCCGCTGGCGGGCGACACGATCCACGCCATGTACGAGCTGGATGGCGGCGTGGCGGCGTACTTCGGCACCCGCCGCAACGCCGCCGGCAACCGCTTCGGCCTGCAGGTCTTCGGCACGGAGGGCGTGATCGAGATCCTCACCGGCCACCTGCCGGCGGTCCACATCCTGCAAGATCCGATGTGGTCGCCCGGCCGCAGCGGCAAATCGTGGGTCCCCGTCAGCTCGGCGGGGATCGGCAAGGAAGAACCGCTGCGCGACGGCGGATTGCACGGCGGCAACGTGCTCGCCTGCCTGGATCTGATGTCCGCCATCGAACAGGACCGACTGCCCGAGTGCAACGTCTTCGAGGCCCGGATGACGATCGAAATGATCTCGGCCGTCTTCGAGTCGCACCGGCTGGGCGGCCCCGCCAGGTTCCCGCTGCAGAACCGCCGCAACCCGCTGGAACTGCTATGAAGAAAGTATTCGGAAGCTTGGGTTTCCCACGGATGGCATCGCAATACCACGGATGAAAAACCAATCTTCTTTTTCCTATCCGTGGTATTGCCATGCCATCCGTGGGGTAACGTTTTTCAAATGAACCCGACTGGCCGAATAGGCTTGTGTGGCACGGCTTGCTCGTTAGCCGTACTGGACGAGGGCAGAGTCGGTGCGTTGTCGCGGCGGCGGGCCGCGTGGTAAGATGCTTAGTATGCGGCAAACTTAGGAGCGGCCGATGACGACTCGTCCAGCGACAAACCGGCGAGCGCGAGCTGAGATCGAGTATCCGACGCGGGACGGCAGACCCATGGGCGAAACCGATCTGCACCGCGACGTCATGGTCACCGCCATCGAGACGCTGAAGCTGTGCTATGCCGGACAACGCGTGTACGTGTCGGGAAACATCTTGCTGTTCTACAGGCCCGGCAATCGGCGGCGGCACGTGTCCCCGGACGTGCTGGTCACCAAGGGACTCCAGCAGCAGCAACGCGAAAACTATCTGCTGTGGCAGGAAGGCCGTCCGCCGAACATCGTGATCGAGGTCACCAGCAAGTCGACGCGCGAGGAAGACCTGGAGGACAAGTTCGAGATCTACCGGGACGAAGTGCGGGTGGCCGAGTACTTCTTGTTCGATCCCCGCGCCGAATATCTGCATCCGGCACTGCAGGGCTATCGGCTGCAAGCCGGACAGTACGAGCGGATCAAACGTGTGGCCAGCCGTCTGCCCAGCCTCGAATTGGGGCTGCACCTGGAGCAGGACGGCAAACAACTGCGGTTCTGGGACCCCGCCGCTCGCCGCTGGCTGCCTACGCCACAGGAAGCCCGTGAAACTGCCGAGGCGGAACGCCAGCGGGCGGAAGCGGAACGTCAGCAGGCCGAGGTGAAGTGGCGACAGGCCGAGGCCGAAGCGGTTAAGCTCCGGCAGGAATTGGAGTTGCTGCGGCGGAAGACCTAACCCGCACCTGAAAGGCCCCGGCGTTCCGCCCTGACGTCAGAGGCTGTGAAAAAATGGGACTGGCTCCGAGCTAGCACCGCGCCAATCCTTGGAAAAACAGGGGGCTGCGAGGTGCCTGTCCCAATTCTTTCACAGCCTCTCAGGGCTGCTTGGCGTACTCCTCCCACTGACGCTGGAATTCTCCGCGTGGCGGGGCCTCGCCGCCCAGCACCCAGAACCGGTAACGGAGCGTCAGGGACTGGCCGTCCTTCAGCTCTTTCTTGAAGAACGCCCCGAAACGCCCGTAGTCGCGGTAGGCGGACCAGACCGTGTCCTTGGGGTTGCCGGGATGGTTCATCTGCTGGACCGTGTACGACTTGTCGCCCAAAACGTACGTCTCGGCGGCCCATGACAAGTCCTTGTCCTTGCGAGGGTTGTTCCCCTCCTGCGGGAACACGTACTTGGTCTTCGTCTTGTCCAACTCGTTGGCCGGCCGGTAATGCACGCCGGCGTGTTCGGGGTCGCCGTCCAACAACGTGTCGCCCGCAACCGCCTTCAGCTCGGACGCGACGTCGACCATGACCAGCGAGGGGGCCGGACGGCGGTGAAACACGAACGTCCGTCGCTCCTCCAGCAGCGGCTCGCCGCTGGTAGCATTCCATGCAACCTGGGCGGTGAAAGAAGCCTGGTCAGGGCCAATCTGCTGATCCAGGAACTTCTGATGAATCTGTACGCCTCCGCCCATGCCCCAGAGATTGTAGGACCTGCCGCCGACGGTCAGCCTGGACCAACCGATGAAGATGCCGCGATGGTGCGTGTAGAAGCCGCCTGGACCCTTGGTGATCGGTTCTTTTCCGTCCGCGTCCAACACGTGCAGGAACGGCTTGTAGGTGTCGTGAAAACGATCGGGATCATACGCGTACACGTAGCGAGCCACCGGCTTGCCGTCCAAAACAACATTTAACGTCTGGCCGGGCGAGTCCTTCAGTTCAAATCCGTCAGCAGCCAGCACCGGGGCGGAAGCGAATGAAACGGCAGTCAAGAGGGCGGCGAGAATCGGAACGCGCACACCAGGTTGCGGAGCGGATGGCACGCTCGACGCCTTGCGGCGTTGGCGGGCCAGTCCCAGGAACAGTCCCAGAATCGCCATGGCGGCGAGGCACCACAACGCGCGATTGCCCGACGAGGCGGGGACAATTTGATCCGCGTTGTCGATGGGGAACAGAAATCCGGCCAGCATCACGTAACCGAGCGCGAACACCACCATGCTCATCACCGCCTGCAGCACCGTTCCCAACATCCAACGGAAACGCCCGGCGAACAAGCCGAGTCCCAGTCCCACGCCGACGGCCACCAGCACCCAAAAGATCCCCTGCATCGCCATTGTCCGTTGCATCGGTTCCAGGCGGCGATCGAGCCGCCACGCTTCGTGGAACTCCTGGGCAGCGAACCCAGCCAGCGCCCCGAACCCCGCGGCCAGCAGGACGCCGATCGCGATCAGGGCCAGCGAGGCCCCGCGGCGAGGCCGCCGCAGGGCCTCGACGACCGCAAAGACCAGGCCCGCCAACGCGCCCAACACCGCACCTGCCGCGATGGAGTTTCTCAGATCGAGGGCAATAATCTCAGCCGTCTGCTGTTCGCCTTCCGCCGGCGACGGCGGGCCCGCGACCGGTACCGGCGGAGGGCCGGCTGAAGTCGGCGGCTTGAAAAACGGAAACGCGTGGTCGAAAACGATCCACGCCACCAGGCCCGCCAGCAGGCCCGCGACGACCATCCAACCGGGGCCGGCGCACAGGCCCAGCGGCGCCATGCCGACGTCGTTTGACGGCGGGCTGTTCGTGGAATCGGAAGGTGCCGCTTGCGCTTCGGCTGACGTTTTCGGATCATGCGGTTGCTGCGTCATGGAGAGCCGCCTTCTTGGAGGGGTGTCGAAAGGTGGGGTGAAGACTTCACGGTTACGCCAATCGCATTCTGGCAGTGCGCTCAGTCGGCGTCAACGGTGGGTTTCCCCTTGGAGAGCGGCTCCGGCGGGGGGCGGTCTTCAGGGTCGGGAGGATCCGTTTCCGCTGCCGCCCGCTCGGCCTTGGTGGTCGAAGGAACGCCCAGCAGGCGGGCAGCCTCGTCGCGAAGTTCGGCCATCAGCACATCCCCGGGGGACTCCTGCTGCATCAGCTTCAGGGCTTGTTCCAAGGACTCCTTGGCCCGCTCCCAATCGTCGCCTTGCTTCCGCTTGTGCCGCGCCATGGCCAGCAAAAACAGTCGCTCCGCTCCCGGAGACGTCAAGTCGTCTGGGGGCAGCGCGTCCAGCGTCCGCAGGCAAGCATCGCACTGATCGCGACGGAAATCGACGTGCGCTTTCAGCGTCTGGTATCCGGCATGCTTGGGCTGGAACTGGACGAGTTTTTCGGCGTCCGCGGCGGCTTGTTCCAGGTCGGAGGGGCCGCCCAACTTGAGCAGCACGCGAATCCGCCTCGCCAGGTACTCCGGCTCATCCGGCAGTTGCCGGCGCACGGCCAGGGCCTGACGGTATGCTTCCGAGGCAAGTTGGGCCGCTTGTTTTCGGCGGTGAAAATCACCTCTGGATTCGTTCCAGAAGGCCATCTCGTCCAGCACGCGGGGATTCTGGGGCTCGACTTTCAGGGCGTCCTCCAACAACCGCAAAGCCGTGTCGAATTCCTGCTCCACCTCCTGATCGTGTCCCAGACGTTCCAGCAGCACGGTATAGTGGCGGCCGCACGCGGCGACGCTCCGCCGGAATTCGACCCGCTGTTCCTCCGTCGCCTGAGACTCCAGGGGGATCAACTCCTCGACGAACAGGTGGAGACTGTTGCCGAAGTCTTTCTCCGCCTCGTCGTCCACGGCCAAGTCCCGCAAGATGCGGCCCCGGATCGTGTGCGCGTTGGCCAGCGGTTCAAACTCGCCCACCCCCGCCGTCGGCGCGTCGGCCAGGCGGGCAAGTTCGACGACGGCGTCATCCATCAACTGGCGGGCCTTCTGGTTGCGATGCGCCGCGTGGTGCAACAGCCCCAGATGCGCCAGCGCGATGGCCCGATTCCGGCGCAGGTGCGGGAGCACCGCCACGTTCTGCAGCAGTCCGTCGTAGTGCCTCACCGCCCGCTCCAGAAAGTCCGCTTGTTCGTTGCACTGCCCCAGCGGCATGAGCGCTCGGGCCAGGCTCAGCTCGGTGAACGCCAGCCCCTCCCAATCGGACGGTTGGCTCGACGGAAAACCTGTGAGCCGCTGGTGATCGACCAGCGCTTCTTTCAAGAAACCGATCGCCTCTTGGTGGCTTCCGCGATCCGAAAGGACGCCACCCAGCAGGCTGCGAATCAGAGCCAGTTGTTCGAGCGGTTCCGGCTCGTCCGCAGAATTGGCTGCGACGGCCTGCGTCAGCGCCTCGCGGAACCAATGCTCGGCTTGCGCGAGGTTCTTGCCTTCGCGTTCCAGCAGGCCCAGGCTGATCTTCCATTCGATCTCCTGCCGCGAGCGGTCCGACGAATTGCGGGCGCGATCCAACTGCTTCCGTGCTTCGGCCAAGACTTTGCGCGCGCCGGCATAGTCACGCTGATCGAGGCAGAGGTCGCCGAGCTTTCGCGAGCAGAACGCAAGATCCAGTTGGACGTCGTGTTCGCCCAAGGGCGCGCCGGCCAACTCGCCGTAGGCCCGCCGCGCGTCCTCGTACGCCTGTGCCGCTTTCGGATATTCCCCGATCCGGCGCCGGAT
>Ga0116156_10004534_pt1 | contig 11769 bp, 9 predicted proteins | sample AD_UKC045_MetaG_FD_89891 | JGI IMG/M metagenome (GOLD analysis project Ga0116156, IMG submission 89891) | Active sludge microbial communities of municipal wastewater-treating anaerobic digesters from USA - AD_UKC045_MetaG | ecosystem: Engineered > Bioreactor > Anaerobic > Digestate | place: USA... | reverse complement strand
TAATTCTATCTTGTGGTCAATTTCATGCTTCTGGAAATGTTCGACTCTGGCGATATTTATCAATATCTGGCCTTCTTTGTTCACTGAAATCAACTGATTTCGATCAAAGGCATCGTGATGGTTTGGGCAAAGCGGAATGCCGTTGTTGACTCGGTCATCTATTGCATACTGCACCGGTTTTATATGGGCAGCATGCGGCATTCCCACCTGTAATTCGCACATTGCGCAACGTCCACGATAGGCATCCATAACCCGTGGTCTGAAATTTTTGTCTCGGAAAACTACGCTAGTTTTTATGAGCCTCCGAGGTCGCTCGCGAGGTGGCACGATTTCAGGAAATGCTGGAGAGGGTGTGGAATAGCCGTGGAGTATCCCCGGGTCTTGTAGATACTCGGCAAGATAGCTGGGGCTTATCCCGATTACCTTTTCACCATCACCCTTTTCTTGAATTTCATAACCTGTTTCAGAGCGAAGAGATTTATAAATTACATCCTCAGAAACTTGAATATTATTTGACTTTCCACCAGCAGGAAAATGTTTCTGAACGTCGAAACCGGCAAAAACCGCCAATCCACCAATCCAATTTGCGCCAAGAAGCGCCATCGGCAATGATGGATGGAACTGCGTTTGCCCCGTAGTTTGGATTTTCAACCGTCCTGTGATTTGACCTTTTTTCCTCGCATCATCTGTTAATGAATAGAGTCTGATAGCTACGGAAAAGGCTCGATGATGACCTTGAACGTGCAATTCGAAAGAACCTCTGGTTACTACATTGGGAAGGTAAACGGTCCAACCATCTTCCTCCAAGGTGTTCAGCAATAAATCGTGTAATTCCTCGTTTGTAAGCTGTCCCGGCATTTAGCACCTCCGTCGACATTTTACACCCAGAATAATGTGGCACAACATGAAAATGTCGGATTCTTGTTGAGAAGCTTTTTACGCGGGATAGATTTGAAGGAAGTTGTCCAGGATCTGGTCGACCGGATCAGACGGATTTTAAGAGCCAAACAAATTCAGCTTTTCCAACACCGGTCCCAGCTTGATTCCGGTCTTGTAGGGCACGATGCGATCGTTCCATTCTTCGAAGGTTTCCACGGCACCCTCGTTTTCACAGACGGCCAACAGGATACTCTGGTCCGAAAATTCTTTAAGTGTCTCCAGCTTGGCCGTCAGGTATTCGGGAGTCCAGAAACCAACAATTTCGAAGAGCACCTCCCTCCCGTCCTCATGCCTGAAAACGAAATCCGGCACAAAGGTTTTCTGATGTCTATGAAGAATCGCACCTTCGCGGATCAACTTCCAACCTTCGCGCACTTCGCCGAATTTTTGAGCAAAACTCTCTTCTACGCCGGAATCAAACATTGGGGGTGTATCGAGGATGCTTCGCAAACCATTTTTGGGACTCAAATTCAAGCTATAGAAATTTCCCCGTTTCGTTTTGAACTTGGCCGAGAATTGCCAGCCCTCGCAGGTTAGGAGTACCGGCAACAATTTAGCAAAGCGCACGCCGTACCGTGTCGTATTGCGGAGCACGCTTGCTGGTCCATCCAGATGAATAACATAGGTAGATGGGTCTATTTGAGAAATATCGTGTAAAAGACCGAAGAGTTTTATATAGCGCAGAATCGTTTTGAAATCGTCCGTTGCCCTTATCGTGGCGGATTGCGCTTTATACAGCGCCGCTTGAGTTTGGGCGACGTTGTAGTGACTGAGAAAAGCAGCGGCGTCATCATATTGCGGTGGCGCCTTCAGACGGTGGAAAGAAATAACGTCGGCATAAAGCAGTTCATCGATCTTTTGCCAGGGAAGTCCAAGACTGTCGGCAATCTCCTGTTTGGCGACGGACTCTTCGTTTTCAAGGCTTCCAAACAATGTTTCAGTCTGTTTCTGCGAGACCAGCGGATGCATTTTGGAGGCAAGACTAAAAACCCTGATGCGCATTCGAGCCGCTTTTCTTCCGTTGTCGGTGTGGTATTCGCTCGCATCATCCAACAGTTTACAAAACGATGTAATGCGCCGAGCGTGGCAGGGCTCATCGTCAAATATTCTCTCAACTCGTTGGTGAAGTTCCATTCTGGTGAGGCCCACACCTTCTCGATATAGGCTCAGCATTTTATCTGCAAATTCGAGATAATGCCCGTGGCTCTTCTGGGTCAGCCGATCAGGTTTCACCAAACGACGTGTGAAATCATATTCTACGATGGCGTGTCCGCTCGTAAGCATCGCCTTTTCTCCGCTTGCGGGATTGCATCACTTCGCGGGTATCTCCGCAGACAACTTCGTACAAGATGGCTTTTGACGCACCTTTTGGGCGCAAGAGGCGTCCCAGCCTCTGTGTTGCTTGCCGTACGGAAGCTTTGCCACCGACCACCACCGCAACTTTGGCGTCCGGAACATCCACTCCTTCATCCAATACCTGGTTCGCAATGAGGACCGGAAAATCACCCGACTCAAATCCTTCAAGAACGGCTTGACGTTCTTTTTTCTTGGTGTGCGAGAGAATGGTCGGAGCTAGAAAGCGACGGGAGATTTCGAATGCCATAATATTTGTGCCGGTAAACACGAGAACGCGCTCATTCGGATGAAGACGGAAGATATCTTCAAGAACACGAATCTTTTCGGTCGCCCGATCTTCAATCGAATCTTTCAGGCACATGAGCTTTTTGATTCGGCGAGCTTCGATGCATTCATTCGCTTCGCTCAAAAGGTCTTTACGGTCGTAGCCTTTTTTCTCTTTTTGCTTCTCGTAGAACCAAAAACGAATAGCGTCTGATGCAGCGTCATACTTCTCTCGCTCCTCGTCGGATAGATGAACCTGTATATGAACAACGTCGAACCGGGCAAGATGCTTCGAATCCTTGAGTTTCTGACGATGCACTTCCGGGCCGATAAGGCTATCGAGATCAGCGTGGTTGCCGTCCTGGCGCTCCGGTGTGGCGGTTAGTCCCAAACGAAAGCTTGCCGTACTCATGAGAGCGGCGTCCTGAAAGAAATCTGTAGGCAAATGATGGGCTTCGTCGAAAACCAATAGGCCGAATTGTTCACCAATCTTGTCCATGTGGATGGCTGCACTGTGGTAGGTCGTCACCGTCACCGGACTCACTTTGTACAGTTGGTCGCCTATGATTCCGGCGTCCACGCCCAGGCCATCGCGAATGCGTCGGTGCCATTGATACATCAGATCGCGAACTGGCGACACCACCAGGGTAGCCACGCCAAGCTGTGCCATAATATGAAGGGCGACTTCGGTTTTCCCGGTGCCGGTTGGCATCACGACCAATCCTCGTTTTCCACCGTCCAGCCATGCAGCTATTGCTTTTGACTGCTCCGATCTTGGTTTGTGCAGATTCGCCTTGGGCCAATGAATCTCGGCGGGTTTCTGGACTCTGTCTGAAAAATTATCGCCAAGCTTTTCTCGAAGGATTGTGCTCACATCTCGATAATGAATCGCATCAGTTCTGAACCGATCCACACGTTCGTCTTTCGTCCAGATGGAACGGTCGAAGATATTACTGAGCTTTTCTGGCGAAAGCCCATCGAGCAGCAGTGTGCCCTCATGAAAAGAAAGCGACGCGGTCATTCAAATCCTCTAATTTCATCTCTGATGCATTTCGTTCCCATTTTGCACCATGGCAGCGGAATCTTCCAGACGATTTAGGAAAAATATCGGAAAACTTGATGAACAAGCACACCTGGAATACGATGAGAAACCTCGCATCAATCGAGACGTAGATAAGAATGGAAAAACCATGAACAATAAGGAATCCCTCTGCAGGCGGATGGCCGGCATCACGACCTTGATTCGCGTCGGTGGCGAGGGCGTCGTCGATTTGGGCGATCGAGCCCTGGAAGCGTTCTCCCGGCTGCTACGGCCCGGTCTCTGCGCGCTTGCTCCCGGCATGTCGAAGGGGCGTCTTGTTTGGGAAGAAGCGACTCATTATTTCTTTCCACTGTGGGGATTCGATCATCCACAGTGCTTCAAAGACCTCGTGCGCTTTCCGGACGAGCGAAACGATTTGTCGTATCAGATTCTCGAATGGGCGGCGGCGAAGGATAACCCGGACCAACACTTGTCTCGATATCAAGAAGCCGCCGATTGCGCGTATGATTCCACCGGAGATTACGATTGTGCTCTATGGGCTCTCGGTGTGCTGAAGTCTCCTGAACTAGCCAAACGTCATCTTGCCAAAATCATCGAAGGTGGTGAATCGGAAACCGTGGGATTTCTTTTCGCCGCCGACCTGGCAACACGACTCGGGCAAGAACGTGACACACACGGTTTCCTTCAAAACGCGGAAGACGCGGCTTCGAAAATCTTGGATTGGTTTCGCGTGGCGGAAGCCTGGTATGTACTTGGCGATGAAACACGGTTTGAAAAATGCCGGGCCAAGGGTATTGCGGCTGGGTTTGAAACTTATCGCGATCCCTTCTGCGAAGATGCCCATACCGGTTTGATGTTCTCCAGCGAACATGAGCGGCGCGAAGCGCTGAAAAACTGGAGTGACCAGTATCGTGACGACGCCTACGCCCGGCTGCAACATGCAACGATGACGATGTTTCTGGTGAACGACCGATCACATGCGGAAGATATCGTAAAGAGCGAATGGCCTGTCTCGTCAAAATTCCCTGTGCATGACTTGATACAGCAAGCCGAGACCTGGATTGACGTGCTGAACGACGAGGCCCGATGCCGGTCTTGTTTGAAAGAAGCGGAAAATATGCTGGATCGGCCTGATGACTGGGAATACATGGCTGAGACTTGGTTGCGCATGCTCGATGACGAGGAAAATGCCCGACGTTGCCTGAAACGCAGGCGTAGTTTCTACCGTCACAACCAGGTTGATGGCACTGTCGAATACTCGATCAGTCTTGTCGAAATGCTCGCTGATCGAGAGGAAGCGATTGCCGTTCTACGTGAAATCGATGGAAAGTTCGATACGGTTGGGGATCATATTGAATTGGCACGTGGCTGGTTCGGGCTCGACGACAATGAAGCTCGCGGTCACCTCCTGACAGCGGAGCAGAGGGTTACGTATTCGCATCAATGGAATCAGATCGCCATGTGGTGGAGCCAATTGTTCGACGACCAGGAACGAGCCGAACAGTGCCGAGAAAAGGCGAAGATCAAGGCTAATGAAGAGTGACGACTATCAATTTTTTGATGGCGGTGATCCTGAAACTCCCGGTCCGAAACGCTTTGCTTTGCGTTCGGGCATTTAGCGCACACGGAGAGTTTTTCCGAGTTACGCCGCCTCGACCCGTTTTCCATTTCAAACCCTTGGTCCGAACAGGAAGTAATTTCGAGACCAGTTACACTCCCTCCACCAACTTCCCCTAAAAAGGATTATCTCTCTGCGTCGTGGCCCCACTTCGGGGCCACTCGCGTTTGTGGCGTATAACTGCGAGAAATAAAGGGCTTTTCCGGCGCTCACCTCGATCCGAGAGCCGCCTTCCAATCGGACCCGCAGGCTCCCAAAAACGCACATCCGACCCCAAGCAAGCCGCTTTTCTCGTCTCTTTCTCTGAATGCTCTTGACCTTGCGTCCGAGGTCAAGACCTCAATAAACGGCCTATAAACAAGTGGTTACGCAAATTGTCCCCTTTTTCTGTTTTTCGGAATCTTGGAGTAGCGAACGGGACCGGCATCAAAAAGTGAAGCACAAGATGTTGACATTCGCCATTCGCGGCTTAGATTATAAGTAAGTACTTGCTAACCACGAGGGGAAAATGGCGGAACGGCGCTCCACAGAAGATCGGCAACACCAGATCGCCGAGGCGACCTTGAAGATCATCGCCAGGGATGGACTTGGCAAATTCACGGCCGCTGCCGTGGCTAAAGAGGTGGGCATCACCGACGGGACGATTTTCCGGCATTTCGACAACATGGAAGGCGTCGTCAACGCCGCCATCGACCTGCTGGTCGAACGGTTGAACGAAGGAATCCCACCCGATCATCCGAATCCGTTGGAGCGGCTCGGTGCGTTCCTCAGGCATCGTTTTCATCTCATCACCACGGAACCGGCGATCCTCAAGCTCTTTTTCTCGGAGCAGTTGACGCAAGCTGCAGGCCCAGAAGGTGTGGATAAGATCCGTCGCGTCCAGCATGAGTCGATGGACTTCATTCGTCAGCGCGTCGGCGATGCCAGCGACGCGGGATTGCTCCGTCCCGGTCTGCGAGTAGAAGAGTTGGTGGTCATCATTCAAGGAACTGTTCTTGGGGAACTGCTGCGTTATGTCTATGCCGAGAACTCCACCAAGGAGTCGGCATCGAAGCGCAGCGCCCGTCTGTGGAAGACCCTGGAAACACTCATCACGGCATAAAGGAGAGCAGAAATGAACACGAAACGCAGCATCCTATTGGCAGTCATGGCGGCCTTGATCGGGCTATTGGCATTGATCGTTCCGCAACCGGCTTTCGCCCATTGCGACACTCTGGACGGACCGGTTGTCCTCGACGCTAAGGCGGCTCTGGAGAAGGGTGACGTGACCCCTGTGCTCAAGTGGGTCAAGAAGGACAATGAGAAAGAAATCCGGAAAGTGTTCAGCCACACGTTGGCCGTGCGCAAGCTCAACCCCGAGGCTCGCGAGCTTGCGGACCACTACTTCTTTGAAACCCTGGTGCGCGTACACAGAGCCGGAGAGGGCGCGCCTTTCACCGGGCTGAAACCCGCCGGAGCCGAATTGAATCCGGGTGTTCGTGCGGCCGATGGCGCCCTTGATAGCGGCTCAGTCGACGCAGCGGTCAAACTTGTGAACGACGAAGTCGCCAAGGGTATCCGCGCGCGGTTCGCAAAGGTCAAGGAGGCACATAAGCACATGAACGACAGCGTCGAAGCCGGGCGCGAGTACGTAGAAGCCTACGTGGAATATGTGCATTACGTCGAGGGTCTGTTCGAGAAGGCCGTGGGACAGGCCGCCCACCACGATCAGACTGCCGAACCCGTGAGTGAACACCATCACGAATAAGACCAAGAGGTCGCTATGAAAAGATTTCCCGCCAGTCGGCGCACGATTTCCCTGGTCGCAGTCTTGGCGCTGCTGGCGGCGGCATTCGGATATGTCGCCCTGCGCTCGGGGCCGTTTACGCCGATTCCCGTCACGGTCACCACTGTCGAATCCAAGGCCATCGCGCCGTCGTTGTTCGGCATCGGCACGGTCGAGGCTCGCTACACTTACAGGATCGGTCCGACGGTCGCCGGACGGGTCAAGCTGGTCCATGTGAACGTGGGCGACATGGTTGAGGCTGGTCAGCAAGTGGCGGAGGTGGACCCGGTGGACCTCGATGATCGCATCGCTTCGCAGGAGGCCTCGCTCAAACGCGCCCAGTCCTCCGTGCTGGCGGCCGAAGCCCAAGTCAGAGATGGTGCGGCGCGCAAAACCTATGCCGAGACCCAAGCGCGCCGTTACGATGAGTTACAACAGAAGCAGTTTGTGAGCGAGGAAGCGGATGAGGCCAAACGGCAGGAACACCAGATTGCTCTTGCCAACTTCGATGCCGCCAACGCCAACCTCAATGCGGCCAGACAGGATATTGCTCGCCTTCGCGCCGACCGCGACGGACTGATTCAGCAACGGGCCAATCTTCGTCTGGTGGCTCCGGTAAACGGTCTCGTAGTGGCTCGCGACGCTGAACCCGGCACGACCGTGGTCGCCGGGCAGGCCATTGTGGAGATCATCGATCCCACGAGCCTTTGGGTCAATGTCCGCTTCGACCAATCGCGGGCTTTCGGTTTGCGCGCGGACCTGTCGACCACCATCGTGCTGCGCTCGCAGGCGCACAAAACCATATCGGGCCATGTGGCGCGTGTGGAGCCGCGAGCCGATGCGGTGACCGAGGAAACCTTGGCCAAGGTCGTTTTCGATCAAACGCCCGAACACTTGCCGCCTTTAGGCGAATTGGCCGAGGTAACCGTGGCGCTGCCCGAATTGGCCGCTGCCCCGGCTGTGCCGAATGCCGCAATCAAACACCTCGATGGTAAAACAGGAGTGTGGGTAATCGAAGGCGATGCGCTTACATTCGTGCCTGTTCGGGTGGGCGCCTCGGATCTAGATGGTCGCGTACAGATTTTGGAAGGACTCAAGGTCGGCGACCGTGTGGTCGTGTACAGCCGACGCGACATCAATGCGCACAGCCGCATCAAGATCGTCGATAGCCTGACGGGTAACAAGCCATGATCAGCCTGGCGGGACGCGATATCCTGCACGCATGGGGCAAGTTCGTCTTTACCGGCGTGGGACTGGGCTTGTTGATCGGGGTGACGTTGACGATGGCCGGGGTGTACCGCGGCATGGTGGACGACGCCAAGGTCTTGCTCAGCAACAGCGGTGCGGACCTGTGGGTGGTGCAGAAGGACACCCTAGGTCCCTACGCCGAATCGTCAAGTCTCTACGACGACACCTATCGCGGTATTCTCGGCATGCCCGGAGTGGCGCGTGCGGCCAATGTCACCTACCTCACGACGCAAGTGCGTCACGGGGACCGCGACGTCCGAGCGATGGTCGTCGGCATCCTACCCAATGGCCCCGGCGAACCCGGTTATCTTGTCGCCGGACGCCAGATTACCCGCAGCCATTACGAGGCGGTGGCCGATATCGCCACCAAGTTCAAACTCGGCGAACGCATCCAGATCCGCCGAAATCGTTACACGGTGGTCGGCCTCACCCGGCGCATGGTTTCCTCGAGCGGCGATCCCATGGTGTTCATTCCGCTCAAGGACGCCCAGGAAGCCCAATTTCTGAAAGACAACGACGCCATCATCAACCAGCGCGGCCGCACCGCCGCCAACCCCGCCTTCAACCGCCCCGGCGTGCCCGGTCTGCTTGATGCCGTGATCGCCTCGCAAAGCGGCAACCCTTTCGTCAATGCGGTGCTGGTGCAGATCAAACCCGGTTTCACCGCCGAGGAAGTGGCCGACCCCATCCGCCGTTGGAAACGTTTGCAGGTCTACACACGCGCACAGATGGAAGAGATTCTGGTGGCCAAGCTCATCGCCACATCCTCCAAACAGATCGGCATGTTCCTCGTGATCCTCGCCATCGTCAGCGCCGCCATCGTCGCCTTCATCATTTACACCCTGACTTTAGGCAAGATTCGTGAAATCGCGGTCCTGAAACTGATCGGCACGCGTAACCGCACCATTTCCAGCATGATCCTGCAACAGGCGCTGGGGCTCGGCGTGATCGGTTTCGTGGTGGGTAAAATATCGGCCACCTTCTGGGCGCCGATGTTTCCCAAATACGTATTGTTGGAGCCGGGAGACGCGGCGCGGGGTTTCATCGCGACGATGGTCATTTGCGCGTTGGCAAGCGTTCTAGCCATCCGCGCGGCGCTCAAGGTGGACCCAGCGGAGGCGATAGGTGGCTGATATGCAAGAGAACGGCATCCACATCGAAGGATTGCGCAAACGTTACGGCGAAGGAGATACCGCTGTCGACGCGCTCAAAGGCGTGGACATGCGGGTCGCTCCCGGCGAGGTTGTAGGACTGATCGGCCCCTCGGGATCGGGCAAGAGCACGCTTCTCAAATGCCTCGGAGCGGTGATCGAGCCCACAGCCGGGCGTATGACGCTGGGCAGCGACGTGATTTATGAAGATGGTTGGAAAATTCCCGATTTGCGCGCTCTGCGCCGGGACAAGATCGGTTTCGTGTTCCAGGCGCCCTATCTGATCCCGTTTCTCGACGTAACCGACAACGTCGCTTTGTTGCCGATGCTGGCCGGACGGTCGAACGCCGAATCGCGCAAGCGGGCTTTGGAAATACTCGACGCTCTGGACGTCGCCCATCGCGCAAGGGCCATGCCGTCGCAACTTTCCGGCGGCGAGCAGCAGCGCGTTTCCATCGCCCGGTCGCTGGTCAACCATCCGCCGGTCATCCTCGCGGACGAACCCACCGCGCCGCTCGACAGCGAACGGGCGCTTGCCGTGATCCGCATCCTCAACAAGATGGCGCGGCAGTACAACACCGCCATTATCGTCGTCACTCATGACGAGAAGATCATTCCGACTTTCAAGCGTATTTACCACATACGCGACGGGCAGACTCATGAAGAGGTCGGCGAAGGGCGAGCTTTCGAGTGAAATCAGAACCCAAACCCCTGCCGCTGCTCCTCCCACACCAGCGGGATCTGCTTCTTCGTGAGCATGGCGAGCGATAAGCCCGATGGCTCTTTACCGTCGAGAATGGCGTCGATGATGTCGGGCGCAAGCAATGTAAGGTCGAGAATGCGGCTCACGTAGGAGCCGTCCACTCGGTTGGCCCGGGCGATCTCGGCCAGGTTCTTCACGCGGCCGGACTCGACGAGTTCCTTCCAGCGGAATGCGCGGGCGACGGCGACGAGGATTGCGTTCTGGGCGGTTTGCTTTATCGACGGCTTTCCCTCCAATCCCTGTGGCACGATGATCTCCTTGCGACCGCCACGACGTTTGAAGGTCATAGGAATATGGACGACGATGCAGTCGCCGTCGCGGGTGATGGTTGGCTTTTTATTCATTGGCAGTCTCCTCGTCTGCTTCCAGTTCCGCCGCAATGGTGCTCAGGCCGTCCGACCGAAACCGCACGGTGATGCCGTTCGGGTTGACCACCACGCGCTCGATCAGCAGCTGCACGATCCGCGCTTGCTCGGCGGGAAATAGCTCGTCCCAGATCGGATTGAGTTGGTTCAGAGCGTCAGCGACCTGGGTTTCATCGAGGACGTGTTTGCTGAGTCCGCGTATAACTCGGTCGATCTCATGGATGCGGTTCTGGAATTCCTGCTTTTCTGAATGAGCAATGTCACCGGCGAGTTTGATGCCCAGTTCCCCCCGCTCGCTTTCCAAAGCGGATATTTGTGCCTTCTCCTGGGAACGGGCGGCGCGATATGTTTCCGCGATCAGTTCGGGCGATCTGAACACGGCGCGAAGTTGCTCCATCACTGCGCCTTCAATTTCGCCCGCTGCGACCGTCTTCACGGGGCAGGAATCGTAGCCGTTTTTCGAAGCGGCGATGCAGAGGTAATAGCGGTAGGTCTTGCCGTTCTTCCTGGCGAAGGTCGGCCCCATCGATCCGCCGCAGTGCCCGCACTTGAGGATGCCCTTGAGCAGTGCGGGTGTCTTGGCGCGGGTCTTATTTCCGCGCACGCGGCAGTTCTGTTCCAGGATCGCCTGGACTTGCTCGAACAAGGCGCGCGGCACGATGGCCTCGTGCTCGCCCGGATAGTGCTGGTCGTGATGGGCGATCTCCCCGATGTAGAGGCGATTGTTGAACATGCGGTAGAGATGCATCTTGTTCCAGGCGACGCCCACGTGAGTGGCGCCTTTCGCCGTAACCCACTCTTTGGTCCGATGCCCTTGGTGATTCAATTCCTTGGCGAGAAGCGTGGCCGATCCGATTTGGATAAACCGTTTGAAGATGTGGCGCACAAGCTGCGCCTCCTTGGGATTGACGATCAGCTTCTTGGCGGTGCGGTCCACATCATAGCCCAGCACCGGCATGCCGCCGGTGTACTTGCCCTTGCGCTTGGAGGCGGCGATTTTATCGCGGATGCGTTCGCCGATGATCTCGCGTTCGAACTGGGCGAAGGACAGGAGGATGTTCAGCGTGAGCCGTCCCATGGAGGACGTTGTATTGAACGCCTGTGTGACGGACACGAAGGTGACGCCTTTGCGGTCGAAGGTCTCTACGATCCTCGTGAAATCGAGTAGCGAGCGGGAAAGCCGGTCGACCTTGTAAACGACCACCGTATCAACGCAACGTTCCTCGATGTCCTGCAAAAGGCGCTGGAGTGCCGGGCG
>Ga0116156_10004531_pt1 | contig 11770 bp, 8 predicted proteins | sample AD_UKC045_MetaG_FD_89891 | JGI IMG/M metagenome (GOLD analysis project Ga0116156, IMG submission 89891) | Active sludge microbial communities of municipal wastewater-treating anaerobic digesters from USA - AD_UKC045_MetaG | ecosystem: Engineered > Bioreactor > Anaerobic > Digestate | place: USA... | reverse complement strand
GAGGCCGGCCGGCAAGGCGAGTCAAAAGATCGACGCCGAACGAGGTGATCCACGCCAGGGCGGTGACGATCAATGCCCCCACCCAACCGAAGCAAAAGAAAGGCGAAAGGAACCTCGCCCCGTACTCCACCAGGCCCCCCGGCCGGCTCAAAAACGGCCAGAAAAACCCCCACCCCGTCGAAAAGGAAAGGGAGTAATAGGGAGTCAGGATGCCGATGGTGTGGTGAATCAGCCGCGGATCGATCACCAGCCAAACGTAGACATAGTACAGCAAAAAGAACGTGCCTGTCTCAGCGCGCAAGCGCCACGTCCGTCCGCGCATCGCGTCGAGACGGTCCGCGGCGCCGTCCGCCTCGTCTCTTACGGTTCTCGGAGAGTTCGGCACTAACCTGCCATCCTGTTGGTCCGCGGCAAGGCATCCGTCACCCTGTCCCTGGGTGGGTACATACTCGACCGCCCGGTCGCTGCGGCCTTTTCCGCTCTACCGCCACGACCATCTGCGGGCGATTGCGATTGGTCACAACGAAGGGAGATTATAACCGAGCCGCCGAACGCCGGGAAGCAGGATGCAGTCGTCGTGTCACGCGCCAAGGACGATCGCCCATCGCAGACGATCGTCTCCGAATCGAGCCATGCCCCCCGGCGATTACCGCCCTGGGACTTGCACGGCCTGTCCGTCCTGGATAGCGGCCAGGCATGCGTACAACGTGGTGTCGATCGAATCCTGGAGGAAGACCACGGACCCATCGCCCAACACGAACTGGGCCCCGCCAGGATGCTTGCTGGAAAAACTGTAATCCGATGTCGTCAGGCCGGTGTCCTTCCATTGAACATTCCCGATGACTTTATGGTTTTGGTTCATGTAACATACGGGACCGCACAATCGCCCCCACGAATTCATCCGCCACTGGCCCCCGCCATTGTTGTTCCCACCTGCCCAAATCGGGAAACAGTTGTTGGTAGTGGTTGGGTTGATGAAATAGGACTCGGTCACCTCACCCATCATGATGGAATTGCTGGTGCCATCCGTGATCTCCCCCATGCCCACAACTTGGGTCCAGTCATTGCTCTGGGCAAGACGGAACATGCCCGTCTGGATGGTTCGGCTCGGATTCCCCCAGGACTTGGCCGACTGCGCCTGCCACGGTCCATCGTCACCGACGCAAACGCAGTAGTTGGACTTGCCGTAGCCGTCGTTGTCCTCTTTGGGCAGCACATCGCTGGGGCACATGAAAGCAGGAATCTCATCCTTGGCCGCACTATTGCCGTGGTTTCGGTCTACCCGGATAGCGGGTTGGTAGGTGTCCGAATTGGATACGGGAGGATTGGGCGGGGTAAAGGTTCCAGCTGCGTCGGTAAATCCTGCAATCGCCGCGTGCACTTCGACATTGTTGCCACTCTTGGTGTACACGAACGCGGCTCCACCGCCCTTCAGCGTGTCCTGAATCGCTTGCTGTTCCATAAACGGCAGAATGTAGGCTCCCCATGCGTAGTAGATATTGTCTTCGTTGTACTGACCAACTGGGAAAGCCTTGAACGTGTCGTGAAAGTTGTGCATCGCAACGCCGAATTGCTTCAGGTTGTTGCTGCACTGCGTCCGGCGTGCCGCTTCGCGCGCCGCCTGAATCGCCGGCAAGAGTAGTGCCACCAAAATGCCAATGATGGCAATCACGACCAACAATTCGACAAGCGTAAAGGCTCGCCTGTTACGAGAACACGGGTTCATGGATGAGAACTCCTTGGCGAAAGAACGACGGATCAAGAAGGCGATCGACACCTGCGCCCCGAATAGAGATATTCGGGTACAAAACACGGATGCACCTAAGCTCGCCCAACTCGCATCGCGCCGACAATAAACCCGCACGAACCGAACTCTTGTGACCGGTGAATCTGAAAGGGGGGACAGGTTCGCTTATCCGCATAAGCGAACCTGTCCCCCTTTCCCTTTCAGTCTCCGGAGATGTCGCGGAATTCCCGTTCGAACCGCTGGACAAGATCCCGCCGGCCGCTGCGCCGCGCGAGTTCCACGGCCCGGCGGGCGGCCATGATGGCGTCCGGACGCCGGCCCGCCTGAGCGTAGGCTCGGCCGAGAATCACCAGGAACTCCGGTTGATTGAACTGAGTCAGCTCGCACGCGCGTTCGGCCATCCGCACGGCCGCGGCGGCGTCGCGCAGTTCCCGCTGCGGGCAGGTGGCGCGGATCAGTGCGGATTGCGCCAGCGCGTGGGCAAAGTCCGGGTCCAGTTCCAACACGCCGGCGTACTGCGTCAGGGCCTGCTCGAACTTGCCCTGCGCCTGCAGTGCCAAGCCCAGGCACTGCCGGGACGAGACGTCGGCCGGACGCAGTCGGACCGCTTCCTCCAGGCTTGCGGCCGCCTCGCCGTTGCGGCCCAAGTGCATCAACAGCATGCCCAGGGCAAAGTGGGCTTCAAATAGCTCCGGGTCCATTTTTAGGGCCGCCCGATACGGCTCCACGGCCTCGGCCGCTCGGCCTTGCTTCGTCAACGCGGCTCCCAAATTGCGCAGGGCCTCCGTGTTTTTCGGGTTCATGGCGAGCGCTTTGCGGCACGTGGCCACCGCGCGGTCCAAGTCCTCGAACTGAATGTTCGTCTCCGCCTGCCGTGCGTAGGAGTGATCGTCCAGGAACCGTTCGCTGATTTGCCGGATGGCGTCCGGGGCGGCGCGGACGAACTCGGGGATGTTCGCGGCCCGGTCGGGCGCGGTAAAGTTCGCCAACAGCACGGGCGGACTACACTCGCCCGCATCGTCGAAGTGCGTCAAAAACAACTGGGTGTAGGCAGAAAACACCTTCGAGGAGAACACCATCCACTTGCCGTTGGGGGAGAAGCTGTGCCAGGAATTCATCCGCGACGTGTTGCAGCGCAGCCGGCGAGCCTCGCCGCCGCCGCTGGGAATGATGTACAACTGGCTGTCCGGTTGCAGCAGCATGAACGTTCTCGCCTTGCAGAATACGATCCACTTTCCATCCGGCGAATAGCGGGCGAAGTAGTTGCTCATCTCGTTGTGCGACGCCCCGGCCAGCGGCTCCGCTCGTCCTCCTTGGCCGCCGTTGAAGGGGACGCGGTACAAGTCGAACAAGAACGTCTCGCCTCGGTGAGTGAACACTTTGCACTCTTCCAGCGTCAGCAGCCCCGTGCCCTCGGTGCGATAGCGTTTGCTCCGCGCAAAGACGATCCACTTGCCATCCGGACTCCACACCGGATTGCTCTGCACGTACCGTGGATCGTCGGCGCCCGGCAGGGCTCGAAACGTGCCGTCTTCGCGCGAGTAGATCCCCACGATCCCCTTGATGGGAAAGAAGAGTTGCGAAAAGGTCAGATCGGGCGTGGGCACGAAGACCGAACCGTCTTTGACGGTGCTGGCGACGTACTTCCCGTCCGGCGAAACCTGGGACAACAAGCCGAACGTCGTCTCGCCGTCCTCGCGTTGGTAATCGCTCCACGTGATGATCTTGCTGGGTTCCAAGACCATCTGTGGGCCGACGGGCACGATCGCATAGGAAGCTTTGTCGTTGGAGTAGTCCACATCCATTCCCAGGATCGTGCCGTCGGCGGAGAACGAGTGGCAGTTGCCGCACACCGGCAGATCCTTGAGGACGACTGGCGGCGGCTGACGGGAAGCGACATCGCCAAAACGCCAGCGGATGTGGGAGGGGTCGTTGACCGCATCGCGAAAAGGCAAGTTGACTTCGCGGTAGAAGATCGGCGCACCGACGTCGTCCGGAGACGTGCTGAATGCGACGCGGCCCGACGATCGGATCCGGCCCTGGCGCGCGCGTCGCACGCCCAGCACGGTCACCTCGGCCCAGCCCGCCAACGAGCGGCGCTGGATCGTCTCCCATTGGTCTTCCGACGGCGTCCACTCCTGCGACGAGCACTCGGCGGAGATCCCTTGTGCGATGCCGGAGAACTGGACGTGGACCAGCCAGGCATCGGACTGGCCGCTGGTGTCTTCCCAGCGGAAGGTGGGGGCGGCAATCCTGGGCGGAAAGACCGCCTCGTCGAAAGGATACTGGACGGTCAAACCGCCGGGCGGGCTGCTGGGGTCAAAGGATGCCAGAATCGCGTCCGGTCGCAGGGGCCGCGATCCGCTGGATGTGAGCCAGACCGTCGCGGCGGCCATCGCCGCCGTGACGACACTCACGCTCGCGAGAAGGAAGAGGCGTTTTGAGGACATCCAGCTAGCGAGGTTTCAGCAGTTCCTGCGCCTCCGGATTCGGCACGAGTTCGATATTGATCTCGTTCGTCCCCTCCTTCACCTCCACCTCGGCTTCTTTGGGCATCAGGCCGCGGTAGGGCGACACGGCGGGCGCTTCGTCGTGCTTTCCCGCTTCGCCGCCAGACGCTTCCGCCGCCTGGGCCGCGGCCGGGAAGAACGTGATCTTGTGCCGTCCGACGATGGCTCCATCCCCGTCCTGGTAGGTGGTCAGGACATACGAGCCGTCGGACTTGATGGCGCCCCCGGCAGGCTTAATCGCTACGCCCGTGTCCGGCGAGGTGCCCTCGGCAATCGGAATGAATGTGATGGAGCCCGCCTCGACAGGTTTTCCTTCATACGTCACTTTACCGGAGACCTTTCCGGTCGCCGCTTGCTTGGCGCCGCCTGAGCATCCGGGCAACCCCACGAGCAAGACCACGCTGCACAGCCCCGCCACCAATCGCACCGCCGAATTCATCGAAAGCTCCCTTCACAAACGCCTTTTCGCATGGTCGTGGTTTACAAATCGTTAGAAGCCCGGCTTTTTCAAAAGCTGGGCTTCTCAGGTTCTCAGGTTGACGCCGCAAACCGCGTCAGGAACAAGACGCGGCCCCTGTTCTTCTGCACTCGCCGTTTTCCGGCCCGTGAACTTAAAGGCCGCGACTCGCGCCGGCTACTTCGGCAGGAACACCGGCTCGCCGCCTTGGATGTCACCTAACCGGGAATAGACAACGGGGTCGATCGAGTCTGGCAGGAAACGCACCGAACCGTCGGCCAGGACGAACTGCGCGCCTCCGGGATGCTGGCTGCCGAAGGCGAAATCGGAAATGTGCAGACTGTTGATGGTCGGAAGTCCAAAATCTTGGTCCCGATTGTTGATGGGTGTGATTTGCCCCGTCACGCGGCCAAAGGAGGAAATGCGCCACTGGCCGGCCCAATCGTTGTTGCCGCCCGCCCACAGGGGGAAGACCCTGTCAATTTGCGTGGGTCTGACGTTGACCGTGACGCTCACCTCGCCGATCGCAATCACGTTGCTGGTGCCGTCCGAGATCTGTCCCATGTCGGTGACGTAATGATAGTCATTGGTCTGGGACAAGCGGAACACGCCGTTTTGTTCCGTCTGGCCGCTCGGTCGGGTCCAGGACGTGGCGCCATTCGCGGTGAAGTAATTCACCCAGGGCGTCTCGTTGCCGAGGCAGGCGCAGTAGTTCGACTTGCCGTAACCGTTGTTGTCGGTCGTAGGCAAAATGTCACTGGGACAGATGAACGGCGGCAGGATCGACTTGGAGATGCTGTTGCCGTGATTGTTGGAGATCTGGCACCACCAGTTGTACGTGTCCGTGTTTCTTGCGGGCGGGGTCGTCGGGATGTTGGTTCCTACCTGAATAAAGCCGCTATGGACGTTCAGGTTGTCCCCACCCGGAATATACACGAGTCCAGCGCCCCCGGCCTTCAACTCGTCGTAGACCACGGACTGTTCCATAAACGGCAAGATGTAGGCCGACCAAGAGTAGTTGTTGCAGTCGTCGTCCGGGTTGCCGATCGGGAACTTTTTGTAGGTGTCGTGGAAGTTATGGATCGCGATGCCCAACTGTTTGAGATTGTTCGCGCACTGGGTGCGACGAGCCGCCTCGCGCGCGGCCTGAATGGCCGGCAAGAGTAGTGCCACCAGGATTCCGATGATGGCAATCACCACCAACAATTCGACGAGCGTAAAAGCTCGCCTGTTCCAAAAACGCTGGCTCATGGATGAGACCTCCTCACAAGAGAGTTGAAAAGGGAGGTTTGACGATGGCGACCCGGATGAAGGTATCCAGGTGGAACGCGGACGCGCCTCCCGACTCGCGCCGCGCGAAGAATAAACGACTTCTTTGCGATCGATGGCTGAAGGCATCTCATTCCCCTCGTACCACCAACACGTAGACTCGTTCAGTCCGCCTGCCGAGCGCAGGATTTAAGAATTGGGACCGTCACGAATCTGCATTTTTTGAATCTACCCGCCATGATAGCCTTCGCGCATGGCGATTGCAACCGGAGCGCGAGTGATTTTACCCCCCATTCGGCGAAAAGCACCTGTCGCCAATCGCCCCCGCGATTTCGTCGTAGAGCGGACTTCAGTCGGCTCGGGCGGAATGAATTCCGCCCTACTAACGGGTGCAAAGGAGCGTGGGGCCGAATTGTAGCAACATCAAGCTGGCTGCTGCGCGCGGCCCAAAACCGGGTGGATCGTTTCCGGCGGGCTGCGGGAGATGTGGGAGGGATGCGGAGAATCCGGAGGACTCCGTCCGGGGCTGGGGCGGCGGATCTGGTATCGGCAAGAAATGCCGGTTTCGCTCCGGGCTCGATGGCGGCGCAACGACCGTCGCTCTGCATTTTGGAGTGCGGCGCCTTGTCGCCGCTTTGGCTCGATGGCGACGCGACGACCGCCGCTGTGCATTTTGGAGTGCGGCGCCTTGTCGCCGCTTTGGCTCGATGGCGACGCGACGACCGCCGCTGTGTGTTCAGGGTGCCTCGCTGCGTCCCCTGAACCCAATCAGCCGCACCCTGCAGGCCGCCGTCCAAAGCGGTGACAAGGCACCGCACTCCAAAACGGGCTCAGCAGGTCAACGCCGCGGGGGGATTTGTGGCGTCCGTGGCCTGCCGCACGGCGGCAGGGGCGTCCGGCCGCACGTCGGCCAGGGCCAACCTTAAAGACGGCCTGCCGGCCGCGACGCGTGCCAAAGGAGCCGTGGGGCGAGGCATGTTGGGGGAGACGCCAACGTTGGCAGAGGATGATGAAAGTCTGCGGCGAGGTTGGACCGCCGGGGGCGAGGTGGCCTGGGTGCCGTCAGCGGTGAAAGCATCGCCGCTTGCCTCCGCCTCGTCCCTGCCTGCCACCTCGCCGCGAACGATGTGCACGTCGCAGGGTGCTTCAATCCCCACCCGCACTGTGTTACCCTTGATCTTCACGACCGTGATCGTAATGTTGTCGCCGATGTGAATTCGTTCCTGCAGCTTGCGGGTCAAGACGAGCATCGCACACTCCTTTGCATCAAGTTGTCGCAGTCACTAAACCCCGTGTCTGTCGTGTCAAGATCAATGCAGATGATGTGCCAACCGGGCATGTTCGCCGGTGACCTTGCTGCAACATGCGATCAGTAAAGGAGTTGGGAGTTTCTCGAAGAACTGGCGTTCGCGTTCGCACGAATCGGGACGTGAAATTTTTTCTGAAGTTGATCCGTTTCTTTCCAAAAAATGCCTCTCGCGCGTCATTTTCTCGATTTCTCCCAACCTGCCCTGTCGTCAGCGGCGGAGTACCTGATCCGGCGCTATCTGCGCGGCAGCGTGGCCGACATGAGCAACGCGATTGTCGTGCTTCCCGTGGCACGAGCGGCGCGGCGGCTGTTAGAGATCCTGGTCGAGCAAGCGGAACGCCAGGGGTTGCTGTTTTCCCCGCCGACCCTGGAAACCGTGGGGCGATTGCCCGAACACCTGTATCACGCCAAACGGCCCTTTGCCAGCGACCTGGCACAGCAGCTAGCTTGGGCGCGAGTGCTGCAAGATGCGGATCGAAGTCGGCTGCTCCGCATCGTCGCCGCACCGTCCGCGATGGATGACATCGTCGGCTGGCTCGATTTGGCTCAGTTGGTTTCGCAACTCCATACGGAGTTGGCCGCAGATGGCCTGGATTTTCGACATGCGGCAGACCGCGGCCGGGAGCTGGAGACATTCGCCGAGGCGGAGAGGTGGGCGACGCTGCGACAGCTGCAGACCGCGTATCTCGCCGCGCTCGACGCACTGCAGTTGTGGGATGTGCAGACCGCGCGACTGGTAGCTATCCAGGAGCATGAATGCAAGACCGACCGAGATGTGATCGTTCTGGGCGCGGTGGACCTGACGGATACCCATCGGAGAATGCTGGCGCAGGTCGCAGAACGGGTCTCGGTACTCATGCACGCGTCTCCACAATGGGCAGACCGTTTTGACGACTATGGGTGCCTGTTGCCCGGCGTTTGGGCGAACGTCCCCGTTCCTCTGGATGCGGATCGTGTCCACCTGGCCGATGGTCCGATGCAAACAGCGGATGTGGCCGCGCGGTGCTTGGCCGGTTTCGGCGGACGGTATCGGGCAGATGAAATCACCATTGGGCTGGCCGACGAGAACATCACGCCGCACCTGCTGCGGCAACTTGAGGAATGCGGGATTCCAGCGAGGTCTGCTCGTGGCACACCATGTGTGGATACCGCTCCGTTGCGGCTTCTCGCGGCGCTCGAAGCCTATCTGCGCAGCGGCCGCTATGCAGAATTCGCTGCCTTGGTGCGCCATCCGGATATGTGCGCCTGGGTAGAACGCGGACAGGTCCCGGACAGCTGGCTTGAAAGCCTGGACGAATACTATGGCAGCCATCTGCAGGCGCGGCTGAGCGGCGAATGGCTGGGTGACGATGTCGGGACCTCCATCGTCCGGCAGGTCCACCAGCGGGTCGAGTCACTACTGGAGCCGCTGCGCGGTCCCCGTCGCTCCTGGGATCAATGGTCCGGTCCATTGCGGGACTTCTTCCAGAGAATATACGAGGAACGGACATGGGATCGTCAACAGGAACGTGACCGGATGTATCTGGAGGCGTTTCAGCAGATTATCGCGTCGCTAAGGACGGTCGAGACCGGCATCCCTGCCGACCTGATGCCGACCATCGACGCGGCGACGGCGATCGAGCTGACGCTGCGGCAACTGCAAACGGCGTCAGTTTCGTCCCGTTTCGATCCGGAGGCGATCGAGTTGCTGGGATGGCTTGAGCTGCCGTTGGACGACGCGGCGGCGATGATCGTGTGCAACTTTAACGAAGGTTATATCCCGTCTTCCGTCAACGCCGATGCCTTTCTGCCGAACTCGCTCCGCAGCCGGTTGGGTTTACAGGACAATGCCCGCCGGTATGCGCGCGATGCTTACGCGCTGAGCGTGCTGTTGGCCAGCCGCCGGCGACTGGACCTGATCGTGGCCCGTCACGACAGCCAAGGCGATCCGCTGACTCCCAGCCGATTGCTGTTCGCCACCGACCGGGACCAGATCGCCCCGCGGGCGCTGCGGTTTTTCGCAGCCCCGCCGCCGCAACACGAGTTGCCGCCGCTGGCGGGCCGCTTGAGGCCGGGCGCTGCAGAATCGGGCTTTGTCGTTCCCCCGCCGATGCCGCTGACCGAAACGATCCGGGAGTTGCCGGTGACGGCATTCCGGGAGTACCTGGCCTGTCCGTATCGTTTCTATCTGCGCCGTGTGCTGAAGCTGCAGCCCCAGAACGATGCCGCCGAGGAGTTGGACGGCGGGCTGTTCGGCTCGCTGGTCCACGACGTGTTGCGGCAGTTCGGCCTCGGGCCGTGCCGGGATTCGACGGACCCTGCGGAGATCCGCCAGTACCTGCGCGAGATGCTCGAACGCGGGGCGGCCAGACAGTTCGGACGGCATGCGCTGGCGTCGGTGCAAGTGCAATTGGAGCAGTTGCGGCTGCGGCTGGACGCGTTCGCCGAGAAACAGGCCGGGCGGGCGGCGGCGGGCTGGGCGATCGAGAGCATCGAGGGCCGGGAGCGAGAACACACCGACGCGGTCTTGGACGTCGATGGCCGGCCGTTCGTGCTTCGCGGGCGCATCGACCGCATCGACGTGCAGCGGGACACGGGCCAGCGGGCGATCCTGGATTACAAGTCTTCGGACACGGCCAAGACGCCGGAGAAAGCTCATCAGCGAGGTGGGGAGTGGGTCGACCTGCAGTTGCCGCTGTACCGGCATTTGGCCCGCAGCCTGGGAATCGAGGGCCCGGTGCAATTGGGCTACGTGCTGTTGCCGAAAGACGTCGACAAGGTCGAGTTCTGCATGGCGCAGTGGGCCGACGAAGACTTGGCCGCCGCCGACGACGTCGCCCGCCAAGTCGTGAGGGACATTCGCGAGCAGAAGTTCTGGCCGCCGACGGATCCGGCTCCGGATTTTTCCGAGGAGTTCGCGGCAATCTGTCAGGACGGGGTGTTCGAGAGCAGGCTGCAGTCTCGATTGAGTACGGAATAGTGAATACAGAATACAGAATAGTGAATGCAGAATGGGACGGATTCCATTCTACGTTCCGTATTCGTTGTTCAGTATTCACTATTCCGGTTCAGACGGCCTGGAGGGCCTAATCGGTCTCGGCCGGCTTGTCGTGTATCGTGAGCGACGCGCGCACGCCGGGACGCAGTTGGAGGTCCGGGTTTTCGATTTCGGCCCAGAAACTTAGTTGCCCGGTCACCGGGTTGACCTCCGAATGCACAAAGGTCACGCGGCCCTGAAATTCGGGCTGACCCGGCTGCGGCAATTCCACCTTGAGGCTGACGGACCTGCCCGTGGGATCGCTGCTCAGTCGTCGGGCGTCGAGCGAACCGATGGCCTTCAGCCGGTCGAGTCGCAAGACTCTGGCGATTGGCTGTCCGAGTTCGATCCACTCGCCTTGCTGGCGAAACAGCTGAACGACTCGGCCGGAGACGGGGGCCAGAATTCTGCGGCGTTCGAGTTGCCGCTGGGCCCGCTGGACCTGGTTCTCCTGCACGCGCAGGGCCAGTTGCGCCGTCTCGAATTCGTACTTGGCCTGCTCCACCTGCAATCTGGTGTGTTCGGCGGCCAGTCGCAGCCGGTCGATTTCCGTTTCTGAAACGCTCTTGGGGTAACGTTTCTGCGACTCCAAACCGCGCTGTAACTCGGCCGCCGCGACTTCGGCCGCCTTGACCGCCACGCGCACCTTGATGTCGTTGCCGGCGTTCCGCCGCGCGTTGTCCAATTCGATTTCGGCGCGGGCTTTTTCGAGTTTGGCATCGGTATCGTCGATTTGGGCCAGCAGGTCGCCTTCCTTGATCGGCGCCCCTTCGGCGATCGCCAATCGCTGCAGCAGTCCCGCCTCTTGCGCCGGGATCTCCACTTCCTGGATCGGCGCCAGCAATACCGATTCGACCTCGATCGGCTCGGCGTCCAGTCCGGCTGGTACCAAGAGGGCGACGAGCAACGACGATGCGGCGGCGGACATGCGGACCGGAAACACGTGTGCCGCAAGAACACGCAGGAGAACGCGAAAAAATTTCGTCATGATCTGTCTTGCTCCAAATGTCTCGTAGGCGGACTAGGTCAGCCGTCCCCGAGGATGCAAGGACTGCGGGAGAAGACTCCCCTGTTCCGCGCCGGCCGCAGCTCCAACATGGGCGGGGCAGTCTAGTTGCCAACTCATCAGCCTTGCCTTATCCTGTTTCGGTTACTATAAGGTGTTCGAGTTCCAGTACGCTTCCGTTCTGCACCTTTTTGACCAAAGGGGGACATCATGAGTGAACGTCGTGAATTCTTGAAACTGCTGGCCGCAACTCCGGCCGGCGCCGCGTTGATTCCGTTGTTTGCCGAAACCGGTCCGGGCACTCTGGCTGCGGAGGTCGAGTGTGCCGCCGGCGTGTTGGGCAAGCTCCCGGAGAACATCCTCTATACGAAGGAACGTCCCGGCGTTTGGAAAGGCAAGGAAGGCAGCCACATTCCGATGATCGCCGCCGAGAAGTCGGGCGACAAGATGGTGGTG
>Ga0116156_10004529_pt1 | contig 11770 bp, 7 predicted proteins | sample AD_UKC045_MetaG_FD_89891 | JGI IMG/M metagenome (GOLD analysis project Ga0116156, IMG submission 89891) | Active sludge microbial communities of municipal wastewater-treating anaerobic digesters from USA - AD_UKC045_MetaG | ecosystem: Engineered > Bioreactor > Anaerobic > Digestate | place: USA... | reverse complement strand
TTCTGGCCATCATGGCCGGAATGTATGGCGCATATCATGGCCAGGAAGGACTTCGCCGGATTGCCTCAAAGATTCACAGCCTCGCGCAATCACTGGCTGAGAAAGCTTCTAAAGCAGGGTTTATCAATGAAAACACGCTCTTTTTCGATACACTCAAACTGGCGCTTCCCTCCGGAAAGTCGGCTCATGACCTGCTTCAAGTTGCGAATCACCATGAAATGAATTTCAGGCTTATCGACGAAAAGCATATTGGAATCAGCCTCGATGAAACAACTTCAGAAAAGGATATCCTGGATATACTCAAAGTACTGGCAGAGTTCAACGGGCTCAAGGGCGGCGGGGATGAAACCGTCGTTTGGCACGAGAGACCTAAGGGAATTCCGGAGCCATTCCTGCGCAAGAGCAAGATTTTGCAATCGCCTTGTTTCAATCGTTATCATTCGGAAACAGAGATGATGCGCTACATGAAAAAGCTGGAAAACCGGGACCTGGCCTTAAACCGGACTATGATCCCGCTGGGATCCTGCACGATGAAGCTGAATGCGGCCGCCGAAATGTTTCCATTGAGCTGGCCGGAATTCGGGGCCGTACATCCCTTTGTCCCTGCTGAACAGGCCGAGGGTTATTACAGGATGGTACGGGACCTGGAGCACGATCTGAGCATCATTACCGGATTTGCGGGGGTATCGTTACAGCCCAATTCCGGGGCATCCGGAGAGTATACCGGTCTGCTGGTCATTCGGCAGTATCATATCAGCCGAGGAGAAAGCCATCGCAATATCTGCCTGATCCCGGCATCGGCCCACGGAACCAATCCGGCCAGTGCCGTCATGGCAGGAATGCAGGTAGTGGTTACCAAGACAGATCTCTCCGGAAATGTTGATCTGGACGACCTTACAGAAAAAGCCACGTTACACCGTGACAGCCTTGCAGCGATAATGATCACCTATCCCTCAACGCACGGCGTTTTTGAGGAACATATCAGGGAAGTGATCGATGTCGTCCACCAAAATGGAGGACAAGTATATATGGACGGCGCCAATATGAACGCACAAGTCGGGTATACCAACCCGGGTTTCATCGGGGCCGACGTTTGCCATCTTAACCTGCACAAGACATTTGCCATCCCGCATGGTGGCGGTGGCCCTGGCATAGGACCGATTGCCGTGGCGGCCCATCTGAAGCCATTCCTCCCCTCCCACCCTGTTGTCAGAACCGGAGGTGACCAGGGCATCACGGCTGTGTCTGCAGCCCCGTTCGGAAGCGCACTTATCCTTCCCATATCTTACGGGTATATAAAAATGCTCGGTAAAAAAGGCCTGAAAGAAGCAACAGCCTATGCCATTCTGAACGCCAACTACATTAAAGCCAGACTGGAAAAGCATTACAAGATTTTATACACGGGCAAGAACGGATGGGTGGGTCATGAAATGATCCTTGACTGCAATGAATTCCATAAAACTGCCGATATCACCGTGGTGGATATTGCCAAAAGAATGATGGATTACGGATTCCATGCACCCACAGTCGCTTTCCCGGTACATGGCACTTTGATGGTTGAACCCACTGAGAGCGAACCGCTAAGCGAACTCGACCGGTTCTGTGATGCCATGATCAGCATACGTAATGAAATTGCCGAAATTGAATCCGGAACGGTAGATAAAACCGGCAATGTCATAAAAAATGCCCCTCATACGGCAGATATGCTGACCTCTGATGATTGGGGATTTCCTTATTCCAGGAGAAAAGCGGCTTTCCCGATGGCCAATCCGTCGCAGGACAAATATTTCCCGCCTGTTACGCGGATTGATGACGCTTACGGGGACCGCAACCTGGTGTGCACCTGCAATCCTGTCGAAGATTATCAATAGATTTTTTTATTTATTGTTTAAGAGAAATATTTGTATATTTGCAACCTCATTCGAAAGAATTCCGTTTATTTCTCATAAACCCATTTTATAACAGGATTAGAAACTACAGCTTTTACATCTGGGTATTACGTTTTCAACAATTGGTTTTCCTGGTAAAAGTTTCATCATTGACTTATAATAAATAAAAATGTACGATATCATTGAATTGAATGGCAAATCGCTGCCAGAATTGCAGGACATTGCGAAGGCGTTGAATGTCCCGAAATTTGAAAAACTTATGAAGCAGGATCTGATTTACCAGATCCTCGACCAGCAGGCATTAATCCCTGTTAAAGATGAAAAGCCGGAGTTCAATCCGGAAAAACCGCGCAGGGGAAGAAAGAAAAAAGTCGTTACAGAAGAGCCAAAGCCTCCGGTACAGGAAGAAAAACCAAAAGAGGAGGTTCGTCAAATGGAGCCTCGCCATAAGGAAAAGCCGGTATTTAGCACTGAGCCGCAGCAAACACAGGCCGAAGATGCTCCGCGTGAAGGGATGAGAAAGCCAAAACTGGTGAAAAAGCACGAAAGGCAACAGCAAGGCTTATTTGAAACACGCAAGGATGACCGGCCTGGAAAAAATATCGAAAGCGACCTTATTCTACCCGAAATTGTGAATGGGGATTCGGATGAAGATTTGATCCCGTCACCCGAAGCGGAAACCGAGGTCACTCCAGAATCTACTGTGACGGTTGAAAAATCGGAGATGGACAACTTTTTGGAACCAAAAGACGAAGAAGTACAGCCTCCTCTGCGGGATCCTGGTTTCCGACCGAGACTGAACAAGAAAAAAGACGAATTTCCTTTTGAATATGAAGGATTCATCAATTCGGAAGGAGTGCTTGAGATCATGCCCGACGGATACGGTTTCCTGAGGTCATCCGATTACAATTACCTGAATTCTCCCGACGACATATATGTATCACAATCCCAGATAAAACTCTTCGGGCTGAAAACCGGGGATACCGTTGAAGGTAGTATCCGCCCGCCGAAAGAAGGCGAAAAGTACTTCCCGCTGATCAAAGTGGAGATGATTAACGGAAGGAAACCGGAAGAAGTTCGCGACAGGATTCCGTTCGACTTTTTGACTCCTCTTTTCCCCCTGACAAAATTTAAAATCACCGACTACCCGAATGCCAGCATCACCACCCGGGTTATCGATATGTTCTCCCCGATCGGTAAAGGGCAGAGAGGTCTGATCGTCGCTCAGCCTAAGACAGGTAAGACAATCATTCTCCAGGAAATAGCCAATGCCATTGCCTACAACCACCCTGAAGCATACCTTATAGTATTGCTGATCGATGAGCGTCCGGAGGAAGTTACCGATATGCAACGGCATGTTAAAGCGGAAGTCATCGCTTCTACTTTTGATGAGCCTGCCGAACGGCATGCCAAGATCGCCAATATCGTGCTGGAGAAAGCCAAAAGGCTGGTCGAATGCGGACACGACGTGGTGATCCTCCTTGATTCAATTACCCGCCTGGCCCGTGCATATAATACAGTATCTCCCGCTTCGGGCAAAGTACTTTCGGGTGGCGTTGAATCCAATGCCCTCCAGAAGCCCAAAAGGTTCTTCGGAGCAGCCCGCCAGATCGAAAACGGCGGATCGTTGACCATCATCGCAACTGCGCTGATCGACACGGGATCGAAAATGGACGAAGTTATCTTTGAAGAATTCAAAGGTACCGGAAACATGGAGCTCCAGCTCGACCGGAAACTCTCCAACAAGCGTATCTACCCGGCGATCGACATTGTTGCCTCCAGCACACGCCGCGAAGAATTACTGGTTGACAAGGAGTCGCTTCAGCGTATCTGGATCCTCAGGAACCACCTGGCCGACATGAATCCGCTCGAAGCGATGGAGTTCCTGAAAGACAAGATGAAATACACCCGGAATAACGAGGAGTTCCTGATCTCCATGAACTCCTGATAAGGAACGCCAAACCGGCAAGAATCACACCGGAAGAATTTTTTCAGCCAGGTCGTCAAGGTCCAGGCCGTCGAAATTACCTGAACTCATCAAAAGCAGATTCTTGTTTGTTAAATCAAGGCTGAGAAGAAATTCCTTCATTTTAAGGGAATCATTAAAAACCATCAGGCGATCCAGACTGAATGCATCCCGGATGTCTTGAGTGGTTAATTCCGGCAAACGTTTCAGTGCAAGCGCATGATGGCTGAAATAAACTACCGGAATATCAGCAGCATCCATACATCCTTTGTAAAGAGGTAAAAAATCTTTGTTAAGGCTGCTGTAAGTGTGTAACTCCAGGCAGGCCACCAGTTTCCGTTCGGGAAATAACTCTTTCACTGCCAAAGTAGTAGCTTTAAGCTTGGAAGGGCTGTGCGCAAAATCCTTGTAAACATTACAATCCGGCGATTCGGCCAGGATCTGCAATCGTTTTGACGCTCCGCTGAAAGATTCGATAGCCATCAGGAATTCTTCATCGGAAACACCCAACTGCCTGCATATCAGCCAGGCCCCGTGAATATTCTGCACGTTATGCCGGCCGAATACATTCACGGGAAATTCAAGGCCATTAACCAGCAACCGGGTTTTCTTTTCCTTTATTATATAGTCAAGATTGCCATAGGGAATTTTTTCAATATCCTTGCGGGATGATTCCGAAATGGATGCCACCACCGGATCGGATTCACAATAAACCAGCTTTCCGCGCGGTTCAAAGCATTCAAGAAACCGGCTGAACTGCGAAATATAATTTTCAAAAGTCGGAAAGACATTCATATGATCCCAGGCAATTCCGCTAAGCAGCGCAATATCAGGACGGTACAGATGGAACTTAGGGCGGGGATCGAGCGTTGATGAAAGGTATTCATCGCCCTCCAGAACCATGAACCGGGCCGAATCACTTATCTTTACCATAACCTCAAAACCTTCCAGCTGCGCGCCGACCATGTAGTCGGTCTCAATCCCGACCCTTTGCAGCACATGAAGGATCATAGAGGTAATCGTGGTTTTGCCATGGCTACCGGCAATAACCACGCGGATCTTGTCTTTCGAAGCTTCATAAAGATATTCGGGATAGGAATAAATCCGAAGTCCCAACGTTCGGGCAGCAGCCAGTTCCGGGTTGTCGCCTTTGGCATGCATGCCCAGAATAACAGCTTCCAGGTCCGGGGTTATTTTTGCTGGGTCCCATCCCTCCTTCTCAGGCAAGATGCCATATTTGCCGAGCCGACCGTGTGCCGGTTCGAAGATTTCATCATCCGAACCGGTTACCCGGTACCCTTTGAGTTTTAGGGCAATCGCCAGGTTGTGCATAGCGCTTCCGCCTATTGCAATGAAATGAACTTTCATGATCACCATCCGTTTATCCATCAAAAATAGATTATTATTACTTTTGCCCACCGGCATAAACGTTATAATCAAGATGGAGAAAGAATTTGCCATTTCTTACGCTGACAAACTGAACCGTGATTTCGCAGACAGGGCGCCGGAAGATATTATTGCATATATAATTGAAAATCACAGGGACCGGGCAGCTTTTTCCACCAGCCTCGGCCTCGAAGACCAGGCCCTGACCGCCATGATTGCCCGCATTGATCCCGGTTTCCCGATATTTACGCTGGATACCGGACGGTTGTTCGCAGAAACGTATGACCTTATCGACCTGACATCTTTAAGATATAATGTAAAAATTAAAGTTTATTTTCCTGATAATCAGAAGGTAGAAGAGATGGTTTCAAGCAGAGGCATCAACCTGTTTTACGACAGCGTTGAGAACCGAAAACTCTGCTGCCATATCCGGAAAATTGAGCCGCTCCAGCGGGCCCTCACCGGCGTTGACTTCTGGATCAGCGGCCTGAGAAGAGAACAGTCAGTTACCCGTGAAAACCTTACGCTTGCCCAATACGATCCTCTTCATCATAAAATTAAAATCAACCCGCTGATCAACTGGACTTACGAGCAGGTGCAAAGCTTCATAAAGATCAATAAAGTCCCGTATAATCCATTGCACGACAAGGGGTTTCCAAGTATCGGATGCCAGCCGTGCACCCGCGCTGTCGAACCCGGGGATGATATCCGCAGTGGCCGGTGGTGGTGGGAAAATCCTGAGATGAAAGAGTGCGGTTTGCACAAATAACCGGTTTTACCGGTAGCGGATCGCTTTTACCGGTGTAATCCTGCCAATGATGTAACCCGGAATCAGAACCATGACAAGGCAGGTGACAACGGTCACCAGGTTTATCAGCAGAATCTGCCATAACATGAGGGATACAGGCACATACGCCATGTAATAGGATTCCTGGTCCAACGGAATGATCCTGAAATAAAACTGTAACAAACCGATACCAACCCCGGCCAGGTTACCCCAGAACAAACCTTTGGCGATGATACGGCCGGTCAGGAAAATAAACATTTTGCGCAGGTTCCGGTCTTTTGTACCTAACGCTTTCAGAATTCCGATCATGCTTGTCCTTTCCAGTATAAGGATCAGCAAGGTGGAGATGATCGTTATTCCGGCTACAAGGATCATCAGGACAAGAATGATGACCACGTTTATGTCCATCAGCCTTAACCAGTCGAATATCTGCGGATATTTCTGCACGATGGTTTCCGCATTCAGGTCATAACCTATTGTTTGATAGACCTTTTCTCCCATCTCATCAATATTATCAAAATCATCAATAAAAACCTCAAATCCCGACACCATTCCCGGCTCCCAGTTATTCAGCCGACGGATATGCCGGATATCAGCTATCACATACATTTCATCGAACTCTTCCAGGCCAGTTTCATAAATTCCTGCAACGGTAAATTTCCGGCCCCTGGGTTGTGAATCGGAGCCGGAGACAAAGTACATCCTGACTTCATCTCCCGGTATAATTTTCAGCTTTGAGGCCATCAGCCTTGAAATCAGGATACCGGAGGAAGCGGCAGAATCTTCCAGGGTTATTATTTCCCCTTCGGCCAAATGATTTTTCATAAAGTTCCAGTCATAATCCGGGCCAACCCCTTTCAGGATCACGCCCTGGAGCTGATCCTGGGTTTTTATGATCCCGGCTTTAAGGCCGAAGACCTGGATATGCCTTATTCCAGGCGTTCCTTTCAATTCGGCGTAAAATGGCTGATCAGCAGGGATCGGCTGGGATTCAAAGGAGGTATTGTCGTCGAAGTTATCGATCTGGATGTGGGCTGAGAATCCAATCACTTTGTTTCTGATCTCCTTCTGGAAACCCACAAGGACGGACACAGCCAGGATCATTATAGCCAGACCGAGAGCAATGGTAAATACAGAGACCCGGACAGCCGGCCCCGACAAATTTTCTTTATCTTTACCGCTGATGCGATTGGCTATGAATGAGGGCAGATTCAAAACTATTCACGAATTAATCGGTAAAAATAAGAACGAATAACGGTTTGATTGCATTTCATGATAACTTTAAGAAAAACAAGGGCAATCAGGATGATGATCCATCAATATATTTTAATAGTCCTTTCGATCTTATGGATGGCATTCTCCGGTATTCAGACGGGAAATGCACAGCCATCGCAGTCGACTGCGATCCGGCAGGTACCATACACGGCCATTCGAACCGGAGCTGAACGGTCTGATGTTTACGTTCCATTACTGAAAGGAAAAAGGGTGGGGATTGTCTGCAATCAGAACTCGCGCATCGGAACAACTCATCTAGTTGATTACCTTTTAGAAAGCGGCGTGAAGATCGAAAAAATATTTGCACCGGAGCACGGTATCCGAGGCGACGTGGAAGCTGGCGGCTCCATCGATCACGGCACCGATGAAAGAACGGGCATCAGGATCGTTTCCCTTTATGGGACCAATAAAAAGCCAGCGCAACAGGATCTGGAAGGTATTGATCTGATTATCTTTGACATACAGGATGTCGGCGTAAGATTTTACACCTACATTTCCACCCTGGCCCTGGTCATGGAGGCTGCCGCTGAAAACGATCTGCCGGTGGTGGTTACCGACCGGCCGAATCCGAATGGATTTTATACCGATGGCCCGGTGCTCGACACGAACTTTAAATCATTTGTTGGCATGCATCCGGTGCCTGTTGTTTATGGAATGACTATCGGAGAATATGCGCTGATGGTCAATGGAGAAGGATGGCTTGGTTCAAGGAAATGCGAACTTACAGTGATCCCCATGGAAGGCTATGATCACAACATGCTGGTAACCCTGCCATTCAGGCCCTCACCCAATCTGACCACATGGGAATCGATTTACCTGTATCCTTCAACCTGCTTCTTTGAAGGCACCATAGTCAGTGTCGGAAGAGGCACCTTGGGGCCTTTCCAGGTATTCGGCCACCCCGGTTTTTTAATTGGCAGTTATAAATTTACCCCGGTGAAGATTCCGGGGATGGCTGAAAAACCACTGTTTGAAGGAGAGGAATGCCTGGGGCACGAGGTGACTGAGTACGCCCACGACTTTCTCAACCACCCGAACCAACTGAATTTGTTTTGGCTGATTGAATCGTACCGGTATTTCTCAGGGAGGGCCGACTTCTTCAACTCCTATTTTGATAAGCTGGCCGGTACCGACCGGTTAAGGCTGGATATTCTTAGCGGAAAAGGAGAAGATGAAATCCGGGAATCCTGGGAGCCAGGACTCTCGGCATTCAGGGCGATAAGAGAAAGATACCTAATTTATCCTTAACGGAATATGATCAAAGCGTCCGGCCCGGATATACTTTCAGGGCTTCTTCGAGGCACACCATGGCTTTCTTCAGATCTTCCACTTTGAGAACATATGAAATCCTCACTTCGTCTTTGCCCCGCGATGGATTTGAATAGAAGCCGGTAGCCGGTGCCAGCATGACTGTTTCGTTGTTGAAATTAAAATCTTCAAGGAGCCATTTGCAGAACCGGTCGGAATCGTCGATCGGTAAGCGGGCCACCACATAAAACGCCCCTTTTGGATTCGGGCAGAAACCTCCCGGAATCTTGTTGATGTATTCGACGACGATATTGCGCCGGGCATGGTATTCATCGAGAACCCTGACAAAGTATTCCGAAGGCGTGTCGATTGCTGCCTCGGCTGCCACCTGGCCAAAGGTCGGCGGGCTCAGCCTTGCCTGTGCAAACTTCAGTGCCGTCCGCGCGACATCTTTATTCCGGGTAATGAGGCATCCTACGCGGAAACCGCAGGCCGAATACCGCTTCGAAACCGAGTCGATCAGGATCACATTCTGTTCAATACCTTCGAGATGCATTGCGGAGTAATGGTGATGTCCGTCGTACACAAACTCCCTGTAAACCTCATCGGTTATCAGGTATAAATCATATTTCTTCACAATATCGCGCAAAATTTCAAGCTCTTCCTTTGAATAGAGGTAACCCGTCGGATTATTGGGATTACAGATGAGGATAGCTTTAGTTTTTTCATTGATGGCTTTTTCAAAATCGGCCATCGGCGGCAGGGCGAATCCTGAGTCGATAGAGGAGACGATCGGGTGAACCACGGCGCCGCAATTGATGGAAAATCCGTTGTAGTTAGCATAGAACGGCTCCGGGATGATCAGTTCATCGCCCGGATCAAGGCAGGAATTGATGGCAAACAGAAGGGCTTCGGAAGCGCCTGCTCCAACAACGATTTCCTCAGGGGTAATATCGATATTGATCTTTTTATAGTACTCCGTGAGTTTCTGCCTGTAGGACAGGATCCCTGCCGAGTGGCTGTATTCCACCACCTTCTGGCTGAAATTCCTGACGGCATTCAGAGCCACTTCCGGTGTTTCGATGTCGGGTTGCCCGATATTGAGATGATAGACTTTTCGGCCGGCTTTCTTAGCTGTTTCAGCATAGGGGACCAGTTTACGGATCGGGGATTCCGGCATCATCATCCCCTTTTTGGAAATTTTTGGCATGGTTAAATCATTTAAAATAAAAAGGTTGCCTGAATTACATTTCCTATGTTGTTCAGGCAACCTTGAAAAAAAATTAATTAAATCACTTATTAACAGGGGTACCTTCACCGGGCTTGTTTTCCGGCATCTGGGTAGCCGGATCAGCTTCCACTTTTCCGGTAATCCTGAGAACAACCGTATTATTCTTTGCATTTGATCTTACCGTCACCGTTTTATTGATCGGTCCGGCTTTTTTGGTATTGTAAGTCACCTGGATCTCGCTGGAGTTTCCGGGCAGGATCGGTTCCTTGGGCCAGGTTGGCACCGTACATCCGCAGGATGACTGGGGCTGCTGCAGGATCAGGGGTTCTTTTCCCGTATTTGTGAATTTGAAAACACTGACACCGTCCCCGCCAAAAGCAATGGTTCCATAATCATGAACCAGTTTATCAAAGGTTATTTCAGGAGCATTTGGATTTTCCTCTGCTTTTACCGGTTCAGTGGCCTGTGCAAAAATCCCGGCTGAAACCATCACCAGGAAAATAAATAATGCAGTTCTTTTCATTTTTATAAATTTTTATTGACAGACAAAAGTATTAATTATTTAAAAAAATATCGCGGTACAATTACTTTTTATACTTTTTTAACACATGGCATTTTTATACTTTAGCGCAGTAATGTTAAACAAATAACAATAATCTTTTTCTTGATGGTAAACAGGGAATTAACGGATCCGAAAAGCATCGTGATTGTTGGCGGTTCCAACGATCTGCAAAAACCGGGAGGCAAAATCCTGAAGAATATTATCGATGGTGGCTTTAACGGCACATTAATGGTAATGAACCCGAAGGAGGACATCGTGCAGGGCGTTAAATCCTACAGGAACGCAACAGATCTCCCACCGGTCGAACTGGCGGTGATGGCTATTGCCTCGCGGCATATCCCCGATACCGCTGAATTCCTGGCCAATGAGAAGGGTACCCGCGCTTTCATCGTGATCTCAGCCGGATTCAGCGAAGAAAACGAAGAAGGAAAGGCCCTGGAAAAGAAACTTGTCGAAATTGTCAACAAAGCAAATGCCTCACTCATTGGTCCCAATTGCATCGGTGTGCTGACACCAGCTTATCATGGCGTTTTCACCCTTCCGATCCCAAAGCTCAGTCTTTCCGGTTGTGATTTCATATCCGGATCAGGAGCAACGGCCTGTTTTATTATGGAAAACGGAATCCAGAAAGGGCTGGCCTTTGCCCGGGTTTTCTCGGTTGGCAACAGTGCCCAGATGGGAGTTGAGGATATCCTCAGGCACATGGACGAGTCATTTGATCCGGCAATCAGCCCCAGGGTGAAACTGCTGTATATGGAGTCGGTTCAGAAGCCGGAGATGTTGCTCAGGCATGCCTCATCGCTGATAAGGAAAGGATGCAGGATTGCGGCGGTCAAGGCAGGGGCTTCAGAAGCCGGCAGCCGGGCAGCCTCGTCGCATACCGGTGCGCTGGCCAGTTCGGATCTGGCGGTTAGCTGCCTGCTCCGCAAAGCAGGCATCATCAGGTGCCAGGGAAGGGAAGAACTGATAAACGTTGCCTCTGTGCTGATGCACAAAGAACTGCAGGGAAAGAATATCGGCATTGTGACGCATGCGGGCGGGCCGGCGGTCATGCTTACAGATGCCCTATCCCGGGAAGGGTTCAGCGTTCCCCGGATAGAGAACCCCAAAGCGACGGAATTACTGCAGCAGCTCTATCCCGGATCATCGGTCAGTAACCCGGTTGATTTCCTGGCTACAGGCACGGCGGAACAATTGGGTACAATCCTTGACTATACGGATGAATACTTCGATGAGATCGACGGTATCGCGGTAATATTCGGCACGCCGGGGCTCAGCCCGATCTTCGACGTCTATGATGTGCTGCATAAAAAGATGCAAAACGCACGAAAACCGATCTACCCGATTTTACCTTCTACGTATACAGCAAGTGAAGAGGTAAGGGATTTCCTTTCAAAGGGCCGGATCAATTTCCCGGATGAGGTTT
>Ga0116156_10004521_pt1 | contig 11790 bp, 9 predicted proteins | sample AD_UKC045_MetaG_FD_89891 | JGI IMG/M metagenome (GOLD analysis project Ga0116156, IMG submission 89891) | Active sludge microbial communities of municipal wastewater-treating anaerobic digesters from USA - AD_UKC045_MetaG | ecosystem: Engineered > Bioreactor > Anaerobic > Digestate | place: USA... | reverse complement strand
TTCATACCTGGAACTTGAGCAATACTTGCATGTGCTCCAACAAAATTGATGTGCTCATATATTTCGTCAGACATTACAATTATGTTATCATGTTGTAAAACAACTTGTGCAATTGCTTCCAATTCTTCTGCTGAAAATAAAGAACCTGTAGGATTACAAGGTGAAGAAAACATGATCAATTTGGTTTTGTCAGTTATTGCATCAGCAACTTGCTGAGCACTCACTTTGAAATCTTGATCAATACTTCCGCTGATGATCACCGGAATTCCTCCTGCAAACTTTACAATTTCCAAATAAGATACCCAGTATGGAGCAAAAATGATCACTTCATCACCTGGATTTACCAATGATAAAACCACATTTGCAATAGACTGCTTGGCACCTGTTGAAACAACAATCTCTTTTTCTGTATAATCTAATCCGTTTTCTCTCTTGAATTTACCCACGATGGCTTTTTTCAATTCAGCCAATCCTGAAACAGGAGTATATTTAGTAAAACCTTTTGCAAGTCCTTCTACAGCCGCATCCTTGATGTGTTGAGGCGTATCAAAATCTGGCTCTCCCAAACTCAATGAAATCACTTTCACACCTTTTGCTGCCAATTCTCTTGCCTTCTGTGCCATTTTTATAGTAGCTGATTCAGACATTGCTTGAATCTTATCAGATAGCATCGTAGATAATTCTAAACTCATGATTTTTATTTATTATTTCAGGGCACAAAAGTAGGACACATTTTGATATTTACAGCGCATTAATTAGTGAAAAAAAGAGAAAGTTTGTTAATAATTTAACAGTCGAATTGTATTTTAATCCACGATCCTACTTAAATAAAACAACCTTTTCACTCGGACCGAATAAACAAATCTATTTCTGGTTGGTATAAAAAGCTTGATGTTAAAAGATACAATCTGTTTATTGTATAAAATTAGATATCTTTCATCGATAAAAATGCCATGATCTAGTCCATTCCAGTAGATTTACTTTTGAAAAAATAAACTAATTTTAATGATGAAATACATAGCCAAACCAACACAACTCCTTTTCTTCTTCCTTTTGTTTGCAGTAATAACAAATGCACAAACTTTAGAAAAACAATTTGATCAACTGCTCAATGAAAAATTTCCTGCTGATCAACCTGGGGCCACAGCTTTAGTGGCAAAAGATGGCAAAATCATTTACCACAAGGGATTTGGAATGGCAAATTTGGAACTAGACGTAAAAATGCAAACCCAAATGGTTTTTGAAATTGGCTCTATTACCAAACAATTTACTGCAGTATCTATCTTGATGTTGATGGAAGAAGGCAAACTTAAGTTGGATGATGATATCAAAAAATTCATTCCTGACTACCCTACTCATGGGCATACAATCACCATACATCATCTGCTCACACATACATCCGGCATAAAAAGTTATACATCCATGGAAAGTTGGATGCCATTGTGGAGAAAAGACATGGAGCCAAAGGACATGATTGATTTTTTCAAGGGTGAACCCATGGATTTTGCTCCTGGAACAAAATACCTCTACAATAACTCTGCTTATTTCATTCTTGGATATGTCATTGAAAAAGCCTCAGGAATGCCTTTCGATCAGTTTTTAAAAACCAAAATTTTTGAACCATTGGGCATGAAATCATCTTTGTACGGCAGCTCAAGTAAAATTATCAAAAATAGAGCTTCAGGTTATCAAAAAGAAGAAAGCATAATCAATACTGAATTTTTAAGCCTTACACAGCCATATGCTGCAGGTTCAATCATGTCAACGGTTGAAGACTTATTTATTTGGCATCAGGCAATTCAATCTAATAAATTGGTTAAAAAAGAAACCATCAATCTTGCCTTTACAAACCATACATTAAATGATGGTAAAAAGATCAACTATGGTTATGGTTGGGCAATTGACGAAATTTATGGAAGTCCTACCATAGAGCATTCTGGAGGAATTTTTGGATATAATACTAACGCAATTTCCCTACCAAAAGAAAATGTATTTGTAGCTGTCTTCAGCAATACAGATTTCATTTCTTCAAGTGAAGTGTCAACCAAAATGGCGGCTTTAGCAATTGGAAAACCAGCTCCAGAACTGAAAGATGAAATTCAACTTTCACCGAACGATTTACAGAAATTTGTAGGCCTTTATGAATTTGAGGAAGGTGTACAAAGAAATATAACCCTAGAAGATGGACATTTGTACAGTCAACGAGTAGGAGGCCAAGCAAAATTCAGACTTATTGCTATGAAACCAAATCTATTCGCATACACAGGCGAATTGAGTACTATCGAATTTATGGGTAATGGCAAGGATATAAATGTTACTTTTTCTAGCAGAATTAATAAATCAGTAGGGAAACTTACCGATAAAAAAATGCCTGTCAATGAGGAAATTCATATAGACGTTGAAACTCTAAAGCAATATGTCGGAGTGTATGCTCTTGCCCCTTCATTTGATATTGCAATCACACTAGAAGATGGTAAACTCATGACACAAGCTACAGGGCAAGCTAAATTTGAGATTTTTGCTAAATCACAGACTAGGTTTTTCCTTAAAGTTGTACCAGCCGAAGTAGAATTTGTAAAAAATAATGATGGAAAGTTTGACTCAATTATTCTCTATCAAGGTGGCAGAGAAACAGTTGCAAAGAAAAAGTAATCCTTTTTAATTTATTTTGAATGAATATTCGTGTAGCCACCGTTGCAGATATTGACGGTTATATGGAGGTAAGATTGGCCGTCAAAGAAAATGTCTTGACTAATCCATCATTAGTAACCAAGGAGGATAACATTGCTTATTTGACAGACCATGGACGAGGTTGGGTTTGTGAAATAGATCAGAAAATAGTGGGCTTTGCTATTGTAAGTCTCCAAAAAAGGAATGTTTGGGCTTTATTTGTACTTCCTGAGCATGAAGGAAAAGGAATCGGTTCAAAACTACATGCTATCATGTTGGAATGGTATTTCTCACAAACAAATGAAACCATATGGCTCTCGACAGATAAAACTTCTAAAGCTTCCAAATTTTATAAAAGCAAAGGTTGGGTTCTAGTAGGAGATTACGGAAATAATGAATATAAATTTGAAATGAGTCAAAAAGATTGGGAGTTACAAAATAATTCAAATTAAAAAAAATGATTGAAAACATTACGTATGGGAAGGCAAAACTTACTGACAGTCTTCGGATTTCTGTACTTTTTAAAACTATTTATATTCAAACCTACGAAAGCAAAGGTGTAACTTTTGAATTTGCAAACTTTGTTACCCAGCGGTTTTCGCCCGAAAATATTGAAAAGATCATTCAATCAGAAAAAACGGATTTGATCGTTGCCTATGTGGAGAACAATCCAATAGGTGCGGCACAAATCAATTACGACACACTTTGCAAAATAAGAAAAACACCGGTTACCGAATTGGATAAATTATATGTATTGCCAAATTATCATGGCAAAGGTGTCGGCGCAGGATTGATGCAACAAGTAGAAGAAATATTAAGAGCCAAAGAGATCAAAGAGGTAAATCTCATAGTCTATATCCACAATCAAAAAGCAGTCAAGTTTTATCAGAAATCAGGGTTTGTGAGCCTAGGCAATTTCGACTATCAAATGGAGGAAAACTCTTATGTAAATTTAGTCATGAATAAGGTTTTGTAACTGCAATTATATCCAATTCATTATTTAAAAATTAATTCCTGAAAATATTCATTGGATTTGAGCTTATTCAATCCTTCTATTATACAATCGTTTGATCGAAAATTTGTAATAAAGGTAATATGTGTATATTTATCATGAGATTGCATTCAACACATAAGATGTGACATCTTTGAGTTGAATCACTGTAAGCACACAAATCGTTATCGTATCGCAAACATTTAGAAGGGAGAATAGAATGACAAATTTATTCACATCAAAACAATTACAAATTAGGCATGCTTCATTTTTAAAATCTGAAAAAGCCTTGGGCCTTTATAACAAAAGCCAGATCCAATTTTACTGGGATTTTAATGTAAGACTAATATTGCTCAGTTTTTTATTTTTCTACGGATTTCAATTACATGCTCAAGATCTTCCACCTGCAACCTCTTTGGTTTATCCTGGAGTCAATGGAAAGTTAACCTACATTGCAGACAGCCTTGGCAATACGATTCCAGATTTTTCTAATGCAGGTTATGAAGGTGGTGGAAAACCCATTCCCTATGTTGCTGCTAAAGAAACTGTTTGGCCAGTCTTGGGTGACAATTCTGAAAATATACAAAAAGCAATAGATAAAGTTTCTGCTATGCCTTTATTGCCAGATGGCTTTAGAGGAGCTATTTTGTTGAAAATGGGTCATTATCAATTGGACAAACCTATCTATATCCGAGCATCAGGTATAGTACTCAGAGGTGAAGGGAAAAGCGACATAGGAACCATTTTATTTGGGAAAATCACGGTGCAACCAGAAGGGGGACAGAGATTTAGAAGGCCAGCCTTGATCAATATTGGGGGCAATGACGGCATGCTCATCCAAGAAGAAAGCAAACAAATGATCACCAATGTTTATGTTCCTGTTGGCTCAAATTCTTTTGAAGTAGTTTCTGCCAAAACGTTCAAAGTTGGAGATTCCATCGTTGTACGCAGATATGGAAACGAGGACTGGATCAAAGAAATAGGTATGGACAGTGTCAAAGTTGGAAGGAATAGCTGGAGGCCATTCAATATTCTATTTGATAGAGTAATCACAGAAATAAAAGGAAATACCATCAAAGTTGATGCGCCTATTTTTACGGCCATCGATAAACGTTGGGGAGGCGGGGAAATCTTAAAATACAATGATCAGCGAATTCACCACGTAGGCGTTGAAAATTTAAGAGGCATTTCTGAGTTTGATCCCTCTGTAAGAACTACCACCTATGGAAATATGGACCGGGATAAACTGGACGCAGCTTTCAAATATGTTGGTGATGAATATTTCTCTGATGAAAATCATTACTCCAATTTTATCAACATTTCCAATGCTAAAAATGTGTGGGTCAGGAATATGGATGCTTTGCATTTCGCGAATAGTGTCGTGCAAAGCAATGCAGGCACAAAGTGGATTACCATTCAGGATTGTGAATCCAAAGAACCTGTTTCTATCCGCATGGGCGCCAGAAGATTTACCTACCAAATGAATGGCCAAATGTGTTTGGTGCAGCGCTGCACTTCTCAAAAAGGAAGACATTCCTTTGTTTTACAAGGTTCTGAGGCAAGTGGTAATGTATTTCTTAATTGCACAGCCGTAAATCCATATTCCACCAGCGAACCTCACAACAAGTGGGTAAATGGGGTTTTATACGACAATGTCAAAGCACCTCTTACTGCAAGATATTGGGATTACATCATTGGCTGGGCCGGAGCAAACATTGTGTTTTGGAACTGTGAAGGAGATTTTTTAGTCCAAAAGCCACCAACTGCTCAAAATTATTCTTTTGGCCATATTGGTATTAATGCTGTGATTTTCAATGCGGGTCTTCAAGATTTGACCAAACCAAATGGCCACGTGGAATCAATGGATAAACACGTTTTTCCAAAGAGTTTGTACCTTACGCAGCTTAAAGAACGACTGGGTGTAGAGGCAGTTCAAAATACTACAGGTTTAGGAAATTAAAATCAAATTTAAAAATCATCAATAAACAACATGTTCAATATGAAATTTAAAATCTTCTTCATTTTACTTGCGATTATCTTTTCGATACCTTCATTTTCCCAGACGATTACAAAAGAAGAAATGATCTTTCTTACTTCAGAATGGAAAGGAGCAAGATTTGATGATGGTAGGCCCAAGATTCCTGATCAATTATTGGAAAGAGCCAAACTCATCATGGTTGACGATGCCTGGACCGTTTTGAAAAACGAAGGTTATTTAAATCAATTTGAATACGGTTGGAAAACTGTGAACAATACGCTTATGACGGGCAGAGCTGTTACAGCATCCTACTTACCGAGTAGACCTGATCTTGAGAAGAACATCAAAGAAAGAGGTGCTAAACAAGGCAGAAAAGGAAATACCAATTCTTGGCCAATTGATATTTTGGTCAAAGGTGATCTGTATGTTGCTGATGCCTTTGGCAAAATTGATGGCGGACCGATCATGGGTGCAACTTTAGCAAATTCCATTTATAGCAAATCTGGAAATGGTGTCGTCTTTGATGGTGCGTGTAGAGATCTACAAGAAATTTCGCAACTCCCTGGTTTCAATGCATTTGTGAGAGATTTCCACCCTTCTTTTACAGAACAAATGGTATTGATGGGTTTGAATACTGCTATTCGCATCGGCAAAGCCGTCGTTCTACCAGGTGATTTGGTCATTGCAACCCAAGAAGGAGTTTTGTTTGTACCTGCACACTTAGCCGAACAGGTAGTGAGCACCGCAGAATTTGTCACAAGAAAAGATAAGTTTGGTTTTGAAGTGGTCAAAAAAGGAACTTACAGCACTGGCGAGATAGATAGTCAATGGAGCGAAGAAATCAAAATTGCTTTCTTGAAATGGTTGGAAACTCATCCAGAATTGGGTAAAATGACAAAAGCTGAACTCGATCAAGTAATGAGTAAAAGAACTTGGTAGTGATTACGTACTAATTCTGATAGTTACATCTAAAAATAAAAATGATGTCTGGAAATCATAAGTTCAGAAATACAATTTGCTCTTTAAGTTGCATGTTTATTTTGGTAGTTTCAAATCTCCAAGCAGCTATAAGTCTACCTCCAATCATCAGTAGTAATATGGTATTGCAACAAAATGCAAAGGCTACTTTGTGGGGATGGGCAGATGCTACAGAACGTTTTGTCATCATTTCTTCCTGGAAAACAGAAGTGGATTCTATTATAGCTTTTAATACTGGAAAATGGAAAGCTCAAATAGCTACACCCAAAGCAGGAGGGCCTTACACCATTACCATCAAAGGAAGAAGAAATACCATCGTTTTGGAAAATATCCTCATTGGTGAAGTTTGGATTTGTTCTGGACAATCTAATATGGAAATGAGCAACAACCAACAAATAAAGGATATACTACCCTCTAGTGCAAACGATAAAATTCGATTTTTTACGGTTGGAAAGAAAACGTCTGATTATCCACAAGATCATGCAACTGGTGATTGGGTCTCCTGTGACGAAGAAAACTTGAGAAGATTCAGTGCTGCTGGTTATTTTTTTGGTAAACAACTTCATCAAGAGTTGGGCGTGCCCATTGGTTTGATACAATCAACCTATTCTGGAACTCCTGTGGAATTATGGGAACCTGTAGAAGTGTTGGAAAGTGACCCAGAAATGAAGGTTGCTTCTACAAAGATCAAAGATGTGACCTACCGGCCAAATATTCCTGGCATGATTTACAATGCAATGATTTATCCAATTTCCAATTATACCATTGCGGGCACTATTTGGTATCAAGGAGAAGGAAATACGGCTAGGGCAAGTACTTATCAAAAAATGTTTACTGAAATGATCGGCGCTTGGAGAAAACAATTCGCACAGGATTTCCCATTTTATTTTGTACAAATAGCACCTTACACTTATGAGTTCCCCTATGAAGGAGCACTCTTGATGGAACAACAAAGCCGCTCTCTCTCCTATCCCAAAACGGGAATGGTTGTGATTACAGATCTGGTAGAAGATGTCAAAAACTTGCACCCACAGAATAAATTGGATATTGGTTTGCGTCTAGCGTCCTTAGCTTTAGGTGATACTTATAAAAAGCAAATTGGAGTTTATAAAAGTCCGGTTTTCAAAAGCATGACAAAAAGTAAAAAAAGTATTAGTCTTTATTTTGATCACGCTCCAAATGGTTTTATGGTCAAAGGTGACGGCAAGCCAACTGAATTTTTAATTGCAGGTGCAGACAAAAATTTCCTTCCAGCAGAAATAGAAATACTTTCTGATCGAATTGTGGTTTCCAATGCCAACATTTCTGATCCAGTGGCAGTGAGGTTTTCATTCAGCAACACAGGAATAGCCAATATTTTCAATAAAGAAGGGTATCCCATTACGCCATTCAGAACAGATAATTGGGAAGTATCGCAAGTAAAATGATCGGATATCATTTTTGTAAAAATAAAAAGTCGATTTCGGATATTAACCCAAAATCGACTTTTTTCATTGTATAAATTCCTAGGAAAAATTAAACCTTTGCCTTATAAATATTGGACAAAGCCTTCCATATTGGTATCAATCTTATAGACTTTACTGTAGCTGACAATGAACAAAGTCTTCATATCTGCTCCTCCGAAACACAAACTCACTGGGAAAGAGGGCAAATTGATCATGCCAACATATTCACCCTTATTGTTGAATATTTGAACGCCATAATATGTACTGACGTACAAGTTTCCTTGTTTATCAATAGCCATACCATCAGCACTTGTTGAGCGTCCTTTTCTATCCAAGACATTTCCCGTGAGAAACAATTTTGCAAAAGCTCTACCATTTTTGATGGAACCATCCTCTTGTACATCGTAAGCCCATATGAAATTATCCTTTTCACTATTTACAGGATACCAAGACTCATTGTCATAACAGTTGTTGATGTATAAAGTCTTACCATCTGGAGAAAGTAAAATTCCATTAGGCATTGCAAATTCATTTGGTTCTGTAAGCCTATTTACTGTTCCTTCAGGAGTTACATAATAAACTGCTCTTCCTGGTTGAGATTTCTCAGCTTCCATCGTAAACTGAGGATCTGTAAAGTAAAAACCTCCTTTGGCATCGGTGATGATGTCATTGGGTCCATCTATTCCTTTACCGTCAAATTTATCAACTAAAACTTTTACCACCTCTCCTTTGGTTGTCATTTCCACGATTCTGTGTCCAATCATATCACAGACAATCAAGTTTCCGTTTTTGTAAGGGTATAAACCGTTGGTTTGCATTTTACCCTCGCTGATGTTTTTATACGCACCCGTTGGATCAAGTTCGACAATAGAACTTTTCTTTGGATCGGCATTCCAATTTTGATCAAAATACATATTGGAGAAATAAACCTTTCCATTCAACCATTTTGGACCTTCACTGAAAGTCAAACTAGGTTTAGTTTTAGAACCATCAACAATTAATTGTGGCTTTGATCCTGCAGGAATAATTGCGTTTAATGTTTGCAATCTCGACTTTTCCTTTTCTAAATAGTCTGGGCGAGCTGGCCAAAAAATATCCAAGGCATCACAACCAAGATCTCCTATTTCCGCACCATGTACAAAATTGCCCGGAATTCTTACCACATCATCCACTTCCATTTTCTGCTTACCATCTAGCAAAATTTCCTCACAACCACCTCTCATCACCAACATCATTTGCTCTTCAGGATGGATATGGTGCGGGAATGTGGAATTGGGCTCCATAGATATAAAACTCAACTGTGTATTTTTTCCAGATATCAATCTAGAATATGCTCCTTTTGCTAATTCTGTAAGGTGAAAGTCATATAAATCATAAACTTTATTGGTCTCCACATTTGCTGCCATCGGATTTGTGATATCCGCAAATTCTGTTGGCAATTCGGTAATTCCTGCTTTCTGCAAATAGTCCAATCTGAAAGGACTATAAATTTCTAGCAATTTAGCACCTTGAGCTCCTGCTTTTAAAGCACTTTTCGATCCTTTCTCCAAATAAACAAACTCAGTTTTTGGTGTACCGCTGTGACTGCCATCTGGTGCTTCTCTGTCTAAAGCAATGAGGGTTGTCATTTTGCCATCGATGAGTTGATCCACGCTTCCTTTCAAAACGAATAGGAAACGATCAGCAGGCAAAGTTTCCTCAGCAATTGTTGCATTTGAATCCAACTGTATGACTGCCACCATTGTTCCAGTTCCCCAAAATAACTTTGCAGAAGCACCTTCACCCAATTTTACATCAGGCAAAGATTGTATATTTTTTACTTGGGCGGCTTCCAAATTGGATGCAATAACTTGCTCTGGAAGGCCTGTAATTTCTCTTACAGTCAAATTGTGTTCTTTGATGAGTTTGTCATTGACTGCTGACCACTCATATTTTGGTTCGGTTTTGCATTGTAAAAAGGATACTAGAAATCCAAAAATCACAATGGCGTACATTGATTTTTTCACTACATTAAAAGTCATAAAATTCTTTTGAGTTGATTATACATAAAATTAGATTCCAAAAAAGATGACAATTTAAAAATATTAAAATTTAAAAGTTAAATCCTTTCATAAATTATGAATTTTTTAAAGGACTTTTCCTTGTAAATCTATTGTTGAGGATACTTTATACATATAATTTTCCATCTTTGTGAAGCAAACTTACGGGTAAACCGCACATGCTCATACCAGATTTATGAAACTAAAAATTGACAGCTTTGTATTATCGATCATTGTCGTCATACTATTTGCCTATTTTTTTCCATTTTTTGCAACAGAAAAAAGCCCAATTTCATTGGACATTATTGGAAGTATTGGTATATCGTTGATTTTCTTCTTTTATGGATTGAAATTAAGCCCGGAGAAAATTAAAAATGGGTTGAGAAATTGGAAGTTACACCTGTTTGTACAGCTATCAACGTTTATCCTTTTTCCTATTATTATAATCATTACTCGACCTTTGATTCAGACAGATGCAGCAAATGATTGGTGGCTAGGTTTTATGTTTTTAGCAGCATTGCCGTCAACTGTATCTTCCTCAGTAGTTATGGTTTCATTGGCAAAAGGAAATATCTCGGGAGCTATTTTTAATGCAAGCATTTCAGGCCTGATCGGTATCGTCATCACACCTTTGTGGATGGGTATGTTTATCCAAGGCAGCCAAGTAGATTTTGACATGGGTAGCATCTACATCAAGTTACTTTTGGAAATACTTTTGCCTGTAGTTTTGGGCATTTCGATGCAAAAATATTGGGGTGAATTTGCAAAAGCTTATCAGAAGCAATTGACCCTATTTGATAAGTCGGTCATTCTCCTGATCATCTACAAAAGTTTTGGTCATTCTTTCGAGGCAAAAGTTTTTGAGTCCATTGACTTTCTGACAATTTTGATCATATTTATTTTGACATTGGTTTTGTTTTATTTAATATTTTTTGTAACTGGATTTATTGCTAAAGCATTGAATTTCAGTAAAGAAGATCAAATAACTGCTCAGTTTTGTGGTACAAAAAAGTCATTGGTTCACGGTACGGTTTTTTCAAAAATTTTGTTTCCTACAAGCTTCCCAATAGGTATTTTACTCCTGCCATTGATGATCTTTCACGCCATTCAGATTTTCATCATCAGCGTGATTGCAACAAGAATGGCTAGGGAAAATGAAATTCAGAAAAAATAAAATATTTTACTTGCGAACAGTATCCAAATTGGAGGTTTACTTTCAAAAGCAACTTTATTGTCCTCAACTTATTTACTTTTGTATCTCATCACATTTTATCAAACACGGCTATGAGTGCGAAAATGGTTAAAATACTTTTTTTTGGTGCGGCGAGAGAAGCGGCTGCCATCCATGAGGTCGCTATTCAGGAACAATTATCCACAATAGAAGATTTAAGAAAGCTTCTGCTACAAAAATATCCCAGGCTGACTTCCCTTAAATCTTTTGCTTTTGCACAAAATGAAGAATATGTGGAAGATACAGAAAATACACTTTTACTAGACTACGCAACCATTGCCATCCTACCTCCTGTAAGTGGTGGATAATCTCTAAATAATCATGGTAGAAGATATTAAAATAATACTGCTCAATGGAGCCCTATCAAGTGAGGAGGCCCTGCAATTTGTGGAAGATCCGACAACTGGTGGAATCGTGACTTTTGTAGGAAATGTGCGCAATCATTCTCAAGGCAAAGA
>Ga0116156_10004516_pt1 | contig 11798 bp, 8 predicted proteins | sample AD_UKC045_MetaG_FD_89891 | JGI IMG/M metagenome (GOLD analysis project Ga0116156, IMG submission 89891) | Active sludge microbial communities of municipal wastewater-treating anaerobic digesters from USA - AD_UKC045_MetaG | ecosystem: Engineered > Bioreactor > Anaerobic > Digestate | place: USA... | reverse complement strand
GGCCACGATCCGCATCGAATTGCCCGAAGGCTTCCAAACCAGCGAATTCCTTTTGGAACATGGCTACGTCGACCGCATCGTGCCGCGCGATAAACTCAAGAGTGAAATCGCGCGCACGATCGACTACTGTGGAAAGTGACGCGCAGGCAGCTTTTCGATCCTTCGTAGCATGGCTCTCCTGAGCCGTGCAGATGACGCCGGTGTTTGGCGAAGAACTGGACGAATCAGGAGAGTCATGCCACCAAAACTCACCACCTCGGACTGTGCCTGCTACTGGGGAGCGGCGTTATGGGCTTGATGGACAAACTGCAATCGCTGTTCGCCAGCGACAAAGTCGACATCAGCATGCGTTTCGACTTGTTGTCGGAAGGCCTGGCGGGCACCATGTCCAAATTCCACAAGGCCCGAGATCGCAAGACCGACCGCATCGTCGGCCTGAAAATCTGCGATTCGGAGAAGACGCAGCTGTTCGAGGCGCGGTTCAAAGAGCTGAACAAGCCCAGCGAGGGCGAGATCGCCAGCTCGTTGCGGCACCCCCGCATCGTCGAGACCTACGAATACGGGGTGACCAGCAAAGACCAGAACTTCATCGTGATGGAGTACGTCCACGGCGTTGGGCTGCACACCCTGGTCCGGCAGCGCGACCCGCGATTGGTGGGCAAGCGAGTCAACTTGATCCGGCAAATGGCAGAAGCCATCCATGCGGTCCACGAGGCCGGTTACATCCACCGCGATGTGTGCCCCCGCAACTTCATCGTGGCGGAGGACTTCGAGTCGCTCAAGCTGATCGACTTTGGCCTGACGCTGCCCGACTTGCCGTCGTTCCGCCAGCCGGGCAACCGCACGGGGACGCCGATGTACATGGCGCCGGAAATCGTCCGCCGCCGGCCGACCGACCGCCGCGTGGACATCTTTGCCTTCGGCGTGTCGGCCTATGAACTGCTCACGTTCGAGCTGCCCTGGCCGCACGCCGAATCGTCCGGCGTCGGGGCGCTCAGCCACGACACGGACGCCCCGGTGTCGATCCTCGAATTGCGCCCCCGACTCGATCCGACGCTGGCCGAGGCCGTCACCGAATGCATGACGCCCAACCGCGATCTGCGGACGCCCAGCTTGGACGCCTTCCTGCGGCGCATTCGTCGCGTCGAAGCGGAAGAAGTGTGACGGGGTCTGGGATTTCCCGCGATCTTTCGCAGTCCCGTTTCCGCGCGGGGCCTTCTGCTACTTGACCAGGACCGCCGCTTCCGCGTTGCGCAGCGTGACCTCGCGCACCGGCAGAGCCAGGGTGCCGTCGACACGCAACGGACGATACTCGCCCGGCAGCTTGTGGACGCTGGCGGTCTCGTCGCCGAACGAGCCGCCGGCGTAGGGTTTGACGAGCACGAGTCCCTTGCTGTAGCGACGCGTGTAGACCTGCTGCCGGACCGCCACGCCCTCGACCAGCCGCAGGTCGTCGAACCAGGCGGTCCCCGACGCGCCGTAGATGCGGAAGTTGATCCGGCCTTCGGCGTCCTCGGCCGTGCGCAGGACCAGTCGCTGTTCCGTCCAGTCCCGCGTACCCGTCCAGGTCAGCATGGCCGTGGGCCCAGCGCCTTCGAAGTCGTACAAATACACCTGAGCGCCGGGGTCTCCGATCACACCGTCCGTCTTGACCCAGGCGATGAGCGTGTAGCTGGTGTGCGGCTTGAGGCGAATCGCGAGCTTGTTGATGTTGTTGATCTGCCGGCCGGGGCTGGTGATGCGGGCCGACGATTGGCCGGAGTGCTTCACGGTCCGATCGATCTCGACCGGCTCGGTGATCGTCCAGCCCAGCGGTTTGCCCTGGGCGTCGGCCTGTTCGAAATCGCCGTTGGCCAGCAGGTTCTCGGCCGAATCGCCGACCGGGTCCGAGGCGTCCAGCAGTTCGTACGGCCCCTCCGGCTCGCCGATGTCGCAGCGCATGGCCGGGAACCAGAGCCGGGTGACGTTCGCGTACGGGTGTCGGCCGAAGCCGAAGTACGTGAAGCGTCCGTGCGCCAACAAGTAGGTGGCCAGCCCGAACAGCTTGTCGTGATCCTGGCTCAAGGGCAGCTTGGGGCCGAACTCGGAGAGTTCCGGGTCGTAGATCGGGTTGTACTGGATCAACTGCACCTTGCCGCGCCGGTCCAACTCGATTGCCCGGTCCAATTCCCGGCGCCAGCGGCTGCGATCCAGGCCGATCGACTCCCAGCCCTCGCTCTGCCGGCCGTCGTTGACCATGGGTGTGGCGTCCCAGCTGTTGCCGAGGATGAGCTTGTCGGGCAGAGCGAGCTTGATCCGGGCAAACAGCATCTGGAGGTCCTGCATCCAGCGGCCGCGGGCCCGCTCCGGGGGCGGGTATTCCCGTACCGCCGCGTTGCGGCCCGCCCCAGCCACGTCCACCGGGACGGTGTCGAAGTAGATCCCGTCGTAGCCCTCGCACAATCGCGGCGCCCACACGCGGGCCATGAACTCCTGGTAGCGGGGATGGCCCACGTTCAGCACAAAGTCGTCGCGTGGCGGACCCCAGAAGTAGATGGGCACGCGGGCCTGGCTCGGCTGGCGGGCCGTGGCCTTGGGGTTCGCCAGCCGGCCGAACTCGGCGTCGTCCACTTGGCCGTCGCCATTGGGATCGTTGCGCGGGTCCCAGCCGGGGCACAGACGACGTTCCAACGGATTGGCCGCGCGCTCCGCGCCCACGTGCAGCGTAACGAATGTATCCTCGGCGAAGTGGGAGAACATGTCCTCCAGAATGCCCGAGCGCGTCAGCCCCCGCTCGACGCAGAAATCGGCCAGCGCCCGAGCCTTGTCCTCCAGCGACTGGCCCGTCGAGGGATGCGGCAGAACAAGCGTCGTGATGAGTCCGTAGTGCATGGTGCGGATGTCGCAGCGGCCCTGCTTGGCCTCGCGGCGGAAGCACAGATCGAGCCAGTCCCCGGCAAACGCCGGATCGCCCGCAAAGTTGATGAAGGTGCGGATCGTAGGCAGATGGTGCGGCAGGGCCCGGACCTCCAGGCGGAAGCACTGAGCGGGCGGCTCCGGCAGCGCCCGGCCCTCCGCGTCCCACACCTGGACCGTCCAGAAGTAAGTCCCGTCGGCCAGTTCCGGTCCGGCGTACTCGGCGACCGGCAGCCACGTCTCGACCCGGCCCGAATCCCACACCGGCGATCCCTCCCCGGCCAAATCGGCCGCGCTGGCCGCGACCCGCACGCGATACGCGCTCTGCGAGGGCACCTCCCAGAAGAACTCGGGGCACGGATCGCGCACGACGGCCGGCGAGGCCCGCCACTCGCAATACAAACCCGACGGCGCTTCGGCCGCCTCCGCAGTGCCAACCACCAGCGGCAACATTCCCAGCCAACTCAGCGGCCATCTCATGGCGAGGTCCCTTCCGGCTGCTTCGACGTTTCCCAGTTGCCATCGTTCGAGAAATATTGTGCGGATTCTCCGTGGCGTAAGCTTCCAGCTTGCGGCAGGTCGTGGCCTCACAAGCTGGAAGCTTACGCCACCTATTTCTCGAACGGTGCCTACGCGGCGTCTGGAACCGATCCAGGCGCGTGGGGCCATCCATCATACCAGACCTTGATCCGTCGCCTGGCTCGCGAACGCCGAAAATCGCGGATTGGTGGCGTTGCTCGTTCCGGACCGGGCGATACAATCTCGGCTAACGAATCGCTTGCAGGAAAGGTGAGAAAATTGTCGCAGACGAAAACCTACCGGCCGTTGACTGTCGAAGAAGTAAACACCCTGACCGGAAACGGTTGCAGTTCGGCGGACTGGTCGTCGGTCCAGGTGGCCGACCCGTTCCTGGCGGTCCGCGTGCGGGAAACCCATTTCTCCGGACAAGTCCGTTTGGGCGCCAACGCCGGTACGGTCACCGGCGGCGGGGGCGTCGAGAAACTCTGCGGCGTCTTTCACGCCTACCTGCACAACTGCACGATCGGGGACGGTGTCCGCATCGCCAACGTCGGCGCCCACATCGCCAACTATGACGTGGTGGACGGGGCCTGCATCGAGGACGTGGGCACCATCGAAACACGTCCCGGTGCCACCTTCGGCAACGGCGTCGAAATCGAACCGCTGAACGAAGGCGGCGGGCGCGAAATCGTGCTCTTCAACCGCCTCGACAGCCAGTTCGCGCACCTGATGTGCGTACACCGCTACCGCCCCCAGTTGATGGAACGGTTGAAAGCGATGGCCCAAGCCGAAGCAGCCCGGGCGCGTGCGGACCGTGGGACCATCGGCGCCGGGGCGAGAATCTCGCACGTCCGCAAAATGATCGACGTCCAGGTGGGCGAGCACGCGGTCATCGACGGCGCCGCGGCACTCGTGTCGGGCACCGTGCTGAGCAGCGCCGAGGCGCCCACGACGATCGGCAGCGACGTGCAGGCCGACCACTTCATCATCGCCGAAGGCACGCAGGTGACCGGCGGAGCGATCCTCAGCAAGTCCTTCGTCGGCCAGGGGTGCCGGATCGGCAAGCAGTTTTCCAGTGAAGGTTCGATGTTCTTCGCCAACTGCGAGGGTTTCCACGGCGAGGCGTGCAGCATCTTTGCGGGCCCCTACAGCGTCACACACCACAAGTCCACGCTGCTGATCGCCGGCCTGTTCAGCTTCTACAATGCGGGTTCCGGCACCAACCAATCCAACCATCTCTACAAGCTGGGGCCCGTTCACGAAGGGAAGCTCGAACGCGGCTGCAAGACGGGTTCCTTCAGCTACATGATGTGGCCCTGCCGCGTCGGGCCGTTCAGCGTGGTCCTGGGCAAGCACATGCGGACCTTCGATACGGCCGACTTCCCTTTCAGTTACCTGGAAGCGACCTCGGAAGGCCGCTGCCTGCTGACGCCCGGATTCAACTTCACCACCGTGGGGACCGTCCGCGACGGAGCCAAGTGGCCCGCGCGGGACCGCCGCCAGGGCAGCGTGCGGCGAGACCGGATTACGTTCGACGTCTTCAGCCCCTTGACGGTGGGCCGGATGATGGTGGGATCCGAGCGGATGCGGCAGCTGCACGAGAAGACGCCCCGGCACGTCGAGACGGTGACGATCAGCGGCGCCGACGTGAAACGGGTGCTGCTCAAGACCGGGCAGAAATTCTATCGTTCGGCCATGCACATGTACTTGTTGGAGAAGGTGGTGGCGCGAGTCGAAGGGGCGATCGCCCGCGGCGCTGCCACGTTGGGGGAGGCACTGGCCGTGTCGCCCGAAGCGGTGTTGAGCGAACAGTGGGTGGACATCGGCGGGCACATGATGCCGCGTGGCCGCTTGGACCAACTGTGCCATGCCGTGGAGGAGGGACGCATCGCCGACTTGGATGCCCTGAACGCCGCCTGGGACCAGATCCTCGCCGCCTACGCCGACGACGAGTGGGCGTGGGTCCGCTGGGCGTACGGCCGGATCTTTGAAAAGCAGTTGGACGATGCCACGCCCGAAATGCTGGCGGAGGTGGCCGATCAACTGAGCCAGGCGCGCGTCAAGTTCCTCAACCTCGTGCTGCTCGACGCCAACAAGGAGTTCGACGCGGCGGTCCAGGTAGGTTTCGGACACGACGGGGAAGGCGGCGACACCGCGGCCGACTTCGCCGCCGTGCGGGGCGACTACGCATCGAACAAATTCGTGCAACAGCTCCAGAGCGAAATCGCGTCGCTGGCGGACCGCGTGGCACGGTTCAAACAGTCGCTGACCCGGTTTGCGGCGTAGTGCGGTACCGCCGCCCGAACAAGAACTGCCTGATCTCCTCGTCCACGGCGTCGTTTTCAGGAGCGAGCCCCAAACGTTCCGGGTTCCTTGCTAGAGTGCCCAGAGCCGCTTCGAAGCGGCTCAGCCGGCGGGCCGCAGTGACCGGCGCGTGCTCTGCCGCATGCAGGTAGTCGCTGCGCAGATTGGCCTTGGCGTTTTCCGTGATGACGACGTGATAGCTCATGCGTCCTGGCGCACATTCAGTTCGCGGCGAAGATCTGTAAAGGCATCGCCCAGCGACTGAACGCGCCCTGCGGCGACATCCTCCAGCCCCAACCGAATCCCGTCGACGGCTTCTTCACGCTCTCGCTTCAGCAATCGCAGCGCGTGCGAAAAAACCGACTCGCGGTTGGGGAAGCGGCCGCTGGTGATTTCTTGCTGAATGAATTGTTCCAGATCGGCTGCTAACGCGGTCATGGCGTATCTCCTGCTCGGATGGTCTCAGAATAACGCGCCGGCGCGACCTTGGCAAGCTGCGACTTCAGAGACGAATCGCCCCGTAGGCATGCAAAGCAGAGACCGATCCCGCGCCGTGCCCGCAGCGGGACGGACGGTGGACTCCCTCCTGGCAGACTTCAGCCGCACTTCAGGCACTGCCAACAAGCAGGCAGTGCCACACAGCAGGGCCACGCCCGTCCCTCCTGGCAGACTTCAGCCGCACTTCAGGCACTGCCAACAAGTAGGCAGTGCCACACAGCAGGGCCACGTCCGTCATCACACTGATGACACGACCGATCGGTTGCCTCGCGAGCCAACATACTCAGGTGGATGTGACCTGCGCGCTTTGTAGGGGGCGCCAGTAGACGCAACCTGCCCAGCCTTTCCAGTCTGAATTTCTTGGATAATCGGCCGCTCCACAACCGGCTCGCCAGTCGATATAAAGTAATTATTCGATTTCGCACCCCAGAACACTGAACACTCGATGTTCGATCATGTTTCGTACCCCAGTATCAGCAAAATCGGCCTCGCGGCCGGTCGCCCACCGGCATAACGTCAACGGTTCGGTTCGCACTCCGACAGTCGTCCCTCGTGTCGCGGACCTGTGCTGCGGAATGGGCGGGCTGTCCTGGGCCGCACATCAGCTTGGTTTGCGCGTCGCGGCGGGCGTCGATCTCAACAAGACCGCGATTCGTACGTTTGCGGTCAATTTTCCATTGGCCACAGCCATTCAGGGCAGCGTCCGGTCATCCAAGGTCTTGCGCCAATGTTCACAGCTGCTGGCGCCACCGGGCGAGCCTCCAGCGCCGTCTGTCATCGTGTCCGGGCCGCCCTGCCAAGGCTTTTCCGCCGCGGGGTCACGGGATCCAGCCGACCCCCGCAACCAGTTGTTGGTTGCAGTGGCGCGTGCCATCGTCGTGCTCAATCCGCAGTGCGCCTTGGTCGAAAACGTGGCGGCGGTGCTTGCGCCCAAGCACGAAGAGCGTCTGAGAAGGTTCGAAGACACGCTCTGTGCGAACGGATTCTCTGTCTTCAAAGTGCTCTTGGACGCAGCCGACTTTGGTGTTCCGCAGAAACGGAAGCGGGCGTTCTTCCTCATCTCTCGGCAAGATATCGGCGAGCATGGATTTCGTTCCCGATTGCGTGGACTTCAGCAGCCGAGACAGAATGTCGCAGCGGCGCTGGGCGGGCTGCCCAAGCCAGCAGTGAGACCTGACGACTATGACGACGAACGCGACTACGGGGTGATTCCGAATCATTTTGCAATGCAGCACTCCCGACGCGTTATGAAGAAAATCGCGTCGCTGCAACCGGGAACCGGGCCGATGTCATATCGTCGACTTGATCCCGCCAAGCCGTCGAACACCCTGTTCTCGGGGCACCGCGCACCGCCTGCCCATTACTCCGAGCCCCGTAGCATTACGGTGCGAGAGGCGGCTCGCTTGCAGGGCTTTCCGGACGACTTTCGGGTTTACGGCTCATTCGCGAATCAGATGGAGCAAGTCACGAACGCGGTTCCTCCACCCTTGGCCGCTGCCGTGCTGGAAGTGTTGCTGGACCTTGCGGGAGTTCTCACGCAATGAGCAAATCGACGAACGCCACGTCACTCGCGGCCAGAATTCGCGAAACGGCGAAGACCCGAGAACCCGTTGAGACGCCGCTGGTGACGGACCAACGTGTGTTGGCTCGTATCACCGACGGAATATACCGCCAGCCTTCCTCCGCGCTCCGCGAATTGATTTCAAACGCCTACGATGCCGACGCAACTGAAGTCATCATTCTGACGGATGCGCCACGTTTTTCCGAAATCGTCGTTCGCGATGACGGCATTGGCCTGTCGCCGGAATCACTCCAGCACTTAGTGGAGCACATTGGCGGCAGTGCAAAGCGGACGGAGGAGGGGGCGGACCTGCAGATCACGGATGAGCGCGATCCCTATCGCAGTCCCGGCGGCCGCCAACTTATCGGAAAGCTCGGCATTGGACTGTTCGCCGTCGCGCAGTTCACTCGGCATTTCCTCATCATCACCAAGCAGCGTGGCGACAGGTTTCGCACCGTGGCCGACATAACCCTCGGCCGGGTTGGCGACGACAAGGAAGTGATCGCGACGGCGCCCGGCGGACAGGAGGAGATTACAACAGGGAGCGCACGCATCTGGACGGAGCGAGCGACCGACGTTGAGTCGCAGACGACTGAGGTGAAGCTCCTTGACTTGCTGCCGAGGACGCGAGCCGAACTTTGCAGCTTTGACAGATGGTTCAAGATCGACTATGAGATTGAAAACGAGGGCAAAGCCCAGACTGCCCCGCCCACCTTCCACATCGGGCGCATGAACCGAGAAAAACCCGACGAACTCCTTGAGGAACCGCGACTGCCGTGGAACGAGAGAGACAAGCCGCGCGTGAAGTTCGAGAAGTTCGTCGCGGCGATTCGCGGTCTGGCCAAGACGGACAAGGAGCGGGTGGACCTCGAGGCCGTATGCGACCGCTACCTGCAGACGCTCTGGACGCTCGCCTTGGCGGCACCCTTGGAGTACCTGGATGGACATCCTTTCGACCTCGCCGCGGACCATGAACTGTTGCTCTATCAGTTGGAGAACAAGACTCGCGGGCAAGCGAAGCGACTCCGGCCCAAGCATGCGGAAACCCCCAGAAAGATTTTGGGCCTGAAGTCTCCTTGCCTTCGCAAGGGAGACCGCTTTGAAGTGTTTGTCGACGGCGTCCAACTGTTTCGCCCCGTCCTGTTTCGCAACCAGCCGAAGACCAAAAACGCCGTCAAGACGCCGCTGCTTTTCGTCGGCCAGTGCCGCGAGGAGTTTGCTGGGAAACCCGTTTCCCTCAGCGGCGGCCCCCTGGAGTTCGAAGCCTACCTATTTTGGACGCCGAAGGTTCTGCCCTCGCAACATCAGGGAATCATGATTCGCGTGGGTAATGCGTCGGGGGCTCCTTTTGATCGAACGTTCATGGGGTATCAGGTGTCTGAGCAGACGCGGTTACAGCAAATCACGGCCGAGATATTCGTCCGTGAGGGCCTCGACGGAGCGATCAACCTGGACCGCGAGTCCTTCAACTACGCCCACCCTCATTACCAATACCTCGTGAAGTGGTTGCACTCGGCACTCCGGCAGTTGACCAATCGCCAAAAAGAAGTCGGCAGCGAACTCAGACGGACCAGACTGGCCGAACGAGGACAGATCGCAACCAAGGAACTTGAGCGATTGGTGCAACAGCGACTCGCCGATCGTGGCGTCGAAGATGTACCCGATGTAGTGCTTCTCGATACGGATCAAGAAACCGAAGCACCTGAGATTCGCGACCAGGGGGCCGTGGCATTGCGGAAGCGGCGTGTCGTCCCTGACTCGAACGCCATGCGGAGAACAGATGCCGGCGTTCAGCGTGCCGAGTTTCTCGAGCGGAAGGCGGTAGCCGTTGCGCAGGTGTTGCACGCGTGGGGCCTAATGGACTCACTCTCTTTTGATGAGCAGGAAATGCTCATTCGCGACATCCTCGAAGTTGCCCTGGTTGACGTCGACCAATGAACACAGATCGTTCTGACCTTGCGGACGATATCGTCCCTGCTGCGATTCCTGAGCACATCGCTCCCGCGCTGGACGAGTTCCTGCCGTGGCACAAAGTCCGCAAGCAGTTCATTCGCCAACAGCAGTGGAATGAATTGACCGGACGACTGGTGACGCGGTATCTCAAACTGCAGACGGAGCAGGCCGACTGGTCGGTGGACGAGGAACCTGAAGCCGGCCTGGATCCGTCTTCCGTTGTTCCAGAATCCGTCCGTATCGACCGACCTCTGAGTTGTCTGGTAATACCGGGCGACGACCTCCTCGATTTGCGTTCCTTGTGGAAAGCTCTTTGCGACCGCGGATGTTGGATTCGCTATCTCGGCTTCAACGAACGACAGGGGTCTTCTCAACGTGGCACGCGCGTTCATGTGGCCAACAATGAAGTCACGTCGCTGCCTCGCGTCGACCGTCAGTCGCAGGTGCTGGCAGACAGCTTTCAGTCCATTGCCAGACACAATAGCAAGGCCTACCACTATCTGAAGAAGTACGGACCGTTCCACATCGTAAACCTGGATCTGTGCGACTCGCTCTTCCCGACCACGTCAAGGCCGCCACACGACTATTTTAGCGCTCTGCACCGGCTCGCGGAGTTTCAGATGAAAAGCCAGACCACGCCGTGGCTGCTTTTCATCACGACCCAGGTCGAACCCGGCGCGGTCAGCTTGCCCGATCTTCACGCACTGTGCCGGCCGACCAGGCAGAATCGGGACAGATTCCCCGACTTTGCGGAGCGCCTCGGCCAGATCGTTCCAGCGCAGGTGTTTTCGCCGCCGAACGGCGACATTGATCTTCGTTCACTTGGCCCGGAGGAAATGGTCCGCGTGTTCGGCGTGGCCTTGGGGAAGTACCTCATCGACTTGGCGGGATCGGCCAGTCCACATTGGATTGTTCAGTTGTTGCCCAGCTATCGCTACGCCATCAATCGTCAACCGTTCGTGGACATGCTCTCGCTGGCGTTTCAGTTCCGTCCCATCTTCCAGCCGCCGATTGATTCAACCGGGCTCTCCAAGATGGCCGTCATGGTTCCCCGCTGTCCTGATGAGCGCGAGTGTGCATTGAAGGTGCTTGCTGCCATCGAACGCATCCGGGATGTCGACGAACTCCTTGCGGCGAATTCTGAATTGAAAACGGAAATGGAAGCCGCAAGCGCAGATTTGCTGGAGGCGGCTGGCTACGATCGCGACAAGTACTTGGCCTGGGTCCGTTCAGGCGAAGGCAGGCCGAGGGATGCAGGCAATGGTTGACGTCTTCTCAAAGGCCAAACGTTCGGATGTGATGTCGCGGATCCGATCGCGAGGAAACAAGGACACGGAGCTTCGGCTGATAGCGATTTTTCGGAAGCATCAGATCGTCGGCTGGCGGCGTCATGTGAAACTGGCAGGCAAGCCCGACTTTGTCTTTCCCGCCGCCCGTGTTGCCATTTTTGTTGACGGCTGCTTCTGGCACGGTTGCCCGCGTTGTTACCGTCGTCCGCACTCAAACCAAGCATATTGGGACGCGAAGGTTCATCGAAACCGCCAGCGAGACAGCGAAACGGACCGGATGCTCCGCAAGCTCGGTTGGCGTGTCGTGCGGCTATGGGAACACGACTTGGTTCAACGGGAGGCGAGCGTGGTCCGGCGTATTCGACATTCAGTTGGCCAAACGCGTGCTGACGCAGATGAACGCAAATGACGGCGCCGGCTGTGCCTCCTCCAACACCATAGCATGTGGTCCACAGCTTCCCTGACGCACGGCAGGCACGTCACTTGTTGAGGGCGAGACAATCATGGACAGGACCTCATCGCGAGGTGCGGATGACTTCAACAAAGGCTGGCCGACGTTGTGAGCCACCACCAGTCGTCCGCCCCACGGTCCTCCCGCCATCGGCTTGAAGGGGCGCACATGGCGTCCGACTACGCAGTTTCTGACAAGAAAGCTCTTGCGCGCTCAGGTGTGACAGACGAATGGCACTAGGTTAAGGATTGGCCGCCCCAGCCGGCCGGTCATCACTTCACCAGGTCTCCTATCTTGACACCGAGCGTTTTGGCTACAGCTAGCACTG
>Ga0116156_10004515_pt1 | contig 11799 bp, 14 predicted proteins | sample AD_UKC045_MetaG_FD_89891 | JGI IMG/M metagenome (GOLD analysis project Ga0116156, IMG submission 89891) | Active sludge microbial communities of municipal wastewater-treating anaerobic digesters from USA - AD_UKC045_MetaG | ecosystem: Engineered > Bioreactor > Anaerobic > Digestate | place: USA... | reverse complement strand
CTGAATTACCTGAAAATAAATATTTCATCTTCGGTAAAGATGGTGGCAAACGCCTGGCAGATCGTATACATCGGCCAGGCGTTTGCCACCATCTTTACCGAAGATGAAATATTTATTTTCAGGTAATTCAGCCGGGGTAAAATAACTCATGTTTTCCACGAGCCCGATAATCGGGATATTCAATTGTGCCTGTCCAAACATCGCAATCCCTTTTTTGGCATCGGCCAGGGCCACATCCTGCGGGGTAGTCACGATCACCGCACCGGTTACCGGAACGGTCTGCATTAATGTAAGGTGAATATCACCGGTACCAGGAGGCATATCCACCACCAGGTAATCCAGTTCATCCCAGAATACATCGGTCACAAACTGACGGATGGCACTGCTGGCCATGGGCCCACGCCACACCACCGCATTCTTTTCATCCACCAGTAACCCGATACTCATCAGTTTTATACCATATCGTTCCAGGGGAATAATCATTCCTTTTCCTTCAATATCCATCATCATCGGACGTTCACCCCTCACTCCAAACATAATCGGTACACTCGGCCCATATATATCCGCATCCATCAGTCCGACTTTGGCCCCACCTTGTGCCAGCGCCAAGGCCAGGTTGGCGGATACAGTGGATTTACCCACCCCGCCTTTTCCACTCACTACGGCAATGATATTTTTAACCTTTGGCAGTACCGTCCCTTCATCCACCCTTTTTGTAGTGGTATTGGAAGTAAAATTCACGGTAACTTCAGCTTCCTTACTCACCAGAATTTTTATCGCATTGATACAGGCATTTTTGATCATATCCTTCATAGGACAGGCCGGGGTGGTCAAAACCACGGTAAAAGACACCTGATTGCCGTTAATTTCAATATCCTTGACCATATTCAGGGTCACCAGGTCCTTACCCAGGTCGGGTTCCTGTACATTACTGAGGGCTTCGAGTACTTTTTCTTTAGTCATTTTCCAAGTATTTGTTAAAAGTCCGGGAGAAGGGCAAAGGTAAACAGTTCCACGGGCAATTTTTTTACGAAATCAGCAACTTGTCTTTATTTTTGAGCCAGTGAAGAAATTTATACTAATTGCTGGTTTACTGTTGTTTCTCTTACCAAGGGAGGCCCGTGCCCAGTTCGAAACCTCCCGCGATTCTGTCGTGCAGTTATTTGGTATTATTATGACCGCAGACAGCCTGGTGGGTATCCCGGCTGTCAGTATTATGGTGAAAGGCCAGAACAGGGGAACCATTTCCAATAACCAGGGCGTGTTTTCCATTGTGGTGCTGAAAGGGGATGAAGTTGAATTCACCCACGTGTCATACCAATCCAAAACAGTCAGAATTCCGAAAACCCTGGAAGGAAATCAATACAGTGTGGTGCAGTTAATGGTGGCTGATACAATTTACCTGCCGGCAACTATTTTAAAACCAAGGCCCACCCCGGAACAATTTGCCCGTGATTTTGTCAAGAACCAGGTGCCGGATGATGAATATGAAATTGCCCGTAAAAACACCAGTGCGGCCAAACGCCGGATCCTGATGCGGACTACCCCCGGCGATGGCGGGGAAGCCACCCGGATCCAGTTAAACAAAGTAGCAACCCGGGCGACCTACCAGGGACAAACACCCCCGCAAAATATTTTCAATCCTGCTGCCTGGTCTGAATTTATTCAGGCCTGGAAAAGAGGGGATTTCAAGAATAAGAATTAACGAATCCACTCTTTCTTCTTCTTATTTTTGTCCTGCTGTTTATTACATTCATGACGTTATCCCTTCAGGACAACGTGTAAATCTTTCTTTATGATTGAATCAGGAGCAAACGTAGCAGTAATCGGTGCCGGCACTATGGGAAATGGCATCGCACATGTATTTGCCCAAAGAGGGTATAAAGTCACACTGATCGATGTTTCAGCCGACCAGCTGGAAAAAGCGGTGGCAACTATTGGCAAGAACCTGGACCGTATGGTGGCGAAAGAAATTATCCGGAAAGAGTTGAAGGAAGCTGCCATAAAAAACATAACCACTTCCACTTCCATAGCCGAAGGAGTTAAGAATGCTTTATTAGTTGTAGAGGCTGCCACTGAAAACCTGGACCTGAAATTGAAAATTTTCCAGCAGATGGATGCGGCTGCACCTGCCGGTTGTATACTTTCCACCAACACCTCCTCTATCTCCATTGCAAAGATGGCCGCTGTCACCAGCCGGCCTGAACTGGTGATCGGGATGCATTTTATGAACCCCGTACCGGTGATGAAACTGGTGGAGATCATCAATCACCCGGGCACTTCCAAAGAAGTGACGGACAATATTGTTGCGCTAAGCAAAGACCTGGGTAAAGTACCCTGCGTGGTCAATGATTTTCCAGGATTTATCTCTAACCGGATCCTGATGCCCATGATCAATGAGGCCATTTATTGTTTGCATGAAGGGGTGGCAGGAGTAACCGAAATTGATACCATCATGAAACTGGGCATGGCGCATCCCATGGGGCCCTTACAACTGGCCGATCTGATCGGGCTGGATGTTTGCCTCTCTATTATGAATGTATTACTGGATGGATTCAACAATCCAAAATATACTCCTTGTCCCATGTTGGTTGAAATGGTGAAGAATGGAAAGCTGGGAGCCAAAAGCGGGGAAGGATTTTATGTGCATAAAGCAGGGAGTAAGGAATTGGTGGTGAGTGATTTAACTGTTCAGGCCACTCCTAGTGGCCAGAACAGTTAAATCACAGTACAATCAACCCCTCTCAGCTCCTTCAGCCTGAACAATACCTCATTCAACCTGTTCTTGGGTATGCCTGCATCAATGGAACAGAATAACTGTGTCTCCTGCCGGTGAACGGTGCAATCAAAGTGCTTGATCACCCGCATCACTTCATTCATTTGTGTATAATCAAACTGAATATGATAATTGAGCTGAATCGGTTTTGCTACAGTCGGTATCACTTGTAAGGCAAGCGCAGCTACCGTTTTATACGCATTTATCAGTCCGGGCACCCCGAGTAGCGTACCGCCAAAATAACGTACCACCACGATCAGTACATTGGTGATCTTTTTACTGTCGATCTGCCCGAGGATGGGCTTACCTGCCGTACCGGAAGGTTCGCCATCATCACTGACACGAAAGGTGTTGCTATCGAGTCCTAGCCGGTAAGCAAAGCAATGATGTACGGCTTTCGGATGTTCTTTTTTTAAAGCAGCCAGTTTTTCCTTGAAATCATTGATATCAGCCAGGGGATAGACATAGGCAATAAAACGGCTCCCCCGGTCTTTAAATTCCGCCTGCCCCGCCTGCTCAACGGTATTATAGTAAAAGGTCTCCGTATTATTCTCCGTCACGCTTTTCCTTTTTAATAAAGAGATAATAGAATTGTATCATAGTGATAACCCCGTTTGGTATAATAATCGGCAGGTTTATATCCAGCAAAACTCCATAAATAAGAAAGGTGATTGCCCCAAACATATTGATCAGTCGCACGGTCCTGAGATTAGATCCCATCATGAAACTGATCACCACCAGTCCGGCAGCCAGGTATCCTACCCAATCTATCCAGTTCATATATCATTGGTTTTAATCTGTACTGTATTTATCCAGGTTAGTAATTCATCTGATAAAAACTTTTCCTGGTTAATCCGTTGCTTGTTCATCAACTCCGGTGCAGCCAGTCCATTCCCGATTTTCTTTTGCATATTGGTAATTATTCTGGCCTCATCCCAGGCCCCGGCCAGTATGAAACTGTCCAATAGCCGGCGCCCCCCTTCAATCAGCACACTTTGTATCCTGAGCTGGTACAAGGCGTCCATGAACTGCGAAATAAGGCTTTTATTTTTTTCCAGCCGGTAATAAATCAGGTTGGGCTGCTCCTCTTCCTTTATCGAATTAAAGACAATGGTTTTCTGTTCCTTGTTAAACAATTTCAGCGAAGCCGGCAAACGGAGATCCATGTCCAGCACCAGCCGCACCGGTGAGGGGCCGGTCCATAAACGATTCGTAAGCTCCGGGTCATCCAGCAAAGCGGTATTGGTACCGACAAAAATAGCATCTTCTTCACTCCGCCACTGGTGCACACGGCGGTTGGAATATTCATTCGTGATCAATAATCTTGGGCTTTCAGCTTCAGCGGCCATAAAACCATCAGCCGTTTGTGCCCATTTAAGGATAACATAGGGCCGTTGCTGTTCATGAAATGTAAAAAACCGCTTATTCAGTTCCCGGCATTCCTTTTCCAATAACCCTTCCACCACTTCAATACCGGCTGCTTTTAATTTTTCAATACCCTTACCATTCACCGCTTCAAAAGGATCCCGGCAGCCAATAACCACCCGGGGAATACCGGTGCGGATGATCAGATCGGCACAGGGAGGAGTCTTTCCGTGATGGGCGCAGGGTTCGAGGGAGACGTAGAGAGTGGTGTTGGAGGAGAAGCTACTGGTCAGGCCACTCAGAGTGGCCAGACCAGTAGCTTCTCCAATAGCACCCACCTCCGCATGCGCTTCCCCGTAACGCTGGTGCCAGCCTTCTCCGATGATCCGGTCGTCCCGCACCAGCACCGCCCCAACCATCGGGTTAGGCGCCACATAACCAGCTCCTTTCCGGGCCAGTTCGATGCAGCGGTACATGTATTTTTCGTCGGTGGTCATTTTCAGTTAATCCCGCAAAGATAAGAGAAGGTTGTTAGCTGTTAGTTGTTAGCTGTTAGGAGCCACTCACTACTCACCACTCACCACTCACCACTCACCACTCACCACTCCACTATTAACTATATTTGCGAATGACTTTACAGGAAGCTGGCTTTTTTTTATTGAATAAACTCCGCACCGTTTATGATGAAGGAGAAGCTTCTGCTATAGGTGATTGGGTAATGGAATCGCTGACCGGTTCAGACAAGACCGAACGGATGATCTACAAAAACAACCCCATTACACCGGAGGAGGAAGAACAGCTCCATGGATATGCCGCAAAACTCTTAAAACATACACCCGTACAATATGTGCTGAATGAATCCTGGTTTTGCGGGCTGAAGTTTTATGTGGATGAAAACGTATTGATCCCACGCCCTGAGACAGAAGAACTGGTGGAATGGGTCATTTCCAATTGCAGGTTTCCTATTGACACTTTATCCATTTTGGATATTGGCACAGGCAGTGGCTGTATTCCCATCTCATTAAAAAGAAGACTGAGAAAAGCAAAGGTCACGGCCCTGGATATCAGTGATGGGGCTTTAACGGTGGCCCAAAGAAATGCGGCCAAACTGGGAGCCGAAGTGGAATTCATCCAATTGGATATACTGGACCCCGCTCAATGGGCCATACTGAAAACGGCAGATATCATCATCAGTAACCCGCCTTACATACCTGAAAACAATAAAGCATCCATGCATCCGAATGTGTTGGAGTTCGAACCGCACAACGCTTTGTTTGTCCCGGATCAGGATACATTATTGTTTTATAAAGCCATCATTGCCCTGGCAAAAACAAAACTTACCCTGGAAGGTCTCCTCTTTTTTGAAATTCATGAAAACCTGGGAAAGGAAGTAACGGAACTCCTATCCGCAGCAGGATTTATGTCAGAAATAAAGAAAGACATGCAGGGAAAAGACCGGATGGTAATGGGAAGAAAGAGTTTAGAAGGCTGACAGAAGAAAGCGATTTAAAGAAGAGTTTATAGCGTATTAAAGCAGAATGAGTAGTAAAGTACGGTTTATAAAGGCCGAAAGGAGATAGCGTTTTAATGAAGGGTTTAGAAGGTTTAGACAATCCTTTTTAGAATGGGCTGCCGACTGCTGACTGCTGACTGCCGACTGCCGACTGTTGACTGCCGACTGCTGACTACCGACGCCCTACTTTCTCCTGTACCTCGTTTTCTCTCCGGGATAATGACTATCCAGAATTAAAAATTCTTCGTTCAGCAGGGAAACTTTGTAAGCGGGTGCAGCATTGCTGTCATAAATTAATTCCCTTGTAGAAGGATTATAGTAGTAGGAACAGGTGCTTCCAGCCATTTCCTGGAAAAATTCGCAAGTGCCATCCGTTGTAAAGGTCAGGTTTAATGGCCAGCGGCTTGATGGGCCCCAGGTATATTGACCGGTACTATCCATGTAATAATTCGCGTCTTCAATCCAGTTGCCGACAATTGAAATATTGGTTTCCTTTTTACATGAAAAAAAGAAGACGGATAAGAAGAGGATGATTGCAACTCGTTTCATTGGTAGGATTGACCCGGTAAAAGTAGTCATCCCCCCTGGGAAATGCGTGGTAGTATTACGCCGTATTTACCCTGAATTCCACACCCAAAACTGGTATCCCAACCAGCTACAATATGGGCCTGCCTTTGCCGGCAGGCAGGCTATCGACTTCTCTACTGCTGCACTCTCGCCACCACTTTCGCCGTGTCTTTCTTAGCAATACCCATGACATGAAACACCCCCCCGTAAAAAGCACTGGTATCGGCATTGATCACCACCGTTGGCGTATCCACAAAAGCTTTTTGTTTCCTGATTTCGAGGCTAAGGAGTGAATCAAAACTGGCGGCATCGACTTTAGTAGAGCCTATGAAGTATTCCTGGTCTTTATTAATGGACACCATGATATCCTGCTTGGCCTTGGTTTCTTTCTTACCCCGGGGTAGTCCTACCGGAACCACGTTGGGGTTCGCCAGGGTAGCCACGATCAAAAAGAACATCAGCAGGATGAAGAGAATATCATTCAGCGAGTCCGTAAAGACCTCCGATTCTTTTCTATGTTTCTTTCTGAATTTCATGTAGGTAAATTATCGGGTGGGTTCTTGCAGGATGTCCAGGAAATCAGCAGAAGCCGCTTCCATTTTATTGGCGGTCTTGTCGATCTGGGTATTGAGGTAACTGTAGCACAGGTAAGCGATCAGACCAATCACCAGTCCGGAAATGGAAGTAATCAGTTTGGTATAGATACCACCGGATATAATACTCACATCAAACTTATTGGAGGAAGTGATACCTGAAAACAACTGCATCAGACCGATCAGGGTACCAACGAAACCAAAAATGGGGGCTGCTTTTGAAATAACGGACAGGATATCCAGGTTTTTCTCCAGTTTGTACATTTCCAGCTGACCCACATTGGCCATGCTTTTTTCAATGCCATCAATCGGCTTACCGATCCGCTGGATGCCTTTATCAATGACCCTGGCTACCGGGTTATTGGTATTCTTGGCAAAATTCCGGGCGGCAGTTACATTGCCGCTGATAATATTATCCCTTATGATGTTCATGAAATTCGCATCGATCTTGGCCGCATTCCGGATGGCAATATACCGTTCGGCAAAAATGTAAATCCCCAGCAGCATCATGGCTCCCAGGGGAATCATGATCCAGCCGCCCATCTGCAATAATTCGAAAAAACTCAATTGTCCATCGTGATTGGCATCCCCGGACAGGCTCTGTGTGGCTTTTGTCAAAGAATCGGTAATCTGCAATAAGTCGATCATATTGGTCTCTTTAGGTGGGTAAAAGTAATGTAAGACGGTTAAAATGGTTTTTGTTTGTTTTCAACACCTGTCAGTATTTGGGGGTAAGAACGGGAAAAAGCGTGCCACGTTGTATGGAGGGGGCAAGATTTAGAGATCTTTAACAGGGATATTGGGTTGGTGATAACACCAACCCAATACCCCAACCTTAAGATTCGATTTCGGATGTTGATAACACCAACCCAATACCCCAACCTTAAGATTCGATTTCGGATGTTGATAACACCAACCCATTACCCCCATGGAAAAGGTCCCGGGGTATCATTTGCTCGATGAAATGATTCCCCGGGACCTTTTTATCTAAAGAAGCCAGTCTTCAAGGTCTTTTAATAAAACAAAGACTCCCGGCTACTAACTACTAACTCCCGACTACTTCCCTACTCCTGCCTGCTTCACCATCAGCGCCTGTATCTGTTTCATAGTTCCTTCCATACCGTCCGGACTGCCGTCCAGGAAGATCACATTGCCTTTGCCGTATTCCGCAAAATTCTTTATGGCTTCGGTCCACATGCTGAACAGGATCACATTGGTATCGAGATTGGCCTGTTTCATTTGTTCAGCCGCTTCGGTCATACCCTTGGCTACTTCCTGGCGGAAGAGGGCCACACCCTGGCCGCGGAGACGGGCCGCTTCTTTCTCTGCCTCGGCGGAGATCTTGATGGCATTACCTTCTGCTTCGGCGGCTTTTGTTTTGGTGATGAGCAATGCCTGTCCTTCATTTTCAGCAGCGGCTTTCAGGTTATTGGAAGCTACTACCCTGCTCATGGAGTCCAGGATCAATTTATCGAAAGTAATATCGTTGATTTGGAGATCCTGTAAATGATAACCCCAGGTTTCTAATTGCAGGTCTATTTCGGTTTTTACATATTCAACAATTTCTTTCCGAAGAGCTAGAATTTCTGCCTGCTTTTTGGTGGCAACAAAAGACCGGATATTACCTTCAATGGTTCTTATCAAGGCCTGCATCAGATCCTTATCAGCGAAGAATTTAAAAGCCACTTTTTTTATAGTTTCTTCTTCTGCATTCTGAACTGAATACAGCAACATACTCTTGAAATACACATTGGCCTGATCAGCCGTTACTGCCTGGAACTCCAATTCCACCGAACGATTCTGAATCGATACTTTCCGGGCTACTGATTCGAGCAACGGGATCTTAAAATTCAATCCGGGTCTTGCCACCCGGGTGTATCTGCCCAGCCGGGTTATTACACCGACATACCCCTGGCTGATTGTAAACAGCCCGCTGAAAACGATAAAGGCCAATACTAATATCCACCAATAATGAGAAATCCAATTTGCAGCGTCCATAATTTTAATTTTAGAAATGTAATTTACGATAAGTTAAGGGGTACGGGGTCAACTTTTTTCCTCACATACCTGCACCAGGTAAACCAGTGTTTCCACTGCTTTATTCATATCCTGCACACTGATAAATTCCAGCTTGGAATGGATGGCTTGTTCCCCGGCAAAGAGATTGGGACATGGCAGTCCCATAAAAGACAGCCGGCTGCCATCGGTGCCCCCACGTATACTTTCCATCTTCAGGTCAAGTCCGGCGCGGGCAATGGCTTCTTTGGCAAAATCAACCACATGCGGATGGTTATCCAAAACTTCTTTCATATTGCGGTACTGTTCGGTCACATTGAATTCGAAGCTGGCTTTGGGATAAGTCCGCATCCGTTCCTCAATCTGCGTCCGCAGGTAATCCTCTTTCTTTTTCAACCCCTCTGTTTCAAAATCGCGTATGATAAAATCAATCGTGCATTTCTCCGCAATTCCATCTACCCTCACCGGGTGTATAAATCCTCTTTTCCCTTCAGTGGATTCCGGGGAAAGCCGGTCTTTTGGCAGTGCTGCCAATATCTCTCCGGCGATCTTCATCGCATTAATCATTTTATCCTTGGCATAACCCGGATGGGCAATTACGCCATGGATGACTACCTGTACACCATCCGCACTAAATGTTTCATCCTCCAGTGATCCGGCTTCTCCACCATCCAGTGTATAGCCGAAATCAGCCCCCAGTTTTTGCAGGTCCACTTTGTCTGTACCCTTTCCTACTTCCTCATCGGGGGTGAACAGTATTTTTATTGTTCCGTGCTTTACTTGTTTATTGTTTATTAAAAAATTGGCCAGGTCCATAATCTCAGCCACACCAGCTTTATCATCCGACCCGAGTAAAGTAGTCCCGGAAGCAGTTATAATATCATGCCCTGTCAGTTTTCGCAGGTAAGGATATTCACTCATCCTTATGATCTGTGCAGGATCGTCGGGAAGTACAATATCCTGTCCCTGGTAATCCCGGTGAAGTATCGGTTTAACCCCCGTGCCACTGCAATCCGGAGCGGTGTCCACATGGGCACAAAAACAGATAACGGGTACCTTTTTTTCCGTAGTAGCGGGAATGGTCGCATATACATACCCATAGTTATCCATATGCGCATCTTCAATACCCATTTCCCTTAATTCGGCCGCCAGTAACCGGCCCAGGTCTTTTTGCTTTTCGGTAGTTGGAGAAGCGGATGACTGAGGATCGCTTTGTGTATCAACCTGAACATAACGCATAAACCGTTCTGCCGCAGTGAATCTGTATTCTTGAAACATAGTTATTTAGAATGAATAACGAAGATACGACGAAAGAGAAAGCCGCTGAAGGTTGACAAAAACAAAGAAAATGGTTAACTTTTCTACCTCAACAAAACCAACCAACATGAAAAAATGGCTCATTGGCTCCTTTGTCGGAGCTATCCTCATTTTTGTCTGGCAATTTTTATCCTGGACAGTATTTCAGTTGCACGAAGCCGAGGCAAAATACACTCCGGCCCAGGATTCTATTCTGCAGTATCTCAGCAGCCAGTTCAAGGAAACCGGCACCTATATGCTGCCCACAGTTCCGCCTGGTTCATCTCAGGAAGCGGCAGAAGAATTGGGTAAAACAATGGATGGAAAGCCCTGGGCTACCCTGACTTATCGTACCAGTTATACCCATAATATGACCCGCCCCATGATCCGTGGGTTCCTGGTGGGCCTGGTACTTGTTTTTTGCCTGATTTATATCGTGACCAGAGGTGGTACACCTGCAGGTGTTCTGATATTCGCCGCTTCAATTGCAATGGGCCTGGTCACCTTCTTATGGGGTGCTTACAATGAACATGTCTGGTTTCAAACACCGGTTGCAGATTTATATGGCCCGTTCATCGACTCTCTGGTAGCCTGGGGACTAACGGGTATCTGGCTGGGCTGGTGGTTGAATAAGGGGAAGTAGGGAGTGGGAATTAGGAAATGGGGGCTCGAATCTCGTAACTATATAAAAAAAGATCAACCTGTCCGGTTGATCTTTTTTTCAATATACTTTGCCGAATTACTTATGGCATAATAATCAGCGGACTTCCGCCTTCAATCTCCACCAGTTCGAGGTCAAAAGTCAGATCCTGCCCGGCCAGGGGATGATTGGCATCCAGCATGACGGAAGCCTCTTTAATTTCCACAATGGTCACCTGGAACTGCTGTCCCTGACCATCGCTCATCACCAGGGGCATTCCCATTTCAACTTCCATTTCGGCTGGGAAACGGTCTTTGGGCATTTCGATCACCATCTCCGGATTGCGGGGGCCGTAGGCTTCCATGAAAGGGATCTGGATCGTCTTTTTCTCCCCAACTGTCATACCGGTCACGCCATCATCAAAACCCTTGATTACCATTCCGCTTCCAACTTCGAATGCCAGGGGCTCGCGGCCGGCAGAAGAATCAAATGTTTCACCGTTGGCTAATTTACCATGATAATGTACCTTGATTTTATCACCGCTTTTAACTTGAGACATAATATTAATTTTGATTAAAATAAAGGCTGCAAGGTAGGTTAAAATGTCAAATGCATCCATTTTAAGTTACCCCCCCGTCTGTATCCTGATTTGCCGTATTTTACCAATGATTTAAAGCCATCAATATGAAGAAAGTATTTACCGTTTTATTTCTCCTGTCCACCCTGACTTCCCGTGCACAGGTTCCGGTACAAAAGATAATCGCCGGTGCAGAAAGAATTGCTGAATATCTCCCTTTGCTTAAAGGACATTCAGTGGGCATTTTTGCCAATCAGACCTCTATGGTGGGCCAAACCCATCTCGTGGATACCCTGAGAAAACTGGGTATAAATATAAAAGTGATTTTCGGGCCCGAGCATGGATTTCGGGGTACGGCAGACGCCGGTGAAAAAGTGGGCAATTATACAGATCCGCAAACCGGTATACCGGTCATTTCCCTCTATGGCGGCAAACGAAAACCCACCGCTGAAGATG
>Ga0116156_10004514_pt1 | contig 11800 bp, 7 predicted proteins | sample AD_UKC045_MetaG_FD_89891 | JGI IMG/M metagenome (GOLD analysis project Ga0116156, IMG submission 89891) | Active sludge microbial communities of municipal wastewater-treating anaerobic digesters from USA - AD_UKC045_MetaG | ecosystem: Engineered > Bioreactor > Anaerobic > Digestate | place: USA... | reverse complement strand
GTAGAAGCGCCAATCACGCAACAGCGTCATGTCGAGCCCGGCGGGCAACGTATGCAGGCGGGAGGGGATGACCAGTTCGCGCCACAAGTGCGGGTACTTGGCGAAGAACGGCTCGACCGGTCGATCCATTAAAAACGCGCGGCTGCCGGCGTTGGTCATCGCCAGCAGCACGACGTCGGCGGCCAAGGCCCGGTCGGTGATCTCCGCCAGGCGAGCCATCTGGCCGCTGACGTACGAGGACGTGCCGAAGTTCCACACCTCGATCGGCGTCCGGTGCGTGGCGGCAAGTTTGCGCTCCAATTGCGCGGGCCAGGTCTGGTCGTCTTCAAGCAACGAACCGTAAACGTTCGAGCCGCCGTACACCAGAATGCGGAACGTGCCGGCGGGCTTGACCGGCGACCGTTCCGGACTGCGCGCCCGCGACCGGTTGATGAACACGTGATGGGTTTCGAAGGAATAGTCGCCCGGCTTGAGGCGGAAGAGCAGTTCTGGATCGTCGACCGGCTCATGGGCGTCGAGGTCGGCGTTTTGGTAATACAGCAGCTTTTTCGCGTAGCGCCAATCGAACGAGAACACGCGCACGACCAGTTCGCTCACCGCCAGCGCCGCGAGGAGGGCGAGCAACGCCGCCGCCAGGCCGCGCTTAACCGATCCGCCGGTACGTCGCCGCGCCATATCACCTTCCGCCGTTGTTGCCGATGGCCAACGATAAACGGAACGATCGGCGTTTTCAAGCAAGCCTCACGAGGCGCCGCCGAAAAAGCGCCGGGCGAATTCCTCGGCCGACATCGGCTCGCCGACCAAAAAGCCCTGCGCCCGGTCGCAACCGAGGCCGGCCAGAAATTGCCTTTGCGCCGGTCGTTCGATGCCTTCGGCGACAACCTCCAGCGACAACGCCTTGGCCAGCGTCACGATCGAACGCACGATCGCCACGTCGGGCGCCTGGTCGGGCAGACCGGACACGAACGACTTATCGATTTTCAGCGAATGCAGCGGCAAGTGTTTCAGGTAAGCCAGCGAGGAAAAGCCGGTGCCGAAATCGTCGATCGCCAGGCGGAAACCGCGCGCGGTCAAGTCGTTCATGATGCGCCGCGTCTCCGCAACATCCTCCATCAACACCGACTCGGTGATCTCCAATTTCAGATCGTGCGGCCGCAACCCGGTCCGGCCGACGATGTCGGCGACGCGCTCCACCAGATGCGGCTGACGGAACTGGCGCGGCGACAGATTGACGGCCAGATCGACCGACCGACCGGCCGCGCGCCAGGCGCGCAATTGCTCGGCCGCTTTGTGCAAGACCCATTCGCCGATGGGCACGATCAGCCCGGTTTCCTCGGCCAGTTGAATGAACACGTCCGGCTCGACCAAACCCCGTTTCGGATGCTGCCAGCGCACCAGCACTTCGGCGCCGACCACCGCGCCGTCGGCGAGCGCCGCCTGCGGCTGAAAGACGAGAAAGAACTCGTCGCGCTCCAACGCCCGGCGCATCAGGTTTTCGGTTTCCAACCGCTTTTGCGACAACACGGTCATCTGCGCCGAATAAAACGCCCGCGCGTTCTTGCCCTGCCCCTTGGCCGTGTACATCGCCAGATCGGCGTTTTGCAACAGCTTGTCGACCGTCTCATCGTCGTCGGGAAACAGCGAAATACCGATGCTGGCCGTGACGAACAACTCCCGTTCATCAATCAGGTACGGCTCGGCGACGACGGCCAGCAGCTTGTCGGCCACGCGCGCGGCCTCGTCGGCCTCGGTCAGCTCGGGCAGGACAATGATGAACTCGTCGCCGCCCAGCCGGGCGACGGTGTCCTCGATGCGCAAGGCGTCCTTGAGCCGCTGCGCGATTTGCCGCAGCAGCTTGTCGCCGGCGCGATGACCGAGCGTATCGTTAATGTGCTTGAATCCGTCCAGATCGAAAAACAACAAACCCACTTTGCGTTGCATCAGACGAGCTTGCGTCAGCGCCCGCTCGCAGCGATCGCGAAACAGCACACGGTTGGGCAGCTCGGTGAGCGGATCGTAATGAGCCATGTACTCCAAACGCAATTCGTTCTGCTTGACCGCGGTGATGTCGGAAAACACGCCGACGTAATGCGTAGTGCGGCCGCGCTCGTTGCGCACGGCGGAAATGGTCAGCCACTTGGCGTAGAGCTCGCCGTTTTTCTTGCGGTCCCACACCTCGCCCTGCCATCGGCCTTCGGCGAGCAGCGAACGCCACATCCGCCGATAAAATTCGGCGTCGTGTACGTTCGATTTCATCATGCGCGGATTTTTGCCGAGCACTTCCGCCCGCGTGTAGCCGGTGACGCGCTCGTGGTGCGGATTGACATCGAGAATGGTTGCGTCCGCATCGGTAATGACGATGCCCTCGTAGCTGCTGTCGAAAAAGTTGGTGAGCAACCGCACGCGCTCCATCGCCTCGCGTTGTTCGCTCAGGTCGCGGATGTCCGCCACGATCTGCGTGCCGCTTTCGGTGCGCAACGGCACCAGGTGGATGTCGACCGGGACCTCCGAACCGTCGCGGCGCCGCGCGAGCAGGACTTCGCCCAAGCCGACGCGGTGTTGTCGCGGCTCGCGCAAATACCGCCGGCGCTGGTTCACGTGTTCCGTTCGAAAGCGCTCGGGCAACAGCGTTTCGAGCGGCCGGCCGAGCAACTCGGATTGCGCATACCCGAACAGCTGTTCCGTACGTTCGTTGACGAACAGGATGCGGCCTTCCTCGTCGACCTGCACGATCGCGCTGGGGGTGGCGGTCAGAATGGTCTGGAACTGTTCGGTGCGCGCTTGGAGCGCGGTCCGATCCAGCGTGCGTTGCCACATTTCCAGCGTCAGCGCCGCCAAATCGGCGATGGAACCGAGAAAATGTTCGTCCTCGAAGGACCAGGCGCGCGGTTCCTCGACCATCTCCGCGACAATCACCCCGACCGCCTCGCCCGAGAGGCGCACCGTCGAGCCGAGCAACGACGCGACGGCCGCTTCCGGATTGTAATGACACCGCGGATCGTCGAGGCGCGCCTCCCCCGCCGTCGCCGGCGCACAAAACGTGCGTGTCTGTTCGAACGCCGCAAAGAAGTCCGGGCAATCCGCCCGATGAATTTCCCACCCTTGTCGATGCTTGTTTACGCGGCGATCGAAGACGTCGCGGCACCGGATCGTTTCGCGACGCTCGTCGAGCAGCCAGACGCCGACGCGATCGACCTGCAGCGTGTTGGCGGCGACGCGCGCCAATTCGCCGAAGGCATCGTCGAGCGATTTCACTTCGCGGATTTTGCTTTTGGCCAGTTGAAACAGCACTTCGTTGAACTTGCGCAGGCGATGATCGCGCAGTTGCAGCTCTTCCGCCACCAGCTGCGCTTGCGTGACGTCGATGGCCAGACCCGCCGCGCCGTCGATCGCGCCCGTTTCGTCATGCAACGGCGCGTAAACCGCCTGAAAATGAACGCCGTTGAGCAGCAACGTATGTCGCGTGGTTTGCCCCTGCAGCGCCCGGCGAACCGCTTCGACGATCGGCGGCGAAGCGGCATAGAGCGCGAACAAGGAGCGGCCGAGCACTTCGCCGCGGCGCAGCCCCAGGGATTCGAGGCCTCGTCCTTCGGAAAGCGTGAACATGCCTTGCCGGTCGACAGCCCAGACCACGATCCCCGGGTTGTCGGCCGCCGCGTCAAGCAAACCGCGGCTGCGACTGATCGCCGCGAGCAACCGTTGCCGCTCGCCATCGTCGCCCGCCAACCGGGCGATAATCTCGCCGGCGCGAGTCAGATCGGCCGTAATGCTTTGGGGTTCATCCATACGTTGCGTCTCCTGCCTTGGCCATCAGGCGAACATTTTTTTTCGGATCAATGCAAGCATAACCATTGCCGCGCCAAAGATGAACAGTCCACCGCCTTGTCGAGCGCCGCGCCCTGCCGCATAATTTCGGCAGAACCCCTCCCCCGATACGGAAAGGATCGCCTGTTGCCAAACGCTCGCGGCGCGTCGACGACGGCAAGCACGCCAACGCCCCTCCGGAAGGCCTGGGCGGCGCCGCTGCTGATTACCGCCCTGGCGCTGTTGCTGCTGGGCACGCGGCTGGGTTCATGGGCGTTCTTTTCAACCGCGCCGCTGTACCAGGAAAATTATCCGAAATATTTTTACCAGGCCGAGCGGACCGCGCGGTTTATCGCAGAAACCGGCGTATTTTGGGGGTACGACCCGACCTTCGCGGCCGGGCTGCTGCTCAATCCCGGCGCCGCGACCATCGCGCACAACCTGCCCGCCTTGGTCGGCGCGGCGACCGGACTGCCGGCGGCGATAACGATCAAATCGATTCTGTTGTTGTTTTTCGTCGCCTTCCCGTGGCTGACGTACGCCGCCGCGCGCCGGCTCGGTTTGGCGCCCGCCGCCGCCGCGGGCGCGATGCTTGCCGACGTGCTGCTGAATTTCTTTTCGCTGCGTTATTCGTTCATCCGCGCCAGCATGGGCCTGTATTTTTCGGCCACGCCGCTGCTCTTTTACGCCCTGGCGCTGCTGGCGACGGCCCGCGAGAAACCATGGCGCTGGCCGCCGATCCTTTTTGCGGCAGGCGCGTTGCTGTGCTGGTGGCACATCGAACAGGGACTGTTGTTTTTCTTCGCCGCGTTCGTGCTGTTGCTGCGCGGCCGCCGGACGCTGGCGCGGCCCCGGCCGTTGATCGGCATGGCGCTGGCGACGATCGGGGCGGCGGCGGCCAATTGGCCGTGGCTGGGGCCGTTTATCCGCTTTCATCTGGCCGCGCTGCCGTTCAACAAGGAAATTTTCGTCGCCTTTCCGGTCGACTGGCACGGCCGCGGCGGACTGATCTTTTTGGCGGTCGCATTGCTGCAACCGTTGCTTTTGTCGGCCCTGGCCGCATCGCCGTGGCGCAAAGAGCAGCGCGCCGAACTGCCGGCTCCGTTGCGCGACCTGGCGGCGTTCGCCGTTTCGTTGACGCTGCTCGTCGCGGCGATGTCGCTGGTACGGATCCTGACCGGTTTTTTCCCGACCCGTTGGTTGGACGTGCTGCCGCCGATTTTGTTCGTGCTGGCCGGCCGGCGGCTGGAGCGCTCCTCCGGGCGGAAAAAATTCGCGTACCTGGCGGCGGCGGCGTTGGTCGCGCAATTGGCTTTGTTTTATGCGCTGTTTCCGCACCGGGCGTTCGTCAATGAACCGCCCGCGCCCTACCACGAACTCGCCGCCTGGTTGCAGGCAAACACCGACGATCGCGCGCGCATCGCGTTGGAGGCCAGCGGCCGGCCCGATCGGCAACCGCTGGGGGTGGACCCGTCGTCGCTGCTGGCCAATGACGTGCCGCGCCAGTACGTCGCGCTGCCCTCGACCGAATCGGCCAACGTGCTGTACCAGGCTTTTTTCTTGGAAGGACGCCTGGGTGCGCATGATCTGACGGCGCTGGACGAAACCGCACATCGTCGCCTGCTGGCGATATACAACATCGGCTGGGTGGTCGCCTACAGCGAGCGGCTCAAGCGGGCGCTGCACGCGCGGCCGGCGCTGTACACGCCGCTGTGCACGATCGACTGCTATGAAATTTTCCGCAGCGAGCGCGAACCGTCGTGGTTTCTCGCGGGCGCGGGGAACGTCACGGCCGCGCCCAATCGGCTGCGGTTGACCGAGCTGGTTCCCGACGAACAAGGACGGCTCGTGCTGGCCTATCACTATTACGACAGCTTGTCCTTGCGGGGCGCCGGGCAGTTGCGACGACAGCGCAGCACGCTGGACGGCCTGGGGTTCATCGAGTTGCGCGCGACCGCCGGCGAAGCGGAGATCGTCAACGATCCCTCGCGCCCGATGCCGACGCTGCCGCTCGACTATTTTTTCCTGCACGGACCGCCGCCCGCCGTTCCTTGACCGGACCATCCGGCAAATTCGCCGCCGCAGCCCGCCACCGACCGCGCTCGCCGTTCAAGGCATCGCCCGGCTTTTCCCGCATCCCCGGCGTCGTCCCTCGCTCGACGGCGATGCTTATTTCGTTTCGGCGCTCGTTGCGCGCGGCGTCTCGGCGGCAAACACCGGGCGAAACAGCCGGCTGCGCGCCAGGCGCGCGGGGACGAGCTTCCACACGGTTTTCGTGCGGCCGGCGAACGCGTCGTGCAGCAATAACAGGGGAATCAAAACGAGATCGACGTGCGGCAGATAGCGCATCAGGCCGATCGGCAAGCTTGCTTCGCTCCAACGCCCGCTTCGGACGTAAAGCATGAAGATCCAATGATGCAACGGGTCGTAGAACAACGGACCGGCAACCGCGATGAACACCAGGGAGTACCACAAAAGATCCTGCAGACGACCGCCGTGGACGACGCGGCCGGGCGTGAAAAAGACGACCAGAAAGCGCGCCGGAAAATACGCGAGCAGCACCAGGATCGTCACCTTGAACGGATCGTCGAACAGCGCGCCGACGACGAAGACCGCGGGCAAGGCGAGCACGCCCGCCCAGGTCAGCGAGCGGATGCGGCGCAATAAGAAGAAAACGGCGATGATCAGCAGTAGGGAGACGGTCAGCAGCGCATCCAGCAATTCGCCGTGCAGAGACGATTCGGGGGTGACGACGTTGGCGTAAACGGGCGCGCTCATTGCGCCGAACGCGCAGCACGTCAAGGCGATAATGCGATACGGCTTCATGCCCCACCCGTCCGGTTCGTGTCGATTATTTTACACCAAACCCCAGCCCGGCAAGCGGAGAATTAACCATCGTCTCAGCGCACGCAACGGGCCCGTTTGGCTTCGCCGGTGACGGCGCTGTAGATGCCCGCGTTCCGGAACCACATGTGCCAGGCGCTGCTGCCGCCCTGGAGGATGATCGAGGTCCAGTATTCGCCGCACTCGCCCGCAAAAGGCGTCGGCCAATAGCAGCCTTCGTCGGGCCCGGCATTGAGATCGCAGTCGGTGCAGATGGAATCCCAGCAATCCCAGTTGAGACATTCATCGTCGGTCGGGCAGTCGCCGCCGGTTTCGGTGTACGGGCACCCGCGAACGATCGAGCGCATTTCGTCGAGGGTGGGCAGACGCCAATCGTCGTGATCGGCGAGCGTGAGGGCCTCGCAATGCGCGACCGCGTCGTTCCAGGTCATTGCGTTGTCGTCCGGCACAAGCTGCCACATGAGGCCGGTGGCGTCGTCGGAGGCGGTGCCGTCGTCGTTGTCGATCAACTCGTTGTCGTCATCGTCGCTGTCATCGTCGTCAACATCGTTGTCGTCGTTATCATCGTCATCGTCATCGTCGTCGCTGTCATCGTCGTCAACATCGTTGTCGTCATCGTTGTCGTCATCATCGTCGCAGGCATTGCTGAGCAACAGGGCGAAGCTCAGCAGTAAGAGTAGCATGGCAAGCCAGGCCGTTTTGGTGATCGTCATCGTTTTCACCTTTCCGCGGTTCGTCGTGGGGCGGACGGCGAAAGCGTCGCCAGCCTCCTTGATCTGTCATTCTACCGAGGCGCGCGCGAAAACTCAACAATGACGGGCCGCGGACGCAATCCGATCTTTCGTTGACAGCCTGACGGGCGGATGGTTCAATCGCCCGGCAAGCGAAGCAAGGAGAGGCCGATGCGACGGACGACGATCGCGACGATATCGATTTTCCTGCTGGCCGGCCTGGCGTGGGCGGCGGCACAACCCGGCGAAGTCGCGCCCGGCCCGCGCTACCCGCTGGACGCCTATCTGCAGATCCGGCAGGCGTTCGACGCGCGCTGGCTCGCCGACGACGAGTCGCTGGTGTACCTGACCAACAGCACCGGCGTCAATCAGGCGTGGAAGATCGCCCGGGCGGGCGGCCGGCCGACGCAACTGACTTTCTTCGACGACGCGGTCGATTACGCAATTCCCTCGCCGACCGACGCGAATCTGATTCTGGTCGGCAAAGCCAAGGGCGGCGACGAGCGCCGGCAACTGTACACGATGGACGCGGACGGGCATCATCTCACGCAGATCACCGGCCCCGACGAGTCCATCTTCGACCTGGGCGCCTGGTCGCGCGACGGCCGGACGATCGCCTACTCGTCCAACAAACGCCACGAGGCTTTCTTCGACGTTTACGTGATGGATCCGGTCACGCGCGCGTCGCGGCTGGTCATGCAAAAAGACGCGTACCTGGAAGCGCAGGCGTTTTCGCCCAGCGGCGAAAAGCTCGTGGTTTCCGAGGTCGAATCGAATTTCAACAACAACCTGTACCTGGTCGATCTGCGCAAGCCGGAGACCGAACCGAAGCTGCTCACGCCGCACGCGGGCTGGGCGACGTACACGCACGTGCGCTGGCCGGTCGGTCCGAAGTCGGCCGAGGGCTTCTACCTGGTCGGCAACCTGGGTTCGGATTTCGCCAAGCAAGCGTTTTACGACGTGCGGCAGATGGAACTGAACTACTTGGACGCGGGCCGGTGGGACACGTCGCTGCTCGCATTTGCGCGCACCGGCACGCACATGACGTATGCGCTGAACATGCACGGCTTCACCAAGATGGTCGTGGCGAAAATCAACAAGCGCAACCTGATGGAACTGCTGCCGCCGCCGCAACTGCCCGAGGGCGTGGTGCGCCACGCGCATTTTTCGACGCACGGTGATTGGTTGGCGCTGACTTACTCGAACGCGACGCGTCCGGCGGACATCTACGTAGCGGAAACGAAAACGGGCCAAACGCGCCGCCTGACGCTTTCCGACACCGTCGGCGTGCCGGTCGAGAGCTTCGTCGCGCCGCGGTTGGTCACCTACCAAACGCAGGACAATCTGGCCGTACCCGCCTTCTTGTATCTGCCCGACAAGATCGCCGCCGGCGACAAGGTTCCGTGCATCATGTACCTGCACGGCGGTCCCGAAGGACAGGAGACGCCGGATTTCAGTTATCTGTTTCAGTATTTTCTCAATCGCGGTTACGCGGTTTTCGCGCCGAACGTGCGCGGCTCGGCCGGTTACGGCAAGCAGTACCTGGCGCTGGACGACGTCGGCAAACGGATGGACAGCGTGCGCGACATGGCCGACGCGGTCGCGTTCATCGCCAAGAACCTGCCGCAGATCGACGCGAAACGCATCGCGCTGCTGGGCGGCAGCTACGGCGGCTTCATGGTGCTGGCCGGGCTGACCGAATACCCCGACCTGTTCGCGGCGGGGGTGTCCGTGGTGGGTATCGCCGATTTCGAAACGTTCCTGGAAAAAACCGGCCCCTGGCGACGCAAAATCCGCGAGGCCGAATACGGCCGCCTGGACGCCGACCGCGACCTGCTGCGCCGCATCAGCCCGCTGCACAAGATCGAGCGCATCAAGGCGCCGCTGCTGCTCATTCACGGCAAGAACGATCCGCGCGTACCGCTGCACGAAGCCGAGCAGGTGGTCGCGGCGATGCGCGCCCGCGAGTTGCCGGTCGAACTGTTGGTTTACGCCGACGAAGGACACGGTTTGCGCAAGCTGAAAAACAAGCAGGACGCGTATCCGCGCATGGCCGCGTTTCTCGACCGTTATTTGACGCCGCAAAAATCGGAAGATGCTCAATAGAAAACGATAGCGATAAATTGTTTTTTTTCACTTGATTGACAACCCGCGCGCATTCTCCATAATGGCTCAAGTTGCAGGAGGTTCTTGATGCGTCGCACAGGATTTATTCGTCATCCGATTTACCTCGAACATGTGATCGACGTCTACCACCCGGAAAGTCCGCAGCGGTTGGAAGCGATCTATGCGATGGTTGACGGCGAGATGGCCGATCGGTTGGTTATGGTGGAACCTCGCGAAGCGAGCCACGAAGAAATCGGTTGGATTCACTCCAAAAGTTATCTAAACATGGTGGCCGAGACGGAGGGCCGTTGCGTGCGCCTGGATCCGGACACGGCGACCAGCCCGGCGAGTTATCGGGCGGCGTTAATGAGCGCCGGCGGGCTGCTGGCGGCGGTCGACGCCGTGTTCGCGGGCGAGGTGGACAACGCGTTCGCCGCGATCCGTCCGCCGGGCCATCACGCCGAAGCCAATCGCGCGGCGGGATTCTGCATCTTCAACAACGTGGCCGTCGCCGCCGAATACGCGATCCGTAAGCACGGCCTGGAGCGCATCCTGATTTTCGATTGGGATCTGCACCACGGCAACGGTACGCAACACTCCTTCGAATCGACCGGCAAGGTGCTGTACATGTCGACGCACCAGTATCCATATTACCCGGGCACCGGCGCTTTCCACGAAGTAGGCCGCGGCGCGGGCGAAGGATACACGGTGAACATGCCGATGCAGACCGGCTACGGCACCGGCGATTTCCTGCGGTTGATCGACGAGGTGGTCAAGCCGATCACCTTGTCCTACCAGCCGCAGTTGATTCTGATCAGCGCCGGCTTCGACACCTACGAGGGCGATCCGCTGGGCGGGATGAACGTCTCCGCCACCGGCTACGGCGCGATGACCGACCGCATGCTGCGCTTGGCCGACGAATGCTGCGACGGCAAGTTGATCATGACCCTCGAGGGCGGCTATCACATCAACGGCCTGCGCCAGAGCGTGCGCCGCACGTTGGAAACGATGATCGCAGGCGAGGCCGATCCGACCTGGCTGGAAGCCGAAGTGCTCAACCCGCGCGGCGTGAACGCGATCGTCGGCAACGTGCGCGAAATGCACCTCGACTATTGGCCGGAGTTGGCTGAGAACGATTAGTCATGCCCTGGCGGGAACTGCCGCACACCGCCGATTTACGCCTCGAAATCGTCGCCGCCGACTGGCCCGCCTTGCTGGGCGAGGCCGCCGAGGCGTTTGCACATTTTCTGGGCGAACCCGACCGGCGCGGGACAACGAAGATGCGGCAGATCGAAGTCGCCGGCGCCGATCGCGAAGAGGTGCTCGTGCGCTGGCTCAGCGAGCTGCTGGTGATCAACGAACTCGAACACCTGCGCCCGGTGCGCGTCGACGTGCAGCAGGCCGACGACACCAGCCTGCGCGCGCTGGTTTATCTGCAACCCACAACCGGCGGCGGGCACGTCAAGGCGGTCACCTACCACGGCCTGGCGGTGGCCATGACCGACCGCGGCTTGCTTGTGCGCATCGTTTTCGATACCTAACGACCATGCAGTTGATCGTCGAACATCTCGGTAAAAACTTTAATGCTCCGGGCGGCATGTTCGCGCGACGCGGCGAGCCCGTCGTCGCGTTGGCGGACGTGAGCTTCGCCCTCGCCCGCCACGGCCGGCTGGGGGTGGTCGGCGAATCAGGCTGCGGCAAAACGACCCTCGGACGGCTCGTCTGCGGTCTGTACGCGCCCGACGCGGGCCGCGTGCTGTTCGAGGAAACCGACGTGCACAAGGCGCGCGGCGAACAGGCCAAACGGCTGCGCGCGGCGATCCAGATGATCTGGCAGGACAACGCGGGCGCGCTCGATCCGCGTTTGACCGTGGGGCGCTCGGTGCGCGAACCGCTGCTGGTGCACGGCTGGACGCGCACGGCCGCCGAGGCCGACGAGAAGGCCGCGCGGCAGCTCGAGCGCGTTGGTTTGGACCGTTCGCTGATGGACCGCAAACCGCATGAACTGTCCGGCGGCCAACGGCAACGGGTGGGCATCGCCCGCGCACTGATCATGCAGCCGGCGCTGATCGTCGCCGACGAGCCGGTGGCCAGCCTCGACGTTTCGGTGCAGACGCAGATTCTCGATCTGCTGGGCGAGCTGGTCGCCGAGGGCGAGTTGTCGCTGCTGTTCATCTCGCACGATATCCGCGTGGTGCGCGCGATGACCGACCGCTGCCTGGTGCTCTATCACGGGCGGATGGTCGAGCTGGGGCCGACCGCCGCGGTTACGCGCGAGCCGGCGCATCCGTACACCGTCGCGCTGATGAAGGCCG
>Ga0116156_10004513_pt1 | contig 11800 bp, 18 predicted proteins | sample AD_UKC045_MetaG_FD_89891 | JGI IMG/M metagenome (GOLD analysis project Ga0116156, IMG submission 89891) | Active sludge microbial communities of municipal wastewater-treating anaerobic digesters from USA - AD_UKC045_MetaG | ecosystem: Engineered > Bioreactor > Anaerobic > Digestate | place: USA... | reverse complement strand
CGGAGAGATGGTCGGCATCGCTCGCTGGAATGCCGAAGAGGTAGAGATGGTTCGCGCTATCTACAAGCGCCAGGGTATCATCATCGTGGAGAAGACAAAGTGAAAGTAAGTGACATCACCGGTAAGAAGGATCCTCCGAAGCATCCAGCTCTTGTAAGCTTCAGTCAGTTCGCCGCTTCTCTTTTCGGAGGAATAGCGAGCTCTCTCACAATCACCCTCCTATTCCCAGAGGTGCCGAAATGGGCAGCTTGTATGTTTGCCACTGTTATTTTCGGTATCATTGAGACTCAATTTAAGATTGAAAAGATTCAGAAAAAGTTAGATTGTGAGTGACTCCGAGAGAGGCACTAATATATTATAGACGTAGAGGGACACAGAGTCCCTCGAAAGGTCAGACACAATGAGTGATACTCGATACGACTACGCTGTTTTTATCGGTCGATTTCAGCCTCTCCATCGCGGACACGAGGCTATCCTTCAGAAAGCCTTTGAAATCTCTAATCATACGCTCATCATAGTAGGTTCATCAACTGCCTCCCGGTCGTTGAGGAACCCGTTCTCATTTGAAGAGCGTAAGACGATGATTGAACTTGCCATTCAGGATATGACGAAAGCTCATCTTAAATGGCTTCCTGCAACGATTCTCCCCCTCGCCGACTCTGCTTACAACTTCCACGACTGGCTCATCCGAGTCAAGACCCTCATCAATACCACTGCAAATAATCTCCCCATTGCTCATAATTGTCCTCCTCGTATTGCTCTTCTCGGGCACTACAAGGACGACACCTCCTACTACCTCAACTACTTCCCCGAGTACGATTTCATCCCCGTCGACACGATGGAGGGTGGAATTGGTGCTACTAAGATTCGAGAGAGGTATCTTGAAGGAAATGGCGGCTGCATGGGTCCCGCTATGAAATACTGTTCCAAAACCACCTATGATTTCTTACTGGAGTGGATAAAGTCCGCGGAATATGAGGCGCTCCATGCTGAATATGACTTCATTCAAAACTATAAGAAGCAGTGGTCCGCTGCGCCCTATCCTCCTACCTTCGTAACTACGGACGCTGTGGTGATCTGCCTTGGCCATGTTCTCGTAATCAAGAGAGGTCGTCATCCAGGTAAAGGTCAGTACGCACTCCCGGGAGGATTTCTCGAGCAGATGGAAACCATCCAAAGCGGATGCATCCGAGAGCTCAAGGAAGAAACCAAAATAGACTCCTCGAAGCGCATTTTGGAGAATAGCATCAGAGACGAGCATGTCTTTGATCATCCTCTCCGAGACCCTCGGGGCCGGACGATCACGCACGCATTTCTGTTTGATCTCGATGCGACGATGCTTCCCTCTATTCAAGCTGCTGACGATGCATCCGAAGTCGTGTGGATGCCGCTTCAGGATCTCACGGAGAAAGAAAATCAGTTTTTTCTCGACCACGCACAGATCATTCGCTACTTCGTAAACAGGTTGAGGTGATAAGATGTTCGGGTGCATTTATAAAATAACGAGTCTGATAGATGGTAGAATCTACGTGGGGAAATTCGTTTATAAGAAAGGACGAAGTTTTGATCTTTATTGGGGCTCAGGTACTTACATCCAGCGTGCGATCTCTAAACACGGGAAAGAAAACTTCAAAAAAGAAATAATCCAAGAAGTTGATAACGTATTCGGTCACTGGGGGCTGAACGCTGCGGAGAAATATTGGATAAAAGAATTTCAGGCAAGGGAAAGAGGGTATAACATTTCCCCGGGAGGCCTCGGAGGTTTCCTTTCAAAAGAGAGTCGAGAGAAACGTAGTAAAGCTTTGAAAGACCCAAATCACCCTATACATCTATCTCGTCGGAATCATAAGCTATCTCGTGAGGTAATTGAACATCAAGTAAAAGCAAGACAAAAACTCTATAATTCGGGTAAATATGGGAAACCAACACTCACTGATGAGCAACGACAAAGATATAGCGAACATTGGAAATGGGTTAGCGAACAAAATAAGTTGAATCCAGATTTCAAGAAGCAGATGGGTGAAGTAAACCGACGCCCAGAAAAAATAGAAAAGCAACGACAGAAAATGATAATCAAAGGTGCCCCACATCTTGCAAAAACATTCATTTTTGAGAATGTAAAAACCGGAGAAAAGCAAGAAGTAACTGGAGGCTTTCAACGATTCTGTAAAGAGAAGGAGCTGCACGAGTACTACATGCAGCGTATTCTTCATAATAAGAGATCAGAGCCTGAAAAAGGTTGGATCGTATACTATCCGAAGATAGAAGGATGAGGAGTCCTTCAAAGGAGTTTTTATGTCAGTGAAGACAGTGCTTTTCGTAATTGATCCTCAACGAGACTTTTGTCTCCCAACAGGGTCGCTGTATGTCAATGGAGCGGAGGATGATATGAGGCGTCTTTCCGCTTTTGTTTCCAAAAATAGAAAAAAGCTGTTCGACATTCACGTCACTCTCGATAGCCACCATCGATTCCAGATTTTCCACCCTCTGTTTTGGAGAGATGTGACTGGGAATCATCCTCCGGCTTTCACTCGCATTACGCAGGACGACATCGAAAAAGGCATCTGGGCCCCAGCAGTGCCTGCGATGAGAGATCGAGTGCTCAGCTACGTCAAGGGCCTCGCGGTTAGCAATCGCTATCAACTCGTGATTTGGCCTGTGCACTGCCTTATCGGCTCGGAGGGTACTCAAGTCACTCCCGAATTGTTCAAGGAGCTCTGCGCCTGGGAAGATGAAACAATCGGGATGGTCAATTACGTCACCAAAGGCAGTAATCTTTACACAGAACACTACTCTGCGGTGAAAGCCGAAGTACCCGATCCCGCAGATAGTTCTACCCAGTTGAACCAACAGCTCGTAGATCTTCTCACCGAGGCGGACATCATCCTCGTCGCAGGAGAGGCCCTCGACTACTGCGTATATAACTCCATCAAAGATGTTGCGAGCGCCTTCGGCGTCGACAATACCCGCAAGATCAAAATTCTCGAAGATTGTACTTCGGCCATCGACCCCAACGCAATCACCAAGATCAAACAAGAATTCGCTGCGATGGGCATCGAGTTCGTCGACACCACGTACTTCGACAAGTAACTTTGGTAATTCGGTCTGGCTCCGGACTTAAAATGGGCAAGATTGACCGCTACGGCGGTATGGAGGTCCACATGGACAAGATTGAAGAGAGGAAAACGCTCAGCCAAGAGTTCAAGGCAGCCCTGTATTCTGCTCTCAAGCAGAAAGGGTACAAGGTCACGTCAGGGTATCGCGAACCATCCCACGATGAAGATGCATTCGAGAAGATCGATGTGTTTTACAAGCTCGATGGTGAATGGGTACCCACGCAGATCAGAGTGTACAGCCAAGATTGGAATCTTCCGGGATTTCCTATCCGCGACACCTCCCTAAAGACAGGCTCTGAAATGGAGAAGCTCAAGGCGGGCGAATTGGATAACTACCTCTTCGCTTACGCCACAGCAGCTCGCATAGCAGAGTCTGAGTGGGGGAAGTACAAGTTCCTCACTATCAAAGTTACGAAGGGCCGCGACCTTCGAGAAAACGCGGACAAGATTATAGGCGAGAGAACTTTCAAGGAAGGCACGATCAAGCGTCATGACTTCTATGAAGAGACGACCAATCACGTCTCGTTCATAGCAGATCCAGCTTCGACGGTGTACCTGAGAAACTGGAAGTAACAGAATCCAGCCCCGGCCTCAAAGCCGGGGCACAAGGAGAAACACAATAGAGACTCGGCAAAAAATGAGCGAAGGAATTAGCAAATCCCGTCAAGGAAAAGAGCTAACGGAAAAACAACGCGCTGTTCTTTCCCGGATGGCCGAGAAAAATAAAGGCAGGCACCTCTCTGCTGAAACCATCGAAAAGATGTTAGCTTCTCGAAAGAGAAATAAAGAGGAAAGAGCTAAGGAGGCTCAAACAAATGAGATTTGACCTACTTCCAGAGGATTTGGTTCAGACCAAAATAGCAGGATCGGCTTTTCAGTTTTCGAGTATAAAGGTTACTAAGCTCGGTTCATCCGAGTATACGCTCGTTACGATTGCTATGGACACTTCGGGCTCCATCAGCCCGTACCAGTCCGACCTCGTTAACATGCTCAACTCCATCGTTGATGCATGCAAGAAGTCACCTAGGGCAGAGAACCTTCTGATCCGTGTACTGACGTTCGATGATCAGGCAAGGGAGCTTCACGGCTTCATTCCTCTTCAGAACATCATCCAGTACCAGCAGAATGATCTTAACTGCGGCGGTTGCACCGCTCTCTACGATGCGATGTACTCCGCGGTAACCGCAACTGCCATCTTCGGCGAGAACCTCGTTGATCAGGACTACGACGTCAACGCGGTCATCTACGTCTGCACCGACGGCGGAGACAATAGCTCCTCGTTCAGGCCGGCGAAGATCGCGAACGAGATCGAGAAGATCGCCCAGGCCGAGAAGATCGAGTCCCTCACAACCATTCTTATCGGGATGGGTGGCGCAGGTGAGCTAACCACGTTCAAGAACGAGGCGAAGCTTACTCAGACCATTGACATGGGAGACATCACCCCCGGCAAGCTCGCAAAGCTCGCTGGCTTCGTTTCGAAGAGCATCAGCTCCTCGAGCGCTTCTCTCGGAACCGGGTCAGCTGCACCGGTTCCGTCGCTGACGTTCTAGGCAAGTAAGCGAAGGGCGGTGCAATTCCGCCCTTGCCTAATATGGGTGCATTAACTAACCACATTCAAATAGACGGCGGTGTGACTCCAATTTGCAGTGCTTGCGGCATTGCGCTCTGCTGGGACATCTCCGAAGATGAATATTTAGAAAATCAGGATTTCTGGGATGAGTGGACCTGCAGAGATTGCAATCCAAACTACAAAGGCGCTTACGCTCTTTACAAAGCAAGGAAAATCAAATGATTGACAGTATCGTAAAGAAAGGGATCTACCATCGCTCGATGCCTCAGGACTACGTCGTCGCCGAGGACCTCGGCACCATGCAGTGCCCGTTTCCTTTTATTGCTCTCTCTGATGGATGCTCTGCAGGCCAGCACTCCGAGATTGGAGCAATGATCATTACTCGCGCAGCAAGGGCGGTAGCGAAAGAGATGTACCCTGACGGTGATCAAATATTTGATCGACTGCTACCCAGCTTACATGCTCGACTCAAAACAACTGTAAGCGCGTTAAACCTTGAACTTGATGACATGATTGCTACCCTCCGGATCGCCTACATTCTTAATGGCAAGGTGTACATGATTGGTCACGGGGATGGTTTCGATCTCTTCATCCTGGGAGATGGCTCAGCGCAGTATGATCAGTACAAGTATCTCATCAACGCTCCGTTCTACCCTGCATATGACACCTTCAATTGTCGAACAGATTATGAAATGATAGGTGGTCATCCTGGAGCTAATATGCTCAAGCTCAATAGGGATACTACTACACTTCCTGACCTCGTCGGAGCAGTTCACGATTTCCCGAGCACATATATCTCCCGAATGACTGCAGATCTTAAAGATTTTAAGCCGATGTATATCGGAGTAGCTTCCGATGGTCTCGAGTCTTATGTTCGCGGTAATACAGACATTATTCCTCCAAAGGACGTAATCACATCGCTCGCCGCTATCAAGAATCCGGCTGGTGAGTTTCTCGTTCGTCGATTTCAAAAGATGGACAAGGAGTATACCGCATTAGGCTTTGAGAATCAGGATGACATAGCAGTAGCTCTCATCAACGTAGACTGCTACAGAGCCACAATAGAAGCTAATAAAGAAGGCTGAGATGCCAAAAAATGCAGATTGCCTCCCATGCCCGTGCTGTGGCGGGTATGCTAAAATTGACAATGAAAAAATGTACAAAATGATGATTCAGGATTGGCATAGCCCAGAGGAAGCGCGATATTATCCAGTGAGAGTATCTTGTACCGTTTGCGGCTTGAACATCTCGGCGGCTGTTTGTGAGGCAGATGCGGGAGGCGTCTCTCAGGCTCAGCAACAGGCTCGTGAGAAAGCAGTCCAGAAATGGAACACTCGAATGAGGAGTATTATCGATGCGCGGAACGTGTGACTCGTGTAAGCATTTCCAAAAGGATGGGTCCTACGCGATCCCTAATCCTCCAGATATCCCCGGTGATAATAGTTGGAGAACTGGGCCTCATTGCACGTATAATCCAAAATGGGTAGGAATTCGAGACCCCAAGGATCATTTTTGCGCTCATTGGGAGGAGAAGGAAGAGTGATAACCTTCCAGCTCTTCTCCACTAATTACAGTGGAGAAAAGAATGAATATATATAAGACAACGAATCTTATCAATAACAAGATCTACATAGGTCAGGATTCTAAAGATCGAGAGGGTTATTTAGGTTCTGGAAGCCTCCTACGATATGCGATTCGAAAGTATGGGCGAGAAAACTTCAAAAAAGAAGTTTTGGAAATCTGCGCTACAAAAGAAGAGCTAGACGCTGCAGAAAAGAAGTGGATAGAATTTTATCATTCTCAAGATAAGACAATCGGATACAATATCGCCTTCGGTGGAGAAGGCGGAAGTACACGACATGGTCAGCATAACACAGAAGAACAGAATAGAAAAATAAGTGAAAGCAATAAAGGTAAGAAGCTTACAGAGGAACAAAGAAAGAGAATATCTGAAACTCATACAGGTCGACCCAGCTCTTTTAAGGGGAAACGTCACACCGAGGAATCAAAAGAAAAGAATAGACAAAAGCATTTAGGAAAACGTGATTCTGAAGAGACTCGTAAGCTAAAGAGTGAGCGACGAAAAAATAGAGAGCATGCATTTTCAGAAGAAGGTATGAAGCATCTTCGGTCTACATATTCTCGTCTTTCTGAAGAAGAACAAGCTATAAGAAAGAAAAAAGTTAGTGATGCACTAATGGGTCATACACTCTCAGAGGATACAAAGAAAAAGATATCCGAAGCTAAGAGGGGTCGAAAGGAATCTGAGGAGACCCGTAGAAAAAAGTCCGAAGCTTGGAAACGTATTTGGGAGCAAAGGAGAGCTGCTAAAAATGCAGAAAGTAATCTACAAGGGCAAACAAATAACTCTGAGTGATAGAGAGTTCCTCGCAAGCGGAGGTCAAGGCTCCTGCTATCTCCATAATGGCCTTGTTTTCAAGGTATACTTTGACAAGCTTGACTCTCAGTATGTAGATAAATTACGGGAACTCATGATTCTCGATCATCCCAATATTCTCCGTCCTTTAGATATTCTGTATGATACAAATAATCAAGCTATTGGTTTCACTCTAAACTATGCAGATAATACAGTAGGACTACCTCTGCTTTTTACAACTTCCTTTATAACAAGGAATAATATAGCGCTATCTGATACCCAGAAACTTATTGAAAATATGTCAGGTACTATGCAGTTCGTGCATTCTAAAGGAATCCTCGACGTAGATAATAACGAATTCAATCAACTTATTGATAAGAATGGATTTCGAAGGAGCTATTTTATAGATACGGATGGCTATGCTACTAAGAATCATCCGGCAACAGTCATTATGCCGTCTATACGCGACTACACATCTAATACCTTTTCTAAAGAGACAAGTTACTATGCTTTCGGTGTCATTACATTCCAGCTCTTTACGGGCATTCATCCATACAAGGGAAAGCATCCTACGCTCAAGACGATTGAAGAGCGCTGCAAACATCACGTATCCGTATTCAACAAGGATGTAGGTACACCGCCATCGGTTCGAGACTTTGCTAACATACCAAGCAACTATCTCGACTGGTATCAGAATTTATTTGAGAAGGGCCAGCGTACCCCTCCTCCTACGATGGTCTCGGCTCCTCAGATGCGTACTAAGAAGAAGTACGTTAGCGCTGCTTTCAATATCGAAAAACTGCTTACGGTCGACGAACCGATTAAGGCTGTTGAGTGGCTGTACGGTAACCAGATCGTAGTAACTGAGAACTTTGTCTATGTGAATGGAAAGAAGTTTGATCGTCATCATAAGTATTCAGTTGTTGCGGTATCGAACGAGGGTATCCTACATGAGGTTTGGTTCGATAACGCAGGAATGCATTATAGAGATATTCTTCGTACTCTTGATCACGCGACCGATTCGTTCCGAGCAAGTAAATGGTTCACGGTGGATGGCAGACTCTATTCAATCTACGAAGGTCAGATGTTCGAGATCGGTATCAAGTCTGCTATCACAACACCCTACATTGTTCATACTCAGCCTATCCATGAACAGTCAGCTCAAACATTCTCCGGTGTCGTATATGCTAACATCTTCGGTAAAGCTTACTTCTATATCCCCTGTGCGCCAAAATCGGTAAATGTTTATCAACAGCCGGTTCTAGATGGTAAGCGAGTCATTGATGCGAAGTACGACAGAGAGCAGCTAAGCGTTATCTCCGCAGAGCTTGATGGAACAATCAAACGCTGGCGAATGGCAGTTACCGGTGACGGCTCTCTCCAAATCGAAGCAGAAGATGTCGGTATGCAGGAAACGAATACTACGGTGTTATCGAATGGGATTTCTATAACGTACGACAGCGTAGAGGATCAAATCGATATTGCTCCTGTAGGACAGATCAATCACAAGATCATTAGAGATGCAGGAATACCTTCTAGCGCCTCTCTAGTATCGACAGGTACAACCGCTCATTATTTCGTAGATGACAGCTTGTATAAGTTCTCCGTTAAGTAAGTATATTGATATAAAGGACTCGAAATGAAAGCACTACCGCTCCCAGAACTTATTAAGGCTCTTGCTTCTCCTGAGAAGCAGTCTATGGCTGACCTTATGGAGATATGTAAGCAAGCATCTGCGTTTATCAAGAATGAACAGATTATATGGAAAAAGGGAGCCGAGTTTGCGAAGCTCTTCGCAGATCTTCCTTCTGTAAGTGTTCCGGAGGATAAGCCTTCCGCTGCTCGAGAGACACTAGAAGCTACCGCACGAACTCAAGAGATGCTCAAGCCGGAAGCGGAAACCGAGGTAGAGGCTGCGTATACCAAGGGACAGTTTAATATCTATATAACTGCTCTTCGTCCAGTCCCGGCCGGAGGAGCTAATAGACTTGAGCAACTACGGACGCTCCGAGAAGCCTCCGGAGAGCTTAACTCCGCTCCTCGAATGACGTTACAGAAGGCAAACGAGCTTATCGCGGATCTTGAATTAGGAGATCGAGCCATCCTTATTCGTTCGACCCCGTCACAAGATGACGCTCATGAAATCATAAAGGATCTTGCAAGAGTCGGAATCTCAGCAGAAGTCCGTTCGTAAAAACTCTGCCTCAAGGAGAGGCAGATTGATATCATATTTGCAAGGAGCAACAATGAACCTCGAAGTCGACAAGCGTGCCGCTTGGGTCAGAAACCTCGTCAAGAAGACGGGAACCAAGGGCATCGTGATTGGGCTGAGTGGCGGGAAGGATTCCGCATACTTAAAAAGAATCTCGATGAACGAGAACGTTTTTGGATCGAATATTTTCAAGCATCAAATCCTGCTATTGGCTATAATCTTACACGAGGTGGCGTAGCCAACCATGGAGGATGGCATCTCTCTGCAGAAGCAAAAGCTGAAATCAGTAAAGCTCAAAAAGGAAGAGTAAAGACGTCTGAGCATCGCCAAAAGCTTTCGAAAGCCATAAAAGCTCGAAACGGAGATTACATTACAGACGAGGTGCGGCAGCGTATTAGCGCAAAGGTACTTGCGTCTGGAGCGAATCGGAAAGCATTCACTGTAGTATCTCCAACTGGTGAGGTATTCAAGGTGTACGGATTAAGAGGTTTCTGTAAGGAGCACAATCTTGAATACCGAAGGTTATGGGATTGCTCCAAGAGAGTTAACGGTAAGACTAGAGATGGATGGTCTGTGGTAACATCTAAAGAGGGATAGAACATGTTTGATAATGCTGTTGAAACTGAAACCACTCAAGCAGCTACTGCTCTTGAAAAGACTCGAGAGCAGCAGCGCATGCTCGATCAGCAAGAGAATAAGGAGTGGAAGAAGTTTTTTCAGCTTGTAAAAAAGATCTACATGGCAATTGATCACGACTACGTGACCATCGATGATGAATACCAGACGTTGGTGTACACATCTGCTGACAAGGACCTTTGCGTCACATACGATTCCGGCATAACAGCCATAATTCGGATTTATAAAAAGGAACACCTAGTCCAGAAAACACTTCTGGGGCTAAAGACCAAGCTGATACCAAAAGGTTTCACGTGTCTTGTGGAGCTCTGCTGTGACTTCTGGGAAGAGAAAAGCGATCCCTCGATATACAAGATCGATCGTTCACAGTTAGACCGGTACGTCGCATTGTATAATGAAATGTCTCAGCACTATCTCGATCTGCTTAAACAGAAGACTCGCGAGGCAGATGTAGACGTAGCATTTAGGCAGCTAGTTAAGTTTAGCTGAGGAGAATAGAGTGTCTAAGCGAACCGAACGAGAAGCGGTAGCCTTTATGATGAGGCCGCCAACAGGCTTTCAGGATGTTGTAAAGCCTCGACCTAAGCTTCTTATCCTCATCATACTTTTAAGTTTTGCTATGATGGGACTCGGGCTTATTCTTACCCTGTAGACTTCACAAGAGGCGTTCTGATATTATATCGGTACGGCGGAAGAATCGCCGGAACCAAGGAGAAACGAATGAAGGTTACTGTCATCGGTAGCGGAACGGCGTTTTCTCTCGCAACTAGGAAGAACGCGAATCAGTGCTTCCTGTTCGAGGAAAACGGGCGCAGGATGCTATTCGACTGCGGTCGCACTACTCCTGAGCAGCTTGATAAGATAGCCGGGATGACCTTTAAGGACATCAACGACATCTATATCAGCCACGCTCATAGCGATCACATTGGCGGCTTGGAGTTCGCGGCGCTTATGCGCTACGACTGGAAGAATCATCCTCGCAATTGGTCTGATAGCCAGTACGCTATCAAACTGTATGCGAACTCGGGACTCATGACCGAACTGTGGAACTACAGCCTTCGCGGAGGTTTATCCACGTTCGAGGGATTCGTAGCCCAGATGGGTACTTGCTTTGAGCCGGTTCGAATTCCGGACAGCAAGGCGTTCGAGTGGGAAGGTTGGACTATGCTGCCTATTCAGCAGGTACATATCATGTCCGGTTCCTCGATTTCGTTTGCGTTCGGTCTTCTAATCAAGAAGGAAGGACACAAGACGCTTTACTGCGTGGCTGATAGTCAGCACTGCAGCCCACGTCAGATGGAGATGTACTACAAGGAAGCTGACATCATCTTCCAGGATTGTGAGTGCGCTCCATTCCCGACGAACGTGCACGCCAACTACAAGCAGCTTGCTGGCTACCCTGAGGCGAACAGTCCTGACCTCGGCTCCGTAATTCGATCCAAGATGTGGCTCAGTCACTTCCAGGACTTTGTTCTTGATAGCAAGGATGGGATGGGTGGTGACTTGGACTGGTTCAAGCTTGCCAAGGACGACGGGTTTGCCGGGTTCCTGATGCCTGGCCAGACCTTCGAGATCTAAAATGAGAACCCCCGAACGTGCATTGCGTGCGTATAATGCCGACCCCGTAGTTGAACTTCTCAAATAAGAGATTGTGCTTATACATATGAAGGCGATCGGGAAGGTTCCTCTCGTACGCTATCGATATGATTTCAATGAAAAGCAACTCGTTGAAGTGCAATCGGTAGCGTATGAAGAGCAGGCTGAAATGTTCGCTAAGATGCTGTACACGCACGGGCAGACATTTTACCCTGAATTCTTCCCGGCAGATGAGACCACGACTAATAAAGAAAGTAATGGGTAGGTAGCTCAGATGGTTAGAGCGGCGGTCT
>Ga0116156_10004509_pt1 | contig 11806 bp, 5 predicted proteins | sample AD_UKC045_MetaG_FD_89891 | JGI IMG/M metagenome (GOLD analysis project Ga0116156, IMG submission 89891) | Active sludge microbial communities of municipal wastewater-treating anaerobic digesters from USA - AD_UKC045_MetaG | ecosystem: Engineered > Bioreactor > Anaerobic > Digestate | place: USA... | reverse complement strand
TATCTATTATTTTATACCTAAAATTACAGCCCTTTATATTTTAATTCCACTTGCTATATTTTCTTTAACTTTAGACTTTGGACGGTATTATTCTACTGGTTTAGCTAAATATATATATAAATATTTCGGTTTTATGCTTCGGAAACACGAAATTGATAGTAATAAAAAAAATTTAAATGGGGCAACATACGTTTTATTATCTGCGGCATTGGTTGTTTTAGTATTTCCTAAAGTAATAGTTATTACGGCTTTTACCGTATTAATAGTTAGTGATATTATGGCTGCACTTATTGGAAGAAAATTTGGACGTCATAAATTTTTATCTAAAAGCTTAGAAGGAACTTTGGCATTTTTTGTTAGTGCTTGTTTAGTTGTTTTAATTACTCCAAAGGTTACGGGAGATATTATTGAATATGTTATAGGGTTTATTGCGGTAGGTTTTGGAGCAATAGCCGAAAATATATCTTATGGTTATAGTGACGATAACTTTGCAATACCGGTTTCTATTGGAATTGTTATGTGGTTATTATATCTTTTATTTTTACCGAATCTTTCTTTAATACTTCAAAATGTTCCTTTATAGTTGAAACAAATTATAATTCTTGTTTGTAAAATTTACAAAAATAATTTGAAGTTACCATGATAAAAAAATCCTTACTCTTTTTTGTTTCTGTATTAGTTATTATTAGTATAATGATATCTTTTTCTGCTTGCTCGCAAAAAAAGAAAGCTTTTGGCAACGAAGATGATATTTATGTTATTTCCGATACCGCAAGTTATTATGCTCTTGAACCTGCATTATTAACTGTTTTTAACAAAATAGTTTATACACCACAACCGGAAAACTTATTTAACTTAAAACGCTTTAATTATGATAGTTTTGAAAAACAGAAAAATAAAAAGAACGTCTTAATAATTTGTCCTTTATATACCGGTAGTGAACTTTCAAAATATGTTGAAAGTATATTAGATGATAAAGTAATCGATTTGGTTATGAAAGATAGTGCTTTCTTTTTTACCAAAAAAGATTTATGGGCAAAAGATCAGTTGGTTATGATAGTTACCGGAAAATCAGATGAGGTAATAGCGAAAAACTTATTACAGTATTCGGAAAATTTATTGTATGCCTTCCAAAAGGCAAGTGACGAAAGACTTTTTAACTCGCTGTATAATCCTAAATATGAAAAGAAAGACATTGAAGCAAAGTTGTTAAAAGACTATGGTTGGCTAATTTATGTGCAAGCAGATTTTCAGCTTGCCATGAATAAGCCGAAAGAAAATTTTGTTTGGTTAAGACGTTCACCTGATACTGATATGGAAAGATGGATATTTGTTCATTGGATTGATAACGCCGATCCTTTATTGCTTAATGGTGATTCAATTTTAAGCATCAGAAATAAAGTTACAGAAAAATATTACAGAACTGCCGATGATTCAACTTGGGTCGAGATATCTGAAGATAATAGAAGCAGTAAAGAAGTTAATTTTAACGGATATTATGCTATTATGACACAAGGTTTATGGCGATTTAAAGATAATAGCGGTGGAGGTCCATTTATTAGCTACACATTTTATGACGAAAAATCTAAAAGGTTGTATATGATAGATGGTTCAATTTATGCTCCAAAATATTATAAAAAACGTTTAATACATCAAATTGATGTTCTATTACAATCTTTTAAACCGGGGCATAAGGTGGATAAAGATAAAGCTGAAGATATTTTAAGTTATTATGAATAAAATAGAACGCCGGACTAACCGGCGTTTTTTTTATTTGATATAAATCATTTTAATAGTTTTTGTTAAATTATTTGCAGATAACCTGCAAAAATAAACTCCGCCCGAAATATTACCGGCAGGTAGCCACATTGTACTGTAAGACCCTGTTGGTAAATTATCGTTTACAATGGTTTCAACTTCATTTCCCAAAACATCATAAATTACTAAACTAACTTGAGATTGCTCTGTAATACTAAATTTAATTGTAGTAGATGGATTAAACGGATTTGGGTAATTTTGCTCTAAATTAAAATTGGACGGTTGTAATAGTTCTGGTTTTACTTCTACAGTACCCGCAGTTGTCCAAAGTACGTCTCTAACATCAATAAAACCGTTATCCGGAGCTAATGTATCTACTGCCGTAAATGAAATACTGAATCCGTTAAGTGCAATAATTTCATATGAAATTTCTCGTTCATAACTACCGGTGGCTGCTTCATATCTGGTTTCGTCTTCTCTTAGGCGTAAAGCCTGAACAATCTCGTTATCAGGTGTTCTCAGCATCCCGTAGCCGTCGCATTTGTAATGCTTTCTATGATTTTCTGTATATGAATTCATAGGGGCACCGTTTAAAAACGAGGAAGCAGTAAATTGGAATACGTCAGTCCATTCGGTTAAATAAGTCATCGGAAAAATAAATGATTTTTCAGCAGGGTTGTTAACCAGTTTTTGACCGATTGTCATGTTAGGTAACGTTACTTGCATTTTTGCCCCATAAACATTAAAAGCATCGTCTGTAACATTGATATACGAGTAAAAACTGGCAGGAACTCCCATCATCTCTTCCGGTGTTTCTAATACATAATTTGAACCCGGAAATTCACTAATATAAGGAGAAGTTGCAGGATTTACTGATGTAGAAATAACAGTAATATGCGATTGTAAATTGAAGAAATCCCAAGTATTATTCCCCGGTTCTCCGATATTTAAGTTAGTTATTAAAGTATCTTCATGACTTATTATCGAATTTCCAATATTATAGATGCTTTGCACATAACTTTTAGTTAGTGTAATTTGCCCAAAAATTGTGGAATTTAACAATATAAATAGAACAGAATAAAAGTAGATTTTTTTCATAACTTTCCCCTAAAATAATTTATAAATTTAGTTAACCAATCAAAAAACGGAATAAATGAAGAATTTAAGTTAAATTTTATTAAATATATAAATTAATATAACAAAGTGCAAGAAAAATAAGATTATTTTGGCTCTAAAATTTTAAGATTTATGCCTAATTAGTCCAATATCGATCTTATTTTATTATAGTTTATGTTATTTTATATAGATCATTTTAACAGATTTTGAAAAATCATTTGCAATCAATTTGCAAAAATATATGCCTGAGGCGGTACTATTTTCGGGTGTCCATGTGTTGCAATATGTACCGGGGGATAATTCTTCATTGAGGATTGTTTTTATTTTGTTACCCAGAATGTCATAAATTGATAAGTTTACATTTGTTTGTTTGCGAATGCTAAATTTAATTTTAGTTAAAGGATTAAAAGGATTTGGGTAATTTTGTTCTAAGGTGTAAGCTGAAGGGGATTGTTCCTCCGAACTAACGTTAACGAAGCCCAAATATGTCCATACAAAATTTTTTATTTTAATACACCCCGTATCAGGTGCAAGAGTATCAATAGCCGAAAATGAAGCACTAAAACCCTCCGGCGTTATATATTGATAATTAATTTCTCTGTTGTAATTGCCCGTTACTCTATTAAATGTAGTTTTATCTGCTTTTAATCGTAATGCCGGAAGTAAAACCTTCTGAGGAGTTTGGATCATTCCATAAGCATCACACTTATAATGAATTCTTTGAATTTCCGAATTTAAACTAATTATATTACCGTTAAGTAATTCAGTTGAGTTTACTTCAAAAATATCATCCCATTCAGTCAAATATGATAAAGGAAATATTAATGAGTTTTGAGGAGGATTATAAGTAACTTTTTCTGCAAAAATCGTATCTTGAATAGAACTTTGAATTTTGGAACCTAAGATGTAAAAACCGTTCTCTGTTAGATTAATATATGAAAATAGATTAGTTGAGATATTCATAAAATTACTTGCGGTTTCGGTTACATAGTTTGCACCCGGAAATTCAGAAATAAACGGTGAATAAAAAGGGCTAACAGATATGGCTGTGAACTGATTATTTAATAGCAAATTTGAAAAATCCCAAGTATTGTTCCCTAAAGATCCTAAGTCCGTTTCACTTTTTAAAGTATCAAGAGAGTAAGTAAGCGTATGACCGTCATAATACAAATGTTGATAGTCTTGAATAGTAAACGTAATTAGTCCCAAAGTAATTGAATTTACCAAAAATATTGTTAAAATTAGAAATGAAAAATTTTTCATCTTTTTAGCCCTATAATATATAAAGAATATTAAATCGCTCAATTAAAAAATATAAAGTACAAAATACTTAATAATAAATTATAATAAAATTGTTTACTCGGGGTTATTTTAGAAATTGGGGTAAATTTTTATCAGGGAAATTACTTATTATAATATCTTTGATTAATTTTTCATTTTCTATTCTGTTATAAGATTTTTCATAAATAGCACGGTTTGCAAGCATTCCAAAAATTATGTTTTTTAGATTAATAATATATTTATCTTCAGTTTTGGGAAATCTTATATTAATATTATAATTATTTTGTGGATGATAATCTCTATTTTTTACAACCCTATATAATAATCCTTCCGGTACCAAACTTAAACCATCGGGAATTTCAATTTGATCATTTTTAATTTCATTATCAATCAATTCCGGACCAAAATAAATAGGTCTTTTATCAATATTATCGGCAATTAATCCTTTAATTATAGCTCTATAATATTTTTCTAATATTTGAGGGTTATAGTCCTCTTTACGTTCAAAAGGTTGTAAAGCTTTTAAAAATTCGATTTTATCGTTTTGCAAATTATCAAAAATTCCTTTATAATTTGTCTCTAATTGAGTGTAATACCAGGATCGTCTTAATAATTCTTTATCTATAACAATTAAATCCGGTCGTTTGTTTTCAACATATCTAAAGTAATAAAAGGGTGAAATAAAATAATCCCACTGATAACTTATAATCATACTATTTTTTTGGGTTGTTTTTAGAATATGGTTTGTATAATCGTGATAAATATAATTATCTGATTGATTAACCGAATTAAAAGTAAAAAATAATTGAAATAGCGGTATTATAAATAGAATTAAAGCGGCTTTGTTTTTAATGTTAATAGGAAGTTTTGTGTAGATATAAACTAAAGCAAAAACTGATAATAATGAGAAAGCAACATAAGCTGCCAAAAAATAAGAATCGATATCGTTTATATCATAGTTAATAGCATAGAAAACCGTAAAAAAGAATAATATTAGTAAAAAAATATAATTCTGTTTCGAGACTTTAAAAGAAATTATAAAACCCATTAATCCTATTATAAATGTGATATAAGAAAACTCAAGAGGTAAGTTGGTAATAAAATATACGAACTGTTCTTTAGCGGCTTCTGAAGAAGAAAAGAGCCATACTTGATATTGAAAGCCTGAAATATGTCTTATTAAATTTTCCCAGTTATGTGGGTTACCCCAATTTAATAAAGGGAATTGAGATGAGCGTAAAACTAAAAAAGAATAAATTAAAGTAAAAACCGTTAAAAAAACAAGTGATGAAATAACAAAAGTAATTAAGCTTTTTTTAGTAATTTTTTCTTTAATAAAATATAAAAAAGCTAAAGAAGGAAGAATTAAAAAAGTTGTTAAATGATTACCAAAGCCAAAAGCCAAAGCAACTGCTATTATTATCCAATCTTTTCTTTCGGTTTTTTCCTTTAAGGAAATTTTGAAGGATTGAAAAAGGATAATAGAAAAAAGTAAGAGATGAAATGAATATACTTCAACAGAAGTACTTTGAAACCAAAAGGTTTTGGAAAAAGCTAAAATTAAACCTCCAACAATTGAAAAAATCGTAATTTCCTGTTCGGTTAAACTTAAAAAAAATTGAACATTCTTTTCGTGTTTCTTTTTATTGGATTTTTCTTTAATTTTTTTTTGACCCACCGATTGCAATATGTAACGTAACGACCGAATAATAAAAAATACAGCTAAAGAAGTATAAATTGAAGCTAATAAGTTATATTGATAAATTTTTGTTACCGGAAGCGGAATTAATCCAAATAAATAGCCTAATACAGTAAATAAAGGATAGCCCGAAGGGTGAGCAATACCTAAAATGTATTGGATTGAGGCAAGTTCTCCGGAATCGATTTGCACAACTGAAGGGGCAAGAGTAAATTGATAGACAACAAAAACAAAAAGTATAATAAAATAATCAAGTTTTTTACCGTTTAGTAGCTTAGTCATTTATTACTTCCTATGTATTTATTAAATAATCCGCTATTAATATTTAAAAAATTATGAATATCTTTTCTTAATTTTTCAATATTTTGTAAATTCAAAAATAATACTAATCTTATTAATTTCATATTATCAGTACTTAAATTAGAGTTATTTACCCCAAAAATATTTTGATTGCTCAATTCAATTTTTTTAAGATAATTGTAATTGTTTTTAATAATTAGATACTCTTCATCAGTCATTATATTTCTTAATAATTCAAGTCTTTCAATAAAATTAGCATTATTGATAATAACATCATAATCCATTTTATAAAAAAAAGAATACTGAATTAGAAAATCAATATCTTGAAGAGCACCTTGCGAATATTTTATATTTGTTGAAATTGATAAATTTTTGTTCAATATATTTTTTCGCATTTCGGTAATTGTTGCACAAATTTCTTTTTTATCTTTATCTTTTGCAATATTAAAAAACTCAATAATAATAGCTTCAAAATTGTTATAATTTCCGCAGATAAATTTAACCTTTTGAAATGCTAAGAATTCCCAAATACGAGCCCTTGTTTTTAAATAATTATTAAAGCTGTTTTTTTCCCAAACTATTTGCGAACCTCCTCCTTCGGGACGCAAACGGAAATCAAACTTAAAAGGGTATAACTCGATTTTAAGAGTTTCAATAAAAACGGATGCCTCGTTAAATACAGCTTCATAATTATATTTTTCGTCTGTAATAAACATTAAATCAATATCCGAAGCAAAATTCATTGATCCGGTACCGTAACTTCCAAAACCTAATACGGTTAGATACTTAATATTCAACTTATTATAACAATCATTTATTTTAGAAGTAATAATTAAGGAAAAATAATTACATAATTCATCTTCTTTAATAATATTTATAGCAAATTGAAACGATAAAATAAAAAGTAGCTGATTCACAGGTCTATGAGTATTAGTTTTAATAAAATCCTTAAAAAAAACTCTTCCCGTAAGTAATAAATCGCTAACTCGTTTATCCAAAGACCAAATATTAAAAGCTCGGTCACTAAATAAGCAAAAATTAATAAAAATCTTTAAGTATTTAATATTTCCAAAAGTTTTATACCAAATCGAAGGGAAATAAACCGAACGTATTCCTTTTGCAAAGTTTTCAAGAATAATATCGGGAAATTCCGAAGAACTTAAAATATTTATTAATTCAGGTTCAAAATTATTAAATAGTTCCGCAGTATAATTATCAAATCCTTTATTATTTAATAAATCGGCACCATACTTTAAGTAGTTAAAGTTTTTAATGGATCTATTTTTATCAATAAATAAAATCGACTCTATATTATTGGGATCTTTTTTATTAAAATTTTCAATTTCGCTTGTAATAAAAACAGAATCGAAGAATTTACGCACGTTTAGTTTTGAATTGGCTAATTCCTCGCAAAATTCATTTTGATTTGAAAAATTAAAAAATTGCCACATGGAGTTAAATATTTCACTTCCAAAATTAATTGTATGAGTTTGAGTATCATTCATTAATTGTAAATAGTGTTCAATTTTTCTGTAGAATATATATGCTTTAATAAGAGTGGTTAATTCTGTTTTGGTTATTAGTTTATGTTTATTCAACAGCTTTAAAATATAAATAGAATTACCAGAAAACATTTTTTTTATTTTTGGTCCGTTTAGCAATTGTAATGCTTGGATGGAAAATTCAATATCTCTTATTCCTCCTTTACAAAGTTTAATATTATTGTCGTTTTCATATTCAATTTTTTCTTTTATCTTTTTAATTCTATCTAACGGTGAATTATTAAAGTTATTAAAAAACACATAAGATATTATAAATTTTCTGAATTTATTATACAATGTTTTATTTCCGCATACATAATTCATCTTTAATAACATCTGTTTTTCCCAATCTTCTCCGCGTAATTCATAATATCTAATATAAGAGGTTATTGAATTTGCCAGCGGTGAATTTTTACCATCCGGTCTTAACCTAAAATCAACTCGGTATATATAACCTTTTTCGTTAATTTCGGTCATAACATTAATAAATGTCGAAACAGCAGTATTAAAGAACATATCGGTATTAATGTAGGTATTCTTTTTTAAAATTGTATTTTTATCATAAAATAACATTAAATCGATATCAGAACTATAATTTAATTCATTTCCTCCTAGTTTACCAAGAGAAATAAGAGTATATTTTCTGTAAAACTTAGTTATTTCAAATTTTTCTAATAAGGAATTTAATACCAAATTAAAAACATAACCCGTAATTACTGTTGCTAAGTAAGATAAATATAATGTTGTTCTTTGTAATGTGTAAATTCCGTTAATATCGTTGAAAGCAATAATAAGAGTATATTTACGCTTAAATAATTTTACAAAATTAATCTTTGAGTTAAAGGTTTTAAATTTTAAAGTATTTAATTTTAATTCATTGATTAACTTATTTTTAGAAATTTTTAAGTTAATATTTGTACTATCTAAAATTAAATAAATATACTCGGGGTTTCTAACTAATATATCGGTTAAATAATTGCTATTTGAAGTAATAGAAAACAATGATTTAATATAAAAATCATATTTAATGGAATTTTTTAAAAAATTGTTTCTATCATAAAGTGAATTAATAACTCTAAAAAAATTATTAAAGGCTAGTTTAGTGGGGTAAGCAAGTAATTCGTTAAAAATACTTGAGTATAGGAGTTCAAATTCATGCGAGCTGAATATTCCTCCCACTAAATCAATAAGCCTTTTTTGTAGTTCTTCTTTTAAATTATTATCCATTTGCAAAAATAATTGACTTGTAAAGTTATAAAAAAAGAAATTAAATTTAAATTATCAAATTAAAAATTACTTTAATACCTATTAGATGTAAATTTAGGTAAAATAAAAGACTAAAAATTTATGGAATTTATTGCATTTAGCTTGTAGGATTGGTAATTTTGTTATCTGTAATTATTTGGAGAAATTAATGTTAACTAATTTGTTGAAAAAACTTTTTGGTGATAAGCACACGAAATTATTGAAAGAATTAACACCTATTGTAGAAGAAATTAATAACATCTATGTCGGATTAGAGAAATTAACCGATGATGAACTTAAAAATAAGACTGTTGAATTTAAGCAAAAAATTAATGATGCAACTTTAGATTTAAGAGAAGAAATTGAAGAGCTTAATAATCAGTTAAAAAGTAATGAACTGGAAGAAAATAGACATGAAATTTATGACCGTTTAGATACTTTAAATAAAGACTTAGACGAAAAATATAACGAAATATTGGACGAACTATTACCTGAGGCTTTTGCAGTAGTAAAAGATACTTGCCGAAGATTAGTTGGAAAGAGTTGGGATGCGGCTGGTAATAAAATAAATTGGGATATGATACCCTATGATGTTCAGTTAATAGGCGGTATGGTATTACATCAAGGAAAAATTGCCGAAATGGCAACAGGGGAAGGAAAAACATTAGTTGCAACATTACCGATATATTTAAATGCATTAACCGGTCGTGGTGTTCATATAGTTACGGTAAACGATTATTTGGCAAAACGTGATAGTGAATGGATGGGAAAAATTTTTGAATTCCACGGTTTAACTGTGGGCTGTATTTTGACAAACATGGACCCAGAAAGTAGAAGAGTAGTATATAATTACGATATTACATATGGTACAAACAATGAATTTGGTTTTGATTATTTACGCGATAATATGGCGGTTAGAAAGGAAGACTGTGTGCAACGAGTTCATAACTATGCTATTGTGGATGAAGTTGACAGTGTTTTAATTGACGAAGCAAGAACTCCTTTAATTATTTCAGGACCAGTTGGTAACCCCGACCATAAGTTTTATGAAATGAAGCCTAAAGTTGAATATTTATTTAAAAAGCAGGCTTCTTTGGTTAGTTCTATAGTTGCAGAAGCAGAAAAACAGTTAAATGATAGTAACGGATTTAACGAAGAAGCAGTTGGAATTGCACTATTGCGTTCCACACGCGGGTTTCCTAAAAATAAAAAATTGATGAAGTTATTAAGCGAACCTTCCAACAAAAAGCTGATGCAAAAAACAGAACTTGAATTTTTACGCGAAAATGCAAAACGAATGCCGGAAATAGATGAAGAATTATATTTTTCTATTGATGAAAAAAATAATCAGATTGATTTAACCGAAAAAGGGAGAACGGAACTGGCTCATGGTTCTGTTGAAGGGAAAGAATATTTTGTATTGCCGGATTTATCGCAAGCAATTGGTAAAATTGATGGCGATAGTAATTTAACGGATGAAGAAAAAGCTATTAAGCGTGAAGAAGTTTATAAAGTTTACGGAGAAAGAAGTGAGAGAATTCACACTTTAAACCAATTATTAAAAGCTTATACATTGTTTGAAAAAGATGATGAATATGTTGTAACCGAAGATGGTAAAATTGCAATTGTTGATGAATTTACGGGTCGTATTTTACCTGGTAGAAGATATTCGGATGGATTACATCAGGCAATTGAAGCTAAAGAAAACGTAAAAGTAGAAAGAGATACACAAACTTTAGCAACAATTACTTTACAAAATTATTTTAGATTATATAAAAAAATAGCCGGTATGACCGGTACTGCCGAAACCGAAGAAGCCGAATTTTATGAAATATATAAACTTGAAGTAGCAGTTATTCCTACTAACAAGCCAATTATGAGGGCTGATATGGAAGATGCTATTTATAGAACAAAAAGAGAAAAGTATAATGCTATTTTAGAGAAAATTAAAGAACTTAGAGAAAATAACCAACCTGTTTTAGTTGGTACAACTAGTGTTGAAGTTTCGGAAACAATTAGTAGAATTCTTAAAAGTAAAGGGATACCGCATAATGTATTAAATGCAAAACAACACCAACGTGAAGCCGAAGTTGTTGCATATGCGGGTCAACCGGGTGCGGTAACAATTGCTACTAACATGGCAGGAAGAGGTACGGATATTAAACTTGGTCCGGGTGTTGTAGAAAAAGGGGGCTTATATATTTTAGGTACCGAAAGACACGAATCCAGACGTATTGATAGACAGTTACGAGGACGTTCGGGACGTCAGGGAGATCCCGGTAAATCAAAATTCTTTATATCATTGGAAGATGATTTAATGCGTTTATTTGGCAGTGATAGAATTGCAAATATAATGAATAAAATGGGAATTGAAGATGGAGAAGTTATTGAACATTCTTTAATTACTAAATCAGTTGAAAGAGCACAGAGAAAAGTTGAAGAGAATAACTTTGCAATTCGTAAACGTTTATTGGAATTTGATAATGTTATGAATCAGCAGAGAGAAGTAATATATACACGAAGAAGACAAGCTTTGGAAGGCGAGCGTTTAAAATCTGAAATTTTTGATTATTTAAACGATTTTGTTACTTCAATTGTTGAAAATTATTTTGATGATGCAGATATACAAGGAATGCGTCAAGAATTTTTGCAACATTTATTAATTGATATTCAGATTGATAGTAATACATTTGAATCTTTGGGTAAAAGCGGATTAATTGAAAGAGTAATTGAAGCTGCAAAAGAGTTTTATAGACGTAAAGAGAACCAATTAGGTAGTGATTTGATGGCACGGATTGAAAGATTTGCCGTTTTAAGCGTGATAGATGAAAAATGGAAAGATCATTTACGCGAAATGGATGATTTA
>Ga0116156_10004503_pt1 | contig 11814 bp, 10 predicted proteins | sample AD_UKC045_MetaG_FD_89891 | JGI IMG/M metagenome (GOLD analysis project Ga0116156, IMG submission 89891) | Active sludge microbial communities of municipal wastewater-treating anaerobic digesters from USA - AD_UKC045_MetaG | ecosystem: Engineered > Bioreactor > Anaerobic > Digestate | place: USA... | reverse complement strand
CAAGCAGGACCTTGTCCGCGACCTCATTTTTGACTTTTATGCTTTCCAACGGAGCCGTTTTAGCCATTTACGAAAATATACCCTTTTTTGTTTAAAAAGTCAAGCATTTTGGCTTACCTTGACTTTTCTAACCCTATGTGGTATACTTGCTTCCAAATATCAGGAGAGTGAGCTTGCCGGAAGCGGTCCAACGCATAAATTGGGTTGATGTCTTAACCGTAATCCTTTTGTTAAGAACATGTTATATCGGCGCTAAGACGGGCCTGTCGGAAGAGTTATTCAGGATAATAGGAGTTGTCTTCGCGCTGTATATCTCGATGAGTTTTTACTCTCCGCTCGGAAGCAGGATCAATTCGGGTTTTTCCCTGCCCCAGGAACTTGTCGACGGGGTTTCTTTTTTAATTCTAATTTTACTGTCTATGTTAAGTCTTAAGTTAGTCGCCCTCGGCGTGACGAAGGTCGTCAAGTTCGCGTTCACCGACAAGATAAACCAGTGGGGCGGGTTCATATCGGGATTGCTGAGGGGCGCCATACTCCTCAGCCTGCTCTTTACGCTGTTCGGGATATTGCAGGTGGATTACCTCGTGAAATCGGTCGAAGAGCGTTCCCTGACCGGCCCGTACATAAACAAGATCGCGCCGTACGCATACCAGGTTGTCGCAAGGAACTCCCCCGAAGAAATAAAAATAGAAGAACAAAAATAACAGGAGGATGAATTGAAATTATCGAAGATCTATGATCTCGTGGTAAGGGAAGGTATTGCCGCCGATCCGCGCGGAAAAGATGCGGTTGCGAAGGTCCTCTCGAAAGCCAAAAAGGATTACGAGGCGCTGAAGGAGAAGGACAAACAGTATTTCGACAAGGAGAGGCTGCAGAACCCTTACGCGGACACGAGGATACTTTACGGCAGCGGTTCGACGGAGGTCAAGCGGATAATCGTCGGTGTCGATATGGAAGTGGGCGAGATCGTCCTGGCCGACAGGCTCAGGGAGAAAGGCAGGAAGATAGACCTCGTGCTGGCCCACCACCCGGAAGGCCGCGCATGGGCGAATTTTTACGAGGTCATGAACATGCAGCCGGACATATGGGCGAAGTTCGGCGTGCCGATAAATGTAGCGGAAGGGATAATGAAAGACAGGGTAAAAGAGGTCGAGCGCAGGGTCATGCCGGCCAACCATACCCGCACGGTCGACGCCGCGAGGTTGCTCGACATCCCGATGATGTGCGCGCATACGGTGGCGGACAACCATGTCGTCTCGTATTTGCAGAAACTCATGGACTCGAAGGCCCCGGACACCGTCGCCGAGGTCATAGACATACTGAAAGAGATACCGGAATACCAGCAGGCGATGAAGGTCAACGCCGGGCCGCGCGTGTTTTTCGGGGACCCGAAGAACAGGGCGGGCAAGGTCTTCGTCGACATGACCGGCGGGACGGAAGGCCCGACGAACATGTTCGAGAAGCTCGAAGATGCCGGGGTCGGCACGATAGTCGCCATGCACCTCGGTGAGGACCACCTGAAGAACGCGCAGAAGGGCCACCTGAACATTGTCATCGCGGGGCACATATCGAGCGATAACCTCGGCCTGAACCTGCTCTTCGACAAGCTCGCGAAAGAGGAGAAGCTTGAGTTCATCAGCTGTTCGGGTTTTGAAAGGGTAAGCCGCGGCAAATAATGGCGTTTTCGGAACAGGTATTAGAAGAGATACAGAGCAAGTCCGATATCGTCGAGATCATCGGAAGCTACATACCGCTCAGGCGCGCCGGAAGGAATTACAAGGCGAACTGCCCGTTCCATAAGGAAAAGACCCCGTCGTTCATGATAAGCCCCGCGAAACAGATCTTCCATTGTTTCGGGTGCGGCGCCGGCGGGAACGTCTTCGGGTTCGTGATGAAGATGGAGAACATCGATTTCCCGGAGGCGGTAAGGACCCTGGCGGAGAAAGCCGGCGTTAAGCTTCCGAGCTTCACGCGCAGCCAGTTCGAGACGAGCAGCTACGCGGTGCAGATATACAAGACGAACGAGATGGCCGCGGCGTATTACCGTTCGATGCTGTCGGGCACGGACGCCGGGAAACGCGCGGCGGCATACCTGAAGAACCGCGGCATAAGCGGAGAGGCCGCGCAGAAGGCGGGCCTCGGGTTCGCGCCGGACGAATGGAGCGGGCTCATAAACTACGCGAAGGGCAAGGGCGTGGACGTTGCGGTGCTTGAGCGCTCGGGCCTCGTCGTCCCGAAAGAGGGCGGCGGGCACTACGACAGGTTCAGGAACAAGATAATCTTCCCGATATTTGACATAAAGGACAGGGTAGTCGCTTTCGGCGCGAGGGTGCTGGACAACTCGACGCCGAAATACATAAATTCTCCCGAGACGGAGGTCTATATAAAGAGCAGGCACCTCTATGGCCTCAACTTCTCGGTAAAGGATGTCAAGGAGAAGGACCTCTGCGTGATAGTGGAGGGATATCTCGATTTTCTCGTGCCGTATGATATGGGCGCGCGCAACATCGCGGCTTCACTCGGGACGAGCCTGACGGACTCGCAGGCAAGGCTCATTAAAAGATATACGAAGAACGTGGTAATGCTCTATGACGGGGATTCCGCAGGCGAGGCCGCGTCATTGCGAGGGCTTGATGTTTTCCTGCAGGAGAACATCACCGTGAAGGTCGCGGTCCTGCCGAAGGGTTTCGACCCGGATTCGTTCATAAGGGGCAAAGGCCTCGCGGCGTTCGAAGCGCTCATCTCGTCGGCTTCGGACCTGTTCGATTACAAGCTCGGGATACTGTCGTCAAGGTACGACAGCCGCACTTCATCGGGCAAAGCGAAGATATGCTCCGAGATGCTGCCGACGATAGCGAAGGTAGCCGACGCGGTCCTGAAGTTCGAGTTCATCAGGAGATTGTCCGAGAAGCTCCAGATACGTGAAGAGGCGCTCCTCTCGGAGATAAAGAAGGTCAAGCCCGAAAGCCGCGGCTACGAGATTCCGGAGGAGTTCGTTTCGGAGAGCAGGCCGCAGGCCGCGATGGCCGAGAAGATAATAGTCGGGCTCATGCTGGAGGACCCGGACGTAATAGCAGAGGTGAAGGGAAAGTTGAAGCCCTCGGACTTCGAGGAAGGGCCGTCAAGGAAGGTAGTCGAGGAGATATTCGCGAATTACGGCGACGGGAAGTCGTTCAACCCTTCCCGGCTCATAAACAGGTTATCGGACCCGGAACTTACGGGGCTCATTGCGGAGTCATCGAGCCTCATCGAAGATATAAAGGACAAGCAGAAGAACCTTGAGGACTGCATCAGGTGGATGGCGGCTAAGCACGCGAAGGCGAGGCTTGCGGAACTGCAGAACCTCATTAAAGCGGCACAGGTCATGGGCGACGAAGGCAAGGTGAACCAGCTCGTCGCCGAATACAGCGGCCTGATAAAATACCAGAAAGAATTTGCCAGGAGATGACCGCGTGAAGAAGACCGACATAAGGAAAAGGATAAAGGGGCTTGAGAAGCTGATAGCCCTCGGCAAAGAGAAGGGGCACCTCACTTTCGAGGAGGTGAACAACCTGCTGCCCGAGGAGGTCACGTCCTCCGAGGATATCGACGAAATATTCGCGGTCCTCGACAAGGAGAAGATAGAGATAATCGACTCCGAGGAAGAGAAGGAACTCAAAGAAGAGGCCATGGAGGAGGAGAAGGAGGAACACCATAAGCACGAGGCGGAGGCTGAAGAGCTCCCCCGCATGGCCGTCATGGAAGATCCTGTGCGCATGTACCTTAAGCAGATGGGGCAGATCTCGCTGCTGACGCGCGAGCAGGAGCTCGAACTGGCGAAGAAAATTAAAGAGGCGGAGTTCAGGTTCCGCGAAGCGGTTTTCGAATGCAAGTTCTGCAGGAGGGAGATCCTCCAGCTCGTGAACGATATCCTGGCCAGGCAGGTGAATATAGACGAGGTCGTGGATATCGACCCGACCGAGAAGATCGAGAAGGTCGTAAAGAAGATGCAGCGGCTGACCAAGAGGCTGCGCGGCGCAAAGAAGACGACGAACCTCGTGCCGCTGCTGATGGAATTCAGGTTCTCGACGTCAGTGGTCGAAGACCTTTCGAACATGATGAAATACCTTGTCGCCGATATCGAGAAGATAGACAGGGACGTCGTCAGGCTCAAGGGCAGGGCGCCGAGGGGGCATATCTCCGGGATCAAGGAGAGGAAGCGCAAGATACTGCGCGATTTCGGAGAGCCGCTGCTGAAGATAAAGGACAGGCTGGCATATGTAAGGCGCCGCGAAAGGCAGTTCGAGAGCGCGCAGAAGAAGCTCGTCGAGGCGAACCTCAGGCTCGTCGTCTCGATCGCGAAGAAATACACGAACAGGGGCCTCTCGTTCCTCGACCTCATACAGGAGGGCAATATCGGCCTCATGCGCGCGGTCGACAAGTTCGAGTACGAGCGCGGGTACAAGTTCTCGACATACGCTACGTGGTGGATACGGCAGGCGATAACCCGCGCGATAGCCGACCAGGCGCGCACTATCAGGATCCCCGTCCATATGACCGAGACGATAAACAAGCTCATACGCGTCTCGCGCAACCTCGTGCAGGAGACAGGCCGCGAGCCGCTGCCCGAGGAGATCGCCCACGAGATGAGGATGGCGACCGAGAAGGTGCGCGGGATACTCAAGATAGCGCAGGAACCGATATCGCTGCAGACGCCGGTCGGCGACGAAGGCGATACGCATTTCGGCGATTTCATCGAGGACAAGCGCGCGGTCTCGCCGGCGAACGCGACCGCCTATTCGATGCTCAAGGAACAGCTCGAGGACGTGCTGACGACGCTGACCGAGAGGGAGAAGAAGGTGCTGAAGCTGCGTTTCGGCATCGGAGACGGATGCCCGAGGACGCTCGAGGAGGTCGGCTCGATCTTTAACGTCACGAGGGAGAGGGTCAGGCAGATAGAAGCTAAGGCCTTGCGCAAATTGCGCCATCCGATACGCTCGAAGAAGCTGAAGACCTTCCTCGAGATGGGATTGGGCCTGGGAGAGGAGAGTGCTTCCTAAAGATCTAAAGTTATCGCGCCGCAGGTTCATGAGGTATTCCTTTGCCGGACTGGCTTTCATAGCAGCCGGCAGTTTTATTTTCCGCTCCCGCGCGCTTTTCGCGCAATCGGGCACTGCCAACGGCCGCCCGAAGAAGAAGATAAAAGGCGATCACGATCTCGTGTGCGTAAGGGCGGCTCCGGACCGGGGCGCGCCGCCGTCCGTGGACCCGTATTCGATGACCGTAAAAGCCATAAACGCGATGGGCGGGATGGAGAGGTTCGTTAAGAAAGGCGGAACTGTCGTAGTGAAGCCGAACATCGGCTGGGACCGCACGCCGGAGCAGGCGGCGAACACGAACCCTCTTGTGGTCGCCGCAGTCGTGGAGCTCTGCTTCAAGGCCGGCGCGAAGAAGGTAAACGTCTTCGATAATCCCTGCAACGACCCGCGCCGCTGTTATGATTCGAGCGGCATCCGGGAGGCGGCGAAGAGCAAGGGCGCGAACGTATTCTTCCCGGACCTGAAGGACACTGTAGCCGCGAAGTTCTCCTATGAGAGCCCTATGGAGGGCTGGCCGATACTGCGCGCGGCGCTCGAATGCGACACGTTCATAAACGTCCCGGTGCTGAAACACCACGGGCTCCCGGGGCTCACGCTCTCTATGAAGAACCTTATGGGTATTTGCTCGGGCAACCGCGGGCTCATGCATGACGGCCTCGGCAGGAAGATAGTCGACCTGACCGATTTCATAAATCCCGAACTCACCGTGATCGACGGAATCAAATACCTCGAGAGGCACGGCCCGACCGGCGGCAACACTTCGGATGTCCGCGAGCTCAATACCGTGATCGTTTCCACGGACCCAACGCTCGCGGATGCCTATGCGTCGGCCGCAGCGGGAAAAGACCCGTTGTTCCTCGAAAATGTCCGCATCGCAGCGAAACGCAAGCTCGGTAACGCCGATATCGGCAAGGCCGATATACTCGTAATGGACCCGCGGCTCGTATGAAAGCCAAAAAATGGGTCGCGGTCCGCAGGTCTTCCCAGGTGTTTTTCTTCCTGCTCTTCACGGCTATCCTGTGGTCTACGACTTATCCGCTAAAAGGCGGCCCCGTGCCGACCGAAACGGTGTTCAGGATAGACCCGCTCGTGATATTCTTCACGTCGCTGAGTGAGAGGGCCCTTTTACCGGGCATCATCCTTTCCTCGATAATGATATTGCTTACCTTAATATTCGGCAGGTTCTTCTGCGGATGGGTATGCCCGCTCGGGGCGGCTTTCGACCTGGCCGGCCTCGCCGCGGGCAGGAGGCGTAAGGAGGACGAGAAGGCCAACGCAAGGAACAGGAAGTATAAATACGCCATACTGGCCACCGTCGCATTATCCGCTGTTTTCGGCGTCCAGGCGGCATGGGCGCTCGACCCGCTCGGCATAATGTCGCGTTTCCTTTCGCTCTCGTTCATACCGTACGTATCGTCGGCGCTTCGCGTGCAATTCAACAACACTTTTATAAATACAGAGTTTATGTCCGTATTGTTCCTGGCCGCCGTCGTCACGGTCCTGGTAAAGAAGCGTTTCTGGTGCCGCAGCATATGCCCGCTCGGCGCGATATACGCGCTTACGGCAAAAGCCGCGCTGCTTCATCGCGAGGTCCGCGGGTGCAGCGACTGCGGCGCATGCGCGGCGAAATGCAGGATGGGAGCCATCAGGGACGACTTCAGTTATTCAAAAGGGGAGTGCATCCTTTGCATGGACTGCGTTTATGACTGCCCTGCTGTCGGAACGAGCTTCGGTTTCGGTGGGATCGGCGCCGCGGCGCATGACGGTACCGACGCATCGAGGAGGAACCTGCTTATACTGATAGCGTCCTCGGTATTATTATCGGGTTTCGGCAGGTTCAGGGGCCCCGGGCGCAGCCGCGCGGTGATAAGGCCGCCCGCCGCGTTGCCGGAGGATGAGTTTGTCGATCGTTGTATCAGGTGCGGCAACTGCATGAGGGTATGCATAACGAACGGCCTCCAGCCCGCCGCGGGCGAGACAGGCGTTTCAGGCATATGGACCCCGAAACTTGTTCCCGAGATAGGGTATTGCGAGTATAATTGTACGTTGTGCGGCAACACCTGCCCGACCGGCGCGATACGCAGGGTATCACTCGCGCAGAAGCATTGCGCCAAGCTCGGGCTCGCCGTCGTGGACCGCGAGAGGTGCATATCGTGGGCCGACGGGAAGCAGTGCATGGTATGCGAGGAGCACTGCCCGGTGCCGCAGAAGGCGATCAGAGCGGTCGAGGAGGCCGTCAACGGCAAAGTCATACGTAAGCCGGTCGTCGACGGCAACCTCTGCGTCGGATGCGGCATCTGCCAGAATAAATGCCCGGTAGAACCCGTAAGGGCGATACGGGTCAGGCCATTCTGAAAGGAGGACGACAAATGTTCGGAAGGAGAGCGGCGCCGAAGGTAAAATCATCCGATACGATCTACGCCTACCTGAAGCGGGGGATAAAGGAAGGGGCCTCGGATATACACTGGGAGCCCTATTCTGACGGGAACAGGGAGAGCGTAGTGATACGTTTCAGGGTCGACGGGATACTGAAGGATGCCGGGAAGATCTCTAGCGATTCCTTCTCGAGCACCATAATAAACGCGATAAAGATAATGTCCTCGATGGACCCGACGAAGAAACGCACGAACCAGGACGGGCGCTTCAATTTCATGCAGGACGGTACCGGATACGACGTAAGGGTCGCGATAATGCCGACGATATCCGGCGAGAAGGTCGTCATGAGGATAACGAACAGGGGCACATACTGCAAGAACATCTCCGAGCTCGGCATGAGCGGCGAAGCCCTGAAGAATTTCGAGCAGATGGTACACAGGCCGGAGGGTTTTGTGCTGATAACAGGCCCGTCGGGCGCGGGCAAGACAACGACGCTCTATTCGATACTGCAGAACGTCTACAGGCGCGAGATAAACATCTGCACTATCGAGGACCCGGTCGAGCTGCAGTTCGCCGGCATAAACCAGATACAGGTCAACCACGAATACGGCATGACGTTCGTCACGGGCCTGCGCGCGATAATGAGGCAGGACCCGAACATCATCGCGGTCGGCGAGATAAGGGACCTCGAGACCGTCCGGATAGCGTTCCAGGCGTCGCTCGCGGGCTCGATGGTATTCTCGACGCTGCACGCGCGGGACGCGGTCAATACTGTGACGCGGCTCATGGACATGGGGGTCGAGCCCTTCTTCATAGCGACCGCTCTGACCGGCATAGTATCGCAGCGGCTCATCCGCCTGACATGCCGTGACTGCGCGGGCCAGGGCTGCAAGCAATGCAACTTCACCGGGTTCAGGAGGAGAATAGGCGTCTTCGAGGTCCTGCGCATGAACGATCCCCTCAGGCAGCTTATATTAAAACGGCCGAATTTCGAGGAGCTGAAAGCCGCGGCGATAGGCCAGGGGATGGTCCCGTTCGCCTCTCTGATAGAGCCGATGATAAAGCAGGGCCTGACCACCGCCGAAGAGGTCAACAGGGTCCTCGCGCTGGAATAAGCCGCCTTGGCGCGCGACGCGCCTTATTTTGGGCTTGCTTAATTCACATTAAAATAGTATCATATCTATCACTTTGGGCCCATAGCTCAGTTGGTTAGAGCAGCTGACTCATAATCAGCGGGTCATAGGTTCAAGTCCTATTGGGCCCACCAAATTTCCGGGCGATTGGCTCAGTTGGTTAGAGCGCCACATTCACATTGTGGAGGTCAAAGGTTCGAATCCTTTATCGCCCACCATCTCGTACCCCGGGAGCGCCATATGCAAAAGATAAATGTCGAAGAACAGATAGGCCACCTGAAAAAACTCCAAGCCGTCGACGGGGACATCTTCCGGCTGCGCAGGGAGAGGGCGTCGAAACCCAAGCTTATCGAGGACCTCGAGGTGCGCCGCAACGACGAGCAGGCCGCTGTCAGGGGCATCGAGGAGAAGATAAAGGCGAACCAGGTCAAGCGCAAACAGCGCGAGCTCGACCTCCAGGCGAAAGAGGACGGGGTCAAGAAGCTGCAGGCCCAGCTCTACCAGCTGAAGACGAACAAGGAATACCAGGCGATGCAGCAGGAGATAGAGGGGCACAAGGCGGACAAGTCCCGCGTCGAGGACGACATACTCATGCTCATGGAAGAGGCGGATACCCTGAACCAGGGCCTCGCGAAGGAGAAGGCGCTTTTTGCCGACGCGGAGAAACACCTTAACGAGGACAAGAAGGTCATAGAGGACGAGATCGTCGCGCTCGACAAACGGATAGCGGAGCTCGAGGCGGAACGCGCCACCGCGGCCGGGCAGGTCGACAAGAAGGTCCTCGCGCATTACGACAAAGTTTTATCGGGCAGGGACGGCGTCGCGATCGTCGCGGTAAAAGACAGCGCGTGCCAGGGGTGCTTCATGAACCTGCCGCCGCAGATGATAAACGAGATAAAGATGAACGACAAGGTCATCACCTGCGAGAGCTGCGCGCGCGTATTGTATATCGAGAAGGAAGCAGATGCGTCATAAGCGCCTTGTCATATATACGGACGGGGGCTCCCACGGGAATCCCGGGCCGTCGGGGATAGGCGTCGTAATATGCGGCGACGGCGGCGAGGCCGTGAAGAACATATCAAAGTATATCGGCGAGACGACGAACAACGTCGCGGAATATATGGCGCTGATATACGGCCTTCAGGAGGCCTTGATTTTAAGGGCCGATGAGGTTATAATCAATTCGGATTCGGAATTGCTTGTAAGGCAGCTGAAAAAGGAATATAAGGTAAAAGATAAGGACCTGAAGGTGCTCAACGGGCAGGTCGAGCACCTGTTGTCGGGTTTCAGGAAATACGAGATAAACCATATCGACCGTTCCCTCAACAAGGGGGCGGACAGGCTGGCCGATAAGGCCGTGGGCCAGGAGTCGCTCTTTTAGATCACAGGATTTGGGCAGGCCGGATGGTCGCCCCTGGCTGATTTGCTTCGTTCTCTAGAACAGAAGCAAATCAATACGCCTGGGGAGGAAAGTCCGAGCTCCAAAGGACAGCGTAGCGGGTAACACCCGTCCGCCGCAAGGCGAGGATAATCCCGGGGCTAGTAATAGCCGCAGGATCCCGATGCCGGACTTCTCCGAAGTCCTGGCTCGGGAGAGCCACAGTGACGAACAATCCCATGCGGAAGGCCTGACGGCCTTAACGCAGGGACGAAGTGAAACGCGGCAATCTCTACGCGGAGCAAGGCCAAATAGGCGCATCTCTTGGGGCTGTCCGCTCCAGGCCCGCAAGGGCGGATGCGCGGGTTGGCTGCTTGAGCCCCGGAGTAATCCGGGGTCTAGATGGATGACCATCCCCAGCGTATTGATTTACTTCTGGCCGAGAGGCCGAAGTAAATCTGCAGGGGACGAAACTCGGCTTATAGGCCTGCCCAAAATAATTTTAGGAGAAGGAATTGTCTATAGAGTGCCGCGCCGGCATAAGGGTAAAGATAGACGCGACCATAATGGTCGAGATAGACACGGGCATGAAGGACAAGGTCCGCATAATCCGCGAACCCCAGAAAGCCGTCATAGTCGACATAAGCATCATCGGCCTCGGCGTGATATCGCCGATATTCCTTCCGAAAGGCGCGATCCTCGTCATACAGCTCGACACCTCGATATTCGGTCCGGTTAAACCGGCAAGGGTCATTGGCGAGGTCCGGTACTGCAGGCCTTCGAAGAACAGGGATTACAGGACGGGCGTGAAGTTCCTCGATATAGACAAGGCCCTGCTCGCGAAGATAAAGGAGTATGTCGAACAGCATAAGAACAGCGCGGTATGAACCCACGGGAGACGCGGCGCGGACTATGGACATAAAAGCGATTTTCAAGTCGATGGTAGATACCGGGGCTTCCGACATCTTCTTTAAGGTGGGAAGCCCCGTTAATTTTCGCGTGGACGGCATGCTCGCACCGCAGGGTTCCGAGGCCCTTACCGAAAAAGACATCTCGAAGATCATTGACGAGGTCCTGGGCGCGGAACAGAAAAAGGCCTTCGAGAGGGACCGCGAGATAGATTTCGGCGTGAACTTCGAGGGGCTCGGAAGGTTCCGCGGCAGTATATTCCACCAGAACGGCCTGCCCGGCGCGGTATTCAGGTTCATCAAGGGCAAGATAGAAGCGTTCGATTCGCTGAACCTGCCGTCGAAAGTGCTCAGCAAGCTGGCGCTCGAGAAGAGGGGCCTCATACTTATTACGGGCGCGACCGGAAGCGGAAAGTCCACGACTATCGCGAGCATAATAGAATACATCAACCAGAACCTGCCGTCCCATATAGTAACGATAGAGGACCCGATAGAGTTCGTTTTCGAGGACAAGAAGTCGCTAATCGAACAGCGCGAACTCGGCCTCGATACGCCGTCTTATCTCGACGCGCTCAAACATGTTATGTACCAGAGCCCGGACGTCATATTCATCGGCAACATACGCGACATGGAGACGATGGCTGCCGCAATGACAGCCGCCGAAACGGGCCAGCTTGTTGTCAGCACGATCCATTCGGTGAACGCTATACAGACCGTCGAGAGGATAGTGAATTTTTATCCGCCCCACCAGCACGAGGAGATACGCATGCAGCTCTCGCTGCTGCTAAAAGGCGTTATCTCGCAGAGGCTCATTCCTGTAAAGGAAGGCAAGGGAAGGATGCCAGCCTGTGAAGTCATGCTGAATACACCCACGATCTCCGCCCTCATAAGGGAGGGCAAGACGAACGAGCTCCTGCAGTACATAGAAGAAGGAGCCGCAT
>Ga0116156_10004500_pt1 | contig 11816 bp, 23 predicted proteins | sample AD_UKC045_MetaG_FD_89891 | JGI IMG/M metagenome (GOLD analysis project Ga0116156, IMG submission 89891) | Active sludge microbial communities of municipal wastewater-treating anaerobic digesters from USA - AD_UKC045_MetaG | ecosystem: Engineered > Bioreactor > Anaerobic > Digestate | place: USA... | reverse complement strand
TAGTTGTTCATCGCGTTCAGATCGTACCACATCGTTGGTGAACTTTGTACTCTGCTCGAGTTGAAAGTCACCTTGTCCCTGTTCGGGGACGCTTTCACAACGTTCTGGATCTTGCAGTCGTAAGATGGCCGCGGCGGGTAACGAGGCGGCTGCGGAGGTTGACTGTCGTCTTTGCACATGTCGATGTTCGCCAGGAAAACGCTTCTTCGCCTCACAGGTTCACGAGCACGCTCCCATGAAAGCCGCTGCTGCCCACCCGAGAAGCGACAAGACTACGATGTGGACGAGAGTGATGATGAGCTCGTCGTTGTGAGTCTCTCTGGACTCTGGCCGCATGCTGTCCATTCGTCGTCTCCTCATGACTGGATCTTCAAGACCTTGGTGGTTCCGTTAAGCACACAACACCAGCACATGGCTTCTGTTTCGTCGTCTTCTTGTTTCATCGCGTTCTTGAACGCGACTCCGACGACGGGCAACTGCCGTCTTGGATACTACGTTCGTCTGTCACCTCGACGTCGAACGTGAACGTGCACTGGACGGTTACCTTCTTCATGCCTTCCTCACGCCTGGATGAGACCAGCTTTGAGAGCAGCGAGCTCGAACAACTGGGTCCGAGAGTACGTCATCGCGATCTTCCGAGCGAACTCGAGGTGTCGCCCGGTGAGGTGCTTCCCAGAAGCCAGCCACTTGCCGTAGTAGGCGATCCGCCTGCCGTGGCACGATCGGACACCGAGAGAGTTGTCGCAGATCGTCTCTTCGACGGCCTTCTCCTGAGCTGTCTGGCGCTCGAACAGCACCCTGACCGCCTTCTCGACTGCAGCGTCAGAGGTTTGGAGAGCTGCGACGACAGCGTTGACGAGCTTCACACGGACCTCCTTGGGAAGCTTGTGAGCTTGCGGGAACCTGGAGAGGGGTGCCACCATCATGAGAGTACTCTACCACATCGCGGGTGAACTTTGCACTATCGCTTGAAAGATATCTTGCGCGTCACCTGCTAAGGGACGCACGTGAGATCTGTCTCCACACCACACGCAGAGCACTTGAACGTGATGAAGATCGTCACTTCGTCGCGTACGCTCGACGACGTCTTGTAGAGATCTGTCTCTTCTACAAGGAGGAGAGCACCGCAACCTCAGAGACCGTTGCCCTCCCCCAGTGCACTCAGCTTCTACTGACCACCCGCGTTGTTCTCTGCCTTTCTTGAGGATCTTCATGTCACGCCGTTCGTGTGAGGATGCCGACTCCAGAGCAACGGACGTGCAGGTTGTATACCCTGGTGTCCTTGCCGCCGTAGTCCTTGAAAGTCAAGGCGTAGTCGTGAGACCGACCAACGCCTTCGAGCAGTTCAGCAGGGATCTCCCGAGTCGAACCGACGCGCATCGCCTTGCGAACGAACTCTGCAGCACTTCGAATCTTTCGCGTCGTCTCACGAGCCTTCGTTTCGGCTTCAACGTTCGCCTTGCGCTGAGCCTCTTCTTCTGCCGTCCTGATGCAGACGAAGTGTTCGCTGAAGCCGATCTTCTCCGCGAGCTCGACGACGGCTGCGTAAAGCGCGATCCGCACCTTGAGTGTGTCGAACTCCTTGGGCTCGTCGATGGTCATACTGACTGAAGACCAACTGATGCTGGGCTTGGCAGACCAGGAAGCCCAGACCGAACCGTCTTCGTTGTTCGTCAAGCTAGGATAGCCGTAACCGTCGAAAGTGAGGCAGACAGAAGTGCCGTCTTCACCCTTGAAGTCGACGCTGAAGGCGGCAGACTCAGACTCGCCCTCTACAACGCGATTCTCGAGTTTCCGTTTGTCCCAGTCGTCGAGCCTTGCGGCGAGGGGCGAGTCGAGGACGACGCGTGCAGCAGCAGCCGCGAGTTCGATAGCCTTGGTGATGTGCTTGTCCATCATGATAGAACTCTACCACATCGCGTGTGAACTTTGCACTGCTGTCAGCAAGTTGTCGTAGATCCACCCAGTGCGGCCATTTCCGACCATCACGAGAGACACAGACTCTCGCAGAATAGGCAATCGCAAGACACGACAGCGAGCACCCCGTGTCTTCATGGTCACGCCACCTTCTCGACGTTGTCTGTTGAGAGGTACACTTTCGTGCCGTCAGCAGCTTGGAGGCCGACGCGCTGACCCCAACAGGACACACCCAGCCAACACACCCGACCGCGGAAACCGACAGGGACTTTGCGTCCCTTCACGACGACGCACTCGTCCAAGTACCCCAGTTTTCGAGCTCGTCTCACGTCTTCGATGCGAACATTCACGTCAGCGATCTTAGACTTCAGGTCGCTGGTGAGGACAGCGAACGCAGGGTGCGTCTCGATAGGATTCGGGACGTTCCTGTTCGAGTCGTAGATCGACATCCCGGGTTCGAGACCAGACGCCTTCCGAGTCTCTTCGGTGCACTTGGGATCAGGGCAAGGCCCGTACTCAGCGTAACAACCGCTGAGACTGTCCATACTGTCCCACACTACGACCCAACCGCGACCGCGACACTTCTTGCATCCGTCGTGAGAGTCGAATTGGTCTTGGACTAGCTTCTTCACGACTTCTCTTGCCTTCTCGAAGAGAGCGTTCAACTCAATGAGTTGTGCTCTACACTCTGCTTCGACGTCAGCGAGCGTCTTGGGAAGCTCGATAGAATTCTTCATCGTGATCAGATCGTACCACATCGTGGGTGAACTTTGCACTTTCGTAGAGAACTTTTGGCAGGGCGACTTCCACCCCTGGTCGAGCCTTTCATCAGACAGAAGGCCCGTGACACGACGTTGACTTATAGACGTTCTTCTAGGACTGTGATGATAGTTTACACATGCCGCAGAGTCAAGCTGCCAGAAGTCAACGTCGTGTCTTACACTCTGATTATAATATTGGTTACACTGCTATTGAAACAGCGCCCGATCAGTTTCAATGTGAGTGAAATCTTCATGCAGTGGGAGAAAACGTGGGAAAGTGGAAACTCACGGACTTTTCTCTGATTATTCTGGCCTGCTTCTGCGTCTCCACGTCGAGGTCTTTGAGACGCCGGGCCTGATCCACTTGAGAGTCCCCCAGGTGCCAGTCTCTTCGTCGAGGTCGTCGATCCACCTACCCATCTCGTGCGAGAAGAGCCTGCACTCGTTGTCGTCACAAGACGCGAGCTTCATCTCCCACGTCCCGTCGAAGTCAGCGAGAATGAGCGTCCTCTGCGAAGTCGATCCGTGTGACAGCCAGCCTGAGTCTGCGACGACGCTGTAAGAAGAAGACACAGGATCGTTGATGATCTTTAGAGCGTCATTGAAGTGTATGTACCTGAGTTCCATTGCGTTGCCCTATCTATAGGGCACGAGTCAGTCGTTGTACACGACGATCGTCAACGCGCCACCGTCATCTGTAGACTCGAACGACCACGACACGACGCCTTCAGCCCAGTCCCTCTTCGCTTCGATGAGTTTGAAGCACTTTGACACGTTCGTCTTCGGATTGTAGACGACGAACCCGCGTGCATGACGATTGTCGGGCAGCAACAAGTCACTGTAGAACGGACGCCCCTCTTCGAGACTGCTCGCTTCAGCTGTACCGAAGTTCTTGTCCCAGTCAAACTGCCTGATGTTGTAGTACCGCAGATTGTTGCACATAGAAAATTCTAGACCTTCCTGAACTTCCGATTCGCAAGCCTCTGTTCTTCTGGAAGAGAGTGCTTCGCAGTTCCTGCTCGTCGTATGAAGAATTGGCGGGACGATCCCGGCGTCGACGAACTCTTTCTGGAGCGAGATGTTGATCAGCAGATCTTCCATGCTCATGCGAGTCACTCCCACTTCTTAGGGTCGACTACCCACTTCATGTACGTCTTCACGCACTCCAACTTGTACTCTTGGAAGTCAGTCTCTGACATCTTGAGCTCGAGGCGGATCGCGAGATTTCTTCCACGCTTCCATGCCTCAAACTCGTCTTCGATGTACTCGACGCGTTCTCTGAAGTTGTTCGGTTCGCACAGCGCTTTTCCCCTCGCAGTGTCGACCAAGTGGTGACCACACTCGTGCACGATGACGACAGCCTGTCTCGTAGGTCGTAGGTTGCTCGACACCACGATCAGTTTCTTTTCGTGGTCGTACTTTCCGTTAGGCTCTCTCGAAGTGAACTCGAGCTTGACACCCCTTTTCTTGATCCAATCTTCAAGTCGCGCTATGTCTGACACAGCTAAGACGTCAAAGAACCAAGCGTGCTCTTCTTTAGTAGGACGCCGCCGTCCAGAAGTTAGAGTCCGAGAGAATCGTCTCCAGACTCTAGCATTCCAGACTGCGGCGTCGAACTTCGTCCCCATGGGCTCCTCTCGTCACTGTTTCTTGACACGCTTGGTCGACTTCTTCTTGTTCGCAGTCTCAGAAGCCACTTGTGACATCAGCGAATCGTCGGGCTTCACACCGAATGTCTCGAGAACCGACTCGACGCACCACCTGTGGATCGACTTCGTCAACGCGAGGTTGTCAGTCCCAGTCCCTTGAGTGATCTTCGACCACAACGAGACTCGGAGCTCACCAGGGAGGTCACGCATGAAAGACCTGATGTTCGACCCGACAGCGTCTTCCAGAGGCTTGCCGTTCTTCAGGACGATGTCTGCCACCTTCTCGATGAGCGCGTTCTGCTTCTCTTGGCCCATCTTCTTGACCTTCTTCTGCACCTTTGCGTACTCGTTGAGGATCTCTTCGCCGGTGACATAAGAGTCCTGGCTCTTCGCGAAACCGTGGAACGCGATGGTCGCTTCCGTGCCGACGAAGCCGAGGCACATCGAGTAGAACAGCGGATCGTTGCAGTTGTCGATCAGAGCAGCACCGCGGAGAGCGTTTCCGAGGAACTCCCAAGACCGACGTGAAGAAGTGATGGTCCCGGGCTCCGTGTTCTTCGGCGGATCCAACCACTTGTCGTTCTGCGCGATGAAGTCGCAGATGAGCTCAGGGACGTTGCCCTGTTCTGGGTCGCGACCCCAGAGAAGCCAGTCTTCAACAGATGGCTCGAGGTCGATGGCCCAGAACCTGTCGAGCAACGCAGGGTCCATCTCGTTCACGGTGTAGTTGCCGCCAGTGTTGACTGCAGCGAACACGCGCGTGTCAGGGTGAAGCTTCCAACCGTTCAGCTCGCGGTCGAGGACGATCTGGAACGCTGCCTGCATGACTTCGGGCGTCGCGCGGTTCAGCTCGTCCAGGAGGAGAGTCCGAGGAGCGACGCACGCTTCCTTGTACCAGTCTGGCGGATTGAAGCGAGTCACCTCACCGTCGGTCGAGGGAAGGCCGACAATGTCGCCTTCAGACGTCTGTGATAGGCGGCGGTCGATCACTTTGGTGAGGTCAGCGATTCCCGTCTGAGTTGCCAGCTTCTTCGACAACTGCCGGATGACTTGGCTCTTGCCGATGCCGTGTCCGCCACGGAGGAGGATCGAAGTCCCAGTGGGGAGGAGCACAGCGACAGCCATGAAAGTCTTGATCGTCATCACAGTTGAACTCATGATTTCTTCCCTTCGAGCCAGCTAGTAAGACCACTCTACCACAGTGGTCGTGACTTTGCACTCAGTCGAGCTCTTTCGTGATCACTCTGAACTTCTTCGACGAACCGTCTTCTGCAGTAAGTTCGACAACGAAAGCGTACGGGTTGGTCGCGTCGTCTCGGACTGTCACCACGCCGCCAGCAGCCCTCTTGATCGCTTCTGCCACTTCGCGCCTGTAGTTCTGCTTCTTCTCAGCCATGGTTCGTCAACTCCTTCCCGTCTGCGTACAACTTCTCGATCTCACAGACGAGGTACTTGTACGACTTCCGCCAGTCGAGGGACCGTGCAGTGGCGACCTGCTCTCCTCCGACCACGAGCTCCACGAAGTAGGTTCCCCTCGGGTAACCGCGTCGCTTGCACTCGGCGTCTTCGAGCCTCTCGCCGTTCACCTTGCACTTCTCTGTGAGCTCTCGCCCATAGAACTTCTTCACAGCGTTGATCACAGCAGCCTTGCTAGTAGGTTTGAACATTGTCGGTCCTTGAGCGTAGTAAGTCGTGTTGATCTTCGCGAACTCCTGTGCCTTGGAGATCGGGAACTTCGCCATCACGCGCCTCTTCAGCTTTGTTTGTCTTCTTCTTGAACGACAGCGCTGATCTCTTCGACCGAGGTGACAGCCTCACGTGCTGCCTTAGCCTTGCGCGCCCTCTTCTTGGGAGCGAGGTCCATCGCTTCGAGCAACAGGGCCGCGAGAGAGTCGATCGCAGACATCGCGTCAGCGTGCTTCCCTTCTGGAAGGGCACTGGGATCGACAGACTTCACGAACATCAAGACGTTGGTCACCGACTCGAGCGCGCGGCGGAGACGGTACTCGACGTCGACGGGCTTCGCGGAGGGGGCTTGGAACGACTTCATCTTCGTCTTCATGAGCACATCCTACCACTTCACATGTGAACTTTGCACTTCTGTCACGCGAGAACGTCGAAGTCCACGACGCACCTGTCAGAAGACAAGTCTCTTTCAAAAGACAATGGCGCTGAAGGAACTTCTTCGACAGTCGGTTGGATGAATTCTGGCACCCATCGACGCTTGGACTTCTCTTCGCGGTTGAGCTTGTCGATCACAGCGTCCCACATGAAAGTCTTCTTCACCTCTCTGTCTCCTGAATCTTGAGAGCGTAAGCCTTTTCGTACAACCGCTTGGTCACGACTTCACCCAATGTCATTAGAGCCAACGACCTCGACGCGTTGACTGCGTCTTCGGGCGTAGAGCCCGTCGGAAGTGTGATGCCGTCGATGAGACCGACTGTGGGAGAGAACACAGCGTAGTTGATGACTTTCACGTTAGTCTCCGATCGAGATGGAGTCTGTCATCACGTACACGCCTTCAGGACCAGAGCCCTCCACTGCCAGGCGGTAGTACGAGTTCCAGTTGGTGCAGCGCTTGTTGCTGGGATCTTCGTGCTGCTTCTTCACCCAGGCGTTGAGCCACTTCTCGAGGCGACCGTTGTCCGGGCAGGTGATGAGAAGACCGCTGACGTCGTTGTAGGATTCTTGACGCATCCACTGCCTGACCGTGACTGTCTTGGTGTCGAAGCCTGCCTTCTCGACAGAACGAATCAGAGCACTGAGAAGCTTTCCGTTCGTCCCGTAGTTGAACTCCACGGGCAAAGCGTTGAGCATGACAGACTTCTCGTCGAAGAACTTGTGGCTGTGATTCATCATGTTTAGAACTTACCACATCATTCGTGAACTTTGCACTTTTTCGGCAAACTTTTGAAATTATCCATCAACGCTTGTCAATGTTACCCAGCTTATGTCCTGTGTCACGACGTTGACTTCTGTGCGATTCGCAGAAAGTCCATGATAGTTTTCACATGTCACAAAAACGAATCGCACAGAAGTCAACGTCGTGTCATTCAACCTGGGTGTAATAATTACAGTCAGTGCAAAGTTCACGAATGACGTGGTAAGCTAAGCTCAAGATGGACGAGGTCACTTTCGAATTTCGAGGTAGAACAGTCATGAAAGCTGAGCACATAGCTCGACTCATCGAGCTCACAGCTAGCGCTGTCTTTGACAGCACACTGACACTCGAAGAAGGCTCAACGCTCAACGAAGCGTTGTGGGACCTCGCGAGTGCAGAGTTCTGCGTCACTGACGTCGACTCGATCTTGCAGCAGAAGTGTCTCGAAAACACGAAAGAATCGTGTCAGTGCAAAGTTCGCTGACGAAGTGGTAGACTGATTCATCAACTTCGGAAAGGCGGCATGATGGCGAAGTCTATGAACATCAACGTCGGCGTGAAGGGACTCAAGGACGACACGAACATCCTCGACGTCCAGGTTCCTGAAGCGTTGCGCCACCGCGTGAAGTCTGGCATCGACTGGTTCGATGCCGTCGTCGGCGGCGAGGGATTCGTCCCTTCGACGGTCATGATGCTCACGGGCACGCCCGGTGCCGGCAAGACCACCCTGATGCTCCAGCTCGCCGACTCCCTCAAGAAGAACGGGTGCGTGTCCCTGTTCAACGGCACGGAAGAGTCTGTGTACCAGACGAAGATGGTCGTCGAGCGGCTCGGCCTAAAGAACGGTTTCTACGTCGCTCAGCACGAGCTGGTCCAGGACATCATCAAGCACGCCGAGAAGCTCATGAAGGCGAACCCTGGCAAGCAGATGGTCCTGTTGGTCGACTCCCTCCAGTCCATCGACGACGGCAAGTGGAAGGACGGCGTGAACTCGATGACCGCTGTTCGTTGCACGGAGGCCCTCGTCGACTGGGTGAAGCGGACGAACGCCATCGTGATCTTCATCGGGCAGGTGACGAAAGATGGGAAGGTGTTCGCTGGAAAGAACACGATCCTGCATGCAGTAGACGTCCGTGGTCACCTCGGAATCGACGACGATAAAAAGTCTGAGACGTACGGTGAGAGGATCTTCGAAGTCACTAAGAACCGATTCGGCTGTTCATGTCTGAGTGCTGTCCTCGGGATTGAGAAGAGCGGTCTCTATGAAAAAGGGACTTTCAAGAAGTGATGCTTTCTTTCTCGCCCACGTAGCGCGAATAGAAGCTGTTCGTTTGTCTCTCGTCTCCTACACCAGGAAGTGACAGTGAAGATGAAATACAACAGACCAGAAGTTTCGCGTGTGGACGACCTAAAGAACGAGGGTCGCACGAAGTGCGAAGACGGGTGAGAGAGAGGTTGACGTGTCAGGGCGTCGTTTCCCAGTCGGTTCGATCTGGGAGTGCACGAAAGAATTCAACCCGTATGTTGTCGACAACCCTTGGTGGTCAGTCTATACAAACGGGCGCCTCGAGCTCGCACAGGAGAGAAGTTTTTGCTGTTGAAACTGCCACCGAAAGACGCCGTCCACGACTTGTGGTGCGTCCTCTTGCGGAACGACGGCACGTCTGTCGAAGCTGCGATGCGGTGGTTTTCTGAATCAGACCTCTTCAGGAGGATCGCGTGACTCAAGCGTTCGTAGAAGCCTCAGCGACTGCAGCAGTCGTCTTCGTCGTGTTCTTCGGTCCGCTCCTCTTTGGACCCTGGTGGAAGTGATTGCAAAGTCTCGTCATCTTGTAGTACGGTGTTTCTATGATCGACAACAAGAACACGTCTGGCTCTTTTACCGACCTCTTGACGCGTCTCATCAAGACGTTGCCAAACGACACCGCTTCGACGCCTCTCCAACACGCAGCGTCTGACAACGCAGAGAAGACGACTGGCATGGAGATCCAGACGAAGGACGGTTCGTGGTCCCACGTCGACAGAGCGACGTGGCGTTCTTGGATAGGGTTGCGCAAACTCCTCGGCGTCCCGTACCATGGTCCGATCTTCGCCTTCGGCTCTCCCGAAGACGCGCCTCCGTACAAGGGATTCCGCGAGTGTTCGTGCTCGAAGTGTCAGGAACACGTGGACGTCGCGTTCAAGTACAACTGAACCTCGTGCAAAATCTTCCGCAGGCGTTCTAGGATAGAACTGTCATGAGGTACAGACGCAAAATCCAGTGGAAGCCCGGCGAAGCACCGGCAGTCAAGTTCTTAAAGAAGTATGTTCGTGTCTACGTCGACGACGGTTTCAGTGCTGTGAGCTCTGACTACAGAGCTGCGCTCGTTCCCGGGTCGCTGTGGACGCTCGCGACGAACGCGATCGTAGAACCAGTCAGCTCGTTTCGACACGAGAACAAGTACCTGTTCGTCGACCCGCGCATCTACGGAAACAACAACAGCCTCGTCCCGAACGGAGTCATCCCGCGAGGTACACCTGCTGTGTACGTCGGCACAAAGAGAGTCGAAGAGAGTTTCAACGGGACCGAAGGGACTGTCGTCAGACACGCGTTCCTCGTCGACGGCGTCGTGTACCTCGCGCGTCACGCGAGAACATTCAAGCCCGCAGTCTGACGACGTTTGAACGTAACAATCTTCTGAACCTCAGCCCTGTGACTAACCACAGACTTTTTGAGAATCGCACAGATGTCAACGTCGTGACACTGGGGGGATGACTTCACACTTCTGTCGCGTATGGCAGGTACCCGTTAAGGATCCAGCCGCAAGCCCCCGTGTTAGAGAGCACTCTGTAGTAAACCTCTCCGACGTCAAGAACAATCACGAGGTCTCCGGGAGACACTTTCCCGCAAGGCACCTCTGTGTTTCCACACTTGTCTGTGGGCCACAGAGACCCGTCGCATTTGACGACGAAAGCGCTTCCGACGCGGACGACATTGTTCATGCGAGCCTCTTGAATCCGCAGTATCCGGAATGGAACCACGCGAGAGAAACGCGACCGATCGTGCCGTCAGAACAGAACACGACGCGGACTTCCTGCTCAGACGCATCAAGGACTACGAACTTAGCTGACGTCCCTATCACGTCGCACATTGCTGAGTCAAAGACAGTCGACGACGATTCAGACGATTCGCGCCACACAGCTGCGAACGTCGTGTCACTCGTCGTCGACCACAACGAACCAACAGGAGGTTTGACGACCACAACGAAAACATACCACAGAGACAGTCGACTTTGCACAGTGTGCAAAGCTGGCGGACAACGTGTTATGCTTTGAAAGCAAAACATCAGACGTGCAGACGAGGTGAAATGGACGTGCCGATCGGAAGCATGTGGACGAAGAACGTGTCTGGTTTCGTTCCACTGTGGTCTGCTTGCGGAGCCTGCAACATCGCGAGCTACATCGGCGACCGCGACACCGTCGTCGTGCTGAGTCGCCCAGGTCACACGTTCGACGAACACGAGATCCGTTGGCACGGAGACGTAGACGTTCGAGTCCTGACGTCCTCGGGCGTCGTCTGGTGGCTGTCGCGTTCAGCGTTTGATTCGGAAGCGCTCAGGAGAGTGACGTGAGAAAGAGTTCAACACAGTTCCCTGTCGGAAGCCTGTGGATCGTGAACTACGGACACGGGCTCAGGTTCAGCGACGAGACGCACATCAAGTTCGTCGACCTCCACCGACACGAGACGTTCGTCGTCTTGGAGGACGTGCCACGCGAGGTAGAGATTCACTCGCTCGACAAACCCTCGATCGTCGTGCTCACGCAGAGCGGAAAGACAGCGTTTGTCCCGTTCGCCTGGATGCAGAGAAACGCAAGCGACGCGTCGATCATGACGCGGATCTGGTGACACACGCAGGCGGACTCGAAAGCGGAGACGAGATGAGACAGAGCAGCTTTTCTCTCTCGGAATCAACAATTCGTAAGGACTCGAGTCGACGAGAGAGAGCTCGACGGGACCCTCAGAGGACTGTCGACCGCCTCCGCAGAGCACGCCTTCGAACGGGAGACAACAGAGCAGCTTTTCTCTCTCAGAATCAACAATTCGTAAGGACTCGAGTCGACGATTCGTACTCTGGAAGACCTCCGAGAGGTCCGTCGAGCCTCCTCGAGCTGACACATTCGAACGGGAGACAACAGAGCAGCTTTTTGTCCCGAGAGGTCTCGCGAGAGCTCAAAACTTTCAAGTCTGCCCGCTCGTGGAGACTCGAGTCGAGCACTTCGACCCTAGTCGTAGGGACAGGCTAGTAGCGTCGTGGACAAACACACAAGTCTACAGCGTCGTGGACGAACGTGAGAGCAGGGAGCGCTGTAGCCCTGTGGGTGTGAGCACAGAAAGAACGGAAAAAGATCGCAGACGAACACTGAGAGTGTACATTCTTGTCTGGAGGAATTTGAAACGATCCGCACCCCTTATAGATCTATAAGGGGTGTCGTGATCCTGTGAGATCCGACGGCGACGGACCGAAAGCGAGAGAGATCACAGACGAAGTCGAGCTGCTGCTGCAAGCTGTCTGTGCAAGCGGGAAACGATCGCACCCCTTATAGATCTATAAGGGGTGTAGTGATCCT
>Ga0116156_10004499_pt1 | contig 11820 bp, 7 predicted proteins | sample AD_UKC045_MetaG_FD_89891 | JGI IMG/M metagenome (GOLD analysis project Ga0116156, IMG submission 89891) | Active sludge microbial communities of municipal wastewater-treating anaerobic digesters from USA - AD_UKC045_MetaG | ecosystem: Engineered > Bioreactor > Anaerobic > Digestate | place: USA... | reverse complement strand
TCAAGGGCGTCGTGGAGTCGCACGGCTGGGAGCTGTCGGTACGCTCCCGGCCCGGGGAGGGGAGCGCCTTCCGTATCGACGCGCCGCTACGCTGATCGGCTCTCGAGGTGGCGCAGCTCGCGGGCGAGCAGGGCCAGCGTAATCACCGTCGAGGCGAGGTCGGCTATCGGGAAGGCCAGCCAGACTCCGTCGACGCCGATGAACAGCGGCAGGATCAGCACGATCGGTATCAGCAGCAGGAACTGCCTCGAGAGGCCGAGCATCATCGACTGGGTCTTCTTGCCGACGGCCTGGAAGTAGGTCGAGCCGGTTATCTGGAGCGACGCGAGCGGGATGAACAGCACCATGACCCGTAGCACCCGCGCGCTCGAGGCGATCAGCTCGGCGTCGGCGGTGAACAGGCCGATGGCCGCGCGCGGGGCGAGCATCATGAACGCGTAGCCGGCCAGCGACACGGCCAGCGCCGTCAGTACGGTGGTCTTGAGGCTCTGCCTGACCCGGTCGAAGCGCTTGGCGCCGTAGTTATATCCGGCGATGGGCTGGAAGCCCTGGATGATGCCGAGTATCGGCATGATGACGATAGACAGGATCTTATGGTTCATGCCGTAGGTCGTGATCGCGAGGTCGCCGCCGTACCTGCCGAGGGTAGTGTTGATCAGCAGGGCCAGGAGGCTCATGCCGGCGCTCTGGACGAAAGCGGGCACGCCGAGCAGGGCTTCATCGCGCAATACCGACGGCGCGATCCGCAGGTCGGCCACGCCGATCGGTACATGGCTCTTCTTCCTGAAGTACAGGGAGAACAAGTAGGCGCACGAGACGACTTGGCTGATCACCGTCGCCACGGCCGCTCCCTCCACGCCCATGCCAAACCCGAATATGAAGATCGGGTCGAGTATCGTGTTGAGGCCGGCGCCGAGCAGCATGCCGAGCATCGACGCCTTGGCGTTACCCTCCGCCCGTATCAGGTTGCTCGCGCACATCGACATCGAGAAGAAGAAGAAGCCGGCCGCGACGATGCGGGTGTAGCTGAGCGCGTAGGGCATGACGGTCTCGCTGGCCCCGAAGAAGGCTAGGATGGGTCGCGTGAACAGGAACACCAACGCTACGAGGACTGCCGTGACGAGCATGACCGCCGCATAGGCGGTACCCATCGCGGCGGCGGCGGCGTCTGGCCGTTTCTCTCCGAGGCGCCTGGAGACGATCGAGGCGGCGCCGATGCCGAGGGCCTGGGCTACCGCCGAGACTATCATCTGCAGCGGGAAGACGATCGATAGAGCCGCTATCGCGAGCGGCCCTACGCCGTGGCCTACGAAGATGGTATCGACGACGTTGTAGAGGGCGTTGACCAGCATGCCTACCGCGGCCGGTATGCCCATCTTGAGGAGGAGCGGGAAGATGGCGTCCCGCCCGAGGAAATCGGTCTTGTGAGGTTCGTTCATCGCTTGGTTCCTTATCGGTTCGCGGTACCATAGCGAAAATTGCGGTATGATGCAAGCGCTTACTTGCATTATCGCGGTCTGTATCATATAGTCGCACGGTCATGGTGAGCGCGAGGGACAGGATACTCGAAGCCTCTTTGGAATTATTCTCCGCCCGTGGCTATTCGGCCGTAACGACCAAGGCGATCGCCGAGGCCGCCGCGGTCAACGAGGTCACCGTGTTCAGGCTGTTCGGTTCGAAGGAACGGCTGTTCCGCGAGGTGTTCGCGGCGTACTATATCAAGCCCGACGACGCGATACGGGCGATAAGCCTCCGCGACGAGCTGGAGGGCGACCTCGTCGCGTTCGCCCGGACCTTCGTCGCGTTCTTCTCCGGCAACCATAAGATCGTCAGTATGAGCATCAAGGATATCAAGGAAGAGTTCGCCGATATCGACGACACGCTGCGCGGCCAGGTCGACATCATGCGCGCCGCCGTCTCCCCGTACCTCGCCGGCGCCGTCGGCCGCGGCGCGGCGTTCGGCGACCCGGCCGAGCTGGCGTCGCTGTTCGTCGAGTGCCTCTTCGGTTTCGCGTTCCATCGCGTCAGGCTCGGCGGCATCGCTGACCTCGGCTCGGCCGTCGTCGCCTTCGCCCGCGTCTTCGCCAGGGGCATAGCTACGGCCTCGTAGAGGCGCGTTTGCCAGCGGCGCTCAACGAGGCGCTCAACGAGGCGCTCAACGAGGCGCTCAACGAGGCGCTCAACGAGGCGCTCAACGAGGCGCTCGCGGGCGTCTCTTGCGAGGGGCGCGGAGCCGCGCTACGATAGCGCCATGTACTTCAACGAGCTGGTCGCCGCGTACGACCGGGAGCGCCACGAGCGCGACACCTTCCACGACCTGATGCGCCACCGCGTGCGCGAGATCCTGCTCGTCGCCAGCCTCTACGACGCCTTCGTGCTCGAAAGCGACGGCGCCCTGTCGGAGCAGATCTACGGCGAGTTCTTCAAGCTCAACCTGACCACCGCCCCGAGGGTGTCCTGCGCCTATACACCCGAGTCGGCCATGGAGCTGTTCGGCTCCGGCGGCTACGACATGGTCATCCTGATGGCCGGCCTCGACTTCGACGTGCCGCTGGCCCTCGCCTCCAGGATGAAGGCCCTCTGGCCGTCCGTGCCGATACTGCTGCTCGCGATGAACAACTCGAGCCTCTCCGGCCTCGACGCCGGGTCGAAGGCCTGTCGCGACGTGATCGACCGCGTGTTCGTCTGGAACGGCTATTCGAAGCTCTTCATCGGCATGATCAAGTACGTCGAGGACCTCTGGAACGTCGATAACGACACCAGGGTCGGCATGGTACGGGTCGTGCTGCTCATCGAGGACTCGATACGCTACTACTCGCGCTACCTGCCGCTCCTGTACTCGGTCGTGATGAAGCAGACGCAGCAATTGGTCGAGGAGGAACGGGTCGTCGAGACCTACAAGATCCTGAGGATGCGCGGTCGTCCCAAGGTCCTGCTCGCGACGAGCTACGAGGAGGCGCTGACTCTCTACGAGCGTTACGAGCCCTACCTCCTGACCGTCATCTCGGACGTACGCTACGGGCGCGAAGGGCTCGAGGATCCCGAGGCCGGCTTCCGCTTCCTCGAGATGACCAAGGCCCGCAAGCCAGACCTGCCGGTGCTGATCCAGTCGAGCGAGCCGACCAATCGCGACAAGGCGTACGCGCTCGGCGCGTCTTTTGCAGATAAGAACTCGAACACCCTGGCCAGGGAACTCGGCGCGTTCTTCCAGGCCCAGCTCGGCTTCGGCCCCTTCGTGTTCAGGACGCCCGAGGGCGTCGAACTGTCCAGGGCCAGGAACATGGAGGAATTCGTCGAGAAGATGCGGGCCGTACCGCCCGAGTGCCTCCTGTACCACGCGACCCGCAACCACTTCTCCGCCTGGCTGATGGCCAGGGGCGAGGTTCGCTTCGCCCGCATCATCCGCAACTACCTGCCCGAGGATTTCGCCGGGCCGACCGAGCTTCGCGACTTCATCTGCCGAGCCCTCGACGACCTGCAGCGCGGCAAGGCGCGCGGCGTCATCCCGGCCATCGGCGCCAATTTCGGCGACCGTGGCCTGGTCAGGCTCGGCGGCGGCTCGGTCGGCGGCAAAGGCCGCGGGCTGGCCTTCATCAAGAGCTTGATCGACAACCTGGCCTTCCCGAACCGGGGCGGCGGCGTCGACATCAGGCTGCCGTACACGACGTTCATAGGCATAGACGAGTTCGAGCGCTTCATGGACCAGCACGGCCTCTGGGGCTATTCGTGGTACTCCGCCCCCGAGGGCGACGTTCGCGCCGCCTTCCTGGCGCACCCGCTCGACCCGGAGCTGGTCTCCAGGTTGCGGACCTACCTGGCCTCGACCGATAAGCCGCTCGCCGTACGGTCCTCCGGCCTGTTCGAGGACATGCTCATGGTGCCGTTCTCTGGCGTCTACGATACCTTCCTGATCCCGAACGCCCATCCCGACCCCGAGCGGCGCCTTTCGCAGCTCTGCGACGCCGTCCGGCTCATCTACGCCAGCCTCTATTCGACGACCGCCCGCGCCTACTTCGACGCGTCCGGCTACAAGATCGAGGAGGAGCGTATGGCGGTCGTGATCCAGGAGCTGGTCGGCACCAGGCGCGGGCGCTGGTACTACCCGCTGATATCCGGCACGGCCCAGTCCTATAACTACTATCCCGTCTCGTACCTAAAGCCCGACGACGGTCTCTGCGTGGCCGCCCTCGGACTCGGGCCGTACGTCGTCGAGGGCGGCGAAGCCCATCGCTTCTGTCCCCGCTACCCCAAGCTCGACGTCGTACCGCCGGGCCGGGGCCTCGGCGGCACCCAGCGCTGGTTCTACGCCCTCGACATGGAGCGGCTAGACTTCGACCTGACTCAGGGCGAGGAAGCCACGCTATCGCGGCTCGACGTCGCCGAGGCCGAAGCCGATCCCGGCTTCGCGATGGTCGCCAGCACCTGGAGCGTCGAGGACGACAGGCTGGAGCCGGGCGTCTCCGCCAGGGGGCCGCGCATCGTCGACTTCGCCCCGGTGCTCAAGTACGACTCGTTCCCCTTCGCCGAGGTCGTCGAGGCCGTCCTCGAGGTCGGCACCAAGAGCATGGGTATACCGGTGGAGATCGAATACGCCGTCAGCGACGACGGGCCGGGCGGGGCGCCGGTCTTCTACATGCTCCAGATCAAGCCGCTGATCCAGCGATCGGACCGGGTCTCGGTCGACCTCGGCGCCATCGTGCGGGGTCAGTGCCTCGTGGCGAGCGAGCGCTGCATGGGCAACGGCCGCGTCCGCGGCGTCCGCGATATCGTGTACGTCGACCCCACGCGCTGGAACCCAGCGGAGAGCGGGGCCGTCGCGGCCGAGATAGCCGGCCTGAACGAGAGGCTGAAGGCCGAGGGACGCCCTTACGCCCTCGTCGGTCCAGGACGATGGGGTACGCGCGACCATTCGCTCGGGGTGCCGGTTAATTTCGCTCAGATATCGAACGCCAAGGCCATCGTCGAGGCCGACCTCCCGGACTTCAGGGTAGACTCGTCGCTCGGCAGCCATTTCTTCCATAACGTTACCGCGATGAACATCGGGTACTTCTCCGCTGCCTACGGCTCGCTATCGTCCTTCGTCGACTGGGACGCTCTGGCAGCCCTGCCGCTCGTCGCGCGTACGGCGCATTGCTCGCTCGTCCGCGCCGAACGGGAACTGGAGATCCTGATGGACGGGGGGCGGGGGCATGGCGTCATACGCCCGTCCTCCGATTGACGACGACGGCGAATTCCGACACTATCGTAGCAACAATAGCAGACGCTGGAGAAGGCATCATGGATCCACGAACGTTCCTCAAGGGCTTGCACCCGCTCGAGATAAAGGTACTGCTCAGATACGCGCCGGGAGACGGCCTCGACGCGGCCAGGCTCGCGTCGGAACTCGGCTACGTCGAGGGGCACGCCAACCAAGCCCAGGCCTGGCTGAGCGCCAAGGGCCTGGCCGCCGAGACGGGCCGCTCGTCGCGCAACGTCTACGAGCTGACCGCGCTTGGCCGCGAGTGGCTCGAGGCGGGCTCGCCCGAGGAGCGCATGGTCGCGTGGCTGGCTCAGCACGGTCCGGCCGCGATGCCTACCATCTGCCAGGCCGTCGGCATCGAGCAGAAGGACGCCGGCTCGGCCTACGGCCGCCTTTCCAAGGAAGGCGTCCTGGCGATGGGGCAGGACAAGCTCGTCTCGCTCGTCGACGCGTCCAAGTCGCTCCGGGCGGCCGCGCTCAAGGCCCTGCTGGCCAAGGCCGCCGCCGCCGGCGGGATACTGGACGAAGGCACCCTCGGGGACGCCGAGCGCGCGCTGATGGCCGAGGTGGCCAAGAAGCGCGGGGCGGCCGACGCGGCCTTCAAGGTTGCCGAGCGCGAGACAGTCACCTGGGCCCTCACGGCCGATGCCGCGGCCGTCTCGGCCCTGCTACGCGAAGAGGGCGTGTCCGGCGATGAGCTGGGCGCCGTCACGCAGGAGCTGCTCGAGTCCGGCTCGTGGAAGGGCGCCGCGTTCAGGTCGTACAACATCAAGAGCCGGCCGGCGCGCCTGATCCCGGGGCGCCGCAACCCCTACGTGCAGTTCCTGGAGAGCGTCAAGGACAAGCTCGTCTCGCTCGGTTTCGAGGAGTTCGACGGCGGCCTCGTCGAGACCGAGTTCTGGAACGGCGACGCTCTGTTCATGCCCCAGTTCCACTCGGCCCGCGACATTCACGACGTCTACTACGTCTCCGAGCCGACCAAGGCCAAGGCTATCGAGGAGCCCTACCTTTCGCGCGTCGCGACCACGCACGAGAACGGCGGGGCCACCGGCTCCCGCGGCTGGCGCTACGGCTTCGACCGCGAGTTCACCAAGCGCCTCGTGCTGCGCAGCCAGGGTACGGTGCTATCGGCCAGGCAGCTGCCGACCGCGTCGGTGCCGGGCAAGTACTTCGGCATCGCGCGATGCTTCCGTTACGACAAGGTCGACGCGACCCACCTGTCCGACTTCTACCAGACCGAGGGCATCGTGCTCGGCGAGGACGTGAGCCTACGCACCCTCCTTGGCTTCCTCGAGATGTTCGCCATCGAGGTGGCCGGCGCCAAGGAAGTCAAGTACGTACCCGGCTACTTCCCGTTCACCGAACCGTCGGTCGAGGTGCACATCAAGCACCCGGTGCTCGGCTGGTTCGAGCTCGGCGGCGCGGGCATCTTCAGGCCGGAGGTCACCGAGCCGCTCGGTGTCAGCGTGCCGGTGCTCGCCTGGGGCATAGGCATCGACCGCATGGCCCTGATGGCGCTCGGCCTCAACGACCTACGCGAGCTGTTCAGCTACGATATCGAAGACGTGCGCCTCAGGCGGGCGAAGCTGTAGTCAAGACGAAAGAACGTGGAGATAGCGAATGCCTAAGATAGAAGTGAACGAAAAGCTGTTCTTCAGCCTCGTCGGCCGCCGCATGGATCCGGCCGAGCTGGAACCGGCGCTCGAGACCGCGAAGGCCGAGCTCGACGCCTGGGACCTGGCCGGGCCCGCGGACGAGCGGATCATCAAGATCGAGCTGAACGACACCAATAGGCCCGACCTCTGGTCGACCGCCGGCCTCGCGCGCCAGTTGCGCATCCGGCTCGGCGGCGGCATTCCCGAGTACCCGTTCTTCTCCAGGGAGGGCGACCAGAGGCCGGCGGACTATCGCGTCGTCGTCGACCAGTCGATACGCGAGCTACGCCCCTACATGGCGGCCTTCGTCGTCTCCGGCAAGGCGATCGACGACGCGATGCTCCGCGACGCCATCCAGACCCAGGAGAAGCTGTGCTCCAACTTCGGCCGCAAGCGCCGCTCCGTGTCGATGGGCATGTACCGCATCGAGCTGATCACATGGCCGGTCGCGTATAAGGGCGTCGACCCCGACGCCGTCAGCTTCGTACCGCTGCAGTCGGACGAGAGCATGACCCTCAGGCGCATCGCGGCGGAGCACCCGAAGGGCAAGGAGTACGGCCACATCATCGCCGGCTCGCCGGTCTATCCCATCCTGATGGGCGCCGACGGCGGCGTCTTATCGATGGCTCCCATCATCAACTCTGCGGACATCGGCGCCGTCCAGGTGGGCGACCGCGACCTGCTCGTCGAATTCACCGGCACCGATATGGCCGCAGTCTGCCTCTCTGCCAGCATCGTCGCCTGCGACTTCTCCGACGCCGGCTACGAGATACGTCCGGTACGCGTCGACTACGGGTTCGATACTCCGTTCGGCCGCTCGGTCACCTTCCCGTACTACTTCCAGCAGCCGGCCTCGGTAGATTCGGGTCGCGTCTCCAGGCTGCTCGGCGACAGCTTCGGCCCCGAGCAGGTCGTCGAGGCGCTCGCCCGCATGGGCGTCCGCGCCGAGTCCCATGGGCAGCATGTCCGGGCGACCGTGCCCGAGTACCGCGACGACTTCATCCACGCGGTCGACCTCGTCGAGGACGTGATGATAGGCCGCGGTCTGGCCAGCTTCGCCCCGGAGCGACCGCGGGACTTCACCATAGGCCGCCTTTCGCCGATAGAGTCGTTCACCAGGCGCGCGAAGGACGTGATGGTCGGGCTTGGCTACCAGGAGATGATCTACAACTACCTCGGCTCCGGCAGGGACTACATCGAGCGCATGAACGTACCGGCCGACGACGTTATCCGGATCTCCAACCCGATGACCGAGAATTTCGAGTACGTACGGCCGTCTATCCTGCCGGGACTCCTGCAGTCCGAGGCCGTGTCGAGCAAGGCCCCGTATCCCCACCGTATCTTCGAGGCCGGCAAGGTCGCCTTCCTCGATGACGCCAGGAACTACGGCACGGCCACGAGGCAGCGGATCGGCCTCCTGTGCGCCCACCAGGCGGCCGACTACAACGAGTTGGCGGGAGTCGTCTCGGCCCTGCTCTATTACCTCGGCGAGGAGTACTCGGTCGACGACTCGGACGATCCGAGGTTCCTTCCCGGCCGTCAGGCGCGTATACTGATAGGTGGCGAGCCCGTCGGCTTGTTCGGCGAGGTGCATCCGGCCGTCCTCGAGAACTGGGGCATAACGATGCCCTGCGCGGCCTGCGAGCTCGACCTGGAATCGCTCCTGTAACGGCCGGGGAGGTCGCATGGATCTAGAGAAACGATACTCCAGGCTGCCTGATCGGGACTATCCGAATTTCAGGGCGATGTTCGACTCGATCTTCGACCGGTTCGGCGGCTTGCCTGCGGTCAAGGCCAAACCCGAACCCGGCTCGCCATATACGGTATGGTCCTACGCCGACGTCCGCCGCGAATCGTACGCCGTCGGGCGGTTCCTCCTGTCCAAGGGCCTGTCCGCCGGCGATCGCGTCTGCGTGATGGCGGAGAACCGGCCCGAGTGGTGTTTCGCCTATATCGGCATCGTGGCCGCCGGTCTCGTCGTCGTGCCGGTGGACTCGACGATGGACGCTGCCGGCCTCGCCGGCATCATCGCCGCGTCCAGAAGCCGGGCGCTGTTCTACTCACCGGCGCTCGGGGCGAAGGTGGCCGAGGCGCTCGTCCAGTCGCCGGTCGATCTCGCGATCGAATTCCCCGCGGTCGTCGGCGAGCGGAAGCCGGCCGAGAAGCCAGACGCCGCCGCGTCCGGGGCCAAGGAACGCTACGGCTGGCTCGAGCTTGGCTCGCCGGATGACGCCGGAAGCGGCGGCGCGCCTGAAAAAAGCGCGGAGCGCGACGCCCGAGGGCTGCCGGCCCCGGCCGCCCTCGATGGTGACGCACCCGCGGTCATCATCTACACCTCCGGCACGACAGGCCTGGCCAAGGGCATAGTCCTAAGCCACCGCGGGGTCATAGCGAACGTCAACGCCTCGATCCAGTCGCTCAACGTCGATACGCGGGACGTCTTCATCGCGGTGCTGCCTCTGCACCATACCTACGCCGCCACCTGCACCTTCCTGTCGCCGATGGCCGCCGGCGGCGACATCGTGTTCATCGAGCGCATCGTCCCGTCGGTCGTCCTCAAGCATATCCGCGAGGCCGGCGTGACCATGGTGATTGGCGTACCGCTACTATTCGACAAGATCAAGCAGGGCATACGAGCCGAGGTGCAGAAGCTGAAGCCCATGGTCCGCGGCCTCATCGGCGTCCTGATGGGCGTCTCGGGGTTCTGCTCCAAGGTCCTGCGCGTGCCGGCCGGACGCGTCCTCCTCGCCTTCATCCGCAAGAAGGCCGGCCTCGGTTCGGTCAGGCTCGGCGTCGCCGGCGGAGGGCCGCTGGCGCTCGATACGGCGGAGTTCTTCGACACTATCGGCTTTAACCTGGTCCAGGGCTACGGGATGAGCGAGAACGGGCCGCTCATCGCGGTCAACCTGCCTGAGTACAAGGACAACCGCTCGGTGGGTCTGCCGGTCAAGCGGACGCTTGTGCGTATAGCCGATCCCGGACCCGACGGCGTCGGAGAGATCCAGGTTCAAAGCCCCTCGATGATGCTCGGCTACCTCGACGCTCCGGAAGCAACCCGAGCGGTCATAACGGATGACCGATGGCTGCGTACCGGGGACTTGGGCTACGTCGATAGGCGGGGTTTCATCTTCATCACCGGCCGCTCCAAGAACATCATCGTCACCGAGGGCGGCAAGAACGTGTATCCCGAGGAGATTGAGTTGCGCTTCGAGGGCTCGGCCTGGATAAACGAGGCGTTGGTGCTCGGCCGCAAGGTCTCCGGCCTCAACGCGGGCGAGCAGGTTATAGCCGTCTGCGTGCCGAATTGGGACAGGGTCGACGCCGAGCGCGGAGGGGTGCCGCGCGACGAATTCGCGCTCGAACGCGTACGCGATGAGGTGCGCCGGGTCAACAAGAGCCTCCCATCGTTCATGAAGATCATCGACTTTATCGTACGGAACGATGAATTCGAGAAGACGAGCACCCGTAAGATCAGGCGCTTCCTGTACGCCGACTACGGGCGCGCCCCGGCGCCGGAGCGGCCCGAGGTCGGCCGATGAGCCTCGATATCGCCGCCCTGGCGCTGCGCTTCGCGGTGATGGCGGTTGCTACCTTCCTGGCCATCATCGTGTGGTCGCGCGTGCGCGACGTGTCGTGGATGCTCATCGTCGTCGGCATCATCGCCGGGTATGGAGACATCCTCTACTCGTTATTGGTCGAATTCGGCCTCGTGCCGGATATCGGGGAGGCGATGGGCGGCTTGAGCTTCCTGGCCTTCGTCGCTCCGAACCTCCCGTGGGTATTCTTCTCGATCGCCTTCATGACCATGCTGGCCCGGAGACGCTCCAGGCCCTGATCCCGCAAGCGCCGAGGCCCCGCCGCGCGTATGGCGAGGTGGAGGCCGGCCATGACAGTCTACGCGTTCGCGCCGATAGGCTTCGACGGCGAGCTCGTCACCGTCGAGGTGGACCTTCGCCGCGGTATACCGAGCGTCGATCTGGTAGGCTTACCGGACGGCGCGGTCAAAGAGGCCCGCGAGCGGATACGCGCGGCCATCCGCAACTCGGGCTACCAGTTTCCCCTCGACCGTCTGCTGATCAGCCTGGCCCCGGCCGGTATCCGCAAGGAAGGCGCTTCGTTCGACCTGGCGATGGCCATCGCGGTGCTCGCCGCGTCCGGCCAGGTGCCTGATACGGGCGCTCCGCTACTGGCGCTCGGCGAGCTGGAGCTGTCGGGCCGTATACGACCGGTATCCGGAGTGCTACCGGCGGTGGCGGCCGGTCTCAGAGCGGGCATACCGCGCTTCATCGTCCCCGAGGAGAACATCGGGGAGGCGAGGGCGCTGGCCGGTACCCGGGCCGCGTCTATCGCCTGCCTGGCTGATTGCGTCTATCTTGCCTCGGGCCTACGAGCTTCCTATGTGCAGGGCGCGGACCTGGGTGTGGCGCTGCCGGTCGAGTCATGCGCGCCGCTAGAGGGCCGCATATCGCCGGCCGCCTTGATGGACGACGAGCCGTGCGACATGGCCGACTTAAGGGGGCAGCCTCGCTTGAGGCGAGCCATGGAGATCGCCGCCGCCGGCGGCCATCACTCGCTCCTGTTCGGGCCGCCGGGCGTCGGTAAGACTATGGCCGCTCGGCGTCTCGTCAGTCTGCTCCCCGACCTAGGCGACGATGACGCCGTCGCCGTGACGACGCTCCATTCTCTCGCCGGGACCTTACCCGCACGAGTCGGCCTGATTAGGCGGCCGCCGTTCAGGTCCCCTCACCACGGCGCTTCGGCCGAGGGCATCGTCGGCGGAGGGCGCTCTTGGAAGCCCGGTGAGATAAGCTTAGCGCACGCAGGAGTGCTACTGATAGACGAGGCGCCCGAATTCAGGTCCGACGTGCTACAGGCGCTACGCGAGCCGCTCGAGGTCGGCAAGGTGACCATCGCGCGCGCCGATCG
>Ga0116156_10004488_pt1 | contig 11840 bp, 10 predicted proteins | sample AD_UKC045_MetaG_FD_89891 | JGI IMG/M metagenome (GOLD analysis project Ga0116156, IMG submission 89891) | Active sludge microbial communities of municipal wastewater-treating anaerobic digesters from USA - AD_UKC045_MetaG | ecosystem: Engineered > Bioreactor > Anaerobic > Digestate | place: USA... | reverse complement strand
CTTTTTTCAACGTCAGCTTCGATAGTGCCATTGAATTGTCCGTGTACAGTGTCGTACTTCAGCATATAAGCCAAGTAATCAACCGGACATAAGTCATTAATACCTACAATTTGAATGTCATTTCTTGTTTGGGCAGCGCGGAATACAAAACGTCCGATACGACCAAAACCATTAATACCTACTTTAATCATAATCTTTTTTATTTTTAAAAAGTTTAACAGTCTATTGAAAAATTCGGTGCAAAGTTACTTTTTTTGTTACAAAACACCAAATTTTTTTATACTCAATGCTAATTTAAATTATTTTTAATTTTAGCAAGTGAAGAACACGATTACAAGATACAAAAATATTTGCAATTTAACAACTTAAATCGCACATTTTGTTCAGAAAACATTCGATAGTGTTTTCCATCAAACAACAAATAGTCATTGGTCCCACTCCACCCGGCACGGGAGTTATGAATGCAGCCTTTTCGGCACAACTTGCAAAATCGCAATCGCCGCACAATTTGCCCGTTTCCGGATCACGATTGACACCGACATCAATCACCACAGCGCCTTCTTTTACCATATCGCCCGTTATTTGGCGCGGACGACCGATGGCAACCACCAGAATATCAGCCCTAAGACAAACTTCTTTCAAATTCGGCGTGCGACTATGACAAACGGTTACCGTGGCATTTTCATTCAACAAAAGTTTACTTACCGGCAAACCGACAATGTTACTGCGTCCTACTACTACAGCATTTTTTCCGGCAATCTCTATATTTTTGCTTTTCAGCATTTTAATGATTCCTTTCGGCGTACAAGGCAGTATGCAAGGCTGTTTTTGCCACAAAGCCGCCACATTGAGCGGATGAAAACCGTCCACATCCTTTTCGCGACTGATGGCTGCAATAATTTTATCGCTATTAATGGCTTTCGGTAGCGGTAACTGCACCAATATACCATCGACAGAATCATCGTTATTGAGTTGATAAATAAGCGCAAGAAGCTCATCTTCAGTAGTTTTATCAGACAAACGGATAGTCTTATTGTCAATGCCGACCTCTTCCGATGCTTTGGCTTTACCTGCAACATACGAAACGCTTCCGGGATCGTTTCCAATCAAAATAACCGTCAATTGAGGTACGCGACCATAACGCTGTGGAAATGTGGCTACTTCTGCCATCATTTTCTGTTTCAGCGAAGCTGCAAGTTCTTTACCACTAATGATTTCCATACTATTTTCAAAAATTACCGATATAAAACAAAAAGCAGTTTACGAAAAATAAACTGCTTGCAAAATGAATTATTCTTCCTTTTCTACAATTTCCATGCCCTTACGAAGCGCCGCCTCATTTGCCGGCAACAAATGATGATGACGTTCGGGTAAAGTATTCTGTAAGCCCAACATCACCTTATCTATCTCCACAACGGGAACAACTTGAAGCAAACCTCCCAACACAATCATATTAAACGTTTTAGGAGCATTCATCTCAGTTGCCATGTCCGTAGCATCGATGCGATAAATGGAAATATCTTTACGTTTGGGTTTACGTGTCATGCCATTACTGTCGTAAAGCAATATACCGCCGCTCTTTAGGCGCGGTTCAAATTTGTCCATCGATGGTTGATTAAGCACCACAGCAATATCGAATTGTTGCAAAACGGGCGAACTGATGCGTTCATCGCTCAAAATGACCGTAACATTAGCGGTTCCGCCACGCTGTTCGGGACCATAAGCAGGCATCCACGTTATTTCTTTACCTTGGAGCATTCCTGCATAAGCTAAAATTCTTCCCATCGACAAAACGCCTTGTCCGCCAAATCCGGCTATAATAATTTCTGTCTTCATTTTTTCTACTTTCCTAATTATTGTCCGTAATGTTTCTTTTCCGTATCTTTCAAATCGCCCAAAGGATATTTTGCAAACATATTTTCCTCCATCCACAAATTGGCTTTGTGCGGCGACATTTTCCAACCCGAATTACATGAAGAAACAAACTCTACTACCGAAGTGCCTTTGCCGTCCATTGAATTTTGCAACGCTTTTTTTATCGCTTTTTTAGCTTTAACGATATTTCCCACTTTGTGTACACTTTGGCGCGTAACATAGCAAGTACCGTCCAACTCGGCAAGCAAATCACTGATTTTCAAAGGAAAACCATAAATATCGGTATTACGTCCATAGGGACAGGTAGAAGTTTTCATGCCTTCGAGTGTTGTCGGAGCCATCTGTCCGCCCGTCATGCCGTAGATAGCGTTGTTGATAAAAAATATAACAATGTTTTCTCCACGGTTGCAAGTGTGAATAGTTTCGGCAGTTCCGATAGCCGCCAAATCACCATCACCTTGATAGGTAAACACGCATTTGTCAGGCTGCAAACGTTTAATAGCAGTCGCTACTGCGGGAGCACGCCCATGCGCCGCTTCCTGAAAATCAACATCAAGATAATTGTAAGCAAATACAGAACATCCGACAGGTGCAACGCCTATCGTTTTCTCTTGAATACCCATTTCTTCTATCGCTTCAGCTATTAACTTATGGATAACACCATGACTGCATCCCGGGCAATAATGCATGGGAACGTCAGTCATTACTTTCGTTTTGGTATAAACCAAATTTTCAGGTTTAATTATCTCTTTTGCTGTCATAATTTTCCTATTTTACCAATTTTTCTTTCAGTGCTGCCAATGTCTCTTCAGCCAACGGCACTACGCCGCCCTGACGACCATAGAACTCCACGGGAACAGTGCCGTTTACTGCTAAACGAACGTCCTCCACCATTTGTCCTGCACTCAATTCCAAACTCATAAAGCCTTTCACCTGTTTAGCCAAACGCTGAATTTTTTTTGTGGGGAACGGCCACAAAGTAATGGGACGCAACAATCCGAGTTTGATACCTTCATTGCGTGCCAATTCAACCACTTTTTCACCGACACGCGCACAAGAACCAAATGCCACTAAAATATAGTCGGCATCATCGCACTGAACTTCTTCGAAACGTACTTCATTTTCAACTATTTGTGCATATTTTCGCTGCAAACGAAGATTGGTTTCTTCCATCTCTTCAGCCTGCAAAGCCAGTGATGTAATAACATTGCTTTTACGGTTTACTTTACCCGTAGTCGCCCAAGGACATTGTTGGCGAATCTCTTCTTCCGTACGGCGCGGCACAAATGGCGGCAGCACCACTTTTTCCATCATCTGTCCAACAATACCGTCAGCCAAAAGCATAGAAGGCGTATTATATTTGAAAGCCAAATCGAGTGCCAACACTGTAAAATCAGCCATTTCTTGAACACTTGAAGGCGCAAGAACTATCAGCTTATAGTCGCCGTGTCCTCCTCCCTTAACAGCTTGAAAATAATCGGCTTGAGACGGTTGTATGGTACCCAAACCCGGACCGCCACGCATTACGTTCACAATAAGACACGGTAATTCGGCACAAGCAATGTAAGAGATACCCTCTTGTTTCAAACTCACACCGGGGCTTGACGATGACGTTAATACTTTTTTACCGCATCCCGCACCGCCATATACCATATTAATAGCAGCCACTTCACTTTCGGCTTGCAACACTACCATTCCTGTCGTTTCCCAAGGCTTTTCTTGCATCAGCGTCTCCATCACTTCCGATTGCGGTGTGATGGGATAGCCAAAATAGCCGTCGCAACCGCATCGAATTGCAGCATGAGCGATAGCTTCGTTGCCTTTCATCAGTTTTATTTCTTCCATAACTTTCATAAATCGTTACAATTTTACTTTGTAAATCGTCAAACAAGCATCCGGGCAAACATAACCGCACGAAGCACAACCTATGCAAGCATCTTCGTCCTTCAACTCCACATAATGATAACCTTTTGAATTGCAATGGTGCGACATTCCCAAAATTTTCAACGGGCAAGCCTCTATGCACAATTCGCAGCCTTTACAACAGTCGGTGTTCACCACAACAGTTCCTTTAAACTTTGCCATATTTTTTCCTTTTTTTGAAGATGCAAAATTACTCTTTTTTTACGACAGAAACAAATAACAACATTACAATTTTATAAAATAAAACTAAATGAGTGATTTAATAATTGATTTGTCATTTAAAAGCTCAATCATTAATGTTTTTGCAAAAACAGACAAAAATTAGCGACACGCACCTAAACGAGATTTGAAATTACTTTTTAGGCTAAAAACTTATTTTGCAAAAATTCAGCAATAGAACTTTGGCAAAACAGATAAATTTTCGATTATTTAAACAGAAATCAAAAACCGAAAGAAAAACCAAATGTAAATGTCCAATTTGAACCTTGTTCAAATTTTGAAGAAAATTTATCGAGATACTGTTGCGCCGTGAGTCTGTTTTCGCTCGGAACAGGCGTTTCCAACGGTTTCGATGCTAAATCAAAACCTCGCGCATTGTTCCAGCGCACATTTATGCGAGCGTAAGCATTGTTGACAACTTCGTAAATAGCATCTAATTCCACAATATCGTTTTGCCACGTTTTTTCGTTAAACGGTTTTTGCGAAATCGCGTTGATAACATCTCTTCTAATATACTCATAATCATTGAATTTCGTAGCATTGGTGTACGAAAGATTCAAATTGAGACCACGCACGGGCTTGTAGTTAAGAGCAACATAGATATCCTGCGAATTATCGCCCAAATAATGACCTAAATTGTAGCTGTTCGATGCCCATGTAAGTCTTTGTATGGAATGTTTGTAGTTAATAATGTTGGTACGCGTAAATTCACCTTGAAGTGACAGATTTTTTAAAGGCCAGTTACTCACATTAAAACCCAATTTATACGAAATAGGATTTTGCTGCGGATTGTTCTTCTTTAAGCGTTTCCAACTCACTTCGTCGATATAGAGAGAGCCGTAAAGATGCAAATGTTTAACATTTCGTGAACTGATGTTGAAAAAAACTTGCGAATTTTGATTTTCAACCTTCAAACCCTTTGTCAGCAAATGGTCAATGGATTTGTAGAAAGCTATAGGAATGAAATAGCCTGCCTGCACATTATTTTCCGAATAAATTATGGAATTACCCATTGATATGTTCAAACCTCGTATCGGTGTGAATGTTATCATATTGGCAGCAATAAATTTATTTGCGGGACGGTAGTGAATTTTTGAAGTGCTGTCCGTATAATTTTCTTCGACATAATAATGCGTGCTATCCAACACATTGCTTACCAACCAGCCATGTATATAATTCAATTCAAACCACTTACACGGTTTCAGATTTAACGTTATCATCGGAAAACTCGGTGCATGACCGGAAATAATATTTGAACCGTTGTAGTTGTCGCCCCACGTAATAACATCCTTTACCAATCCGACACTTCCCCACCACGTATACGCTTTAATACCGCCTCGCAAATCGCTGTAGTCGCCGCCATAATTGGCTTCTTTGTATTCGCAACCCGGAATTTGGTTCAAATAAGTTGGTTGGGCAATTTTTGCACCCGATATTTTATCGTAAATCGTCGGAAAATAATCATCTCTCAACCAATGACCATTGTACGATTGGTCGCGATAACTGCCCCACACCGACACGTGGTTTACAATGTCCATTTGCAAATCAGCACCCCACCAACGTTTCATAATAAGTCCCTTGCGATTACCAATTAAATCCATGCCCAAAATGGGAGTGATACGTGCCTTAAAATTTTTATTGTAGTAATGGAATGACGGCTGTAAAAGAGACAAAGCGAACGTTTTTTTATCAGTCCAACTGACAATGTTTTTCGGTACAGTATCGCATTCGAGCGCATAGTCATTCAGGAAAAACGCCAAATCTTTACGCTGACGTTTGGTCAGCAATGAATCGGCGGCTTGCGCCTCACGCAATTTTTGTGCAATATAGTCGCGACTGTACGGTTTTACCACCGAATTAATGCCAATTACACGATCGATAGCCAATTCGTCGATAAAATCGTAAATTTGCGTGTACGACGTATTTTTAGGAATATCCTGCGCAAATAGAATCATCGTCCCAAACAACGCTCCGATGATAGTAAAAATTCTTTTCATGAATTTATGCATTAAAAATTAGCATTACGAGCCATGACGTTTTCCCTATCTACACCTTTAATCTTCCCGAATTATTCGTGCAATATATTTTCCAATAATATCAAACTCCAAATTCACCACAGAACCTACTTTAATATCTTGGAAATTGGTGTTGTCAAACGTATAGGGAATAATCGCCACTTCAAAGCTGTCGTTAGTTGGCGTGCAAACCGTAAGCGAAACGCCGTTCACCGTTACAGAGCCTTTATCGACCGTGAGATAGCCGCGACGACGCATTTCCGGCGTACTTTCGTATTCAAAATGAAAATAATAACTGCCGTCAGCACTACGCACTTCGGTACAACGCGCAGTTTGGTCAACGTGTCCTTGCACGATATGTCCGTCCAAGCGCCCATTCATCAGCATCGAACGCTCCACATTCACATTGTCGCCCACTTGAAGCAGTCCGAGATTAGAGCAATCGAGCGTCTCTTTCATAGCTGTAACGGTATAGGTTGAGCCGTCAATTTTCACTACTGTTAAGCAAACTCCGTTATGCGACACACTTTGGTCTATTTTAAGTTCATCGACAAAACTACAAGTTAGCGTAAAATGCACATTTTCACGGTCGCGCTCTATGCCAACAACACGCGCCATTTCTTCTACAATTCCTGAAAACATATTATTTTTGAGTTATAAAATTATTTAATTAATCTGCAAAGTTAATCATATATTCCGATATGATACGGAACAATAATTCGCCTTTTCTATTATTTCGTCAACGGGCTATAGTCACGCGAATAACGCAAGTGCTGTTCGGCGTAGCCTTCGGTATAATCGATTTGCAACCCGCTGAAATTGCCTTTTTTATCAAATTGTGCCGTATAAACCGGATTTACAAAGCCTTTGTAAGGGGCAATGTTTAGTTTTGCATAACGTTCCAAAATCTCCTTGTGCAAATCTAAATCTACTTTTACGGCATAAGTTTCTACTATATTTTGTGCTGCTTTGTAATCGCCTGTCGATTTAATGCGTTGAATTTCAGCCAAAAGTTCGCCCAAATGCTTTTGCAACAATTTATAATCGTTGATTACCACAAACTGTTTGCCATCACGTTCACGTATTTCCACAGCACGGTCGCCATCGGTTTGCGATTTGTGATACACCCATTTAGTAATGAGTTGACGGTTTCGCATGTGCGACTGTTCAATGTTTTTTCCAAGTTCAACACGCGTCAATTGCGTCATTAAACCATTCATAAAGTAACTGTAATATTGTGCTTTATAGGCAGAATCGTTGGGCAATAAGCCAAGTTCAACCATTTTTGGGTCGGCTACAAAATAAAGTCCAAACAAATCGGCACGCGTCTCTTCAATAACTGCTCTGTAAGCTTTGAGCGCATCGGGGGCAACTCCCGGCAACAATTTTCCCGAACCGTGTCCAAGACATTCGTGCAAATCGGTGTGCAAATTGTCGGTTTGACTTTTGTAGGCATCCATCAAAGCAATTTCGTTCTGACTCCACGCAAATTCTTCGAGAAATCCATTGCCGATAGCCGCTTGGTCGTAGGCTTCGGTAATATTTTCAATCGTTACCGATTTAGAACCATGCGCAACGCGAATCCAGTTGGCGTTCGGCAAATTAATGCCGATAGGCGTAGTCGGATAACAATCGCCCGCAAGAATAGCTGCCGTAATAACTTTTGCTGTTACGCCTTTCACTTCTTCTTTCTTAAACTCCTTATCCACAGGCGAATTATCTTCGAACCATTGCGCATTATTACTAATGATTGTGGTGCGTTTGGTGGCCTCTTCGTTTTTGAAATTAACCAGAGATTCCCAACTGGCTTTCATTCCAAGCGGGTCGCCATAAGTTTCGGTAAATCCGTTTATAAAATCGATGGTCGAAGTCGTGTCAGCCACCCAAAGAATAGCGTATTCGTCAAATGTGCGCAAATTTCCCGTGCGATTAAATTCAATCAATTTTTCAATAACGGCGCGCTGTTGGTCGTTTTCAGCTACATTTTTAGCTTTTTCGAGCCAATAAACCACTTTTTCGAGTGCTTCGGAATAGAGTCCGCCAATTTTGTAAACATCCTCCTGAACCACGCCATTGCGTTTCACCAATTTACTATTCAATCCGTACGAAATAGGTTCGGCATCGTTCGGATTTTTCATTTTAGCATAAAAATTTTCAGCTTCAAGTTGTGTTACACCATCGTAGTAATTGCAAGCCGATGTTTGAATTAAATCTACTCCGGCTGCCTGATTGGTACGCTTTGGCAAAATGTTCGGGTCAAAAATTACCGGAACAAGCGTTGCCAACAAATCGTCCACAGTACCGCCGTTCAGCGGCAATTTTTCGTTAGGCAATTTTTCGTTAGGCAATTTACGCACGGCATTTTCGAAAAAAACTTGCGAAAATTCGGGTGTAAATTTATCACCGGCGTAGTGATGATGAATACCGTTCGACACCCAAACACGTTTCAGATAAATTTCTAACGCCATAAAATCGGCACTCGTTTTGTCCTGATTTTCATCGGTATAGATAGCTTCAAGCACCTGACGAATCGGTAAATTATATTTGCAATTTTGGTCGAACATAATATCACGACCTTGCAACGCAGCCTCATTCAAATAATAAAGCATTTCCTGCTGACGCAACGACAATTTTTCGATATCGGGTACGCGATAGCGTAAAATTTGCATATCCGCAAATTGTTCGACCGTATAATCAAAAGTATCTATCGCCGGCGTAGTAAGAGCGTTTTTTTTGCCGCCGCAACCGACCAAAAGTAATGCTGCCATAGCTGTAAAAATAATTTTTTTCATTGTTGTTTGTATTGATACATTTATAAATATGATAAGAATTACAAATTTACAACTTTTTTCGCAAAATAGACAATGTTTTTAATAATTGGCAGTTATTTTTCAATCTAACTTTGGTATGCTCTTTGATAAAACAAAAGAGAAACAAAGAGTACAAGCCAATTTTACGAAAAAATACTACAGCAAATAAGGTTCAAACGTTTTTTTTCGTATCTTTGTAGAATATTTTAATTTACAACAATGAAAACAAACAACGAAAAAAAGCCACGCTTCAATTTCGCCGATAAAAGAGAAAACATATCGGGCGGGCGCCGTGACGGCAACAGAAATGAAAACGCAAACAACAGATTTAGAAGACATGGGGACGATGAAACTCCACGTTTCAACCATTTCAATAAAGACAGAAACAACCAATCATACAATCGGAACAATGACGGTGAACGGCGCCAAAGCGGCTACCAACACAAGCCTTACGGTAACTACAACCGCCACGAAAATGATGAACGTCCCTACAAACGTTCTTATCAAACTGATAGAGAAAGAAACAACAACTACGACCCGAACAAAGTTTACAGTAAGAAAAAACAGTTTGAATACAAAAAGCAGTACATCGACTATAGTAAACCGATGCGACTTAACAAATTCATTGCCAATTCAGGACTTTGCTCGCGCCGCGAAGCTGACGAATACATTGCTGCCGGCGTGATAAGCGTCAACGGAAAAGTGGTAACGGAATTGGGCACAAAAATTATCCCCAACACCGACCGCGTACTTTTTCACGACCAATTGGTGCGTTCCGAAAAGAAAGTTTACATACTGCTTAACAAACCTAAAAACTGCGTAACCACTTCCAGCGACCCGCAAGAACGTCTTACCGTAATGGATTTGGTAAAAAATGCCTGCACCGAAAGGGTTTATCCCGTAGGGCGTTTGGATAGAAACACTACCGGCGTGCTCCTTATTACCAACGACGGCGATTTAGCATCGAAAATGATGCACCCGAAATACAATCGTAAAAAAATATACGAAGTGGTGTTGGACAAAGATTTAGAACAAGAAGATTTGAAAAAAATAAAAAGCGGTTTAATGCTTGCAGATGGCGAAATTCATGCCGATGAAGTGGAATTTACCAAAGAAGGTGTATTCAATCAAGTCGGCATCGAAATTCACTCCGGCAGAAACCGTATCGTGCGCCGTATTTTTGAACATCTCGGCTATAAAGTCATTCGTTTAGACCGCGTTTATTTAGCCGGATTGACCAAAAAGAATCTACCTCGCGGAAAATGGCGTTACCTTTCGGAGGAAGAAGTTAACTTCTTAAAAATGGATTAATCTTCGAGGAAAAAATGCAATGAAAAAAACACTTTATCCACTGAAATTCACCCCCATAGCAAAGCAAAAAATTTGGGGAGGCAACCATTTGCGGCAATTTTATCGCCACGATTTTGCTATGGAAAAAATCGGTGAAACATGGGATATTTCGGCTATGAAAGATAACGAATCGGAAGTTATCAACGGATTTTTGGCAGAAAACAACTTAGCCGAACTTGTAGAAGTCTATATGGGCGATTTGGTGGGTGAAAAAGTGTTTCAACGTTTTGGCGAAAAATTTCCGCTTTTAGTCAAACTTATTGATGCACAAGAAGATTTATCGATACAAGTTCACCCGAATGACCAAATTGCCGCCGAACGGCACCAAGATTGCGGAAAAACAGAAATGTGGTACATTTTAGCCGCCACGCCCGATGCCTCCATTACTCTGGGATTTAAAGAACCTATCAGCAAAGAAACATTAGCTAAAAAATTGGCTGACAACACCATAGAAAGCTGCCTCAATCGCATAGCTGTAAAGCCCGGCGACATTTTCTTTATTCCTGCCGGAATGGTGCACTCCATAGGCAAAGGCTGTTTAATTCTTGAAATTCAGCAAGCCTCCGACCACACCTATCGCCTTTACGATTACAACCGATTGGATATCAACGGAAAACCGCGCGAATTACACACCGATTGGGCGTTAGATGCCATCGACTATGAACGTTGGGAAGCGGAGAAAATAACGCCACAATGCGCCCCAAATGACATTAGCAATATAGTTGACCACAACTGTTTTACCACCAATATAATGCGCCTTACCAAGCCGCAGGAGTACAATTTAGCCACTATCGACTCCTTTGTACTCATCTCGTGCATACAGGGTCACGTACGGTGCGATTTTGAAGACGACTATATTACCATTGTTGATGGCGAAACGGTACTTATACCCGCCGAAATGAATTCGCTGCAACTAATTCCTTCGGTAGAAAGCGTCTTATTAGAAACCTATATTAAATAAAACTATGAAACAGACATTTCTAAAAAAAACAATCTCGCTCCTACTCTTCTCCTGTGGCTTACTATCGGTTTATGCAGCAAAAGTAGATACCGTAAACGTTTACAGTCCGACTATGGATAGAGAAATAAAAGCGGTGGTAATTGTACCCGAAAGTGCCTACAGCCGACAAACTGCTCGCCCCGTCATCTATCTGCTTCACGGCTACGGAGGATTTGAAAAATCGTGGATTATAAAGAAAGACAACCTGCCGGAAATAGCTGACGAAAAAGAAGTATTTTTTGTTTGTCCAAATGGTGAAAGTAGCTGGTACATAAACAGTCCCGTAAAAAAAGAGAGCCAATTTGAAACCTTTGTGGCACAAGAATTGACACACTACATCGACAGTTGCTACATGACGTTGCCTCGTGCCGACAAACGCGCCATCACAGGTTTAAGCATGGGCGGACACGGCGCACTCTACATTGCCATGCGAAATCCCAATATATTCGGAGCAGCTGGCAGCATGAGCGGCGGAGTCGATTTTCGCCCGTTTACCGAAAAATGGGAACTTAAAACCATATTGGGCGACTATAATACCAACAAAGCAGCTTGGGACAACAATGTAGTGGTAAATCAGATATCAAAAATAAAAAATCGCGAAGTGGAACTTTTTATCGATTGCGGCAAAGACGATTTTTTTATGCCCGT
>Ga0116156_10004485_pt1 | contig 11844 bp, 7 predicted proteins | sample AD_UKC045_MetaG_FD_89891 | JGI IMG/M metagenome (GOLD analysis project Ga0116156, IMG submission 89891) | Active sludge microbial communities of municipal wastewater-treating anaerobic digesters from USA - AD_UKC045_MetaG | ecosystem: Engineered > Bioreactor > Anaerobic > Digestate | place: USA... | reverse complement strand
AGTAACAATTTTCTTAACGTTATAGCGATTTAGTGTTTCAATATTAGTTTTAACCAGCATATCAGCCAGATACTCGTTTCCGGCACGGCGGGCAACATCTCCGTTGCACATTTCTTCGCTGCCAAGAATAGCGAAATCAACTCCAGCAGCTTGCATAATCTTTGCAAACGCCTGAGTAACCTTCTTAGCTCTATCGTCGAAACTTCCGGCGCAACCAACCCAGAAGAGTATATCAAACTGTGGATTTTCAGCAGCAATTTTTATGTCCATTCCTTCAGCCCAATCAGCACGTTCAGCAGGCGAAAATGCCCAGGGCGAACCATTGTTTTCCAAGTTAGCAAAACTGGTTTGCAAAAGTGATGGAAAATTCGATTCCATCATAACGAGAGAGCGGCGCATATCGACAATAGCAGGCACGTGTTCATTCGTAACAGGACATTCCTGCATACAGGCGCCGCAGGTCGTGCATTGCCAAAGTGCGTCTATATTTTCGTAATCACCGATAAATTTCTTCTCAACTTCTTCAGTTTGCACTTCAGTTGTTTTTTTATTATTCAATAGCTTTGTTTTGTCGTCTAAGCGCTTACGCATTTCTACCATAATTTCACGCGGGTCAAGAATCTTGCCAGTAGTATTTGCCGGGCAAACGCTTGTGCATCTACCGCAGTGGGTACAGGTTAAGCTGTCTAATAAGTTTTTCCATGTAAAATCTTCGATATCTACAACTCCAAATTTTTCAACACCTTCTTTTTCAAAATCAATTGGTTTCAGTTTATTAACTGGCGTTAAAGAAGAAAAGTAAACGTTCGGAATTGAGGTATAAACGTGAAAGTGCTTTGAAAAAGGCAGGTAGTTCATAAAGTAGAAAATAACAAGGATGTGCAGCCACCAGGAAATTTTATAAAAAGTATAGACGTTATCTATTGGAATAATACCGGCAAGAATAGAACCAATCGGATATACCCCCCATCTATGCTCTTTCAAAATGCTTAAGCTCGCATTATGGAAAAGTAAAGCAGTTACGATAACAAATATTGATGCCAGAACGATAGCTGCATCTTTTTTCTCATCTGCATCTCCTTGCAACCTTTTCACTTTAAATACGAAACGGCGTAAAAATGAAAATATAATTGCAAATAATATTCCCAGACAGAATATATCTGTTAATATTGTGATTACAGAATATACAGGTCCTAAAAAGTTATAAGAAAAACTTGAGAAAATTCCTTGAAAAACTGCTTCAGATGCAGAGAAAAGCAAAACGAGAAAACCCCAGAAAATGCAAACGTGAAGCATTCCTGCTGGTTGTTCTCTTAAAATTTTAGATTGTGCAATTGCAACTTTGAAGGTATGTTTTAAACGCTCGTAAGGTTTGTTGAATCTATTTTCAGGTTGGGCTAATTTTAAATAAGCCAAGCGTTTTCGTAAATTTGTAATTAGCAGTAAAATTGCTGCTAAAAATATTATTATAAAGATTAGTTGTTCCATAGCTTTCTTTTTATTTTTTAACTTTTGAATAAATTAATCGAATATTTACTTTCATTATTTGTCAAATTGTTTATACTTGAGTTGTTACCATTGTTCTTTAAATAAAACTTTTGGCTAAACTGATAATTAATTGCTCCATTGTTTTTAATTCTATCTAAAATCATATTGAAATAATCTTTATGTATTTCACAACTTATAAAATTTCTTTTTATTTGTTTACATAAAATAATTTCAGAGCCACTGCCACCAAACAAAATAAAAACATCATCATTTTCTAAAGTACAAGATTTAATCAGCATTTCAACTAATTGAAGTGGTATTTGGCAAGAATGAAATGTTTTGTCTTTTGATACATTTTTTACTAAATCGAAATAAAACCAGCTATATGGCATTCTACCTTTATGTCCCTGTTCCATTCTTTGAATTATTCTTTTGTCATTCGGATTTAAATATGGTTGAGCAACGTTATCTTTATAAAAATTATTATTTTTTGATTTTGTCGCATGAATTATTGAACGATGAGCGGTAGTAAATCTTTTTGGAGTATGTCCTACGTTTGTATTGTAAATCCAAACATAATCCTGAACGTCAAAAGCACTTTCATCTAAATACTTAACCCGTAAATATGCGTTCTGCTTAGGATAGTTAATCATAAAAAGATTTCCAGTAGGTTTTAAAACTCTCAAACATTCGCTTGTCAATTTAATATACCAATCAATATATTCATTCCATTTTGTAGTATAACTTTTTCCGGCGTAATTGATCCCAACATTATAATCAGGATCGCCATATACCATATCTAAGCTATTGTCTGGAAGTTCTTTTAGAACTTTCATAACATCTTCATTAAAAACAATATTTCTAAATTCATTCATTGTTTTCTATATAACCAAATAAGGTTCGAGATAATTCAATAATTCTTTATTAGAAAGAACGCAAATTCCTCTTGATTTAGAAAATTTCTGAATTGTTGAAGTGATTAATTTAACATCAATAATGCCTTTATTTTTTGTTTTTTCAATTACATCAATAATAAATCTACTTATCATTAATGGGGCACTTATTATGCTTAAAATTGTATTAACTCTGCCTACCTTCTTATCATATCTTTGAAAATTTGGCTGTACATCAACAATATGATATTTTACATCTTCATTCCAACCAAGCAAATCAACAAAATGCAAGAATTCATACAATCCGATTTCTTTAATTGAGAATTTATCCATAAATCCATCTTTTAAAGAAAACTCAATTTTTTCAATATAGTCTATAATTTCATTGGAAGGTAAATATCTGATTGTATTATTTTTTTCCTGATGATCAAAAAAGTAGCAATTCCGATAAATTAGAATCAACACTTTTTTAAATGTTATTTGGTTAATAATTGAAATCTTTAATAAGTATTCCCAAATTTTTTCAAATGTCCAATTTCCTGTAATAATATTATTATTAAAAATAACATTTGGTGACATATCATATTCATTTGGAATTTTTCTTAATGTTTCTTTCCCGGGTTTTAAAAAGAAAGATTCACTTGATTTTGAAAATTTAGAAATAATATGTTTTTTAGGTGCTTCTATAGTTCCACTATTAAATAAAATAGCTTCTTTTATTCTTATTTCTCTTTTAAAATTATAATCATTGTTCATTTTAAAGAGATTTGTTACTATTATTTCCTGATTTTCCATTTTTGTGTTGATTATGTAAATGATTTAAATATAAAAATATTAGTAGTTATATTTTTTTAATGGGTTAAGATAAATAATGTATTAATTTCATATTTTTTTAAGAAAAAATGAAATCTTCGTTAATCTATAAATTACATTCTTATAAAACCTTTGAAACACAGAACAGCACTAAGAAATCCCCCCTACCCCCCTTTTTCAAAGGGGGGAATTAAAAAGATAATTCTTCTCCCCCCTTTGAAAAAGGGGGGTAGGGGATTTCTTAGTGCTCCATTTAACATAATGCTTTATTAATTAATGTCATCTCCATTTAAATAAAGGTCTTCCATTAATTTGGGGTTCTGAATGACACTTAAAGGTAGAAAATTAATGTAGTCAAGCACCAATAACCTAATAACCTATTTGAATCCTAAATTTGTCCTTACAGTTTGTTCTAATTCAGTGAAGAGTTCTTTATTTTCAAGGAAAATGCGTTTTAAGCTTTCGCGTCCCTGGGCTCTTTCTTCTTTGTATGTAAACCAGGAACCGCTTTTATTGATATAACCGAATTCGACAGCCAAATCAATCATATCTCCGATTTTGGAAATACCTTCGTTATAAAGAATGTCAAATTCGACTTCTTTAAATGGTGGGGCAACTTTATTCTTAACTATTTTGACTTTTACACGGTTTCCGATGCTGTCCTGTCCTTCCTTGATAATTTCTTTTCTACGAATATCAATACGAACTGAAGCATAGAATTTTAGGGCATTACCACCGGTAGTAGTTTCAGGATTGCCGAAGAAAGTACCGATTTTACTACGTAATTGGTTGGTAAACATAACGGTTGTGTTTGATTTTCCAATAGCAGCATTAAGTTTGCGAAGTGCCTGGGACATAAGCCGTGCTTGAGAACCCATTTGAGCATCTCCCATATCGCCTTCAATTTCACTTCTTGGAGTAAGAGCAGCAACAGAGTCAATAATAATGACATCAACGGCACCGCTTCTAACCAATGTTTCAACTATTTCGAGGGCTTGTTCACCAAACTCAGGTTGAGACAAAAGTAAATTATTCAAATCAACACCAAGACGCTGAGCATAATTAATATCTAAAGCGTGTTCGGTATCGACAAATGCAGCCATACCACCTTTTTTCTGTGCTTCAGCAATTACCTGAAGACAAATTGTAGTTTTACCAGAGGATTCGGGACCGAAAATTTCGATAATTCTTCCGCGGGGAACACCGCCAATTCCAATAGCTGCATCTAAAGAGAGGCAACCGGTAGAAATTGCATCAACAGCTACAACGACATGGTCGCTGAGCATCATAATTGAACCTTTGCCATGTTGCTTTTCTATTTGTTCCATAGCAATTTTAATTGCTCTCATCTTTTCGTCAGCAACTTTTTTTTCTTCAACTACTTCTTCTTTTGTATTTTTCATTTTAACTCCATTTATTACTAATTATTTTCATCATTATTTAAAGGAATCCTTACTGTAAAAATTGTTCCTTTATTTAAAGTACTAGTGAAATTTATTGTTCCATTAATAGCATCAAGAGAATTTTTTACAATAGACAATCCCAAGCCAGTTCCGGGAATATTTGAAATATTTTTTCCTCTGAAAAAGGGGTCGAAAACTTTATTGAAATCTTCTTGATTAATTCCAACACCTTCGTCAGCTATTATAAATTCAATACAATCGTTATAAACATTCACATCAAATTTGATTGAGGAATTGTAAGGAGAAAACTTAATAGCGTTATTTAAAAGATTATCAAGTATTTGTCTCACAATTTTTTGGTCTATTTTTGCTAGCCGGTTTCCATTTTTTAGAGTTAAATCGATAATACATTTTTCACCGGCTAAAAATTGCATTTCTCGTACAAATGATAAAATAAATTGCTCAATATCAATGAAGTCATACTCAATTTTGATTTTTCCTTTTTCAACTTTATTATATGAAATAATATCATTCAGAAAGTTATCCATAGTTTTAACTGATTCTTCAATCATATTGAAATATTTAGAACGGTTTTCCAGAGAAATTTTATCACCATAATTAGAAAGCAACTGAGTTGACATCATTATCGCTTGCAAAGGAGTCCTGTATTCGTGAGAGACCATAGAAATAAAACCAGATTTTAAATCATTTAATTCCTGTTGTTTGATTAAAGCATTAAGAATTTCTTCTTCAGATTTAATTCTATAAATAGCAAGAGAAAGAACAGTAGCTAATCTTTCTAAAATAATCAAATCTTTTTCAGAATAATCTTTCATTTTATTAGCAAAAGCAATAGCACCAAGCATTTCATCTTTATACAGCACAGGAGCAGAAAGAAAGTTTTTTAATTGAAAATGTCCTTCCGGAACACCAATAGACCTTTCGTCAGCTTGAGGATTATTAGATATTATAGATTTTTTATTTAGTAAAACCCAGCCATATAATCCCTTTGGTTCTTCAAAAACCATATTATCGCTAATCGTTAATGGTTCCATTACTGCATTAGGAGTGTATGCGACTAAATTAAATATTTTTGTAGTTTCACTGAAAGTACCAACATAACCAAAAGCGGAATTAGTTAATTTCTTACCGTGCTCAAGAATCATTTCGGAAATTTTCTGTATTGACATTTCAGATAAAATTGCTTCAGATAATTCTGCCATAGCAGAGTTCAAACTTGATTCCCAAAATAGTTGTTCCTGTGCCAATGTCATCTCAGTTATATCTAGAACAATTCCTACAATGCCTGCAACGTTACCATTTGCATCATTATATCTTGACCTGTAAATAATATTATAATGCAGTTTCCCTTTAGAATCGTATATACTATCTTCATATCTTTGAATTCCACCTTGTTCAATTAATTCTTTATCTTTCTCTTCATAAACAACAGCTGAATCTATTGGGTATAAATCAAAAACAGACTTACCCATAATATCTTCTTTGGTCTTATCAAAATAATCAAGAAAAGCTGTATTACAACCGATGTATCTTTTCTCGGTAGCATCCTTATAATAAATTGGATTAGGGATTGTGTTAATTAATGATTGTAAGAAATTGAACTGAAATTCCAATTCTTTTTCAGCATTCTTTCTATCGGTAATATCTTCAATTATTCCATCAGTAAATATTGGAATATTATTATCATTAAAAATAGTTCTGCCGGTATCACGCACCCAGATTAGCTTTCCGTCATTGCTTTTTAATTCGATTTCTTCTCTGACTATATCACCAGTAATTTTTTGCTTATTAATAAAATTATTTCTGACATTTTCAGATAAATAAAAATCATAAACCATATGTTTCTTCAAATCTTCTTCATCGCTAAAACCGAGAATATGGGCTAAAGCTTGATTCGTTTGCAAAAATCTTCCGTCAATAGTCGTTCTGTAAACACCTAGAGGCAACTGATTAATTAAACTTCTGTATTTATTCTCACTTTCCTTTAATGCAAACTCAGCTTTTTCTCTTTCAAGCATCTCAAGAGTTAGTTCTCTGTTGATTTGCCCTAATTCCTCATTTGCAGTTTCAAGTTCAATAGTTCTTTCTTTGACTAAATGCTCCAATGAACTATAAGCATCTTGAAGTTCTTTATCGTGAAGTTTCTTTTCTGTAATGTCTTTATTATATGATATAACACATTCATCACCTGCAACATTAATTACTGCAGAAGAAACAAGAATATCCTTTAAATAACCTTTTTTGGTAGAAATTTGTGCTTCAAAGTCTAATGTCTGATTTTTAACTGACATCTCTTTATTCCAAGCTTCTCTTTGCTCCTTATTAATCCAAAAACGAATTTCCTGAACTCTTTTTCCAACTATTTCATCTTTTTTATAACCGAATTCTAATTCAAATTTTGGATTAACATCAATAATTACATTATCAATTTTTCGAGTTACTATAATTGAATCCTGGCAAACAAGAAAAGCATTACTGAACTTTTCTTCACTGGATTTTATACTTTCAATGAATTCTTTTCTTTCAGTAACATCGTGGATTACACTGGCAAGCCAGTATTTTTTATTATGCGGTATTAAAAAACCTTCCTGTTCAAAATGTCTGATTGTGCCATTTGGTCTTTTAACCTGAAACTCATTTCGTTGTTTAAGCCAATTTCCGCCACCTGTTTCTAAAGTATTAAGAATTCTTTGTTTAATATCTTCAATTTGCTCCGGAGTATCTGGCTTGTTTACTAAATATTTCGCTTGAATGTCCCAATGGTATTGCCCAATTGCATCTTCTTTTTTCAATAAAGAAATCTTTTCCATTGCATTATTCCATTCAATAATTCTGCCTTCCTCATTAACTAAAAGGATTGCATCGGCGGTATGAGAAATAATGCTATCATGGCGCTGTAAAGTATATTGTAATTCTTTTTGGGCAGCGCGTTCCTGAGAAACATCACGAAATACAATAACGGCACCTGCCACAGAGCCACTTTCCCTAAAAATTGGAGCAGCACTATCAGCTATTGAAAACTCTTTCCCATCTTTGGAAATCAAGGCAGTATGATTAGCTAATCCAACTATAACACCTTCTTTTACTACTTTATTAAAAGGATTCTCAGCTTTTTGTCTGGTAATTTCATTAATAATTACAAATACATCGTCAATATGTTTATTGTAGGCATCCTTTAACTGCCAGCCAGTAAGCATTTCAGCAGTATTATTTAATTTTAAAATTTTTCCTTTATCATCAGCAACAATTACAGCGTCTCCAATCGAATGAAGTGTGAGATTAAGAAAATCTTCACTGCTTTTCAGTTCAGCATGTAATTTATCATATCTTCTTAATATATATGAAATATAAAAAGCATATATGAAAAAAACAAATGCAAAAGATAACAGAATAAATACTTCATCAGATTCAATATTAAAAAGCTCAGTAATTATATTATCGGAATGAAATATATATGCATCTATTATTGAATGAATTACCCAAAACGAAATAATTGCTATAAGTGTTACTATAAATACTCTAATCGTAGTTTTCATATTTTTGTATATTATTCCCATTCTATTGTTGAAGGTGGTTTACTTGAGATATCGTAAACTACCCGATTTATTCCATGAACTTCATTTATTATTCTATTTGATATTCTTTTTAAAACGTTATAAGGAAATTCGAACCAATCAGCAGTCATACCGTCTGTACTTGTAACAGCACGGATAGCAGCAACGTTTTCATAAGTTCGTTCGTCTCCCATAACCCCAACACTTTTCACAGAAAGTAAAACCACAAATGCCTGCCAAATAGCATTATATATGCCAGAATTTTTTATTTCCTGAATAAAAATGTCATCTGCTTCTCTTAAAACTTCTAACTTTTCTTCTGAAATCTCTCCAATAATTCTGATTGCAAGCCCCGGTCCTGGAAAAGGATGGCGTTCTATAAACCATTCCGGTATATCTAATTCCCGTCCTACTGCCCGCACTTCATCTTTGAAAAGCTCTCTAAATGGCTCTATAAGTTTCAAATTCATCTTTTCAGGCAGTCCGCCAACGTTATGATGAGATTTTATTGTGGCAGAGGGCCCTTTTACTGATACTGATTCGATTACATCTGGGTATAAAGTTCCTTGTGCTAAAAATTTTACTCCATCAATTCTTTTTGCGGCTTCTTCAAATAACTCAATAAATGTATTACCGATAATTTTCCTTTTTGTTTCAGGTTCAGAAATCCCTCTTAATCTTGATAAAAATGGAATAGAGCCGTCAATTACTTCAATTGGAATATTAAAGTTTTCTTTAAACAATTTAAGGATTATATTGCTTTCATTTTTCCTCATTAGTCCGGTATCAATGTGAATACAGTGTAACTGCTCGCCTATAGCTTTGTGCAGAAGCACGGCTGCAACAGTAGAATCTACTCCACCACTTAAAGCACAGATAACTTTTGAATTACCAACAGTTTCACGAATTTTTTCAATTTGAGTATTGATAATTGATTTTTCGTCCCATTTTTCTTTGCATTTGCAAATGTTTCGTAAAAAATTTTCTAAAATCACTATACCATCAACCGAGTGATGAACTTCAGGATGGAACTGGACGCCATATATTTTTTTATTAAATGAGCGAATAGCAGCTATTGGTGAATTTGAGGTTTTAGCAATTACTTCAAATCCATCTGGAATTTTCTGCAAGGCATCTCCATGGCTCATCCAAACTGAAGTAGAGCCATTCAAACCGCAAAACAAATCGTTATCATCAAGAATTTCTAATGTTGCCTGTCCATATTCTCTTTTAGCTGAATTATCAACTTTTCCATTAAGGAAATGGGCCAAAAGTTGCATTCCATAGCATATTCCGAGGATTGGAATATCAAGTTCAAATATATCACGAACTGGCATTGGAGCATCAATTTGAAGGACGCTCGAAGGGCTACCGGAAAGTATTATAGCAGTAGGATTGATTTCTTTAATCTTCGGAAGGGCTAAATTATATGGATGTATTTCAGCAAATACTTTACAACTTCTTATCTTCCTTGCTATTATTTGTGTATATTGTGAACCAAAATCTAGTATTAGTATTTTATCAGTAATGACTATTTCTCCAATTTAATATAATTTTTCTAAAATAAAATAAATTTAAAATTAATAAATTAAATTTATAAAAAAAAGTTTATTTTTGTATATATTCAGTTATTCGTTTTGATTTTTTTAATTTATATAATCTAAATAAAATGAACGAAGATAATTTAAATAATGATAGTACTTCAGAATTGGAAGTTATTGACAAAAAAGAGCAAAGTCAAAAAAATTTTTTTCAAAGAATACCATTGGCAGTAAAAATAATTGCTGGTGTAATTATAGTTTTCTTTATCGCAATTGCTGTTTTACTTTTTATCTCATATCAGCAGGGTAGCACCGATAATTATGTTCCTCCTGAAGTAGAAGAAATGGCAGACCAGGACCAGGCTGAAGATGATTTAAACCAACTTTCCTCAGCAGTTGAAGCTTATTATGCTCAAAATCTTACTTATCCTTCAAGATTAGAAGAATTAGTGCCGGATTTTATTGATAAACTTCCAATAGACCCAAAAGCAAAAAAATCCTATCTGTATGAAACTGAAGGGGACTCTTATATCATTTCTGTTGTTGACCCTAAATTGTATAATTGTGAATATTTTTATTATGAAAATGGATTCCTTACTAAAGAGTAAATTGCTATTTATATTTATATTTATCTTGCTTTGCTATTCTGAAATGAATTCTAATTTTCAGAATTCTTCTCAATTGGAATTACAAATTCAAAATGTATTAAAAAGAATTTACCCTAAAAATCCAATTACAGTAAAAGTAGTTGTTAATCCATCAAATCCAAATGAATTAAAAACACTTTCCATAAAAATTGAAAATATTAGGGAAGGTCTTTTTTCAATTGATATTTTCACAATTATTTTTCAAAATCCCAAACTTGATTTCAATGCTCTTAAAAAAAATACATTAAAAATTCCAAGTGCTAACTCTTTTAAAGCAAATGTGTTTCTTTCCCCAGATGCATTAGAAAACTATATCCAGTCTAAATCAAAGTCATTAGGAAGAAAAAATGTTAATGTTTCTATTAAGCTATCTTCTCCTTTCGTTGAAGCAACTTATGATGTTCCTACATCTCAAATAGGAAAAGAAAGTCAAAACATTTTAAGCAAATTCATAACCAAGAGTTTAAATGGCTACGCTGCCTTTACTTTTAAAGTTAAAAACAATGCTCTATCAGCATACTCAACAAAGGTCATCTTAAACCATTTCCTCCTGCCTGAACAGGTATTAAAATATTTTACTTCTAATCATAATCCATTTGAAGAAGTTCCTCAGATTTATCCGTTTAGCTACAGATTAAATAACGTAACAGTTCAAAAAAATTATTTGTATCTATCAAATTAAATTTTGCCACCTTTATAAATAGGGATAATAATTTATATATCAGATATTTACATTTGTAGATATTCCATATCTGCAAGTTATGGAATATCTATACTTTGAAGTCAAAAAATATTTTTGTCATACTATCAACAAGTTGATAGCATGACTTATCTTTTGTCATGCTATCAGCTTGCTGATAGTATGACTGAAAAGCACTGTTTCGGATTTACACTTTTAGCGATGTCATCTTCATTTAAAATAAAAGTCTTCTTTTATCTAGGGGTTGCCAATGACATCGTTACTTTTGTCTGTCATTTCGAAGCGCAGTGAGAAATCTCAAATCTTATGGTATCATTGACTTGTGAGATTCCTCGCTGCGCTCGGAATGACAGATTATAATAAGTCTTTTAAAGAATTACTACACTATTAACAACTTGTTCGCATGACTTTGCTCTATTTTTAATCTCTTTTCATGATAGCATCACTGGAAAACTTAAATATTGGTAAAGAAAAACATTTACTAATCCTGAATAATTCATAAATTACAAAATAAGAATTTTTTAAATTAACTTCTTTGGGAAGAATAGCAACTGCGTCGGTAGAGATGTTAGATTCAGAAAAAGAAATTTTAACAGCCTTATTCTTGATAGGAGAAGCACTGGTTGAAATTATGATATCGTTATCAGATTGAAGAAAAAATTTGTTTTTCTTGAGAATTTGAGTTATTTTGTAAAGAAACTGAGTTCATGGGTATATATGAAATTAGTATAACTTTAATTAGTTAATTGTCAAATACTTAAGACGTATATACCCTATTTTTATT
>Ga0116156_10004484_pt1 | contig 11845 bp, 9 predicted proteins | sample AD_UKC045_MetaG_FD_89891 | JGI IMG/M metagenome (GOLD analysis project Ga0116156, IMG submission 89891) | Active sludge microbial communities of municipal wastewater-treating anaerobic digesters from USA - AD_UKC045_MetaG | ecosystem: Engineered > Bioreactor > Anaerobic > Digestate | place: USA... | reverse complement strand
TCGGTCAATTCCGCCTGTTGCGCGCGGGGGAAGTCCGCCTACTGAAAGAGTTGGTCAAGGCATGAACAGACTGCGTTGGTTGTTGATCGCGCTGCTGGCGGCGGCGCTCGTCGCGCTGAGCGCTTGCGACGCTCCCGTGCCCTCAACGCCGCTGCCCGACTTCGAAGGCGGCATTGGCGTACCCAAATTGAACGGCCAGCTGGCCATGTTCACCTTGATCCGCCAGGCGCTGGCGCTGTACCCCGATCGCGAGCGGGTCAAGAACATCCCCATCGATGCGGACCTGCCGCAGATTTGCGACCGGCCGGTCATCATCTCCATTCATCATCAGAACAGTCCGCCGATCTGGGGCGTGGGCAAACAAGGTTGCATGCACGAGGCGATTCTGCGCGCGGTGTATCAGATCGTGCAGGACCCGAATTTTCAGAAGTATTACCTGACCAACCTCGACAAGGTGGCCGTGCGGGTCGAAATCATGTACTCGCGCCGCCGCCTGGATTTCGCCAACAACAAACTGAACCGCATTCTCGTCGAACCGGGCATCCACGGTTTGATTTTACAGAACGGCGAGCAACTGACCTTCCAGCCTGGCTTCAATTACCTGTATCACGGATGGGAGCCCGAAGCGCGCGACCAGGGCATGAATACCTTGCGACTCAAGCAGCAACTGGAATACCTTGCCGCAGCCGCCGATATCGGCGATTGGCGCGATTATCCGATCTATCGCTACCGCACGATCAGCATCCTGCAGCACCGACCGGATTTCTTCCCGTTGCCGATCCTGCGCGATTCGCCCTTGATCCGCAAATTCGGCAGCCGGGAAATCGGGCGCGCAGCCGTGGATGCCGGACGCTATCTGAACAAATCGTTCAGCAAAACCAGTCAGCGTTTCTGGTACCAATACAATCCGATCATCCGTGAAAAAAGCAGCTTCTTCGATTACAGCACGGTCCGCCATGCGAACACCGTTTTTTCGCTGGTGACTCTGTACAAGGCCAGCCGCAAGGACGAGTTCTACGAGGTGTCGCAGCGGTCGATGGACTGGCTGATGCGTCATACCGAACCGCCGTTGCTTGAGCCGGAATTGTTATGCGTCAAGAACTACGGTCTGGCGCAACTGGGTTCGTCGGCGTTGACGCTGCTAGCGTTGTGCGAACTGCCCAAGACGATGCTCGATAAAATCGGCATCCAACGCATCAACCAACTGGCGCGCTTTATCGTCGAGATGCAGGAAAGCGACGGCCGCTTTTACAGTTCTTACTGGCAGCGGCTGATCGGCTACATGCCGAAGCGGCAAGCCGAGTATTTTTCCGGTGAGTCGTTGCTGGCCCTCGTGCGTTATTATCAAATCAATCCCAACATCGAATGGTTGCGCGCGGCACGCACGGCCGCCGAGCAACAGATCGAGCAGTTCAACAAAAGCGGTGAGGTGAACTTCTGGACGATTCAAGGTCTGGCCGAGTTGTATCAGATCGATTCGGAACCGCATTACGCGGATAGCTGCTTCGCCATGGCCGACGATCTACTCAAGCACCAATGGGGCAATCCGGAGAAGAACAAGACCGTTTATTATCCGGATTACCAAGGAGGCTTCGACAACAATCGGCCGCCACGCACCCTGCCCGCCGCGGTGCGTTTGCAGGCGTTGCTGGCCGCGTATCGTCTGGCCTATCAGATGGAGCGGGATTACCAAAAATACGGCGACGCAATCATGTCGGCCACGTTCTTCCTGCTGCAAAATCAGTATCGGCGCGACAACAGCTATTACCTGCGCGTGCCCGAGGAGGCGCGTGGGGCATTCCGCGCCGGATTGGTCGATCCGCGCGTGCGCATGGACTACTGCGCCCACGCCATTTTAGCGCTGACCGGCGCGTACGACGTGGCTTACATGCATGAGACCGGTACAGTGCCCGAGGCCTTCGATGCCGAAGGAACCAAGGCGCTACAGAACGATCTGACCGCCACCGATCAGATCAACGAGCAGGCAACCGGCGAAAAGAAGAAGTAATCGTCGTTCAGAACATCACATAAACGAATTGCGGTGTTTGCCCGCTGAGCAATACGGCGGCGACGATGATTAAAAACGCTGCCGCGCCGAACGCCGCATCCCACCACCAGGACGATTCCATCCTTGCCTCCTAATGCAGCATAAACAGCCGCAGGTAGATCTCCAGCGCCAGGCGCGGTTTGAAGAGGAACAGCACGAAACCCAAATCGATGACGATGAACGTGCCCAGCCAGGCGGCGAATCGGGCCGCCTTGTTCGTCGACGGCGGCCCTTTACGCCAGTGCTTGCGATAGTTGCGGTACAGATTGAGCAGCATGCCGTGGTAAATGCCGAACAACACGTAATGCATGCTCAGTCCGTGCCAGATGCCTACCAGCACCATCGCCACGATCGAATTCCAGGAAGCCCGCCGCATGCCCCGACGGTTGCCGCCGAGGGGGATGTACACGTAATCTTGTATCCAACCGGTCAGCGAAATATGCCAGCGCCGCCAATAATCGGCGACATTCGTGGCCAGCAACGGCCAACGGAAGTTCTCCATGATCTTATAGCCGAACAGCCGCGAAACGCCGATGGCGATATCCGAGTACCCGGCAAAATCGCAATACAGATACAAATAATAGGCGATTAGACAACACCAGAGCTGCCAGGCCTGCCATTCGTTCAACCGGTGTATCGAGGCGCCCTGCAGCAAGAGAAAGGGTTTGGTGAAATGATAAAGGATGCCGCCCAGCACCAATTTTTTAAACAGCCCTTCCAAAATGCGAAAAACACCCTCGCGCAGGTCGGCGGCATCGAGCGGCTTTTCCTGCCCGAGTTGTGAGAAAAACGCCTGCGGACGCTCGATCGGCCCAGCCATGAACGTCGGCCAGAACGCCACGTAATTCAAATACGACCCAAAGGCGGCAGGTTGCAGCGTGCCGCGCCGGATTTCGATCAGATAGGCCAACGAGCGAAAGGTAAAGTAGCTGATGCCCAGCGGCGCCAGCGAGCCGATGTCGATGTTGCCGCGCGTCGCGAATACGATGTTCAACAATTGCGTCGGTACGACGGCCTGGATCAATTTGAAAATGAGCAACGGCGCCAGCAACAACGCCACGATAAATGCAAACGGGAATTTGTTCGTTTTATCCGTCTGCCGCCCCAGGAAATTACCCGCGGCCCAGCCGATCGCCAACATCGCAAAAGTGACCGCTAAAAAGGCGATGCGCAACAGCGGATGTGGCGGATCCTGCAATAGAATGAAGAGAATCGCGCCGGCGGTCATCAGGCGGCCGCGGTGTTCCGGCGTAACGAAATATCGTGCCAATAAAAAGAAAACGAAAACGAAGGCGGCGACCGTCCAGGAGAGGAAATTCATTCTTCCATCTCCGCCAACGCCTGCTCGATCGGGGCAATCAACGCCTGCGCCATCTGCCGGTTGCCGGTAATGGTCAGGTGATCGGAATCGGTGAAGTGGCGATTATCCACCGCGTCGGTCAGATCGAGCAGCATATTTTCGTTCTCGTGCACGATCTCGTTCATCATGACTTGGAACTGCCGGTACTTGTTCCAAGCGAATTGGTTGGTTTCGTCGTTCATCGTACGATTGATCGGCGAGATGACGAACAGCAGCTTGACGTCGGGCGATTGCCCCAACCGGTTGATCAGCTCGAACATCCGAAAATGGCGCGATTTGCGGTCCAGTACAATTTTCTCGTAGGCGTCGCGGTTGCCGGCGAGATAGTCCGCAGTCGCTTCCTTCCACACGTTGGCGCGGTCGCGCTGCTGGGGCGTGCCCACCTTTGCCAGCGGCGCCTGCAAGGTGCCGGGGCGGATCATTTCCGTCAACCAGTTGCGCAAATTACCGGCCAATGCGTCGGTGTCGCCGGTCAGCACAAGGTTGATCAACTGCCGTTCGCGATACAGCGCCCAGATGTTGCCGATCGCGCCCTGCAAATGAATGTCAAGGTAATCGCGCCACGAGAGAAGAAGGAATTTGCGGCGCAGGAAACCGAAATCGGACCGATGGCGAAGATAATAAGCCGAACTGCGATGACCCGATTCATAACCCAGCGCCCCTTTGTAGGAAAACAATTTGTACGGCAAATTGAAGACCAGCAGGTCCGCACCATTGCGGATGGACTCCTCGGCCAGAGCCAGATCGTCGCCAAAACCGTTGGCAATTACCGCCAGGTTGTAGCATTCGACCTGCCGACCGTTCGCCCGCAGCGTTTGCTGCACCAGTTCGGGGACGGTGGTTTTCGGCGTGGCGTTGAGCACGCCCTGCATGACCGACGCGCCGATGAACGCGACAACCGGTCGATCGCGGTGCAAACGCATCTGGCGGAACAGATAGGGCATGACGCTGTGCGACTGGCCTTCGTTGCGCAGCACCAGATCAGGCGTTCGTTCCCAACGGCGCACGCCGATGTCCAGCACCAGCAACAGCGCCAGCGTCCAGAGCACGGCATAACGCAGGCGTACGTTCCCGGCGATCGTCAGCAGTTTTTCACGCACCACCACACCGCTTGGTTTGTTTGTATTCAATTTTTCGCAGAAGACCGCTCCCCTCAACAGGACCCAGCATAGCAAAAGTTATCTGGCAGGAAAAGGACATTCTTCGACAAAACTTGAAAATGCCGATCCGGCTTGCTATACAATAATGTATCGGGAGGATACGAATGAAGAATAACCTACTGTTTCTGTCGGCTATTTTTCTGTTCCTCACCTGCTGCCACGACCTCGGCGCCGACCACGAATGGGATGATCGTGATCCACACTCATTTGCGCCTGCCAGTACGCCGGCGAATTCGGCGGCTGACGATGACGAGGCTCCGCCGCGGATCATCGAACTGGTCGTCGATCCGCCGCCGGCCGGCAATCCGCTGGCCCGCCGGTTGCGCATCCGCACCGACGCCGCTTGTTCGCTGGGCGGCTACGTCACCACCGACACCGAACCCGGATACGGACCGGCCTTCAACGAACCGACGCTTCCGAGCACTGTGCACGAATTATGGTTCGTCGGCCTGATCGACAATCGCACGTTCGATTATGTGGTCCATCTCGCCGACGACCCTAGCGTCGAGTTGGCCGCCGGCTCCTTCGATACGCCGCACCTGCCGTTGTACGTACCGCGCCCTATTTTCCTGCGCAATTCGGAGGAAGCCGCGCCCGATATCTGGTTGGCCGCCAACATCAACGCTCGTTCGTACACCGACAGCGTCATCGCCGATCGCGTCGGCTATCTGATGCTGCTGGACCGCAAAGGCCGTCCACGGTTCATGTACAAACATCCGCAAATACCGACCTACGGCGTGATCCGCTTCAGAAACGGCAATCTGTGTTTCAACGACGAAGAGAACATTTGGGAAGTCGATCCGTACGGCAACGCCTGGATGAACTTCCCGCTGCACCTCAACGAACCCTATTTCTATGCGAGTCATCACCAGCATTACGTTGCCGATTACGACGCCGAAACCGCACTAACGTTGTTCAACCTGATGGGCCCCGGTTTATGGTGCGACATGACCACGCCGACGCAGCGTGCGGTGGGTGACGGCGTGGCCGAGGTGGACCGCGCGGGCAACGAACTGTGGCGCTGGAGCGTGTTCGATCACCTCGATGTCATCCGGCCCGAAGACCAGGATCTGTTTTACTGCATCGTGCCGTTCTGGGGACTGGCGACAGTCGATTTCTCACACGGCAATTCGGTCGTGCCCCTGCCGGAACAGGACGCGTTTCTGCTGAGCTTTCGCAACCTCAAGCGCATCGTCAAAGTGGACAAAACGACCGGCGACGTGCTCTGGCAATTGGGCGCAGGATTGGATTTCACCTGGATCGGCGACGAGCCGGAGAAAGAGCGGTGGTTCCTCTACCAACATGATCCGCAATGGCTCGGCAACAATCGCCTGCTGCTGTTCGACAACGGCAACTGCCGATACGATTTCAATTGCATTGCCGGGCCGTGGTCGCGGGCAATGGAATTGGAAATCGATGAAGATGCGATGAATGTGCGTTTGGTCTGGGAACATCGCGTTCCCTTTTCACCGGCGATGGGCAATGTCGAACGCATGGCCAACGGCAACACGCTGGTATGCAGTGGCGCGACCGGCGAGGTGTATGAAGTGACCCCCGACGGCCGTGAAGTCTGGTCGATGAATCTGCCGCCGCTGGAGATTTCGACCACGATTCACACCGCACCGGCCTATTGGGTGTACGAATAAGCCAAAATGACAATCTTTTAAATTATTTATCTTTTCATCATGTTATCCGCATTTTTACCGATATAATGGAGAAAGTCCGAGTAAAAAAGAAAGGTTTGCCATGCGATTTGTTCGGGAAGGCGCGTGTTGCGCCTTGGTCATGCCGACCATGGACCGCGCCAGACGTATCGTGCAGACCTTGCAGCGCATCGCGCAAACGCCCGGTCCCGATATCGAAGCGATCGTCGTGGACAACGGTTCGCTCGACGGCACGCCGCATAAAATCCGCGAAGCCTTCGATAACGTGACGGTTATCGAACTGGGCGCCAACCTGGGCACGGCCGCCCGCAACCACGGAGCGCGCGCGGCGAAAGCGCCCGTCGTGCTGATGCTCGACGACGACAGCGGCCCCTATCCCGGCACGGTCGAGGAGATCTGCCGGCGGCTGCAGGATCCGTCAATCGGCATCATCGCCTGTCCGGTCGTACTGCCGGACGGATCGTTCGAGGAAGGCGGCAGTCGCTTCGTATTTATCGGCTGCGGCGCTGCTTTTCGGCGAAGCGTTTTGCTGGACATCGGCGAATACCCGCCCGAGTATGAAACCTACGTCGAGGAATACGATGTCGCCTATCGTTTTTTGTTGCACGACCTGGCGGTCGTCTTTCCCGATCAATGCCGGGTCTGGCACGAGCCGCAAGCGCGCGGTTCCTTCGATTACATGGTGGAAAAGCTGATCGCCAACAACGGTTTTCTGGCGATGAAGTACTTTCCGCGCGAGGATGCGGCGCGGTTTATTTCGTGGATCGTCTATCGCTACAGCGTGTTCGCACAGCAGAAAAACGCCCAAGCCGGCTTCCGCCGAGCGATGGAGGCCTTGCCGGACAAGTGCTTGCGCGGTTTGATGCAAAGGCAGGTTTTGCCCGATCGCGTGCTGGACATTGTCATGCCGCAGCGCGAGACGCTGCCGCGCTTCATCGCCCTGGCCGCCGAAGGCGTGCGGAAAATTGCCTTCTTGCGCGCCGGTAAGGAAATTCCCGATTTGCTGCGCGCCGCCCGCGAGGCGGGCCTGAGCGTCGAAGCGATCTACGAGCCCCCTTACGGCCTGTTCGCCGAGGTTGGTCAGTTGAACGGCGCGCCGGTGTATCCGTTGCCGCGCTATGATCCGAAAAAATTCGAGCGCTTGGTGATCGGCGGCGCCAGCTACGGCTTCATCGCTAATACCAAGCGTCTGGCTGTCGACAACCATCTCACCGCGGTGATCGTCCCATGAACCGCCGGGCTTTGATCGTCTGCGACGTGACCGCTGCCGGCGGCGTGGATCGGTATGTGCTCGACCTGGCGCGCCACGCCCGGCAAGCGCAATGGACGACGATTATCGTTCTCGACGATCACCCCGGCGCCGACCTGTTGGCGGCCGCGTTGCAGCGCCAGGGCGATACGATCGTGCGCGGCACGTTACACAAACGGCATGACGAAGCGTCCCGCACCGCCTTCGTGGAAGCGCTCATGCGCGAACACCGACCGCCGGTCATGCACGTGGTGTTGCCCGCTCCTTGGGCGGGCGTCGTCCCGCGCCGGTTGGCGATGCGCCACGGTTTGCGCCTGATATGCACCGAGCAACTGGTCGACGCTTCGTTCACGCTCGCGCCGGAGCTACAGCGCGAAATCGTTTCTTTCTACCAACATTCGATCCGCCATATCGCGGTGAGCGACGCTAATCGGCGCTTGCTGGCCGAGCACTTCGGTCTGCCCGCCGACAAACTGGTGGTGATTCCCAACAGCGTCGATCCCAACCTTTGGCGACCGGCCGCATCAGATGAACGCGATGCCGCCCGCCGCGGCCTGCCCGCCGGCAAAGCGCCGTGGATGATCACCCTCGCCCGACTCAACGAACAAAAGGGAATCGACATTCTGCTGGCTGCATGCGGCCGGCCGGAAATGCGGGCGCGCGCCTGGACCTTGTACATCGCCGGGGACGGCCCGGACGAAGAGCAATTGAAACGCCAATGCAACGAATTGGGGTTGACGGCGCGCGTGCATTGGCTCGGCTGGCGCGACGATGCGGCGGCATTGTTGGCCGCGGCCGACCTGTTCGTATTGCCCAGCCGTTATGAAGGCCAGCCTTTCGCCCTGCTGGAAGCAATGTCCGCCGGCGTACCGGTGGCGGCTTGCGCCGTCTCGGGCATTCCCGAAGCGCTGGACTTCGGCCGTTTGGGGAAACTGGCTCCGGCGCAGGATCCGGCCGGTCTGGCGCGCATGCTGGCCGAGGCACTGGATGAGGATTTGAGCGCGCAAGCAAAAATGGCGCGGGAGTTTATCCTCCAGCGCCACCATCTGGGCGACAATATGCGAAAAACGCTCGGCTATTGGTCAGCCGATTAGAACTGCACCCATTTCTCGAAAACCCAACCGCGTTGTCCGTCAGGCAATTCCACCAAGTACCAGCGCATGTCGCGGCGCAGGATCAGCACTTTGGTTCCGTCAGGCACTTCCGCTTGCGGTTCGGCGAAGCTCATCGGCTTGTTAAGGATTGTGATCGTCTCCCGGCCTTTCAAGACCGCCGAACGGGCTCCGGCCGGACGCGCCGTATAATCGCTTTCTTCTCCCGGGGACGGCAGCCAGTTGGATGTGGAGCCGCCCTGTTCTGTTTCCTCGCGCTCCATTTCCTCGTTTTCCACCTGGCTGGGCGTCGGGAAAGAGACGTTGCCGACGGTTCGACGCGGCAAAGTGGAAAACGCCTGTCGCACGGCCTCGCGGATGGAAGTTTCGCGCTGCGGTCCTTGAATCGTGTTGACCGACAAATAGACAAAATTGCCGTCGATAGCCCGCACCAAGCCGGCCACCACGGCCGAGCCGCCATGCAGCTTCACTGCGGTCAACGCGCTGACCGGCGTGTCGGTCGGTTGATTGTCCTGATCCTTGCGACTGATCACGGCCACAAACGCCAGTGTATCGACGCGGTATTTCGCCCCCACCAGCCGGGTTAAGCGCACGTCGAGCGGCTTGGTGCGATACATGCTTTGCTCGGACGTTATTCTCTCGCCGAACTCGCGCCACAAGGCAGTCATGACCGTTTGCATGCGGTCGGTTCGGCAAACCGTGGGATCCAGGTGAATCGGCGTCGTTTTTCGCGATACTTCCAGGCCGGCTTCATAGGAAACGGCGAGTTCGCGGTCGAGGTAGGCGCCAATGAAATATTTTTCCTGCAGTACCAAATTCATTTTTGCGCCGGTAACAGCGGTTTCCGTCTCATCATTGACTATTTCAGCCAGCTTGATCGAATCGTCGATGACGATATATGGCGAATTTTCCGCATCAAGCAGGATATAACCGGCGTCTATGAATAAAGCCAGGTTTTCCGGCAGCGAAGGCGAGCCGGTGAGCGGATCGTCCCAATGGATGGTTGGCTTCAATCCGCCGCAACCGGCCAAGAGCAACATCGACAAACTCATTATCATGATAAGGCGACGCATTTCACGCTCCTCGTTCAGAATCCATTTTGATTAATAGCGCACCTTTTTATCGTGCGTTTAAAAAATCAGCATTCCCCAAATATGACGATAATATGTTTCTTACATTGCACCTATCTGTTTTCGCAAGTAAAATGTACACTCTATAACGGCTTGAGACAACCGTAGGAGGAAGAAATGATAAATCGTGCCACGTTGACCCTGGCGATCCTGCTCATGTTCATCGCTGTCGGTCTGATGGCCTGTGAAGATCTGAAGGAAGAAATCAACGAAAACACCAAACAGACGCAAAATTTCGCTTTTGAGCTAACCGACGGCTGGGTGCCGTTGATGAGCGTCGAGGCGGCGGATGTAGTCGTCAATACAGTATGCGGTTTCGATCCGGTCAGCATCAACACGATCATCTCGGCGACCGACTACGCCGACATGTGGGAAGACGTCAAAGGACACATCGACGAAGTGAAAATCAAACAGCTCGGTTATCGCCTGAGCGAAAACACGGCCACCGAGGCCGGCGCCGTGAAGCTGTACGTGATTTCGGGCGAGAAACCGGCGGCCAAAGCCGTGCCGCAGGAAGTGATCGAAGAACTGCTGGACGATCCGCAGTTGTTGTACATCGCCGACCAGAACGATCTCAACGAAAGCGACCTGATCGCTTCGATCCCGATCAATCCGGGACAGGACATCGACGACTGGACAGATGTCGATTGGGCGACGGGCGGCGAAAGCAGCCTGGAGGAAATGCTGATCGACTTCGAGCAGGAATTCACCTTCTGCCTGATGATGGACAGCACGCCGGTGCAGGTCGGCAGCATCAGCGATTTGAATCCGACCGTGTACATGAAATTGCAGTCGGACGTCGACATCGTCTTCGTGCCGCTGGATTAATCGTTCGCGAACCGAAGCGGGCGGAGAAACATTGTTGTTCTTCGCTCGCTTTTCTTTCCGAGGGGGTCATGATGCCTTTTGAATTTAAACCCGCGCCGCCGGCGTTGATCGACGATCGCGGTCGTCCGGTGCTCGGCGTGTACGCCGGGCCGATTCACAATGTGAATCTCGAACAGTTTCCCTTCCGCCGCCTACAGCGTTTTCCCTGGACGCTGGCCGACGGCACGGCCAAGATGCTGGCGAAAAAGTGGCAGTTCGTCGGCGTAGTCGACGAAGCGCTGGTGATGGGCGCGGCGGTGGTCGACGTCAAATACATCGGCACCTCGTTCGCCTACGTCTACGACCGGCAGACGAAAGAACTGACCGAAATCAATTTGAAATCGCCGTTCGCTTCGGCGGTAAAATTTTCGCCCTCGGCGGCCGGCGGCAAGACGACCTTTATCGGCGGCGGCAAACGGGTGGAATTCAGCAACGATATGAACGACGGATGGCGCAGCGTGGTGATCGAACACGGCGACAAACTTTCGGCCGATTTCCGTTACAAGGAAATCGGTTCCGGCATCACCTCGGTTTCGCGCACCGGCCTGTACGGCTTCAACCATTGTTACAAAATGGTTGCCATGCCCGCGGAAGGCGAAATCACTTACGCGGGCAAAAAGCACAAGCTGAGCAAAAACGCGCTGGCGCTGCTCGACTGGTCCACAGGCGTTCCGCAGCGCGAAACCTTCTGGAACTGGGCCTGCGGCTCGGGCAAGGACAGCAAGGGGCGCATGACCGGCTTGAACTTCGCTTGCGGCATGAACGAAACCAGCTATACGGAAAACACCTTCTGGCTCGACGGCCAACCGGAAAAAATCGACACCGTCAACTTCGACTACAACCAGGACAACGTGTTCGAGCCGTGGCATCTGACGAGCATGGACAACAAGGTCGATCTGATGTTCTACCCGGACAGCGAACGCTACGAGAATCAGAACTACCTGTTGATCGTCAGCCGTCTGCATCAACCCTTCGGCCGTTTCGAAGGCTCGCTCAACGGCGCCAAAGGCAAAGTGACCATCGATTCGGTGTACGGATTCTGCGAAGAACATTTCGCCAAGTGGTAAATTAATATGGGGACATGATTTCGATCATGTCCCCATTTTAATTAGTCTGTCGGCGAAATCGTCACCGTATGCCCCTCCGCGTTGGGCTCGGCGACGTAGGTCAGCACCTGGCTTTCCTCGTCGTAGGCATAACTCCAAGCGCCCGTCGGATCGTTGCTGGTGATTTCAAAGCCCTCCGCATAATGTCGC
>Ga0116156_10004477_pt1 | contig 11857 bp, 5 predicted proteins | sample AD_UKC045_MetaG_FD_89891 | JGI IMG/M metagenome (GOLD analysis project Ga0116156, IMG submission 89891) | Active sludge microbial communities of municipal wastewater-treating anaerobic digesters from USA - AD_UKC045_MetaG | ecosystem: Engineered > Bioreactor > Anaerobic > Digestate | place: USA... | reverse complement strand
GGCCTGCAGGACCGGCTGGGCACGCAGATGCTGGCCGTGGGCGAAGTCATGAGCATTGCCAAGACGTACAAAGAGGCGTTTCACAAGGCGATCCGCTCGGTGGAGATCGGCCGCCACGGCCTGGGCGGCGCCAAGGACTTCCAGCGGAAGTCGTTGGACGAACTCTTGGCGATGCTCACTCAGCCCACCAGCGAACGCCAGTTCCTGATGTACGAGGCGCTCCGCAAGGGCGCCGACGTCCAGACGCTGCACGAGCGTACGCACATCAAGCTTTGGTTCATCGAGCAGATGCGCGAGCTGGTGCAAGAAGAAGAGGAAATCCTCCGGTACCAGGGTCAGCGGCTGCCTGACGAGTTGCTGACCCGCGCCAAGCAGGACGGCTTCTCCGATCGCTACCTGGCCCGGTTGCTGGGTACGACCGAGCGGGAAATCCGCGAGCACCGGAAATCGCTGGACTTGAAGCCGGGCTTTCACCCCGTCCACGTCAGCGGCGTGGAGAACGCCGCGTACTACTACTCCAGTTACAACGCGCCCGACGCGACGACGATTTCCGACCGCCGCAAAGTGCTGGTCCTGGGCGGCGGCCCGAACCGCATCGGGCAAGGGATCGAGTTCGATTATTGCTGCGTCCACGCCGCGTTTGCCATCCGCGACGAGGGACTCGAATCGATCATGGTCAACTGTAACCCGGAGACGGTCTCGACCGATTACGATACGGCCAACAAGCTGTACTTCGAGCCGTTGACCGTCGAGGACATCCTGGCGATCTACGAGAAGGAACAGCCGGAGGGCGTGATTGTTCAGTTCGGCGGCCAGACGCCGCTGAACATCGCCAACGACCTGGCCGCCGCGGGCGTCCGCATCCTGGGCACCTCGCCGGACGCCATCGACCTGGCCGAGGACCGCGACCGGTTCCGCCAAATGATGCGCAAGCTGGGCATCCCGGAGCCGGAATCGGGCATGGCCAGCACGCTGGACGAGGCCCTGGCCATCGCGCACCGCATCGGCTACCCGCTGATTGTCCGCCCGTCATTCGTCCTAGGTGGAAGGGCGATGGAGATTGTCTATGATCAGGAGATGCTCGAACGCTATCTCGCCGCCGCCGTCGACGTGGCGCCGGAACGGCCGATCCTGATTGAAAGGTTCCTGGAGAATGCCATCGAGGCGGAGGCGGATGCGATCTCCGACGGCACCGACGCCTTCGTGCCCGCGGTCATGGAGCACATCGAACTGGCCGGCATCCATTCGGGCGATTCCGCCTGCGTGATCCCGCCGGTCAGCATTCCCCAGAAACACCTGCAGACGATCAACGACTACACGCGCCGCATCGCGCTGGAATTGAACGTCGTCGGCCTGATCAACATCCAATACGCCATCCACAAGGACACGGTTTACATCCTGGAGGCCAATCCCCGCGCCTCGCGCACGGTGCCGCTGGTGTCCAAGGTCTGCAATATCCCGATGGCGCGGATCGCCACGCAATTGATGCTGGGAAAGAAGCTCGATGAGTTGGGATTGCGGCATCGGCACATCCCGCATTTCGGCGTCAAGGAGGCGGTGTTCCCGTTCAACATGTACCACGGCGTCGATCCGCTGCTGGGTCCGGAGATGCGGTCCACCGGCGAGGTGCTCGGCATGGCGGACTCGTTCGGCCTGGCGTTCTACAAGGCCGAGGAAGCCGCGCAGCCCACGCTGCCGCTGGAGGGCACGGTCCTGATCACCGTGGCCGACCGGGACAAGCCGGACGTGCTGGCGGTGGCACGCCGGTTTGCCGAACTCGGCTTCCGCATCAAAGCGACGCAGGGTACGCACTCGCTGCTCACCGAAAACGGCATCGCCGCAGAGCGAATCAACAAGATGCGCGAGGGCCGGCCGGACATCGTCGACGCCTTGGTCAACGGCGAGATCCAACTGGTGATCAACACGCCGCGCGGCAAGATCGGCCAGGCCGACGATTCGTACATCCGCACCACAGCCATTAAGCGCAAGGTGCCCTACATCACGACCCTGGCCGCCGCCCACGCCGCCGCCAAAGGCATCGCCGCCTACCGCGCCGGCCGCGGGCAAGTCAAGAGCCTGCAAGCGTACCACGCGGGGATCGAGTAGACGGGTTGCGGGACGCGGGTTGCGGAAATTCCTCGTTCCCAGGCTCTGCCTGGGAACGCACTGTCCAGCCGGCTCCGCCGGCCGGATGCACGGCAGCGTTGCGTCGAGTCTTTCTCGTGGACGAGTTGACGTCATGCCTGAGAAGTTCGATCCGTACTATCGCTGGCTCGGCATTCCGCCCAAGGAGCAGCCGCCGAATTACTACCGGCTGCTGGGGCTCGATGTGTTCGAGGCCGACCCGGCGCTGATCGACTCGTTTGCCCTGCGCCATACCAGCTTCCTGCGCGAAATCACCGACGGCCCGCACCTGCCGGACGCCCAGCGGCTGCTGAATGAATTGGCCGCGGCCCGTCGCTGCCTGCTCGATCCGCAGCGGAAAGCCGCGTATGACGAAGAACTGCGGACTCGCCTGGCGGCAGCCGGCAGAGTGCAGCCCGATCCCGCTGCGGCGGTGACTCCGCTTGCGCCGGAGCCCGCGCCCGTTTCCCATCCCGGCCCCGAGCATCAACCCGCGTTGTGCGATCTGCCCTCGATTGCGGTTGTCGCCGAGACCGATCGCGTTGCGGGCAGGCCGGCGGCGGCACCGTCTCGACCGAAACAGCGCAGGCCGCTCGCTTGGCTTGTGATAGGCTCGATTGCAATCGTCGGGGTATTGGTGGCGGTGGTGATCGCCGCCGTGTACGTCTGGCGCGCGGAACCCTCTCGCTCCGGTCCCACGACCGCCGATACGAGGCACGGCGCGGCCAAGCCGCCGCTGCCATCGTCATCGCCTCCCTCGTCGCGAACCTTGTCGCCTGCCTCGTCGCCAACTCCGTCGTCCCCGCTGCTCCCTCTGCAATCCGGTCCTGGAGATCCTCCCTCGTCCGCGGATCTTCCGGGCGAACCGTCGGGCGGCCCCCTGGCGAGTTCCGCGCCGGACGCCTCGCCCCTCGAACTCAAGCCGCCGCCGGGCTTCATCCCGGACGGCCAGCCTCCGCGCCTGCCGGGACTCGTCCTGTGGCTGGACGCTTCCCAGTTGGAGCCGGCTGGTGCTCGGATCGCGCGCTGGAGCGACGGCAGCGCGGGCGGTTATGTCGCTCAGCAGAAACAACCCGATCGGCAGCCTGAATTGTTGCCCCAAGCGCTCAACGGCAAACCCGTCGCCAGGTTCTGCGGCCGGCCGTGGCTGGAGATCCCCGGCACCTCGCAAACGTTGAATCTGGGTTCCGGCTACACCATCGTCTACGTAGCTCGCGGCTTGGGGGGAACGCTGCTCTGCAAGGGCGTCGGCGGCAAGGCAGGCCAATTCTCGCTGCTGGGCGATTCGTGCTTCTTGACCAACGGCGAAATCAATTCGCAGACCGCCGGCCGACTGGCCGCCGCAGGCGACGATCCGGCTCAGTTTCGCGTTCGCACGATCGCGGCGGATGCCACAGCTCTCACCTGGCACATCGACGGGACGGCCAACGGCAGTTTTTCCGGCGAACGGTACGACGTTCAGAACAAATCCATGGTGCGGATCGGTGGTCCTGCTTCTCGCTCCGCGGGAGAGGACGCCAGCCAGTGGTTCGTCGGCGATTTGGCGGAATTACTGATCTACGACCGGGCCCTGCCGCAGGACGAACGCGAGGGGGTCGAAGCGTACTTGCGTCAGAAGTGGCTGTCCGGCGGCGAGCCCCCCGCCCCGCTGGACCTGGTCGCGGTACCCGCCGAATCGCCGCCCGCCGAATCGCCGCCCGCCGAATCGCCGCCCGCCGAATCGCCGCCCGCCGAATCGCCGCCCGCCCAGGCCGCCGCCAGTGCGGCGATGCCGGAAGCGCCGCCGGAAGCCGCCGGCGCGGCTGCGGCAGCAGGTGTCGAGCTGGCCCCCACGGGCCAAATCCAACGCGAGGTTTGGCACAACTTCCGGGGCGTCGATCCGGACGCCGCCAATCAACTGATCGCCGAGCGGCCCACGCCCGATCTGACGGAAACGTTGGACCGCCTGGAAGCTCCGTCGGACTTCGACGACAACTATTGCCAGCGCATCCGAGGTTATCTGCAGCCGCCCCTTACGGGTGAATACACTTTCACGGTGCGCGCCAACGAAGGCGGACTGCTGCTGGTCAGCCCGGATGAACACCCGGAAAACAAGCAGCCGGTGACGGGCAAGGACGAGATCCGCCTGACGGCCGGACGGGCTTACTACTTCGAAGCGATCCATTGGGACAAAGGCGGCAAGGACTCCTTCTCCGTGGGCTGGAAACTGCCCGGCGGCAAGGAAGAAAACCCCATCCCCGGCACTCGATTGTCGCTCCGCGATCGGCCCATCCCGCCGCACGAAACCGGATTCGTCACCCTGACGCCGGTGCGGGCCGAGGCCTCAGGGGGTTCCCAGCTGCAAACCCTGGAAGACGGAGCCGTGTTGAGCGACGGGGCGACGAAAGAGAACGAGGTCTATCGCCTCGTGTTCCAGACACCGATGCCGGCGATGACCGCGCTCCAGTTGCAGACCCTGCCCCACGAATCGCTGCCCGGCGGCGGCCCCGGGATCGGCCTGGGAGGCAGCTTCCGGTTGGGCGAGGTGCAAGTGGCCGTCGGTTCGGCGGACACGGATGCCGCGCCGCGGACGGTCAAATTCCGCGAAGTGCTGACCGGCGAGGACGACAGCGGCCCGGCGCGGCTGATCGACGGCAACCCGGCCACCGTCTGGAATTGCCGGCGAGGAGGGCAGGCGATCTCCTTGACCTTGTTGCCGACGGAACCGATCGACACATCCGGCGCCGCGGTGCTGAACGTGACGCTGCACAACCGAGACAATCTCGGCTGTTTCCGGTTCCTGGCGACGTCGATGTCCGATCCGCGGCAACTGGTCGCGGTTGGCGGAAGCCGGCCCCCAGCGGGTCGCAGCGACCTGTTCACGTTGTTCGTGAATCTGGGCGGCGGTCCGTGGCAGGATCCGGCGGGCAACTCGTGGGTGGCTTCGAAGGACTTTGACGGCGCGACATTCGGGCACGAGGCCGGCCAGACGATCAAGGCCGAGGTGATCGAACATCCCATGTACAGCACGGCGGTGCGGAAACTGACCGGCTTTCGCGCCGTCGTGCCCAACGGCGAGTACCGCGTGGAATTGCACTTCCACGAGCACTGGTCGCGCAGTCCCGCAGACCGCTCGTTTGCCGTGACCGTGGAACAGCGGCCGGTACTGCGGCCGCCGTTGTTTTTCCAAGGGCCCGGCATGGGTCAGCCCTACGTCCACTTGATCGACAAAGTCACCGTGAAAGACGGCTGCCTGGACGTCGATTTCAGCCCCACCCTTCCCGGCTCGCTGACGATCCTGAACGGCATCGCAATCCGGCAACTGCGCTGACGAGTCGCGTTCGACGCGATTCGTTGCACGAATCCATTGATGTTCAGCGGCAGAACCATCAGGAAGCGCTTCGCGTTGCGTGAGAATGCGGTGATTGCGCCAATCGGTCAGACGGCACAGTCGGGCGGGACCAACTGGATATCGATGCCGCCCGAAACCAGCAGAGAGGAACCCGTGATGTTGCGGGCGTTGGAGGAAGCGAGAAACGCCGCGGCCTGGCCGATATCCTCAGGGCTGGACTCCCGCCCCAAGGGCACGTTTTGCCAACGTCGCCGCTTGGTCTCCTCCGGCAGCGTGTTCCAACGCTCGGTGTGGATGTATCCGGGAACCACGCAATTGACTCGAATCTGGTGCTCGGCCAGTTCCACGGCCATGGCCCGTGTCAGGCTTTCCACACCGCCCTTGGAGGCGATGTAAGCGGCCCGGTCCCGCAGGGCGCGATCGGCGGTGTTCGAGCCGATGTTGACGATCGCGCCTCCGCCTCGGCCAACCATTTGCCTGGCCGCGTACTGGGCGCACAGGACATACCCGCGGAGATTCACGGCCAGCACTTCGTCGAAAAACGCGATCGGCATGTCCAGGAAGCGGTGGCCGAGGCCCAGGTGACAGGCGTTGTTCACCAACACGTCCAGCCCGCCTACCTGTTGCCCGATGAACTCAAACGCGCGAGCCACATCGTCCTCGCAAGCCACGTCGGCCGCGATCGGCAGATAGCGGCCCCCGTTGCTGCCCGCTTCTCGGTTCATACTCTCCGCGATCCCCTCGACAAGTTCCGCCGATCGTCCGTGGACGAAGACGGTGGCGCCGTGGTTCCCAAACACTCTGGCGATCCCCAAGCCGGTATTGCGGGCGGAACCGGTTACCAGAACGTTGTTGCCTGCAAACATCATCGTGCTCACCTTTCTTCTCGATTGCTCTCATCCCCTTCGACGATCCGATCTCGCCGAAAAAACAGCACCAGGCCCGCAGCGACGGCCAAACCGCCAATCGCGTAGGCCAGGCCGTAGGCTGCAAAGGCGTAGGAGAGTCCCCGGCCCGGTTCCAGAACCCCGCGCAGAAAGCCCATCAGCCACGGGGCGGCCGACCCCACCAGGAACGCCAGCATGACCATGACGCCCACCGCCGAGCCGCGGCACTCCGGCTCGATGACGTCGAACAGCGAGGCGTGCGTGTTGGATTCATAGAGTCCTCGGAACAGGCCAAACACGGCCATCGCGCCGTAGACGCCGTAGGGCGACTGAGCCAGTCCCATCCAGACGATGGCCGGCGCACCGAGCAGCATGGCCACGGTTTGCATGGTCATCCGGGCGCCGGCGTGCTTCTTCACCCATGCGTCGGACAAGGTGCCTCCGAGCAGCACCCCGGCCAGGGCCGTGATATGGTGGTAGAACATCGAATAACCGCCGGCTTGGGAGAGGGACAGATCGAATTTTTCCCGCAGAAACTCCGGGGCCCAGACCACATACGCATTGTTGACAAACACGATCGCCGTGAACCCCACGGTCAACAGCAAGGCCGTTGGTTTTCGGAACAGAACGACCAGCGTGTCGAGAGGATTCTCCCACCGGCGCGGAGTCTCCGGCTCCTCCGCTGCGCCGTCATCTTTCAGGCGGAACACGAACACCACGCCCAACAGGATGCCGGCCGAGCCGAAGACGTAGAACGCGGATCGCCATCCCCAGCGATCGGCGATGTGACCGCCAAGGAAACCGCTGACCATCACGCCAAAGTACAAGGCGGCTTGATGGATGGACATCGCCAGCGCCCGTGTGGCGCGATGGAAGCGTGCCAACAGCGCATAGGCCGCCGGCGCGTAGAAGGACTCGCCGCCCGCCGTCGCCACGCTGCGCAGTACTGTCAAGCTGACGACGCCGCGGCTCAGCCCCGTGAACAGCGTCGACGTGCTCCAGAAGATCAACGCGCCGGTAATCACCCACTTCTTGCGAAGCATATCGCCCAGGTAGCCGGCGATGGGCATCAGCACGGCGAGCGTAAAGAACAGCACCGTTCCCACGAAGCCGAGTTGGGCGTCGCTGAGTTGCAGTTCCGCGCGGATCTCCGGCAGGACCACGCCGTAGATCGCACGGTCACCTTGATGGAAAAAGAACGCCAGGCACAGCAGCCCGAGCAATTCCCACTTGGCAATCCGGTGTGACACAACCGCTCCTTCTGTTGGGCCCGCGGCTCACGGCGACTCGATCGGCTCGCTCCGTGTGTAGGCGCCCAGGATCTCCAGGCGTTTCGTCTTCCGCCGCAGGGCCTCCAACGCGCGTTTGACTTTCGTGTCTTCGTGGTGTCCCTCCAACTCAACGAAGAACAGGTATTCGTTCTCCGTGTTGGGCATGGGGAAGGACTCGATCCAGGTCAAATTCAGCCGGTTGCGTTTGAAAATCGCGGTGGCATCGGCCAGCGAACCGGGGACATGCGAGATCTCGAACATCAGCGCCGTCTTGTCGCGACCGGTTCGCCGCCCTTCGTGGTCGCTGATGACGGCAAATCGCGTGATGTTATTCTTGTTGTCCTCGATCTTCTCGGCGATGGCGTTCAAGCCGTAGTTCGTCGCCGCCTGCAGACTGGCGATGGCCGCCGCCCCGGGTTTTTCGGCCGCCAATTGCGCGGCGGCCGCGGTACTGGTCATCTCCACCGTCCGCGCCAACGGCAGGTGCTTGGCGAGCCAGTCGCGGCACTGGGACAGGGCCTGCGGCTTGCTGTACACCTCCTTGACCTCACTCCGTTCGCAGCGGCCCAGCAAGTAATGATGGATCCGCAACTGGACTTCACCACAGATTCTGGCCGGCAGACGCGTGAACATCCCCAGGGTATCGACGACGCGGCCGTCGGTCGAATTCTCGATGGGCACCACGCCAAAATCGACGTGCTTGCGGCTGAGTTCCTCGAACACCGCTGCGATGGTGGCCACCGGCACGAGTTCCGTGCTGGTGCCAAATCGCTCGACGGCGGCCAGATGGCTGTAGCTGTACGTCGGGCCCAGGTAGGCGACCCGCAAAGGCTTAACCAGCGAGCGGGCGCCGCTCACCAGTTCTCGCAGAACCGCGCGCACCGTTCGCTCGGACAGCGGTCCCTTGTGCGATTGCAGGGCCTGCTCTGTCAGCCGCTGCTCGCTTTCCAGGTCGTACAGCGGCCCTCCCTGTTCGTGCCGCAGCCGGCTCAGCTTGCTGCTGCAGTGAGCGAACTCGTGAAGCTGTTTGACCAGGTCTCGCCCCAGTTTGTCCACCTTGCGCCGCAGCAGGTTTGTCGTCGCCTGCGAATCCGCTTTCTTCTCGGGTGTGCGTTTTTGCATCTTCCAGCGCTCCCCATCGGATCGGGATGTGAACGGTGTCGCGATCGGCTCGCGGCCTTCGACGTTTGGGCAAGATAATAGCGACCGTTCGCAGCCTCGGAAAGCTGCCGAACGCCGAAACTCGGCCGCCCGCCCCCGCTCCTTCCGTGCTCCGGACAAGTCAAGCTTAGACGCTTGCAGACAAATCCGACTCAAATCCTTGCTGTCTCGAATGTTAAGTCACGTACCCCGACCTGCCTCACGAAAGGTGCCAAAATGGCAGATGCCTGACGATCCTCGCCACTCTGCGACAGAATCGGGATTCCAGAAAAACTCGTAACTCTCAATCTAGTAACATGTTACTGTGTTCCATCCGCTGCATGGCACGTACTTTGCTTTGTCTCCCGGTGACGTGTTCTGTCATTGAGAGCCTGTCGGGAAATGCACAACCACCACCGTGACGCGGGTAAACGCGACACGATAACAAGTCAGTTTTTAGATCCGGGCAGAAAGGAGCAGTTTCCATGGCGCAGGGCGAAAAAATCATCGGGATCGACCTCGGTACCACCAATTCTGTGGTCGCCATCATGGAGGGGTCGGAAGTGAAAGTCATCCCGAACGCGGAAGGCAACCGGCTGACGCCCAGCGTGGTCGCGTTTACGGATCGTGGCGAAACGCTGGTCGGAGAACCCGCGCGTCGCCAAGCGGTGACCAATCCGCACCGCACCGTGTACTCGATCAAGCGCTTCATGGGCCGGCGTCACAACGAAGTGGAAGCGGAAGAGAAGATCGTGCCCTACAAGGTGGTCGGCGGCGCGAACGACTACGTCCAGGTGGAGATCGACGGCAAGGACTATACGCCGCAGGAGATCTCGGCCAAGACGCTGCGGAAGCTGAAAGAGGCGGCCGAATCCTATTTGGGGCACAAGGTCAATAAGGCCGTCATTACCGTTCCCGCGTACTTCAACGACGCGCAACGGCAGGCCACCAAGGACGCCGGCCAGATCGCCGGCATGGAAGTCGCCCGGATCATTAACGAGCCGACGGCAGCGGCGATGGCCTACGGGCTGGACAAGAAAGTCAGCGAGAAAATCGTCGTGTTCGACCTGGGCGGCGGTACGTTCGACGTGTCCGTGCTCCGCGTCGACGAAGAGGAAGGCCACAAGGTGTTCGAGGTGGTCAGCACCAGCGGCGACACGCACCTGGGCGGCGATGACTTCGACCAACGCCTGATCAACTACGTCGCGGACGTGTTCAAGCGCGACAACGGCATCGATCTGCGCAAAGACGTGATGGCCCTGCAGCGGCTGCTGGAAGCCTGCGAAAAGGCCAAGAAGGAACTCAGCAGCGTGCCGCAGACGGACATTAACTTGCCCTTCATCACGGCGGACGCGTCGGGGCCCAAGCACCTGCAGATCACGATCACGCGATCGAAGTTCGAGGAGTTGATCGACGACTTGATCGAACGCTGCCGCGGGCCGGTCAACCGAGCGCTGAGGGACGCCAAGTTCACTCCGCGCGATATCGATGAAGTAGTCTTGGTCGGCGGCTCGACGCGCGTGCCCAAAGTCCAGGCCATGGTCCGCGAGGTCTTCGGCAAGGAACCGCACAAAGGCGTCAATCCGGATGAGGTCGTGGCGGTTGGCGCGGCGATTCAAGGCAGCGTGCTGGCCGGCGACCGCCGGGACGTGCTGCTGCTGGATGTCACGCCCCTCACGCTGGGCATCGAGACCGAGGGCGGCATCATGACGCCGCTGGTCGAACGCAACACGACGATTCCCACGGAGAAGAAACAGGTCTTCAGCACGGCGGCCGACAACCAAATGGCCGTGACGGTGAAAGTCTTTCAGGGCGAACGCAAGATGGCGGCCGACAACCGCTTGCTGGGCGAGTTCAACTTGGAGGGCATCCCGCCCGCGCCGCGCGGCGTGCCGCAGATCGAGGTCAAGTTCGACATCGACCAGAACGGCATTCTGAACGTGGGCGCGCGGGACCTGGGCACCGGCAAGGAGGCTTCGGTCCGCATCGAGCAGTCCTCCGGCCTGTCGGACGCGGAAATCGAGCGCATCCGCAAGGCGGCGGAAGAACACGCGGAAGAAGACCGTCGCAAATTCGAGTTGGTCGAGGCCCGCAACCAGGCCGATCAGATGTGCTACCAACTGGAAAAGCTGATCAAGGAGCACGCCGACAAGATCGGCACCAAGGACCGGGAACCGCTGGAAAAAGCGGTCGAGAAAGTCCGCGAGGTGGCCAAGGGTGACGACGTGGCCGCGATCAAATCCGCGGTCAGTGATCTGGAGCAGGCCTCGCACGCGTTCAGCAAGATGCTGTACCAGAAGCAGACGGCGGCCGGAGCGGAGTCGGCTGGCCCTGAGAAGCCGGCGGGCGGCGGCCAGGACGACGCGATCGACGCGGAATTCGAGGTCAAGCAGTGAACTTCCGATTTGACAAATTGACCGTCAAGGCCCAGGAAGCCGTCGCGGGAGCACAGAATCTGGCCCAAGAAAGAGGTCACCCCGAGCTGGATTCGCTGCACCTGCTGGCCGCGTTGGTGGCCCAACGCGACGGCATCGTCAAGCCGATCCTCGACAAGATCGGCGTCAACGCGGGCCAGCTGTATGGGCTGCTGGACTCGGAGTTATCGCGCCTGCCGAAAGTCACCGGCGGCGCTGCGCCGGCGCCGAATCAGGCGTTGCAGCAAGTTCTGCAGGCCTGCACGCGCGAAGCCGAGGCCATGAAGGACGACTTTGTCTCTACGGAGCATCTGCTGCTGGCGTTGACCAAGACGCCCTGCAAAGCGCAGAACCTGCTGCAGATCAACGGCGTCCGCGAGGCCGACGTGTTGGCCGCCCTGCGCCCGGTCCGCGGCAGCAGCCGAGTGACGGACCAGAGCCCTGAGGACAAGTTCCAGGCTTTGCAGCGGTATGGCATCGACCTGGTGGAGCGCGCCGGCCAAGGCAAGCTGGACCCGGTGATCGGCCGCGACAGCGAAATCCGCCGCGTGATCCAGGTGCTGTCCCGCCGCACCAAGAACAACCCCGTGTTGATCGGCGAGCCCGGCGTGGGCAAGACGGCGATCGCCGAAGGCCTGGCGCTGCGCATCGTGCAAGGCGACGTGCCCCAGAGCCTGAAGAACAAACGGG
>Ga0116156_10004458_pt1 | contig 11882 bp, 8 predicted proteins | sample AD_UKC045_MetaG_FD_89891 | JGI IMG/M metagenome (GOLD analysis project Ga0116156, IMG submission 89891) | Active sludge microbial communities of municipal wastewater-treating anaerobic digesters from USA - AD_UKC045_MetaG | ecosystem: Engineered > Bioreactor > Anaerobic > Digestate | place: USA... | reverse complement strand
TCCCCGGCAAAATCCGCGTCCACGCCGGTCTGCCTGGTGGACAACCATTGTTGGTATGCCGGCGGGACCCGGCGCGGCAGGATATCCTCCAGGAAGGAGAATTCGTAATAGACCCGGCGCAGGGCAAAGAAGGGATCGCCGCCGTGGACGGCCCGGGCCATCCGCCGCGCCACGTCGCAGGCCCGGAGCACCCAATCTAAATCCATCCCCGCATAGGAGGTAAAGTAGTAAGTCCCCGCCTCCTGTCGCCACCGGCCGTCCCGAACCAATTCCTCTTTAACCGGCGTGCCGGGAAAGGGGATGAGACACTCCGTGTAGGCGATATCGGCCCCGTTCTCAAAGAGTTCCTTGGCCAGGCGGATGGTTTTCGTCATGGTCGCCACGGTATCCCAGGGGCTGAAGAGGATGAAGCTGACCACGGGCATGAGGTTCTGCTCGACGCAGCAGGATACGCCGCGGCGCAGATCCGCCGGGGTTATGTCCTTGCCGTAGCGGGCCAGGATCTCTTCCGCCCCCGACTCGGCCCCCGTATAGACCGCCTTGAAGCCCGCATCGCTCAGCCACTGCGCCATAACCGGACGGCGGCAGAAATCATCGACCCGCCCCTGGAGGTAGAATTCACAACGTTCGTGCAAACCTGCCGCCACGATGGCGTCGCATAACTCCCCCACCCGCCGGGCATCGGCGGTGAAATTGTCGTCGGTGAACATGATCCGCCGCGCTCCCTGCCGCTGGAGATCCCGGATCTCCGCCGTGAGCGAGGCGGGGGATCGGCGGCGGATCGCCCCCCGGTAGAGCGAGCGGATGGAACAAAAAACGCACCGGTGGGGGCACCCCCGGCTCGAAGCCATGCTCCGGGTCCGGTAGCGGTTGTTTTCCACCAGGCGATGGTCGGGCATGGTCAGGGCATCCAGATCGGGTGACAGGCCGCGATCGGGATTGTGGATGATCTCTCCGTCCCGGCGGTAGCTTACCCCGGCAATGCCGTTCAGATCAGCCCCCTCGAAATAGGCCAGACAAAGCTCCGGGAAGGACTCCTCCCCCTCGCCGCGCACCACCGCATCTATCTCCCGGTGATCAGCCAGGATGTCCGCATACAGCAACGTCCCGTGAATGCCCCCCAGGACGGTGAGGATCTCCGGCGCCGTCTCTTTGGCAAGCTGGCAGACCTCCCGGGCGGCGGCGAAGCTGTCGGAAAGGGCCGTCACCCCCAATATCCGCGGCCCACCGCCGGCGATCTTTTCGATCAGCTCATTACGGCCCGCATCACCATCCCGGTGGAGATCGAGGTCCAGAATCTCCACCACATATCCCTGCACCGTCAGGGGAGCGGCGATATACATCAATCCGAGGGGCGGAATCTCCGCCGCGCCGTTGAACCGGGGGTTTACCAGCAGGATGTCCATGTTTGCGCCTCACCGTTTTTGGGCCACCTTACGGCATTGCCGCCCCGCTGTCAATTCCTTCGCCACCGCCAGATCCGCGGGCAGACATAAGAAGGAATAAAATGACTTATTACCGGTACATCATTTTCGTTTATGGAATATTTCACGCCTAAGGCAAAAATAGTGAACGCGTCCTTGATTAACATGCAAATACATGCGTGCGATCTCCCTTAAACCATTTTCATCGTTCGTGGGGGTCGGACATACATGACCGTTCATATTTCTATCCCCACGGACATGAACGGTCGAAATTGATCCTTTATTCGCCCCAGACTCTTTTTATTCTTTACAAATGCGGGAAATATGCTTATGGTGCGCCACCAATTTTATTGGGACAAGGAAATTGTTTTATAGCAGCGATCAACCACCCAAGATGGAGTTTCTGAAATTACCTCTTTTCGCCTCCCGCCGGAGCGCCCTTCCCTTCCTCGCCGCCCTTATCATCTTCCTGGCCTTTTTTCAGGCCGGAACGGCGGCCGCCGTTGAAAAGGTGACCCTTCAGCTCCGGTGGGACCATCAGTTTCAGTTTGCCGGCTATTACGCCGCCCTCTGGCAGGGGTACTACCGGAATGCCGGCCTGGACGTTGAGATCCGATCCGCCATTACCCCGGATCAGATGATCCTCAAGGCGGTCCAGGAGGTAGCCTCCGGACGGGCCGACTTCGGCATCGGCGCCGCGGACATCCTCGTGGCCCGCGACCACGGGCATCCCCTGGTCTTGGTGGCCACGATATTTCAGAAAAGCGCCGCCCGGTTTTATGCCCTGGAGAAAACCAGGCTCGATTCGCCGGCGGCGCTCCCCCGCCTCCGGGTGGCCCGGAACGTCAATGACCTGATCGATGTGGAATTACAGGCCATGCTCCGCGCCGAGGGCATCGATCCCGGCCGGGTTACGCCCTATCCCCATGAACCGGGCATGGCCCACCTCCTCAATGGACGGGTAGACGTAATCCCCGGCTATGAAACCTCCATCCCCTATTATGCCTGGCGGGCCGGCGTGAAGGTGATCGGCCTCTCGCCGTCAAGTTACGGCATCAACTGTTATGGAGATTCCCTCTTCACCCGCCGAGCCCTGGCCGAAAACAGACCGGAAATGATCTCCCGCTTTCGGGCGGCAAGCCTCAAGGGTTGGCGCTATGCCCTGGAGCATCCCCGGGAGATCGCCGACCGGATCACCCGGGAATTTACCCGTCAGGACAAGATCGACGATGTCCGGGCCTTCAATCGTTTCCAGGCGGAAAAGTTACCCGGGTTGATCCTCTATCCGATCGTAGCGCTGGGTCACACCAATCCGGAGCGGTGGAAAAAGATGCACGACCTCCTCCGCGCAAGCGGCATCGTGAAAGGAGAGCTGGACCCGGCGGAATTCATCTACGACCCCGAGGAACAGGAGCGGTACCGTCAGGATACGGTGCGCAAAACCATCCTCTGGGTACTCGCCGTCCTGGGGCTGGCCGCGGCCGTCTCCCTGCTGTGGATCCTCAAGCTTTCCCGGATGATCCGGCAGCGCGATCAGGCCCTCCGGGAAAGAAAGGCCAGCGAGGAGCGTTACCGGGCCCTTTTTGAATACAACCCCATCGAAACGGTGGTCGTGGATCAACAAGGCCGCATCACCGCTTTCAACCTGACCAAACGCGCCTCCGGCGGCGGGCAGCCGGCCATCGGTCAGATCATGTACCGGGATTACGCCCGGGAGCATGCCACGGATATGTATAAGGAACTGATGACCACTATTCACACCGGTGTCAGCCGCTCCTTCCCGAATACACGTTACCATGATAAATATCTGGACATCCGGATCGCCCCCTTCTCCGCCGGGGCGATGATCACCTCCATCGACATGACGGCCCGGCGCCGGGCGGAGGATCGTCTGCGCCAAGCCATAGGGGCGATCATCCGGACCCTGTCCATGATCGTGGAAACCAGAGACCCCTATACGGCGGGTCACCAGCAACGGGTGGCCGATCTGGCCCGGCGGATCGCCTCCGAGCTGAAAATGCCGCTGGAACGGATCGAAGGGCTCAGGATGGCGGCGATCGTCCACGACATCGGCAAGATCTCGGTTCCGGCGGAGATCCTCAGCAAGCCGACCTCACTTACGGCCCTGGAAATCAACTTCATTCGCCTTCACCCCCAGACGGGTTATGAGATACTGAAGGACATGGATTTTCCCTGGCCGATCGCCGACATGGTCCGGCAGCATCACGAACGTCTGGATGGCTCTGGTTATCCCCAGGGTCTAAAGGGGGAGGAAATCTCCTTGGAGGCCCGGATTCTCATGGTCGCGGACGTGGTGGAGGCCATGAGTTCCCACCGTCCTTACCGACCCGCCCTGGGCCTGGAGGTGGCACTGGCCGAAATAGAAACCAACCGCGGCATTCTATACGATGTGGAGGCGGTAAAAGCCTGTCTGCACCTCTTCCGTGAAGAGGGCTACCGCTGCGAATAATTGCGGCCGGTCTTATCACTGACAAAACCTGATCCGCGGTCTATGTCATCCGGAAGTCCTTGTCTCTGAAAATGGTTATGCAGGCATCCACCACGTCGGGATCATAAAGTACCCCGCGGTTGGCGGCGATTTCCTTCATCGCCGCGTCTAAGCCGTGGGCCGGCCGGTAGGGACGATGAGAGGCCATGGATTCCACGACATCGGCAACGATCAGGATCTTTGACTCCAAGAGCACATCATCATCTTTCAAACCGCGGGGATAACCGGACCCGTCCAGGCGTTCATGATGTTCCAGGACCATTCTCGCCACGGGCCAGGGAAAGTCGATATCCTTCAATATTTCAAAACCTGCTTGCGGGTGTGACTTGATCAGGCCAAATTCGATGTCCGTCAGTTTCCTAGGCATGCTGAGGATTTCCGCGGGAATGGAGATCTTACCGATATCATGAATGGTACTGGCCATGCTGAGGCCGTCGATCCGAGCACGGGGAAGGCCCATCTCCGTGGCAACGGCTCGGGCCAGATCCGCAACCCGGCGCTGATGGCCTGCCGTATAAGGATCTCGGGTTTCTACAAGGGACGCAATGGCCTGCACCGTCGCCCCCAGGGTTTTCCGTAAACGATCGACGCTCGCCTTCCGTTCGGTGATATCCCGCACGATACCCCGAAACCCCAGCGGCTGCCCATCCATATCCCTGATCAGGGAAGTAGAGACCTCCACCGTCCTTCGCATTCCGTCTTTCCGGACAATGTCCCAGGTAAAACTCTCCAAAGGCTCGCCGGTTTGGAAAACGCTGTTATAGGCTGCATAAACCGCCTGCCGGTTTGCCTCATCCGCAGCGTAATGCCGGTAGTTCATACCCATCAGTTCATCACCGCTGTATCCCATAATCCGCGCGAAGGATTTGTTGAAGAATGTGAAGTTGCCCCGCAGATTCACCTCATGGAATCCCTCTTCCATGTTTTCCAGGATCGCCCGGTATTTTTCCTCACTCTCCCGGAGTCTAATCTCACCCCGTAGATGCTCGGTAATATCAGCGGCGATCTTCACCCAGCCCACGATGTTATTACCCCCATCCAAAACAGGAGCTACGGAAAGGCTCACATCGAGGACCTCGCCATCCTTTCTTTGCCGCTGTGTCCTTTTGATTATGACCGCATCACGCCGCTTCACGGCGGCATGGATATCCGCGAATTCGGTGAATTTACCGTCAGGAACCACCGGCAGCAGCTTTCCGACCACATCTTCCTCCCGCCATCCGAACATCTGTTCCGCGGCCGGATTCCAGATCCGGACATAATTAGTGTTGTCCGCAACAATTATGGCCAATGGCGAAGAGGCAATAATCGCTTCCAGCATGAAATTTACGTCGCCCCGGGGCACTTCTGCGCCCGCGGCAAGTATCTTATCCTTTGCCCTTTCCATGTCCGGCGAGAACTTCTTTTCCAGGGGATCATATGACATGGTAAATATCCTTTCCCACGCAAATGACAACTTGATCGTGGTGGTCAGCAGCCCAACCTATCCTCGGGAGCCGAGCCGCAGGCCGCCGTGAATGAAAAAGACGTCGCCGGCCAGGGCCTCGTTACGGTAGAGCTCGCCGACCAGGGAGGCCACCTCTTCCGGTTCGATCAGACGGCCGATGGGGACGTCCGCCAGGATCTTCTCCAGGGCCTTCTGGTCCATCCGCCGCACCATGGCGGTGCCCACATAGCCGGGGGCCACGGCGACACAGCGGATTTGTCCGGACAGGCCGCGCCGGAGAAACTCCGCGGTAATGACCTTGGGGAAAACGGACATGGCCGCCTTCGAGGAGGAGTAATTTATCTGCCCCGCCGTCCCCAGGGAACCCGTAGATGACACCAGGCAGATCAATCCCCGGCAGTTGTTGTTTATCATCCGTTCGGCACATTCCCGGACGGTGAGAAAGACCCCCGTAAGATTGATGTCGATGACCGCCCGGAACTGATCGAGGCTCATCTTCCGGTTCACCTTGCCGGTTTCCTTACTCGTGGAAACCATGAGTCCGTCCTTGATGATCCCCGCGAAGGGCGCCACCAGATTGATCCGGCCAAAACGCTCGATGGCCGTATCCGCCAGCCGGGCGTTGTCCTCTTCCTTCGTCACGTCGCAGACCACCGTGGCAACCTCGCCACCCAGCTCCCGCAACTGCTTCTCCGCTCCTTCCAGTAATGACTGGGCGATATCGGCGATGACCACCCGGCCGCCGTGACGCACCCAGTATTTCGCTATTTCCAGCCCGATACCACCTCCGCCGCCCGTGATGACGGCTACCGATCCCTTGATCTCCAGCATGCTGTTCTCCTTTCCCGAGCGTTAACAACCAGCCGTTTCCCCCCTTGCCGGGGAGGATTATGGCTGGTTTCCTGTTACCGGAAAAATGATTACCTGGTAATAAGTCATTCAAATCAACACCGGTGCAATAAGTCGTTGAGTTCCTCCCCCGGCAAGGAAGTCAAAAAACATGGGGAGGGGATCGCCTCCCCTCCCCATGCTGCTAATGGCAATTCTGATGACTCCTGACGTTCGTTTTAGAGGCAATTGCCACCATAAATCGAATTTTACAAATATTATCTTCCTTATTGTCCGCAGCCGGCATCAAGGTCCGTCAGATAATCCCCTGTTCCGTCAATTCTCGGAGTTTTGCCGGTCCGTAGCCCAGATATTTCAAATACACGTAACCATTGTCGTAGCCGACCGGGCGGCAGACCCACTTTGTCCGCGGCGGCGTTTCCGTGGACTTCCACTGGGCCTGGGCGCAAATGATCGAGCCATAGACGGGGTCCTGCACGGGGGTGAAGACACCGCGGTCCCGCCAGACCTCGTCGTGCATGGTATTCCAGGGCGGCACGATTTCCGCCACGACCGGGGTAATGGGCGCCAGGCGTCCCCGTTTGGCGTATTCGATGGACTTCATCGTCAATTCCTGGCTCGTGTATTGCTCCGTTTCCGGGTTGATCATCGCCTGATACTTCAACTGCCAGTCCTTCTTCATGAACGGCGCCAGGGTCGTCCACTGTTCGGCGCCCCATTCGTCGTACTTGCCGATAATATCCACGAAGGCCTTCCACATCTCCAGCCGCAGCCCCCCGAGAAATACGCCGCCGTCCTTGGTGGGATAGAAGCCGTAGAGCCAGAGGCAGGTGTCGAGGTTGCCGAAGCGTTCGTTGATTACCCCCTGGTCGGCGTACCAGTGGAGCATATAGTCGTTGAGTCGCTCATAGGCCTCGGGAGTGCTGATGTCGATGGCCTGCCCTTCGCCGGTCATTTCCCGGTGATATACCGCCGCCAGTATCCCCAGGGCGCCGAAGGTCCCGGAAACCGCCCAGGCGATCCACGGACCGGCCTTGGTGGAGGTGGCATAGGGGACCTCCGCGATGGTCTTGCCCTCGGGAAGGACCTCGCCGGTTGCGTACTGGACGCCCGAGCGGGCCTGGGCCACATTGTCGTAATCATACTGGTTCCGACCGCTTTCCGGACCGAACTGTCCGTAGCCGGTTATGGAGGCATAGATCAGGCGGGGATTCAGTTTCGCCAGTTCCTCGTAACCGATACCCCAGTTATCCATCTTCCCCGCCGGAAAGGTCTCGATGAGGATATCCGCCTGGCCGACCAGGGAGCGGAGCATATCCCGCCCGGCCTCCGTTTCCAGATTCAAGGTGACGTGGTATTTGTTGCGTCCTTCCTGAAGATATGCCATTCCCGTCCCGCGGTGCATGACACCGTTGGGGGAATAGCTCCGGACCAGATCTCCTCCCGGCGGTTCGATGCGGATCGTCTCCGCCCCAAGCTCCGCCAGCAAAGAAGTGCAGTAGGGCCCGGCCATGCTCCGGGAACTCAGGTCAATCACGGTCAAATCGTCCAGCGCTTCGGGTTTTTCAAAGTTTTTTGCCGGGTCGTCAAGAGCGCGGATATGATCGGCCCAGTCGGCCCATTTCGGTCTTTTATGTTCGGTCATGTCCCTCACCTCCTGATGATGGCGCCAGCCTGTCCGTCCCAATCGGACGGGGGACGGCGTCCCTGCATGTCTTTCCATTTCCCCAGAACGCCATGCAGATAAAGTTCATCGATCTGCGCCTGATTCCTACCCAGGATCTTCGCCATGATGAATTCATTGTCGAAGCCTACCGGTCGTACCGTCCATTTGATCTTGGGAGGAGTCTTGGACATCATGACGGGAAATTCGTGCTCTACATAATACCCGTAGAGAGGATCGTCGATCTCCTTTACGAATCCCCGCTGGCGGCGGTGGGGATCCTCGTTCATGTCCTTGGCGTTATGGAGGCGGGTGGCGGAAAAACCGAACTCTTTGCCCAGGGCCTCGATTTCGTCGGCGGTCTTGGTGCGGGCCCAGGCGGCGATGATCTTCAGAATCTCCAGGGTGTTCTCATCCTGGAGCCGGACGCTGTGCTCCTGAAAACGGGGATCGGAGGCCAACTCCTCCCTGCCCATGGCCCGGCACAGACCAAGGAATTCCTCCGGCGCCGGGGCGGCCAGGGCGGCCAGACGGTCGTCGGCACAGAGGAAGGTGTCGGCGGGACAGATGCATTGATCGCGGTTGCCCGCCGCCTCCACGCCCTTGCCGGTCAACTGCTGGTAAGGCCAAACCCAGTTCATGACCCGCATGATGTTCTCCGTCTGGGACATCTCGATGAACTGTCCCCGACCGGTCTTCCGTCGGTGATGAAGGGCGGCCAGGATGGCTACCTCGCCCATGAGGCCGCCGTAATAATCACAGATCCAGATGGCCTGCTTAAGGGGCGGGCGCTTGGGGAAGCTGGACATCCAGGCGTATCCGGACAGGGCCTGCGAAGCCCCGTCATTGGAGGGACGGTCCTGCTCGGCGTAGAGGCCCCACTGGCCGAAGCCGTTTTTCTCGATATAAATGATGCCGGGATTTACCTCCTTGATCTGCTCATAACCGATATTCCAGCGTCTGGTTACCCCGGGACGGAGATTGAATTCAATGATGTCTGCCTTGGCCGCCAGTTCCTTGAAGATCTGCTGTCCCAAATCGATATGAAGGTCGAGGGCCATGTAATACTTGTTGGGGTTGATGTGCATGAACATGGGCGACTGTTCTTTGTAGAACCAGCCGAAGGGATTGAGAGATCGCGTTACGTCTCCGACGGGGGGTAGTTCGATCTTGATGACCTCGGCTCCCATTTCCGCCAGGAAGGACGGACCGGAAGGACCGAAGAGGAGCGTACAGACCTCGAGGACCCGGACGCCCTTGAGAGGTCCGGGCCGAGAGAATTTTTTCTTCACATAATCCTTGAAAACATCAGGCATAAGGTTCCCTCCTTTAACCGTGAAGCAAAAAAATAATTATGATATTTGTTCACCCGATTTCTCCGATAACTGGAAATCACCCCCTTTACATGTGGATTGATTGTACATAGCCAGGAAATAGCGGCGCCAAATCTATCTGAGTTTAAGTAACACGGCAGCAACGGGGAAGCAAGAAATATTTACCCTTTTCCAGCGTTTTTATTCCCTCCTTCCTCAAGCGCAATCCAGGCGCCGGGGAAGAAGACGGTAGTTTTCCTCCTTGACAAGGTGCGCGCCATGGCCTATAATTTTACGTGTGAATGTATAATTAAATTGTTCAGGTGAAGTCATGACCGCCTATCTCGACAAAAATCGCATCCTCGATGCCGCCCGGGTCGTTTTTGCCCGGCACGGCTACCGCCGGGCCACCCTGGCCGATATCGTCCACCCCCTGGGGGTCACTAAAACGGCCATCTATCATCATTTTTCCGGCGGAAAAGAAGAGATTTTCCATGCCTTGGTCCTCCGGGAAGAGAATTCCGTCCTGACCGACATGGAAAGCGCCGTCGCCGCCGAAAAGGAACCGCCGGCAAAATTGCGGGCGTTGATTCTCGCTAAGCTCACCCACTTCCAGCAACTTAGGGAGTTGCTCATGGTCCCCCGTGATGTAGGAGAGGAGGTGGCACAGCTCTATGCCGGTCATGAGACCTCTTTTCGGGCCTCGGAGCGGGCGATAATCGCCGCCATCCTCAAGGAAGGCCAGCGCACCAGCATCTTCCGTCCCATAGATACGGGGCATTTGGCAAAAAATGTCCAGACGATCCTCAATCGTCTCGAATTACCCCTGATCTATGAAGATACATCCGACCATATGGAGCATGAGGTTGATGACCTCCTCGACATCCTGTTCCACGGGATCATGACGGCCTGGGGAGAAAACCATATTCGGTAAAATTTAACCGGAGAGAAAACCCATGACTGAAATAGAAAAACCGAGTGATGCCGCGGCCAAGATCAGTAAATGGCGTCGGGCCGGCCGGTGGGTGATGATCCTGATCCTGGCCGCCGCCATGCTTTACGGGGGACGTTGGCTCTACTGGCGGATCGGCCATGTCACCACCAACGCCGCCTATATCAAGGCCGACATGGCCAACGTCGTCCCGGAGATCCCCGGCAAGATCCTGTCCATTGCGGTGAAGGAGGGGCAGACCGTCCGGGCTGGACAGGTCCTGCTCCATATCGATCCGGAACAGATGGATCGCCGTGGGACTTTCCGAGGCGGATCTCGCCTCCCTGCGGTCCCGAAAGGAGCGCTACCAGGCGGAGCTGCACCAGGCCCGGCTCAGCGTGCCGGCCACCATCGCGGCCGCCCGGGCCGCCCTGGCCGTCGCGGAAAAACAGCAGCTCAAGGCCCGAGCCAACCTCGACCATATGCAGCTCCAGTACCGGCGTTTTAAAAAGCTCTACGACAAGGAAGCCATCGGCAAGGCCCGCTTCGACGAGGTGGATACCGCCTGGCGGTCCGCCGAGGCGGATTGCAGCGCCGCGGAGGCCCAGGTCCGTCTCGCCGCCTCCCGGCTGGCGGAGGCGGAGGCCTCCCGCGCTGTGATCACCAAGGCACAGGCAGCCGCCCGGGAGGTCGAAGACGGCATCAACAAAGCCGAGGAGGCCCGGAAGCTAGCCCGGCTGCACCGCTCCCGCTGCGAGGTCAAAGCCCCCATCGAAGGCATCGTAGCCCGGCTCCTCGTCCGGGAAGGAGACTACGCCACTCCGGGGAGACCCGTCCTGGGCATCTACAATCCCGAGACCCGTTACATCGAGGCCCGCTTCGAAGAAACCAAGGTCCGTTATATCACCCCGGGCAAAAAGGTAGAATTTATCGTGGACAATTTTCCCAACCGTACCCTGACCGGACGGGTCGTCATCGTGACCCCGGCCTCCGCGGCGGAATTTGCGTTGATTCCCCGGGACGTCTCCGCCGGTGAGTTCACCAAGGTTGTGCAGCGGGTCCCCGTCCGAATCGCCATTGATGATCTTCAGAACCGTCCCGACCTGTTGCCGGGACTATCCTGCGAGGTCTTTATCGCTAAATGATCCGGTTTCACTTAAAATCAAAATTCATATTTTTTAAGGAATCGCTACGATGTGGAATTCAGATCCGGGGCGGACGAACAAATGGCTGATCGCCGTTCTGGTGTCGGTTGCCGTCTTCATTGCCCTCCTGGACACGACGATCGTCGATATTGTCCTGCCCAAGATGATGGCGGCCATGGAAACGGACATCTACGGTATTCAGTGGGTGGTCATCACCTATTTTCTCGGCGCCGCCATCGCCATGACCGCCGTCGGTCGCACCGCGGACATGGCCGGCCACCGGAACACCTACTGCTTCGGAATCGTTCTCTTCGTGGCCATGTCCGCCCTGGCCGGATTCGCCCACACCCTGGAGATGATGCTCTTCGCCCGGTTCTTCCAGGGGATCGCCGAAGGGATCATGATGCCGGTAGGTCTGTTGATCCTTTACGAAACATTCCCCCCCGAAGAGCGGGGGATGGCCATGGGCGTTTACGGCATTTCCGCCTCCTTTGCCCCGGCCCTGGGACCTACCCTGGGGGGACTGCTCACGGAATACCTGAACTGGCGGTGGGTCTTTTTCATCAACATCCCGGTGGGGATCATCGATGTCGCCCTGATC
>Ga0116156_10004447_pt1 | contig 11892 bp, 4 predicted proteins | sample AD_UKC045_MetaG_FD_89891 | JGI IMG/M metagenome (GOLD analysis project Ga0116156, IMG submission 89891) | Active sludge microbial communities of municipal wastewater-treating anaerobic digesters from USA - AD_UKC045_MetaG | ecosystem: Engineered > Bioreactor > Anaerobic > Digestate | place: USA... | reverse complement strand
GACCTGCCGGGAAACGAGAGTCTGCGCAGCGCCTGCCCGCGCTGGCACAATCCCGCCGCCGGCCAGTTCGAGTTCATCCGCGCCAAAGCCGCGGACACCAACGGGGACAAAAAGATCGGCGTCGCCGACCTCGCTCTCATAAAGGATAAATTCCTTACCAGCACGAACATCAACGCCACGCCCGGCTTCGAAAAGGTGGATATTAACCGCGACAGAAACGTGAAAAAGAATAGCATGATTCGAACAAATGAAAGCGCCAATAACTAATATGATGGATAAGGGGATGTAATAATGAACCAGAGAGAGAACAAAACGGTAATGTTTTTTATATGCATGGGGATGGTGGTTCAATTATTACTGATGACGCAGAGCGCGGAGGCGACGCCGAGGGTGTGTTTCACTGGAGCGCCGGCGAGGGCGCAGATGGGAGATACGTTCGAGGCGACGCTGACGGTGGAGGGTGTAAGCGCGTTGTACGGGGTGGAATTGAGGCTGATGTACGACGGGTTTGTGCTGGAGTCCGTGGCGGAGACGGTGGACCTGACGGTGGCGCCGGGAGGCGGGTTCGATCAGGTGATGGTGAACCGGGTAGGTGATTTTACGAGGGTGTGGGGAGAGTCGGCGGCTGACCGGGTGTTCGGGCAGGTGAAACTGATGGTGATGCAGGATGAGACGCCGAAGGCGGCGGTGGGGGGAAAGATAGAGGTGGGAAAACTGGTGTTCCGTGTGAGGAACGAGGGGTCGGGAATGGTATTTTTTCCCGATACACAAGAGGAAGCGCCTAAAGAGCAGATAGTGTTGTATGAAGCCGACGGACAGATGGAGTCCGCGGACCTTGAGACGTGCAATCTGGTGATAGAGGCGGGCGCGGACGCGGACGCGCCGGACACGACGGCGCCGTATGTGAAGATATATGCGCCGGAACCCGGAACGATTAATCCGTTGCGAGCGGGGTACAACACGGTGGCGACGGATTTTATGGTGTCTGAACCGGGAGTGGCGAAGGTGTATGTGAAAAGAGAGGGAGATACGGACGGAACGATGCCGGTGAAGACGCTGGCCGAAGGGATGCCGGTGGGAATGATCGGTCCGGACGGCGGAGGAAGCGGGACGCACCATGTGATATGGGACGGAAAGAAGACGGACGGAACGGCGGCGGCGGAAGGAAATTATTATCTAGTGGCACAGGTGGAAGACCTAGCGAAGCCGCCGAATGTGTCGAGATATGTTTCCGAGTACGCGATAACGGTGGACAGGAAAGCGCCGTCGGTGATCGTGACCGGGGATTATCCGGCGTTTTCGCCTAATGCGGACGGAAGCAAGGATATATGGAAAGGCAGTTTCCATGTGACGGAGGACTCGAAATGGGTGACGGTGGCGATCTCAGAATCCTCCGGAGGAACAACGATCAGGATGTTGTTTGAAGGACCTGCCAGAGCCGATTGGGAATACCCAATAATATGGGACGGAGAGAATGGCGATGGGACAGTACAGGGCGAAGGCTCGTACTTTATAGATATAACGGCGATGGATGATGCGGGGAACGATGGGATGATGAGCAAAAAAGTAACGCTCGATCTTACCCCGAAGACGCTTACCCGATCAGAGACGTGGAGATATACGGAAGAAGTGAGGCCGGAGACAAGGATAGTGGTGACCGAGCCGCAGGGTCTTTTCGGATCGGCCGTGAACATTAACAGCGGGAAAATAAAAATTGATGACAGCGACTGGAAAGGGATGGCCTATCAGGACGGATCGCTGATGTACGTGCCGTATAACGCGCTTGCGATAGGGCGGCACACGGTGAGGGTTGTCTGTTCCGATCTTGCAGGCAACGAAGCGGAGTTGATGTTCGAGATCGAGGTGGCGCCGCCGCTGGATTTAAGAGTGACGCGGGTGGAAAGCAGCCCGTTCAACCCGACAAATGGCCCTGCGGCGATTTATGTTCGGGCTAACCGGGACGCGACGTTGACGGGAGGAGAGATACTGACGGAGAGCGGATATAAAGTGGCGGCGCTGACCGGGTTGGATATCCCGGCGAACCGGGAGCGGGCGATAATCTGGGACGGAAGCTGGAACCTGACGGGCGGAACGCCGAAGGCGGGAAGATACACGTACAGGCTTACATGCGAGGACCCTCTTATAACGGGCCGAACGCTAACACTGACCGGAACAATAATAGCTGACAATGCGCCACCGGTGATCGGCAATATCACTATTACGCCTGAGCCGCCGCTGGCGTATATATCACCCGGCAACACAGCCGGAGCGCCCGGCGAGGCGGTTATAAGTTTCATGGCGGACGACACTTATAGCGCGCAGGCGGACGTCCGAGTTGTCTTGGAGGATAAAACGGGAAGAATTGTAACAGAAATCAGACCGTGGACGTCGATAGTGTCCGGAGGCACGCTGACAGCGGCATGGGCCGGGACGAACGGTTCCGGAACTTTGCTTGGAAGCGATATGTACGTGGTGGCGGTGGAAGCGAAAGACTCGCTGGGAAACAAGAGTACGAAATCGGTCTCGCTCGGATTGGATACGGCAGGGCCGACGGTGACGCTTAATAAACCTTCTCCCGACGAGGAACTGGGAACGCTGGAACCTTCGTTCGAGTTCTAGATACGCGACAATGACGGCGGAATAGGGATAGACCATGCAAGCTTTGTAATGCTTATTGACGACTCTGTGCCGGTTCCGACGACATGGGACGCCGCTAATAATATACTGACGGCAAGTACGCAATTGCCCCCAGAAGAGAATGTGAAAATAACGCTTAAAGCGTCTGACAAATTGGGCAACACGACGGAAAATACGTGGTTTTATACCATAAACGCGACCGGGATAGCGGAACTGTCGTTTACCTCGCCCGCGGACATGGCGTGGGTGGACGGGGAAGTGAAAGTGAATATCAGCGCCGAGGATGTCTGGGGCGGAGCGGGAATAAGTAAAGTGGATTTCTATATAAATAATGTTTTATTCGGAACATCCGACGAAGCGGAAGCGCGGTTCAATTGGAATTCCGCCGAGACGGACGAAACAACCGGAGATTGGATTTATCCCCAAGCTGAGTATTTATTAAAAGCGGTGGCGACGGATATTGCCGACCACGAGATGGAGACCATAATAAGCGTGACCGTGGACCACACGCCGCCGGTCATGAATGATGTGACGATCGGCAATAACGGCTGGCTCTCGAACAACCCGGACGCGATATTGACTGATGTGGCGATAATGCCCGCAGTGGAAGAAGACGGGCCTTACACGTGGTCATTCATGATAATGACGGATCCCGGCGGAGCGAAAATCGTACACTACGCAGCGCAGGAAACAGTGGCTGCCGGAGGCAGCCCGGCGGGATTGACATGGGATGGAATCGATACGACAACCGGACAGAATGTGGCCGACGGACAGTATGCCTGCGTTCTCTCTGTTTACGATCAAGCGGGGCACGGAGGGATGGCTCTGATGAGAGTGGTAACAGCGGATTCCGTGGGGCCGGTCATAACGTTTAACGAACCGGCGGATGGAGCGATCATTACAGGAGATGTCGCATTCCGCGCCGGCGCGGTCGATATTGCGGGAGCGGATGTAACGTCGGTAAATCTGATCAGCAAACTGGAAAGCACGGAGACCGAACAGTCCGAAAACATGACGTTTGACGGCGCTTTGTTCAATTACCAGTGGACATTAGTCGCCCCTGGCGATACGAGCAAAGACGGAGCTTACAACATAAAGGTCACTGCGGCGGACATGCTCGGCAATGTGACCGAAAGCGACATAAAAACGATCTCGCTGGTGAATGCGGCGGCTTCAATATCGAATATATATGACTCGCCCGACCCGTTCTCTCCAAACACGGCAAGCACGCTGTCCGAGAGCAGAATATATTTCACGGCGCTGCTCGGAACAAGCGAAGTGATCAGTTGGAAGATAGAGATAAAGCATTATGATGACGCGATGATGGACTGGATATTGGATCGGACGCTCACCGGGATATCTCCGGAAGCGGCGCAGGTTCACAGGATCGGACCTGTGATCTGGGATGGAACCGACAGCAATAGTCAGGTTGTAGCGGACCAGATATATACTTACTCGATTACAGTTACACCTGAAACGTTGCCTGCCACAAGTGTTGCGGGCGGCGCCATAACTGTTGACAGAACGTCTCCCGTTGTAATGACGGTCGATGCGAATCCGTACTCTTTCTCGCCAAACAATGACGGGAACAGAGAAGAAGTGGAAATAATATCCACTGTGACTGGGGCGGACAGCTATACGCTCGAACTGAAAATCTACTGCGGCGGCTCATCGCTGGACTGCACAAAAAATTTCGGGGACCCGAACGCGGTGTTGTACACAAGGCAGGTCAACGGTTCGCAAAGCGCGGCTCCGGTGTTCAAATGGAATGGAATGACTTCAGTCAGCGGCAGCCTGCAGACAGTGCCGAACGGGCTGTATCGGGCCGAGATAACGGCAATCGACAAAGCGGGAAATTATTCCGCTCCAGGCACTGTCAACTTTAATGTTTCGAATCCCCCAAAGATAGCGGTCACATCCGAACCTGGCGCGTTTTCCCCCAACAACGATTTGGTTAAAGACACGGCGATCATTACATGGCGAACAGACAAGGCGGGATATTTTACTCTGACCATTTACGACGAAGACGAAGTGATATGGACAAGCGACCCGCCGGAGATATTTTTGGATGGAAACGCCGAGCGCACAGTTGAATGGAACGGAAAAATAGGCGGCGATCCGACAGCGCAAGCGCTTTCGGAAAAAACTTACAACTTCACTATAACAGGGAGAGACGCCGCCGATCCGGCCAATATTTGTGTTCCGGCGACCGGCAAGATCGTTATCGATGTTTCTCCTCCCTCAGTGGAACCACATTTCCCGCTGGAAGACGAATTCGTATCACTGAACCCGAGGATAAAGCTTACTCTCACCGACAAAGAAGGAGGATTTGACACTAACCCGGCCGATATCCTGAACACCCTTGTCTTGAATATCGACGGAACGATAATCGAAAGCATAAATTTCAAGGAATTGGAAACGGACGAAAATATAGTAGTAAGAGCATGGAGCAATGTGACACTGACGGAGGGAGAGCACACGTTGCGTGCGTCAATAACCGACCTTGCGGGGAACAGCGCAACGATAGATGATATGCGCTTCGTGGCCATCGAATCATTTAAAGATGATTTTATCGACACTACCGGAACTGGTGCTTACGATCCGGAAAAGTGGTCAATATTCAATGATAATCTCACTCAAACAACAGTGGTTATAGAAGAGGACAGATTGAATATGACCATTGTGAACAATGAGCTTCCGGGCGAGGAACCGGCTGATGATTCAATGTTAGGAGTTTATGGAGTTTTCGACGCGTCCAGAAAAAGAAATGAAGTCGAGATCGAAGTAGAAGTCGGTTCAGGAAAGGGGGCTGCCGGTATTCTTATTGCCGGGATGAAAAACAGGACAATATGGTCATCAGATTGGAACCAAGGCAATTTCGAATATTACGCAGGCATTGAACTTCATTATGAAGTGCCGGGACGCGAAGGAATACTGACCGTAGTATTTGGAACTCAAAATGCAAGACTCTATTATCCTCCAGTTGATCGTTTCAGACAGAAGGAAATATTAAAAGTGGTATATGAAGATGGCGAATGGGAGTTTTATGTCGGTGGTGTAAAAATAGGCACGGAAACCGTGGCTATGAATTATTTCCTTGTCGGCCCGAGGATCACAGGCGGCGATTTCGGGAGCGGAAACACAATCACCGCATATTTTGATAACTTCCGGAGTAATCTTGTGTTTCCGAAAATCAAAGACGTGAGCGCTCGGAATGCAAACCCGGACGCGGATCCATCGCAACTTGTTATCTATAAGCAGGATTTGTATGAGATCACAGTGACAGGCACACCGTGGCAGAAGAATATCGAAGGGTATCTGGTGAATACTAACAATCCGGCGTTAAGCATTTGGCCGTATGATCCCAAAGAAGGCCCGGCGACGCTTGCTGGCCCGCTGACAATGACCGAGTATCCGGCTCCAGGTTCCGGTGTGTACAAGAGCGGGATTCAATCGGCGGATAAACTGCTGGACCCAGCCGGATACAACACTTTCATCATGGCTCCTTTTACAGTGGGACATCTCTTTAAGGTGGCGCCTCTGAACAATCTTAACTTTTCAGTTCCATCTGGAAGCGATTTCGCTCAAAAAGTATTGTTTCTCCTTTCAAACGCTGTTAGCAGGGTCACATTGGAGAATATGGAATACTATCCAGAATATCCATACCTTTTGGGAAATGAAAAGTATCGCATCACGGCGTACACAAGACCCGGCGATTGGGACATCAAGGTATCTTTGATCAATATAAACGCTTTCATTGATAGAACGACATATCCGGATGTTCATGACGGAACGGTGTGCGGACCGCATAAGATGATGATGGAAAGTTCCGGTTTATATAGCGTCGAGTCGATTCTATATCCCGATCCATTGGATGGCAAAATAAGAGACAAGCTTGGCAACGTCGTGGAGCATGTGGTTGCGTATGTCGAATACGGGGTGCCGGGACATGAAAGCAAAACAAGCGAAAACATTCTGATAATCGGAAAACAGTTCTTCAGAGACTTGACAATAAGCAATGCCAGCCGCGAGGGAGCGCCGGATGTTATAGTCGGAGAGAGAGTCCGCATCAATGTAATCGCCGAACCTGACAAAACAATAGGCGTGGTTTTATTCAATCCAGACGACCCCAGCGAAGAAGACGGAGCCGCAGTCGGACTTATTTACTCAATAACGGAGAATCAGCCTGGAAGCGGAGAGTACAGAATCGAAGTTCCACTGAAGATGCTGAGGTCAAGATCGGGAAATCCGGTGAGCAGAATCTCCGCGGTTGCGCTTTATCCGTTGCCGGTGGAAACCTCGGTCGAATTCGCAATGTCCAGAAACCATCTTGATGCGACAGATCGGGACTGGATGCCGCCCAAGGCGCCCTCATACCCGGTCATATATTCAGGAACAAAATCACCTCAGCTCGGAGATTCAGTCAGCTTTGATCTGACATGGACAAAGCCTGATTCGAACGAAGACAACACTCAAATCAACGATCTGGCCGGCTATCGAGTATATCGTCTCGAAAGAACCCAAGGACAGGGTGTCATCGAAATCTCCGCTGCCGCCGAACCTCTTATTTTGGAGGCGGCCGAGGCGCTGGGATTTAGCTTGAACAACACACCATTAATATATAACGGTGTCGAATACGCCGGTCTTCAGAACATAGAAGGGAAAGCCGAATGGCTCGCTGGCGACTCTTGGGATCTGATACCTCTTCCGTTCGACAATTACGAAGGGTTGCAGCCTGACGAAGACGTATATGCTTGCATGGTGAGGCTTGATCTCACGGGTGTTTTATATGGTAGCGGTACACGTCTCGGAACAATATTTACGCAATCTCCAAGGCAGGTGGTTGAACGCTGGATAGAAAGATTCATCGATCTGGGCGTTGCTGCATCCGGCGGTACTGTTGACGCCTGCACAGTCGTTTTTACCGCAAATGGCGACGGCACGTTCGATCCAGCCACGACTTTTAATCCTCTTGATTACTGGACTTATACCTTAGTAAATTCAGAACCGACACCGGAAGAAATAATCTCCGATACATATATTTACAACTCAAAAACGTTCCCTTACGCGGTATCAGCAATAGATCAATCAGGGAATGAAAGCATTCCTTCTCCAGTTGCGGCTCTGCCTTCGTGTTCTGAATACATTGATACAGCGATTTTAACAAATGATCTTGTATCGCTACAGACAGGTTTTATTCAAGCCGGACTAAAATTTGTATTGAAGGGTAGCATAAATTCAACAAACATTGATAGTATTAATTTGAGCATTGCCAATCTAGATGCGCTCTCCGAAAGCGAACCGATGATGTCAAGTATTGTGGTCGGACCTTGGGAGATCGATTATCAAAGCGGAAACCTGTTTGACTTTCGCCAGCAACTATCCGACACTGAGGATAACACAGGGCGCGAAGCGCCCCGGCTGCTGGGCGTACTGAGGATATCCGGCTCCGGCGGCGAAGAACTGGTTGCCTGCGAAGGTGTTTTGAAAACAGGATCCCCACAAGTTCGGGAAATAAGTTTCACCAACTATAACCGTCCTGATTACGATTATATCAGGCTCGGCGAAACAGGACTTATTTCAGTGGAAGGGGACACTGGAATAACTCTAAACGCAAAGCTGGTCAATCCAGACAACATCATCTCCGGACTGCCGACTTTGTTGCGGATGAATCCTGTCACGCTTACCGAATCCCCGTCGGGAAGCGGTCATTACAAAGCAATGGTTGTTGTTGACAACGACATTGATGATTCTGGACAATCTGCTACACGAGTGGGTGTGCTGATCGGTGACTATGACAATATCATTGACCCGCAGGTGCCGTCTCAACAATATCTTTATATTAAACAGGTACCAGAACTCCAGGGGGAACTGGCTATCCAGCCTGAGTGGATAAAATCCGGATGGAACTTCAATTCTTCATACGGCATTATGAACAACAGTGCTGAAGCGCTTGAGAATCTCGTGGTTTCTGTTTCCATCATATCCGATGGAAGAAAACTCTATACTGCATCATCCGATCAGCAGATGCTTAATGCCAGCCAGAGTATTGCCGGAACTTTCGCGCACAATATTGTTTATCTCCCGGCCGGTTCGTACACCGTATCAACATTCGCTGCTTATGAAGGTTACAATCAGAATGTTGCGGACGCACAACTGCGAATAGTGACGGATTTGCTTTCCGGTTTTATATCCACGGATTTTCCGAACTATATATCTGGTGAAACAATAAACATAGATTATATAGTAACAAATGATTCGGGAATCGATCTGTTCAATATTGCGCTGGAGATGAATCTGAAAGACGAGGGCGGAACAATTGTAAGCAGCATATCCGGCCCAATGCTGTCGCAACTGCCATCAGGCTCTTCATCAAATGGTTCTATTGCAATCAATACGCCTGCAGGCCTCGATAGCGACAGTCGCTACACAATTGAATTGTCAGGCATTATGGATTCTTATGTAGATAATGTTGCCGACAAAAGAGTAGCGATCATGAAAGAGTTTGTCTCACTAACTGGTTATCCGTTGCCGGATCACGTTATACGAAATCAGGAACCCTCATTCAACTTCTTAATAACAAACAACACGTTCGCAACTATTTCTGATGGATTAGTTTCAGGAATAATTGTCAATGACAATTATAATGAAGGAGACCCTATTCTTGCCTCGTTCGAAGTCCCAATCACTAATTTACCCTCTCGCGAAATCATGTCTTCGACAGCAGTGTTCTCTCCTGTTCTTGCTGAACACAATGGTGAATACAGAATCATAATATATTTTCGCGAGACCACGGAAGACAAGGCCGAAGTTGTATTTGAATCTTCAATCATGGTAGAGAGTTGTGCGCCTTGATAAATCATATAGATAAAAGGATAAGAGAAAGGTGATTAGAATGAGACAATTGTCAGTGAGAAACGCCGCTTTTCTGATTGCGATATTGATCGCAATAGGAAGTATGGGAATATGCGAAGAGGATCCCGAGTCGATCCTTGAGGAAACGTTTAAATCAGTACGATTGCAGTTGCCCAAGCCCGATCTGTCTCCGGTTGCTTTGATAGAAGACGATCTATCGCCTATTTATTTTAACGGGGGTGTGCTTTTCGGAAAACTCAATTACTCTTTGGACGAATCAGGAGCCACGGGGACAGTTATACTGGAGAATTATGCCGTGCTAGCACTGAAAAAAGATCACAAAGGCGGAGTGATACAAATACACTTCTCAAATAATTCATTTAACAATCCGGTTGAAGCGAGCGTACGGCAGTTTCCTTTTGTCATGAGTCCTGAGAAAATTGAACTTGACGGGCGACCTATGGAGATGGAAATTGCGCCGGGAAAAACGTATGTCTTCATCGGACTTGAACAGAATATAAAAATATCTTTATCTTCAATCGAGTTTTTCGAAGAACGTACTTTGTCGAGTCCTGATGAATTCAAGGGAATTCAGATCAGTCTTATGGAAACGTCGAATACTGTGATGAATTATTTAAGATGAACAAGAAAAAGCTCTTAGCGGGACGTGAATATATGCGCAATTCAGGTGTTGAACGACTTCATACTGGAGATATCATTTTATGAAAAAGGCAATCGTTTCAGCCATTCTGTGTATGATAGCGTGCATGTGGAATAACCAAGCAAATTCGCAGACATTCACAGCCACATGGTACATCGATCTATATTTCACAATGACTGCTGGCGGAAGAACTTACAATGAGACATATCCTTTACGACTTGGCGTGGGTATTAATGATCTGATTCGTCCTTATTATGATATCGAAAAACCACCTCACCTCCCCGGAATCGATACTTCAAACGATCCGGTCATTCAAGCCAATATCTTAACTCCTTCAGGTAAGCGCGCCGCTATAAGCGTATTGCAATATAATTCTAATGTGAATACCAGGCTTTGGGCTATAGAGATTTACACCGAAGCCGAAAACGCCGACATAAATGTCAGAGTCGATTTCCCTTATTACAATTTTAACTATGTTTCATTTATTATTCCCGGAGCTACTTCTGCGCAGGATAGTTATATATTGTATAAAAAAGACGAAATCGGCAAACCTCTATTTACAACCTCAACCGATGAACGGAAGAAAACAATCTACGTTCAGGCTGGCGCTTCACACTCCACACTCATTGTCAGAGGAAACCAATTGTCAGGTATAACTCGTATGACGTCACAGGAAGAAGTGCCTAAAGTATTGGTTGACAATAATGTAGTAGACAAGTTTTATACAGAAACACGTGGCGTATATGTTTATGACGTTACCGGAGGAACTCCGACAAATTGTCTGCTTACTGGATTTCCTTCTTCGGGTTCATCTCCTATCATAAATAACGGACAGGGATATTTTTCAAATATGACTCTTAATGAAAACCCGCCAAGGAGAATTCTATGGCTGGATGGAGGGGTATATGAAACGCCGAATAATTTAAAGGAATGTATTATAGGAAAGGAAGTCATTGTTTACACTCTCCCCTCGAACGAGACGGCTGTTTATCCGGTGGACGGGCTTTTCATGGGCGATATGAATGGCGACGGAAACGTTGACATGAAAGATTTGCGCATACTAAAATATGGACAGGACAACACAACACCATCAGAAGGTGGTTTCGGAGAAAGTTACACTATCAGTTCCAATTCAGATATATGGTTAAATGACCTCAATGCCGACGGAAGAGTATCGTTACATGACCTCCATATATTCAAAAAAGCATTTGGTAAAAAATCTCCCTGTTACATCAGCCCATGACTTTTACTCTTGAATCTCGAATGTTCGAATATAAATTAATGTGGTTTTCAATAGTACTGCTTAATGTACCCATACACGCGGTAGAATAGCTATTGGTCTTTGTGAAGTTGATCCGCGCGAGTGCGCCCGGTCACCAACTGTAGTTTTTCTTGATCACGATGTTTATTGTGGAGTCCTGCCGGTTGGACTGGGGGTTGTTCGTGTCGGAGTATGTCTCTTCGCGGTATGACAATTGAACGGTCGCGCCGGGCAGGGGAGAGCCGTTGAGGGAAACGTCGAGGTTTTCTCTTTTCGTGGATAGTCTTCCGTTGCGTTTGCTGATTTCACGTTTGACGCTCCAGAATGAATCTCGCAAAAACGGCAGTTCGACGCTGAACTTCCATGTTGATTCCCCGTCGCCTTCGTCCTCTTGTTGAGTTTCCGTGTCTTCCGTGTCGATAGCCTGCTCGCCGTTCCTTCTGCTGAACTCGACGCTCATGTTTCTATCTTTCCATAT
>Ga0116156_10004446_pt1 | contig 11892 bp, 3 predicted proteins | sample AD_UKC045_MetaG_FD_89891 | JGI IMG/M metagenome (GOLD analysis project Ga0116156, IMG submission 89891) | Active sludge microbial communities of municipal wastewater-treating anaerobic digesters from USA - AD_UKC045_MetaG | ecosystem: Engineered > Bioreactor > Anaerobic > Digestate | place: USA... | reverse complement strand
AACGCAGACAATAATGCTCTGGCTGTGTTTGATGTAGCAAAAATAGGAAGTAGTAAATCGAAGGGATTTATCCCAGTCGGCTGGTATCCTACCAATGTGAAGGTAGTTGGTACAAAGATATTTGTTTCTAATGGTAAAGGATTTACCTCTTATGCCAACCCCAATGGTCCAAAACCTGGTGACAAAAAACAAAATGTTATTTATCAAAAAGGTGACTCATTAGCTAAACAAGAAGTGCAATATATTGGCGGGTTGATGAAAGGACAAATGAGCATCATTCAGATTCCCAATGCGCAACAATTGGCAGTTTATTCAAAGCAAGTTTACGAAAATACGCCATATAGCAAAGAACGTGAAACTACCTCTAATGGGGAAGTGGGAAATCCCATCCCCATGAAAGTTGGTGATCCTTCTCCAATCAAACACGTGTTTTATATTTTGAAAGAAAACAGAACCTATGATCAAGTTTTGGGAGATGTTGCGGGAGGAAATGGTGATACGAGTTTGCTTTTGTTTGGTGCAAATGTTACACCCAATCAGCATAAATTGGTTAACGAGTTTGTGTTATTAGATAATTTTTATGTGGATGGCGAAGTGAGTGCTGATGGCCACAACTGGTCCCTTTCTGCCAATGCCAATGATTATCTGGAAAAAACCTGGCCGACCAATTATGGAAGTCGGGGCGGGAAATATGATGCAGAAGGGGTGAGAGAAATTGCCAATCCTGCTAAAGGGTTTTTGTGGGATTATTGCAAAAGAGCCAATGTGACGTATCGCACTTACGGAGAATTTGCCGATGATTACAAAGCTAATATTCCAGTGTTGGAAGGTCATTTTTGTCCAACTTTTACCAGTTGGGATGAATCTGTAAGGGATACAACAAGATTTTATCAATGGCAAAAAGAGTTTGATTCTCTACTGATGATCAACCAAGTGCCACAACTCAATACTTTACGTTTTATCAATGATCACACAGAAGGCCAAAAAGAGGGAAAACCTACTGTTTTTGCACACGTTGCTGACAATGATTTGGCCGTGGGAATGTTTGTTGAATATCTATCCAAAAGTAAAATATGGGGCGAAAGCGTAGTCTTTATAACAGAAGATGACGCTCAAAATGGCAGTGATCACGTGGATGCACACAGATCAACCCTTTACATCGCAGGAGGTTTTGTCAAAAGAGGTTTTGTAGATCACACCATGTATTCTACATCTTCAATATTGAGAACAATAGAGCTTATTCTTGGCTTGCCGCCGATGAGCCAATTTGATGCAGCAGCAGAACCGTTGTGGAGATGCTTTTCTAAAGAAATAAATACTTCTGGTTTTCAAGCTGTGCCAGCTCAAATAAATTTGAATGATAAAAATAAAGGCGGAACAGCCAGTGCAAGATTGAGCGAAACCTTTGACTTTTCCAAGGAAGACCTCATTCCTGATTTGATTTTTAGCGAAGTTATTTGGAAAGCTGTAAAAGGGGAGGATAGCATCATGCCAGCACCTATCAGAAGTGCATTCATCAATATTGAAACAGAAACTGATGAATGATTTTGAATCAATCCATCAGCCAATATTTAAAAACAATTTGATCTAAATTATCATAATACGTATGAAGGTTTTTAGTTTTATAATCATAGCGTTAATGCTGTTTTCAAATGCAATTTTGGCGCAGGAAACTGCTGTAGATCTTACTGATACCATAACTGAGGTTGTGATCACTTCTACCAGAAAAAGTGTTTCAGCTCTGCGATCACCTTATTCGACGGCTACTCTGGATCGAAAATTCATGTATCAATACCAATCCAGATCTGTCCCGGAAGCCTTGACTGGGACTACAGGAGTTTTCATTCAAAAAACCAACCACGGCGGTGGCTCAGCTTTTGTGCGCGGCCTGACAGGCAATCAAACATTGACTTTGATCGATGGCATTAGACTCAATAATAGCACAGTGCGCTATGGCCCAAACCAATATCTCAATACCATTGATCCATATTCTGTTTCAAAAATAGAAGTCGTAAGAGGCAGTGGATCTGTGCAATATGGTTCTGATGCAATGGGTGGTGTGGTACAAATTTTGACAACAGAACCTCAATTTGCTGAAAAGGCCAGTTTCCATCCATCTTTTGCCGGCAAAATTGTGTCACAAAATATGGAATATACTGGCAGAGCGGCAATCGAATACCAATCAAAAAAATTAGCCATCTTGGTTGGATCTACAAATCGAAAATTTGGTGATTTGTGGGGCGGAGATTCTACAGGCCGGCAATCTCCTTCTGGTTACCTTGAAAATAGCTTTGACGCCAAAATAAAATATCAAGTTTTAAGTAATGGTGTACTTACTGCAGCACACCAAAATCTAGCTCAACGCGATGTACCACTTTATCACAGGGTAAAGCTGGAAAATTTTGAATTCTACAATTTCGATCCACAAATAAGACAGCTTTCTTACGTCAAATGGGAGTCCTTTTATGTAAATCCACTGATTCAGAAAATCACCTTTACTTCTTCTTTGCAGTATACATCTGAGACCAGAAAATACCATAGAATCAACAATGCAAATAGGTTTTTCGAAAAAGATAGAGTAAAAACTTTCGGAAATACGATTGATATTTATTCATGCCTTTCTTCAAAATGGACTGCGAATTCTGGATTAGAAATTTATAACGATCGGGTGAATAGTTTGAGGAATCAAATCTCTGAACAAACAGGAATTGAAACCTTACAAAGAGGACTTTATCCCGATGGGGCAAAGGTGAGTAATTTATCCTTTTATACGTTGCACCATTTTCAATTGAGTAAACTTTCAATTGAGGCAGGATTAAGATATAATCACTTTGGAATTCATATTCCGACTAGCGATACCCTTACTAATTCTCCAGAAAATGTACAGTTGAACCCATCTAGTCTTGTTTCTAATTTGGCCTTGTTGTACCAACTAAATGGCAATCAGTCTATTTATGGTTCATTGAGTACGGGTTATAGAGCGCCAAATGTGGACGATCTAGGCACACTTGGATTAGTTGACTTCAGGTATGAAATTCCAGCATATGATTTGAAACCAGAAAAGTCATACAATTCAGAAATCGGGTATAAATATCAAAGCAAACGCACAAGTGTGACTGCTGCCTTATTCTACATGCATTTGACCGATTTGATTACGAGAATAAAATTGGAAAATGAACAGGTTGGCGGGTATAGCGTGTATACCAAAGAGAATAGCCAAAAATCTTACATCAAGGGAATGGAGTTTTCTTTTTCTCATAAAGTGACGCCAAAATGGTTGGTACAAGGAACTACATCCTATTGTTTTGGTCAAAATCTTTCACAAAATGAGCCTATGCGCAGAATTCCTCCCATAAATGGAAATATGCGCTTGAGTTATTTGCACAAAGCTTGGTCCTTCACTGGCGAATATTTATTTGCAGCCAAACAAGATCGCTTGGCAAAAGGAGACACAGAAGACAATAGAATTCCCAAAGGAGGAACACCGGCATGGAATTTATTTCAATTTTATGGATCATACAGTTTAAAGAAAGCCTCGGTGAATTTTGGAATTCAAAACATATTGAATGAAGATTATCGTACCCATGGAAGTGGCATCAATGGACAAGGTCGTAGCGGATTTATTGCTTTGAATGTGAGGTTGTAGAATGATATAAATCTTGATTTCTTGGTTAAATCATGGTGCCTTTATGTTTTCCGTTTACTGGGGTATAAGTTTTGAAATACTTGACCCGCAATTTTCATACTGTTATAAAATGCATAAAAAAGGATTTAAACCTATTGGTAAAATGGCATTCTAATTACATTTACTAATAGATCTATTTTAAAGCCTTTTCAAATATGCGTTTCCATTCTTCAATTTCGTCTTTGCTCTTTATCTTTTTGCCATTGTTCTTGGCCTCACAAGCTGCGACTATAAAAGGGCGCATCATCGATGAAGTAAATAAAAATCCACTGGAATATGCCAGTATCCGAATTTTTAATGTCTCGGATAGTGCTTTCGTTTCAGGAAATGTCACTGATCAAAAGGGGCAGTTTGAAGTAGAATTGAAAGAAGGGGATTTCTATGGTCTTGTAGAATTCATTGGTTACAAGGATTTTTCCATACCTGCTTTTAGATTGAAAAAAGGTGATGATCATGTGATGGGAGATATTGGAGTGTCTGCTTCTTCGCAATTGTTGGACGAAATCATTGTGCAAGGTGAAAAAAGTAACATGGTCATTTCATTGGACAAGCGCATTTTTAATGTAGGAAAAGATTTGGCCAACGCTGGAGGCACAGCATCAGATTTGCTTTCTAATATACCTTCATTGTCCGTGGACGTGGAAGGAAATGTAAAATTGAGGGGCAGTGACAATGTCCGGATTTTGATCGAAGGGAAACCCTCTGGTTTGGTGAGTTTCAAAGGAGGAGCAGGATTACAGCAATTGCAAGGCAGTCAAGTGGAAAGGGTAGAGATCATCACAAATCCTTCTGCCCGATACGAGGCTGAGGGTATGTCTGGTATCATCAACATCATCTTGAAGAAAGACCAAAACCAAGGTTTTAATGGGTCATTTGAAGTGATTTTGGGCAATCCAGCAAATTATGGTGGAGCAATAAATGTCAATTATAGAAAGAATAAGCTCAATTTTTTTGTCAATTATGGCCTGGCTTTTAGAAAAATACCAGGACTTGGATCTCAATTCCAAGCAGTTTATAACCCAGGAGAAACATTACTGACGGATGTAAGCCGCACTGGGACCGTTGATGGTTTACACAATAACCTCAGAGCAGGTTTTGATTATTTCTTTGATGAGAAGAATATCCTCACGGCTTCCTACATGATGCGAAGGACCGACGTTGATCGTTTTACAGACATTGTTTACACAGACTTTCTAAATGACCGCTCCAATCCTCTGGGTGTGGTTGAGCGTTTTCAAAATGAAATAGAAACAGAGCCAAATTCTGAAGCTTCATTGACTTACAAAAAATCATTCAAAGAAAAAGGTAAGGAGCTGGTAGTAGACTTTAGATACATTGACTATTGGGAGCGATCAGATCAAGTTTTTACGCAAAATGCATTTTTACCGTCTGGAGAAATCAACCAAGATGAAACCAACGTTACTAAAGCCCTCAACGACGAATTTGAGAAAACCTATCTATTTCAGCTGGACTATGTGCTTCCACTTTCACTGGGAACAAGCGACGGCAAAAAAAATGGTAAAGTAGAATTTGGCATGCGCAGTGGTTTTAGAGATATGATCAATGATTATACCGTTCAAAATCAAGCATTTGGAGGTGTTTTTGAGACAGATCCACTCTTTGATAATTACTTTATTTACAATGAAAATATTCACGCGGCCTATGCCATTATGGGTGATAAGATGTCGAAATTTTCTTATCAATTTGGGTTACGTGGAGAAATTACAGATGTCCGCACTACTTTGCAAAAGACGAACGAAGTCAATCCCAGAAAGTACTCCAATCTTTTTCCTAGTGGTCATATTTCTTATACATTAGGCAATGACAACGCGCTTCAATTGAGTTATAGCCGTAGAGTGCGCAGACCAGTTTACAATGAATTGAGCCCCTTTATCACTTTGTCAGACAGTCGCAATTTTTTCTCCGGTAATCCAGATCTCAATCCTGAATTTAGTAATGCTTATGATTTGGGTCACATCAAATATTTTGAAAACGGATCTATATCTTCTTCCCTTTATCACAGACATACTGAATCAAAAATTCAAAGAATTAGGGTGGTAGACGAGTTGGGTTTTGCCTCCACAATTCCTCAAAACCTAGTGGATGAAAATTCCTTTGGAGCAGAATTTGTGGGACAGTATGATATCAAAAAATGGTGGAAAGCTGATGTAAGTTTCAACTTTTTTAGAGCAATTACAGATGGATCCAATATTGGCAATATCAATAGTGATACCTACAGTTGGTTCGTAAGACATACTTCCAGATTCACCATCTTTCAAAATGGTAACCTACAAATGAGGGGCAACTATGAAGCTCCTCAAAAGGTACCACAAGGGAAAGTTTTAGCTTTTTATTACCTGGATATTGGTTTTAATAAAGATATCCTAGATGGCAAAGCAACTGTTACCTTCAATGTTTCAGATGTATTCAATACAAGAAGAAATCGGTTTATAGCAGAAGGAGAGAATTTTTTCACCGAAGGAAATTTCCAAGGGCGTAGAAGACAAATCAATCTTACACTCAATTATCGCATCAAGCAGGCAAAAGGTAAATCGGGTAAAAGTATGATCAGCGAGGAATAATTTTCCTCGCCAATCAGGTCTCTATCTTATTTTTTCACTTCTACTCTGCCACTTGCAGTACTAGCATAATAAGATCCGTTGTACATATTTTCAACCGTTGCTGCCGGAGCAAAGAAATTGCCAATGAACGCTGCTTTTGCTCTAAAATGGAAGATTTGATTTCCACCAGCAGGGATGTTGAAAAATGTATAAACCCGGTCGTCTTTGTAATCTTGGTAAAGTGCATTGGTGTTTACATTGCGCTCTGTTTCATACAACCTTGGATTGATCAATTCCCAACCCGATGGCATTTTGAGATTTAAAGCCAAGTCACTTTGCGCTAGTGCTAAAGGATTACTCACCGCTACATCGATCAAAATATCTTGTCCGATGTTGACCATGGGTGGTGTACTATTGCCATTGTAAGTAACATTGATATTAAGGTCAGATGCTGTTGCAGCTTTCACCACCTCGCTGTCAATGAAGCGTTCTATCTGATACACATGAATAGCACTTTTCCCTTTGTTTTCAATAGTAATAGCTTTTGCAATGTCACCTTTTGCTAAATGGAAAGTTTTGCTTTCTATCGATGACAATTCATATGATTTGAGTCCAGAAGGAGCATTGAGGGCATATGATATTTTGTCTGTAACATTCAATGCACTACCAAAAAACCGATATGCTGCTTTAAATGCAAATCCTTTGTCTTGAGTACTCAACCAACCACTATTGTTGTAAGCATCGACCATGTTGTCATAATATAAACTGGCCTTTTTCTTTTGTGAAGGAAATGAAGATAGCACTTCTACTGCTAATGCAAGGTTTCTGGCATTACTTCCAAATGTATTGTAGCCATATCCGTTGTTTGCTATTTGCATAGATTCTGCTTTTGTTACAAACTCGAGGGCCTTGGTATCATAAGAGGCCAATTGATGAGCGCCAGCGAGGAACCACCAAGTCAATGCTTGCTTTGACTTACACGTTGCAGCAAATATATTCATGGCAGACTTCGCAGGCCTGCCAGCTTTGGCCAGCACGTATAAACGATAAGCTTGTACGGCTACTTCACTTTCATAAACATACTCACTTGATGCTTCCGAAATATTCCAACCATTTGCCGTATTTGTATGGCTTTTGAGCCAATTATCCAACATACCACCAGCTTGACCAACCATGCCTTCCTTGTTCATTTCAGTCAGAAAATCACCTCCATAAATGTCAGACCAAGCGTGGTAGTAATCATTGTCCCAATAGTATAATTTGCCGTCCGCATGTTGGAATCTTTGCAACTTATTCACAGCAGCTTGTAAATTTTCCAATCTGGCCCGGTTTTCTGTAGGATCAAGTTGTAATACCTTATCCAAAAATAATTGTGAAAATGCACCTGAAGTGGTTTGCTCCAAACATCCATATGGATAGGCAATCAACTCCTCCGCATATTTTGTAAAATTGGGGACTTTCTGGCCGCTGATCATCAATTTTGCTTTGTAAGCCTCGGCATAGCCTTTCACAGTTGAGGTTACCTTCAAACTTTTTCCAGGTTGAATGACGTATTCTTTGATGGCTGAAGCATATGCATTTGGATAATTGATCAAAATGTCAGTGGTTTCAGTCATTGTTTTTCCACCACCTGTGACCTTGAAATTCAAATTGGCTTTGCCTGGTTTGTTTTGCACATCGACATTGTACATTTGGGATACTTGGTCACCACCACTAAAGGAAACTGAGGTGGATGGTTGTAGACCTTTGATCAGATTACCGTCTGTTTTTGCTTCAATTTTGGCTGAAGAAATGGATTTTTCATCCCTGATGATGTTGATAGGAATTTGAAGTTTATCCGTCACATTGAGTGCTCTTGGCAACTGGGTTTGGACCATCAATGGATTTTTGACCACAGAGGATTTGGACAACTTACCAAAGTCACTTTCATTACAAGCCACAATCATCAATCGGACTTTGCCAATGTAATTTGGTATGTTTATCGTATGACTGTTTTTACCACCAGCGGATATTTTGTAAGAACCTTGGTGTAAAGACAAAGGTTTGAATCGCGAAACTTCTGCAATGGCGTCAGGATTGTATGCGTCATCACCTCCAATGGCCAGAATTCCTGCAAATTTTCCCTTGAAGTATTGCATAAGCGATTGATAAATATCCCATGTTTTCACCAATAGTGGAAAATCACCCTGAAAATGGTTGTAAGGATCTGGCGTCTTAAATCCAGTGAGGTTCAAAAGGCCTTCATCCACCAGCGCAAGAGTGTATTCCATTGCTCTCCCTTTTTCTTCAGAAACCGTAAAGGTATAGCTGTGATTAGATTCCAATTTATCTGGTAAAGTAGCAACAGGTTTTAATTCCTTTGCATTCGAATTAACGATGAGTGGTTTGATTCCGTACATGCGCAAAGGCATATCATTATTGTCTTGCGCGTAGGGTTGAATGATGGTCGCATGGATGTAAACATTCGGAGACCAATCGGCATTGGTATTGATGGTAACTTCTCCATTCTTTTGATCAAGATTAAACCATGATTTCTGAATGATTTTATTGGCTTTTTCGATACTGATCAAGGCTTTTGCACCTGCAATCTGAGGGAATTTGATGGTAATTGGCTCACCAGCATTGACTTCCTCTTTACTTACTTCAAATTGAATGATGTAAGGTTGTGTGCCTGGAATAGATTGTTCACTTGAATAAACCGTGAAATATGTCTCCGTTTCGTGGCCAGAATTGCGGTCCTTGAAAGCAATGCGATAAGCGCCATCGTCCAAACTTCCAGAAGGAAGCGTGAGGGTCGTTTTGCCACTGATTTTCACTGCCTGCGTTTTCACAGTGGTCCAATAGCTTTCATCATAATAGAAACCTGAAGAACGAAGCATGTATTTGTCTATCCACCAAGATGAGACCCTTTTTTGGATGGTATAATCCAAGTTGTTTGCCGTGGCAGAAACATCTCCTTTTCCGTCTACATTTACCAATTCAACTTTGATATTTTCTGTTCTCAAATGGTTTCCAGACCAACCTTGTCCGTCGAGTTTTTTCAAACCCACGTAAGAATCAAAAGGCGACACTTTAATGGTATTTCCTTGCTTATTGCTACCTCCTCCTGGCAATGTTATTTCCGACTCTAAGGAAAGAAAAATGGGTGTACCCAATTGTTTGAGCCCTGGATTTACATTGATTTTTGCACTGCCATCATGTCCTGTCACTACTTCTCCAAGATCCATGGCATTGACAGGATCATTTTTATAATTTCCGAAAAAGAAATCTTTAAATTTTGGGAAAGGATTGTCTATTTTTCTTGGCCTGGCTATCAACTTCACCCGAGCACTTTTTACTTCGAATCCTGTGAGGTAATTGACGCTTACCTTACCACTCAATCGATCGGAAAGCACAAATTCTTTTCCTGTATTGTCAAAAGTATAAGTCGCTTCAGCGGTATTTGGCTTGATGGTTTCTATCCTGATCCTTTTGACTATTTTTTTCGAACCAATTTCCATTACGCCCCTATAAGCTCCGGTTTTAGCATTGGAAGGTGTGGTTTGAGTAAAACTGTAAATCAATTTATTTTTCTGACTGAGTGTTTGCACTTTTCTGCCAATCAACAAATTATCAGGATTATAAAAAGAAAAAACAATGGGTAGTCCATCAGGCAGTGTAATACTAGAGGCATTGATCATCAAATCAATGTAGATGCTGTCGCCTGGCCTCCATACATCTCGGTCTGTGTAAACAAAAAATTGGGCATCATCTTCCGAGCGACTTCCATTGATGGCAAATTCTGTGAGTGGGTTACTCTCTGCAGGATTGAGTTTGAGATAAGTGACTTGCTTGTTCTTTTCAATTTTGAGGACAGCTGCATCAGCTTTTAAATTTAGAATTTCTGCAAATCCCTCTGCTGATGTTTTTGCTGTGGCTAAAGTTGCACCTTGTAAATCATAAAGCGTAAGGTTTGCATCACCAACATTAGAAAGGTCTTGCAATTTTGTGACTGCGATGTGATAACCATTACCTGCTTGTTTTGCTATGACACCAAAATCAGAACAAATAAGTGTGCGGTTTACAGGTGCTCTGTTTGCATAGAAGGAAATATTACAAGGATTTTCTGTTTCCTCCCAATTGAAATCGTCATAGTAATAATAATCACGGTAATAATTTTCCCACCTGGTGTAGAATTCTTCGTTGGGAAGTTTTGATTGAATATCTCTTTTGATTAATTCTTCTTTGCAAGCTAAAGAAATATCTTCTGGCGTGAATTCCATGCTGACATGATAAATGCTACCTGGATTTCGCGCAATCTGTTTTGAAAGATCAATACCATAAACCCTCCATCCATCAGCATCTGCAATTCCTTTGTCTAGTTTGACTTTTTGATTATAAATGGGTTTACCAAACATTCGCATGGCATAATAATCTGTGTATTCTAGAGATTGCCAGGTAAGGAAAGAATTTACATTTTCTTGCTTGATTTCGATAACCATCAATTGTATGGATTCAAGACCTTTTGATCTTACGGGAATTTTAAAATTGCCTTCACTCGGAAAATAGACACCAGCATCCAAGAATTCAATACTTGGTTTTTCTGCTTCAATTTCAATTTCAAAGGATTGATCTCTGCCGAGCTTTTTGCCTTTTTCAGAAGTTATACCGCTGCTCAGTAAAATCGTCGCTCTTTGATCGTTGACCAAGTCCGAAAGGTATATAGTCAAGACATTGCTTTGCACATTTAATTTCGCATTGGTATTGTTGATATTTACCAATCCTGTAAGGTCTACATCAGGGTTGAGTCTTTGGCTGAAATATACTTTAAACTCTTTATTTGTTGGATCGTGCTGGGTATGTACTACGGTAAAATTATTTTGATCTACTTCAAAAACTGGAACCTCACCCTTGGTATCACTTCCAAGCGAACTTCCATCGTAGGTAATTTGTGTACTGCTATTCATACCTTGCTTGAAAACAAATTCAACCTGAAAACGATTGGCTTCCAATTCCACGACATTTGTACTGCTGGCCGATGATGTGAAGCATTTTTGAATATCTTCAGCTTTTGCTTTGTCTGCCGTTGAAACTATGGCCATCATAGAAACAGAACCATCGTCGTTGATGATAAAGCCTCTTGGTTCTACCGCCAAATCTTGTTTAAAAGTCCTGACACTGTAAGTTATGTCCTTTTCAAACCTTGCACCATCCAGGTTTTTTAGATTTAAGGTGATGGTGTAAGTGGTATTTGGTTTGAATCCTTCAGTTGGTGTGAAGGTCAAAATTGTATTATTTGAAAAGGTAACTATTCCTTCCACACTTGGCGAAATTGAAATTATATTCTGAATCTGATCTTCGCTTGGCTTTGTAGCCAATGGAGAGTTAAAAATATAAGTCAGAGGATCGGCAGCTGAAATGATACCTGTCGTTGCAGCGCTAAAATAGGTTGACAATAATTCTGCTTCTTTTCCTGCATCCATCAAAGGTGCATCGGCATTATTTTTTTTGCAGGCAGAAATAGTAAGTAAAGTAAGGATGGAAAAAAGGGCTAAATGGAATCGACGCATTTTTAAATTGGTTTTAATCTATTGTTTCAAAAAGGTGTGTTATAATGAATGCTAATTATTGAATATTGCTATAAATGTATAGCTGTAATGTTGATTT
>Ga0116156_10004442_pt1 | contig 11897 bp, 9 predicted proteins | sample AD_UKC045_MetaG_FD_89891 | JGI IMG/M metagenome (GOLD analysis project Ga0116156, IMG submission 89891) | Active sludge microbial communities of municipal wastewater-treating anaerobic digesters from USA - AD_UKC045_MetaG | ecosystem: Engineered > Bioreactor > Anaerobic > Digestate | place: USA... | reverse complement strand
TCCTTAAGCTTAACGTAACTCGCCCCGCCACGCAATGTTTTTCTCGCCCGGGGTCCGGGGGGCGGTCCGGGGTGCAACTGGCGTCGCCGAAATGGCTTGTGACCCGTGGCTGACTGCGGGACAATGAGCGCCGATGAGCCAGGCCGACTCGACCCGCCTGACGTTTCTGCTGCGGCTCCGCGACCGCGCGGACAAGCTCACCTGGCAGCAGTTCCACGATCGCTACGGGCAATTGCTCTACCGCTACGCCCGCAGCCGTGGCGCCCGCCATGACGACGCCGAGGATATCGTCCAGGAAGTCGAGATGTACCTGTTCAAGGCCATTGGCGACTTCGAGTACGACGCGCGCAAGGGTCGCTTCCGCACCTACCTGCGCTCCGCAGTCGTCCACGCCATGGCGCGCCGCGCCATTAAGCGGGCCGGTCAGCCGGCGGCGCTGGATCCGGCGACGTTGGATTACGTGGCTGGCGAACAGGAGGCGAGCGCCGACGCGCGCTGGGAGCGGGAGTGGCAACTGCACCGGCTGCGCTGGGCGATGCGCACCATCGCCAGCGAATTTGAGCCCCTCACGATCAGAGCCTTCGAGCTGCACGTCCTCGCCGGGCAGCCGGTCAGCGACACCGCCGCCGAACTGGGCCTCAGCAAGGCCAGCGTGTACCAGGCGCGCAGCCGGATCCTGAAGCGGCTGCGCGAGCAACTGGCGGCGCTGGATCCTGACGGTGACGTGTAAGCCCCCCGCCAGGGCAGTCATCAGGCACTAAAGCGCAGTTCGCGAACACCCGCCGGGTTCAGCGTACCGTGTCGGTCGGCCAGCCTGACGTAGGTTTCATCGACGGCGCTCGCATCGGTCAGCCCGAGTTGGGCGCGGCGTGCCAGGAGTGCGGCCTGATCGTCGGCCTCCAGCTCGACGAACCAGCCCAGCAACGGCAGCTCGTCGATCGTCGCAACGCAGTCGGGCCAGTGCCAGGTTTCGCGCCGTTTTTCGTACATGATTACCGGCGCAAAGCCCAGCCGCGCGAACACCGCCAGCAGCGTCGCCTCGTCCGCCGCCGCGGTTTCCAGCTCTTCGCGGGCCTTGATCCCGCGCCGCGCCAGCGCCGCGTCCCGCGGACCCTTGAACGTCAGCGTCACCTGCGCCGGTCCCGGTGGCGTCACCGGCCGCGCACTGCGAATCCGCAGCCCGCAACCGGCATTCAGCAGGCGGCGCTCGGGCGTGTCGAGAATGTGGTTGACCTCTTGCGCCAGTGCGTCCCGCACAGCGCCCGCCGCCACGAGGCGCTGCCGCAGCCCCGTCGCATCGTCGAGCCGGTGTTTAACTTCGATCTCGCGTGACATACCTGATGCTCAATGCGTGGTGCGCTCGGCATCCTACCCCGCGCGCCACGTGCTCACCAGCGCTGCCAACTGCTGGGGCGCTGCGAATCCCGCCCGGGGCGCACTTGCGGTCGGCGATGTTCTCGGCAGAATGCTCGCACGTCGAGAACCCACGCGAGGCCCCGCATGCGTCTCCCACCCACGTCTACGTCCCCAGGCCGCACCCGCGGCGCGGGATTCCACGCCCTTTGGCTGGTGAGCGTGCTGACCGCGCTGGCCGCCGCCCAGGAACCGGGCGAGTGCCCGCCGGCCGCCTGGCCGCAATGGCGCGGGCCACTGGCGACCGGCGTCGCGCCCCACGCGGACCCGCCGGTCGAATGGAGCGCGACGCGCAACGTGCGCTGGCGTGTGCTCCTGCCGGGGCGCGGGCATGCGACGCCGATCATCTGGGGCGAGCGGATCTACGTGCAGACGGCCGTGCCCGCCGATTTGTCGCCGGATTCGCGTCCCGCGGCGAGCACGAGCCCGACCACCGCGGAGAGCACGGGGCGCACGTACAAGTTCACGCTGCTGGCACTGGACCGGCAGACGGGCCAGACGGTCTGGGCGCAGACCCTGTGCGAAGGTGGGCTGCATGAGCGCGGCCACAACGACGCCAGTCCCGCCTCGAACTCGCCCGTGACGGATGGCGAGTGCCTCATCGCGTACTTCGGCTCGCGCGGCCTCTATGGGCTTGACCTGGACGGCAAGCTGCTCTGGTCGCAAGACCTCGGCGACATGGAGACGCGCCGCGGGTTTGGCGAAGGCAGCTCGCCGGCGCTGCATGGCGACTTGGTCGTCGTCAACTGGGACCACGAGGGCGATTCATTCATTGTTGCGCTGGACAAGCGTACGGGCGCGGAGCGCTGGCGCGTACCGCGCGACGAGCCGACCTCCTGGTCCACACCGCACATCGTTACGGCCGGTGGCCAGGTCCAGGTCATTGTCAGCGCCACGCGAAAGATTCGCAGCTATGACCTGCAGACGGGCCGCATGCTGTGGGAATGCGGCGGCATGACGCAGAACGTGATTCCCACCCCGGTAAGCGATCGCGACCTCATCTACTGCACCAGCGGCTTTCGCGGCAGTGCGTTGCTGGCGATTCGCTATGCGGTCGCGCAGGGCGACATCGCCGGCTCGGCCGCCGTGGCGTGGACATACGAGGGAAAGGGCACGCCGTACGTGCCGTCGCCGCTGCTGTATGAGGGTCGGCTGTATTTCTTGCAGGAGAACCGTGCCGCGCTTTCGTGCGTGGATGCCCGCACCGGCCGCGCGGAGTACAGCAAGCAGCGGCTGGAGGGGTTGCGCGATGTGTACGCGTCGCCGGTGGCCGCGAATGGCCGCGTGTACATCGCGGGGCGGGATGGCAAAGTCGCAGTGATCCAGGCGGGATCCGAGCTGCGCGTGCTGGCGGTCAACGAGCTGGCGGACAGCTTCACCGCGTCGCCCGCGATCGTGGGACGCGCGCTGTACCTGCGCGGCGCTGAGCACCTGTACTGCATAGCGGAGCCGGAGCCGAAATAGCCGCCGCGTGCCTTACGGCGCGATGAACACCCAGCGGGCGGCGTCGGCGTAGACCCGCTGGTTCCACGACGGGTGCGGCTTGCCGCTGACGGTCACTTCGGACACGTTCACCGAGCCGGTCTCCGCGGCCTGGCCGGCGTTGAACCGGTATTGCCCGAGCGAGACCCACGTGTTCGCGTTGGCGCCCTCCACGCCCTCCGGAATCTGGTCGACCAGCAGCACGGTCTGGCCGTCCGCGTGCCGGATCGTGTATTGCGCGTCGTAGCAGTTCGCCCCCGTGCCCCACGTCACGAAGACCTCGTAGATGCCCGGCACGACGATCGCCGGCACGAAACTCGCGTTGTCCGTCCCGGTGTTCGGCAACACATACGTGATGTAGCGGCTGCCCGAGCCCGACAGCTCCGGCACTTGGCTCTTGGCGGTGCTGTTGTGCCACGTGCCGCTCTCGACGTACGCGGGCGGCGGCAGCACGGCGCCACTGGCATCGCGGACCTCGAGCATCACGTCGGTCGCGGTGAGCAGCGCGTCACGCCGCCGCAGCCGGGCAAAATCCGCCAGATCGACGTCGCCGTCCTCGTCGAAGTCGAGCGCTGCCGTGCAATCCGCCGGCGCCGCGATGTCCGGCCCCGGCATGCACGTCGTCCAGCCGGCCAGGTCGTCGCCTTCCACGTCGCCGTCGTGGTCCACGTCGCCCGCCCAGAACGCCAGCTCGTCCGCGCCGATCTCGACACTGCCGCCCTGGACGCGCGGCTGATGATCGCAGTCGAGCGCGGCGCCGGCCTCGACGTAGCCCGGATTGCCGGCGTTGACGCACGGCGAATTGCGCCGGATGTGGTAATCGCCCATCGCCGGCGCGACGAAGCCCGGATCGGTATCGATGTTGCCCGTGCCGGCGTTGCCGCCCTGCACGGCGCAGTAGCGCACCGTGGCGACGCCGGACTGCTGGCTGCCGCCATTAGCCCACAGGATCGTGTTGAACAGCGAGCCCGCGCCGCCGGAGACGTAGACGCCGCCTGTGCCGGCGCCGGACGTGTTCTCAACGATGGTGCAGCCGGTGACGACGAGCACGCCGCCGCTGGCTGCGATCGCGCCGCCTGCGCCGCTGGCGTGATTGCCCGCCAGCAGGCTGTTCTGCACGAGCGTCGTGGCGCTCAGTGACAGGATGCCGCCGCCGGTGGTGCTGCTGTTGTCGCGGAAATCACAATTGCCCGCCGTGGCAGTGCCAACGCCCGCATCGCCGACGTTCACCAGTCCGCCACCGGAATTGCCGAAAATGCGGTTCGGTGTGGCGTCGGCCGCGCCGCGCATAGCGAGCGTGCTGCCACCGATGTGGTCGGCGCGCAGGCCTTCCAGCGTGTTGAAGCTGACGCGCAGTCCGCCGGCGATGTCCCAGGCGGTATACGCGCTTTGCAGTGCCAGTCCGCGGGTCGCGCTGTGCGTAACCACGACGTTGCGCGCGGTGACTGACTGACGGCACGAGTCATCGTTGCCCCAGGCCGACGTGCGCTGCAACACGGCCGCGCCGTAGTTCGCGTCGGTGCCGCCGAAGCGCGTCGCGGCGGTGCGCGCGTCCAATTCCGGATTGGTGGGCACGTTGCCGGGCAGGCTGCCGGCGATGGTCACGTTTTCCAGGGTCAATGTCCAGGCGCAGGCTTCGCCGGACGGGTTCTGCTCGTCGATGACCATGCCGTATGCACCAGTCGCGTAACCCGCGGAAACGAACTGGGGCACAACGACCAGGTCGCGCAGCGTGTAGTGATGCTGGATGGGCACGTCGAGATACAGCGCACACGCCCGCGCCCACTCGGCCGCGGTCCCCGGCGTCACCGCGAGCGTGACGGGCACGCCGTCGCCGTCGGCATCGCCGTTGATCGTGAGATCATCCCGGACGTTCAGTTCGAGACAGCCGGTCTCGGTGAGCGTGTCGCAGGTGATATCGATGGCGTCCGGGGCTTCGGATTCGTGGGCACGCAGCCACGCGAGCGCGCTGCGCACCGAGGCGAAGCGGCCGGGCTGGCCGCCGACGCCGTCCACCTCCGTGCGGTTGTCGAGCACGAACTTCGTCGCGTCGCCGCGGAACACGTGGGCTCCGTCCGTCGGCGTGGCGGTGAAGTCATCCCACACCACCGTGCCGGCCGTGCCGGCGTTGAACAGGAATGTATCCGGGCCGATGGGTACCCAGGTGTTGAGCAGGGCCGCGGCATTCTGGTCCCAGGTGAACCGCGGCGAACCCAGCAGGTCGTTGACCGTGACGCCGACGCCCTGCACGTTCGGGCTGCTCTCGTTGCACGTGACGTACACGCGATACCAGCCGGTCTCGGGCAGGCTGGGTCGGAACGTGCACGTCTCATTGCGCGCCGCGGTCACCCAGTGATAGCGGCAGTCGCCCGGCCGGCAGCCCAGCGCGGAGCTGTCGAACTCGGAGCTGCCGGTCATGCCGACGTCGGTGTAGTACGGCGCCCCATTGTCCGTCTCGACGATGTGCTCGGTGACATCGACATTCTCAAGCAGGCCCGTCCGGCGAATGCCCTTGGTGATGTCCGCGTCACTGTAGGCGGTGCGCCAGCGGTGCACGATGCCGTAGTCGGTCCCGCGGGCTTCGTACACCTCATGCTCACCCCAGCCGTCCCCCGCGAGATAGATGTACGTGTGGCCGCTCTGGTTGTTGTTGTAACGGAACACGATCGCGTCGCCGTAGAGCAGGCTGCCGCGATCCACCTCGGTCCAGTACGGCCCCGGGGTGACGATGAACTCAGAAGTCGAGTAGCCGTGAAAGTCGACGCGGTAGGGCGTCCACTTTGTCAGCGACCACGCCTTGCTGACGAAGCCCGAGCAGTCGGCGCCACCGTAGCTGCGATCGAGCGGATCCCAGTTGCCGCCGCCCCAGACGTAGGGCGAGCCGATGCCCGTGGCGGCGTAGTTCAGAATCTCCGCGCGGGTCTTGTCGGGAATCTGGGCCTGGGTCGCGGCTGTGGCAAGCAGGATCAGCGCAGCGACGGTGCAGCGTGTGGCCTTCATAACGCGGCCCTCGCGGCGGCGGTCGTCGGCAGGGTCCAGCGCACGAAGCGCACCTCGTCTTCGGTCGTTTGCATCTGGATGATCTCGCCCGCGCGCGAGACGGCCAGCTTGCGGTAGTGGTCGGTAACGTAGGCGTCGGACAGACAGAGCGTGCCGGCGAGACGGCCATCGGAGTCGATCACCGCCAGGACGATGTCGGACTTCCACGCATCGCGGGCGGCGTCACGTGGCGTGGTCACCGCGACGTAGAGGTGGCCGCGCTCGTCAGACTCGATTCCCACAATGGCGTTGACCGGGCGCGCGAACTGCAGCGACAGCGGCTCCGCGCCCGCCGCGCATGCCGTGCGGATCGCCACACCATGCGTCCCGGCCTTCGCGGCCTGGATCGGTGCACCGCGAGCAGCCATCGGCCGCCCTGGCAGCGTGTCCAGCACGCGGGCGGGCGCACCGCCGGCAATGCCGACTTCGTACACGCGGCTGTGGCGTTCCTCAACATACACGTGCTCGCCCACAGTCAGGACCGCCGACGGCAGGTGCAGCGTGTCGGGCAGATCGGCCTGTGCGATCCGTTTGCCGTCGGGAGAAAAGATGCGCAGCTCGCGCCGGACGAAGGCATCGAGCACAATGATGCGGCCGCGCTCATCGACGGTCAGGAAATCCGCGGTCTTCGTGCCGATCGGCACGACAGTGCGGAATCCGCCGTCCCAGCCGAAAAGTTGCACGCGGGCATTGACGGGGTCGAGGACATATAGGCCGTCGTCCGTCAGGGCGAAATCCATGGGCCCGGGCCGCGACGCCTCGTCGGTCTTCCCGAACTGCCCGGGTGCGGTGCCCCAGGTCCCGCGGACCAGGACTTCGACCGCGGCGGTCGTTGTACCTGGCACATCGGGTACCGCGATGGTCTGGGCGCAGAGCGGCGGCGCCAGCCACAATGCGACACAAGTCCCCCACGCCAGCCGCAGCCAGTGCGGCCTGAACGCATGGTGCTGCATTTGCTCATCCTCGTGGCCGGCGCGGCCCGCGAATACTCACGGGCGTGCGGCACGCCAGCACCTCCGATCGTACCAGAGGCACGATGCCAAACCAAAATGAATGTCCCGGCCGGTCGCCGAGCGAGGGCATCTCAGCCCCGGCACTGCCACGCCAAGTCCCGCCCAACGCCGCGAGCCGGTCGCGGGACGTGACCCGCGCCGGCTCGCTGAGCGAACGGGGCTGAAGTAAGGAGGAGACTTGGTTCGGTGCCACCGTGTCTCGACCCTCGCCCGGCCCCTCCCTGCCAGGCAGGGGCGGCGGACTACCCGCGACGGCGGAGATGGAGCAGCGCACCCGCCAGCACCAGGGCCAGCGAAGCCGGCTCGGGAACCGCGAACGTGCCGCCGATCTGGTCGTTGCCACAGCTCGCGGCCGCGTGCAGGCCGAGGTCGAACGTGCCCGCGGTGGACAGGTCGTCCAGGCCAATCGTCCAGGTCTGGACGTACCACGTTCGGTTCTGGTCAACCACCGAAGTCTGCGTCAGGCCGGCGTCGCCGAGATCCGTGCCGCCGGCGGCGTAGGTGCGGAGATCCAGGCCGTTGGGGGCGATGCCGCTGTGATACGCGCCGGTGCCGCCGGTGAGGGCGATGTCGCTGTCGCTGGCCAGGCGGACGAGGTGGCCTTCGAGGCTGCTGTCCATGTTGTTGCCGACGTGGAATTTCTGCGCGGCGCCGTAATAGCCGCCGTTGAGGGACAACGGGTTGCCGGCGGTGTCGCGACCCCAGGTGTTGAGCAGCGCGAAGTGCTCGACGCCGTCGCTATCGGCCACGTCGACGAACAGATCGCCTTGGCCGTACCAGCTCTTCCAGCCGCTGTGGTAGTAGCCGATCTGTGGATTGAGTGCGGTGGCCAGCTGGAACACGATGTTGTGGCCATCGATCTTGATGCCGAGCACGCCCTGGTCGAACTGGGCGCCGATGCTGCCGCCGGGGCTGGGGACCTGGCCGATGCCGTTGGGATAGGTGACGCGGTCCGGCCCAAGCACGGCCAGGCTGGTGCCGGTCGTCGCGCCACTGAGCGGCTGGTTGATTTTGGTGTCGGAATAGTAGGACGACTGCAGGCCGGAGACGCCGATCTCGGAAACCGTCTCGAAGCCAAGGAACGCCTGGAACAGGTCCGCCCGGGCGATCGGGGCCGCCACTACCAGCACCACCAAAATCGTCAGCAGATTCGTACGCATGCCAAGCTCCTTTCCCGACGCCACCGGGCGTCCAATCGGCAAAGTCCGTTTTTCGGCAAGGTCTTTGTGACCAGGGGGTGGGTCAGACCTGGTCAGCAATCGGCGAGGCAGGGGAGCATAGGCCCCGGTCCAGCGCGATTTCCACCGGTTTTCGCGAAGATTCTGGTACCCGGCGGCGTTCTCGGACTGTGACGGGCGGTGTCCGAGAGTACAACCGCAGCTTTGGCCGAAACGGGGTCTTGGCACGGCCGATAGCGGCGCGGCGGCCACGGTCTTCAATAATCTACACGCGACGACGCCGGCGGCGACGGGCACAAGACTCTACCAGTGCCGTGTCGAACGGCTGAGTCTGTCGAGTCGGACGTGGGCAATGTGGGCGGGCGTACTCGTGATGGGACCGCTCGCGCGGTGGGGCCCGGCCGTATGGCGGCGGACGTGCGACGCGTTTGTGTGAGCGAAGACCGGCCGGTCGCGCTGGCGCGGCTATGCGCCGGATCGAGCTGGCGGGCCAGCCGGTCCGCGCCGCCCCGGGGCGTGGCGGATCAGCTTTTCGTTTCGGGCGCCTCGCGGAGAACTTCCTTGATGGCGGAGCGGTTGAAGCGGATCTTGGCGTTGGTGGCCTCGTCGACCTTCACGACCACCTCGTTGTCGCGGACATCGACGACGGTGCCGAGGATGCCGCCGATCGTCTGCACGCGGTCGTTCTTCTTCAGGCTGGCGAGCATCTGCTCGTAGCGCTGGCGCTCCTTCGTGCGGCCGCGCGACATGAACCACCACAGGATGATCAACCCGAGGATGACCGGGATGAATGGGCCGCGCAGGAAATCGCCCGGGCCAGGGGCGACGGGCTGCGACGTGGGAGCGGTCTGCGCGAGCAGGGTGATGAGAGCGATCATTCGTCTTCCTTTGTCTCGACCTCGGCGCCGACTGGGCCGGCCTCGAACGCACGTCGCCACGCGGCGAATGTCCCGGCCACCAGCGCGGCGCGCATCTGCCGCATCAGCGCCTGGTAGAAGGCGATATTATGGAGCGAAACCAGCGTCGCTCCAAGCACTTCCCCCGACAAGAGCAGGTGGCGCAGATAGCCGCGCGCGAAATGCCGGCACGTGTAACAGTCGCACGCCGGATCGAGCGGCTCGGCCGACAGCTTGTGACAGGCGTTGCGCAGCCGGCGGGCGCCGAGGCTCGTGAACGCATAGCCCTTCCGCCCGTTGCGGGTTGGCAGCACGCAGTCGAACTGGTCGATCCCCGCGGCGACGGCGGCGACAAGGTCGCGCGGCGTGCCGACGCCCATCAGGTAGCGCGGCCGATCCGCGGGCAATTCGTGGGCGAAGGCGTCCAGGAAGGCATGCATATCCGCGGGTGGCTCGCCGACCGAGAGCCCGCCGAGCGCGTAGCCGTCGAAGCCGATCGCGACCAGCTCCGCCAGGCAGGCCCGCCGGACGTCCAGCTCCAACCCGCCCTGCACGATGCCGTAGAGTGCCTGGTCGGGCCGCTGGTGCGCTGCCCGGCAGCGCCGTGCCCAGGCGATGGTCCGTTCGATGGCGGCCCGCAGCGCGCCTGGCTTGGCCGGCAATGGCGGGCATTCATCGAGTGCCATGATGATGTCGGCGCCAAGCTGGTTCTGGATGGCGATGGCTGACTCCGGCGTGAGGCGCACAAGCTGGCCGTCGATGTGGGAACGGAATGTCACGCCGTCGTTGTCGAGTTGCCGCAACTCGGAGAGCGAGAACACCTGGTAGCCGCCGCTGTCGGTCAGGATGGCCCCGGACCAGCCCATCAGCCGCTGCAGGCCGCCCAGCGCCGCAACGATCTCCGCACCGGGGCGCAGCATCAGGTGGTACGTGTTGGCGAGCAGCACCTGGGAGCCGGTTTCGGCGAGTTGCGCCGGCGTCAGCCCCTTTACCGCCGCACGCGTCCCAACCGGCATGAACGCGGGTGTATCGATGTCGCCATGCGGCGTATGGATCACGCCGCGCCGGGCGGGGCCGCAGGTGTGCTGGACGGTGAACGCGAAGCCGCTGGCCACCGGCGGGTCAGCTCGTCTTCTTAGGGGCGAGCTGCAGGCCGTGTTCGGAGAGGCGCGACTTGATCTCGTTGAGCGAGGTTACGCCGAAGTTCCGCGTGGCCAGCAGGTCGGACTCGGAGTATTGGACGAGGTCGGCGAGGGTCTGGACGTTGAGGCGCTGGAGACAGCGGCGCGCGCGGACGGAGAGCTCGAGTTCGCTGACGGACTTGGAGAGGATGGCTTCCTGGCCGGGCGGCAGCGCCGGGGCCTTGGGCACCGCGATCTCCTCGACCACGGCCAGTTCGAGCTCGTCCGGGCTCTGCCCCAGGCGCAGGCCCTTCTTGGTGAGCAGGGCCTTGATCTCATTGAGCGAGGTTTCGCCGAAGTTCTTGTACGCCAGCAGCTCGGCCTCGGTCAGGCGGATCAGCTCGCCGAGCGTGCGGATGTTCATCTTCTTGAGGCAGTTGCGGGCGCGGACAGAGAGCTCGTATTCGGAGAGCGGCGTGTCCAGGAGGCGCGCGCGGGTATCGCCGTGGTCCTGGCCGGTCTCGTCAATGACCATTTCGAGGCAGCTTTCGACGTCCTTGAGGAACAGGCGGGCGCGGGTATGGTTCGGAAAGGCGCGCAGCACGCGGCGGAGGCACTGGGCGGAGTCTTCGTAGCGGCCGATGTCCTCATAGATCACCGCGGCGTTGAGCAGTGCATTCACATGGGCCCGCGGCTGCAGCGCGAGGCGCTGGTACAGCTCGAGCGCTTCGGCGTCGGCCCCGCACAGGTCATAGAGGCGGGCACAGCGGAACATGGCTTCCGCGTGGTCGGGGTCCAGCGTGAGCGCCTTCTCCAGGTACTCCAGCGCGGCCTCGTGCTCGCCTTGCGTCTCGGTCAACATGCCCTTGGCGTAGTACCAGTCGGCGCGGTCGCGGCCGTCCTGATCGTGTTTCTGGATGAGGCGGGCCGCCGCGGCGTGGTCGCCCGCGTGGATATGCACGACCGCGCAGCGCATGTCGACTTCCAGGGGGTCCCAGCCGTGCCTGCCGGCCTGGCGGAGTTCCTCCAGGGCGGCGTCATGGCGGCCCAGCGCGCTGGCGGCCTGGGCGGCGAAGTAGTGTCGCTCCTTGCTGGCCGGCGCTTTGGCGAACCATTCAAAAGCGTCACGGAAGCGCCCCAGGATCAGCAGGCCCAATGCCAGCTTGAGGGGGTCGCCCTGGCCGCGCTCGACGCGCTCGCAGTACTCCTGGACCAGGGTACCGAAGCGTTCCTGGGCAGCGCCCGAAGCATGGCTGGCATCGCCATACCGCTGGAAGGTCTCGACGTTGACCGCAGCCTCGAAGAAGCTGGACAGTTCCATAGCATCGGTCGTCATCAGCACGTGGCTCCACCTCGCAGGCCGGAACTCCGGGCAGTTTTCGGCAATCCCGCTATAATACGCGACGACTTGCGGAAGGCAAGGGCCCCCGGGCGCCTCCGGCTGCCGGTCGAGCCGGGCGCTTGCGGGCCGCCCGGACCGGGCCGCCGCAAGCGCGCGGCGTGACCGGGATTGTCGAGGCACCACCTTGCCGGACGCTGATTGCGCCTTCCTGCGACTTCTCGCCGAACGCGTGCTGGTCTTCGATGGGGCGATGGGCACCAGCATCCATGCGCTCGAGCTGCCGCTGAGCGACTACCGCGGCTTGGAGAACTGCTCCGAGGTCCTGAACGAAACGTGCCCGGACGTCATCGAGCGGATCCACCGCGATTTCCTCGACGTCGGCTGCGATGCGGTCGAGACCAACACGTTCGGGG
>Ga0116156_10004430_pt1 | contig 11918 bp, 11 predicted proteins | sample AD_UKC045_MetaG_FD_89891 | JGI IMG/M metagenome (GOLD analysis project Ga0116156, IMG submission 89891) | Active sludge microbial communities of municipal wastewater-treating anaerobic digesters from USA - AD_UKC045_MetaG | ecosystem: Engineered > Bioreactor > Anaerobic > Digestate | place: USA... | reverse complement strand
TGATTGAGGTCTTAAATACTAAAAAATAAATTTATGTATTGGGAAAAAATCAAAAACAACTGGAAGCCGTTGCTGGCGATTGTTGGCGTAGTGGCTTTGGCCATTTGGTTCTTCGGCACTGATTGGCAGAGTCGCCAAGTCGCCTATGATATGAATGAATCCGTGTCCGGTTCTGCCGGCGAGGGCATGGCATATCCGGAAATGGCGATGCAGCGAGATATGGCGACGGTTTCTTCCGATGCCATGTATTCTGAGGAAAAAATGATGGCTCCGGTGCCGTCCGGAAGCGACAGTATCAACACCGCCGATCGCAAATTGGAAAAGACCGTTTACGTGAACGGCACGACTGCCGATAAAGCCAAATTGGTCACAAAATTGCAAGAATTGACTGATTATTACAAGGCTTATTGGCAAGCTTTTTATGATAATAATTCTCAGTATTCACCGTCTTTATCTTTTACCATTAAAGTTCCGTCAGCCCAGCTTGATCATTTCTTAAGTGATTTGCGTCCGGCTTTGGATTTTATTGATAGCGAGAATTTGAATGTCAGTGATGTCAGTTTGGAATATTATGATTTGAAAGCGCGCTTGGAAAATGCTCAAAAAGAAGAGGCACAATATCAGGCGGTTTTGGAAAAAGCTTACAAAGTGGAAGATATTTTGAAGGTCACCGAATACTTGAATAATGTTCGTTCTCGCATTGAAAGTATGACAGCGCAATTGGAAGTTTTATCCAATCGTACCGATTACGCCACTGTTTATTTGACTGTGCGCGTTTTGGACCAAGGGGCGAGCGTGGTGCCGGAAAAAGAATGGTCATTGGGACAAACTTGGAAAGAAGCGGTTAATGATTTGGTGGAAAACAGCAAAATCGGTTTGGAAAACTCTTTGTATTGGTTGGTTACCAACAGCGTGGCTATCGGGTTTTGGTTGATAGTGGCGATTGTCGTTTATGTGATTTATCGAGTGCGTCGTAAAAAATAATTATGGGATATCATTACAAATCAGAATATTTCAGTGGTCCGATTGAAGCATTGTGGGAATTGCTCCAAAAAGAAAAGTTGGCGATTGAGCAAGTTTCTCTGGTGCAAATAACCGATCAGTATATTGATTATTTGCGGCAAGGCGAGCATTCCCTTAATGCGGAAGAGGTTGGCGATTTCGTGAGAATCGCCACCTTTTTGTTGAAGATGAAATTGCGTTATGTTTTGAATTTGTGGCAATTATGGACAACAGAGGATGAGGAAGAAACCGGTTCACTTTTGGATCAACTGAAACTTTATGATTTGTATCATCGCCAGGTTTTGGAATTGATGAAAAATTATGATTGGTCGCGTTACGCGTGGGGGAGCCGACCACGTTTAAAGGTTAATCAACAGTCTTTGTCGGAAGATTCGGAGTGTCAATTGGAAATGTCTTCCATCGCGCAAGCCGCCACCGATCTTTTGCAAAATTGGCAGAAGCGTTTTAAGAATTGGCAAATTAAGCAATTCAAAAGTTTTGATATTAAAGAAAAAGTTTTTCGTTTGGCGGATTTATTGCGTGATCGTAAGAGCCTGACTTTTGAAGAAATTAAAAAGGATTTGCCACGCGAAGAGGTCATTGCTTTGTTTTTGGCGATTCTGGAATTGGTGAAACAGAAAAGTGCGCGGGTCAGCCAAAGCGCCAATTTCCAAGATTTAATTATTGAATCATAAATACATGTTAAAATCTCAAGTGGAAACTTTGTTGTTTGTCAGTGGCGCGCCCTTATCGTTTGAGCGTTTATTGGAGTTTTTGGAAGCTGACGAACATGAATTGAAAAATGTTTTGTTGGAATTGGAGTCTGAATATTCCGCGGATAGCGGTAAAGGTTTTTTCTTGTTGCGCAAAGATTATGATGATGAGTTTTTGCGTGAATACCAATTTGTCACTCCGGAGTCAAACCAAGAAATCGTTAAAACTTTTTTGAAATGGAATGAAAGTTTGGATTTGAGCAAGACGGCGATTGAAGCCTTAACGATTATTGCTTATCGTGGGCCGTTGGAAAGAACGGCTTTGGATTATATTCGTGGCGTCAATTCCCGCCAGATTGTCAATCAGTTGATTGCCAAAGGTTTGGTACAAGAAGTTAAGCCGGATTGGTTTGAAGTGACCATTCGTTTTTTGCGTTTATTGGGATTGGGGGCGGTGCAAGATTTGCCAAATTACCAAGAATTGAATAAATTTGAATTAAAGATGGCCGGGGAGCTAAATCCGGTAATCGGTGGCGGCGACAGTGAGGCGGGCGCGGCGGTGGGCGCGGAAAAAGAGGTTTTCGCAACTGACGCAGAAAGTGATACTCCCGCGACCGATGAGGTTTCCAATTAAATTTAAATTTTTAATCAGATGTTGGATCAGTTTTTCCATTTATTATTGCAATTGAGTTTTCAAAAAGTGAATATGCCGGATTGGCAAAGCCCGCCGAGCCGCGTTTTGGCGACCGTGGACTGGTTGTCCGGTGCCACCGCCCCGCGTAAGGCGAGAATTGACGGTGTGGAGAGCGTGGGCGTGCGTTTGCAAGCGAAGCGTGCCTTGGCTATTGATTTGAACAGTGGCGCGATTTTATATGAAAAGTTAAGCCACGAGCCCCAGCCGATTGCCAGTATCACCAAATTAATGACGGCGATGGTGGTTTTGGATTTGGGTTTGGATGCGGAAAAAATCGTTCAGATGTTGCCCAGTGATGAGCGGGTTGGCGCATTTACCAATGTTTATCGTTATGAAAATATTTTGACTAAGGATTTATTGGCTGCCAGTTTGATTCCCTCGGACAATAACGCGACCGTCGCTTTGGCGCGCAGTACCGGTTTGAGTGATGCGGAATTTGCCGCCGCCATGAATCAAAAAGCCAAAGATTTGGGAATGGCGGACAGCACTTTTGTGGAGCCGACCGGTTTGGATGAGGGTAATCAGGCGAGCGCTTATGATGTCGCCAAATTGGTTTATTCGGCTTTGCAGTATCCGCAAATTGCCGCACTGACCACGCAAGATAAATATTCTTTTACTGTGCAGGGCAGCGGGCGAGCGGTTAATTTGAGCAGCACGGATTATTTGTTGAGCAATCAATTGTTCACCAATGGTGAATATAAAATCTTGGGCGGAAAAACCGGTTTTATTGATGAGGCCGGTTATTGTTTTGCCGTTGCCATGGAAAATCAGGCCGGTCAAAAAGTGCTGGGCGTGATTTTGGGTAGCCAAAGTATTGATAGCCGTTTTCAGGATATGAAAGCGTTATGGCATTGGGTTTTAAATAATTATAATTGGCAAAATTAATATGCTCGCTTATTTGCAAGTTTTTTTAATATCAATGGTTCCGTTGATTGAATTGCGTGGCGCCATCCCGTGGGGCGTTTTGGTTTTAAAACTGCCGATTTGGGAAGTGGTGCTTTTGTCCATTATTGCCAACATTGTTTTAATTCCCTTGATTTATATTTTCTTGGTTTTGGGTAATAAGTTATTAAGTAATTTTAAATTTTGGCAAAGATTTTGGGCTTGGATGGTGGCGCGTGTTCATAAAAAATTTACGGAAAAATATTATAAGGCCGGGCTCTTGGGATTGTGTTTGTTCGTGGCGGTACCACTGCCCGGGACCGGAGCGTGGACCGGGACGATTGCCGCTTACGTCTTTGGCTTTAGAAAACGGGATATTATGTGGAGCGTGGGTTGCGGGGTGGTGATCGCTGGCATCGCCGTGTCTTTGATAACTTTTGGTTTGAAGATGATTTAGAAAATAAAAAAGCGCTCGTGGGTGTCCGAGCGCGGGTTTGAAGTTGGGATGTCTCCGCTTAGCTGAGGCTAATCGGAGAGCACCGAGAAGTCCTTGCCGGGATCCAGGCAGCTGCTTTTGTAGGGGCGGCGTCGGGAGCACTCGCAGATGCACATCCCCAGCACCGTACAGCCATTTTTGGCAGACCAGGCGTCATCGATATGCAGGATTTTTTGGAAATCCGGATCATCGTTGACGAGAAGCGGTAGGCGATCGGGGATGCTTTCGGCAATCTTGATCCACTCAACCTTTTTTTGTTCCAGCTCCTTGATTTTTGCCTTGATTTTTTCCCTGAGTGTGGGAGATCCGGGCAGATCACTGGCTGGGATTTTCAGGGTTTGGGTCCTCGCGTCATGAATATCCTGTAAGAAAAGGATTTTCATATCGATGGTGTCAATCCCGGCTTTGTATATCTTCAGAAAATTCCTCAGATATCTTTTCAGGTAGGTTCGGTTGCCGGACAGCTTCGGATGTTTGAGTGCATCCAGTCCCGATTGAAGTACCTTGCTTACATCCAGTTTGTTGGTTTTCGTCATGATTTGTTCCCTCCTTTCATGACAAAGCTTATTCTAAATAAAAAATGGCATAGTGTCAAATTCCTTGCCAAATTTATAGCTTTTGTTATAATAAATCCAGTTTTTTATTGGCAAGGTAGCTCAGTTGGTTAGAGCACGGGATTCATAACCCCGAGGTCGGGAGTTCAACTCTCCCCCTTGTCACCGCAGCGTTATTTTTCGGGGCGTAGCTCAGTTGGCTAGAGCGCCTGCTTTGGGAGCAGGAGGCCGGAGGTTCAAGTCCTCTCACCCCGACTATTTTGTTTAATTTTCAGTTTCCGCCAATGGCGTTTGTTTTGGAATCAGGAGGGAGGCCGGAGTCAAGTTTAGATTTTGTTTACGAAAGCAAGCCTTTGGCGAAGCTTGAGTAATACAAAATATTATCCCCGGAAGGGGCCTCTCACCCCGACTATTTGAAGTGTACTAAAAAACCCGGCCGAAGCCGGATTTTTTGGTTTTGTTTACGAAAAATAAAAGGTTTGATATCATAAGGGGGTATTATGATGGGTCTGATGATTTGATAAAATAACGTTGTAAATACTATGTCTAACCAAAAAGACTATCAATTTATTGAGTATACAACCAGTCTTTGTCCAATTTGCTTAAAGAGAGTTGATGCTAAAATTATTTTAAAAGATAATAAAATTTTTGTATTAAAACATTGTTTTGAACATGGTGAACAGGAGGAAATACTTGAAGAAAATGCTGAATATTATTTAAAAAGGATGCAGTATACAAAACCCGGCTCTGTTTCAAAAACGCAGACGTTAAGAAAAAATAATTGTCCTTTTGATTGCGGTCTTTGTCCCGACCATGAACAGCACACCTGTATTGGACTTATTGAGGTAACAAAAGATTGTGATTTAAAATGTCCTACTTGCTATGCAAACAGTGGTAATGGCAGTTATTTGTCATTGAAAAAAATTGATGAAATGTTGGACTTTTTTCTTGATTCGGAGTTTGGAAATGCCGAGATTCTTCAAATCAGTGGTGGTGAACCAACAACCCATCCGCAAATCATTGAAATTATAAAACTTGCGAGGAAAAAGAAGATCAAATATGTAATGTTAAACACCAATGGCTTGCGCATCGCCGATGATGAGGATTTTGTGAAAGAGTTAAGTCAATTTGTCGGTGGCTTTGAAATCTATTTTCAATTTGATGGATTTAATGAGGATACATATAAACATTTGCGCGGGAGGGATTTATCAGAAGTAAAAATGCGAGCAATTGAGAATTTAACCAAATATAAAATTCCAATTACGCTTGTTTCCACCATTGAAAAAGGGATAAATGATCAGGAAATTGGAAAAATCGTTGAATTTGGCATAAACATAAAATATATTCGTGGTATAAATTTTCAGCCGGTAGCATTTTTTGGTAGACTTGGCACCGTTAACAAGAAAAATAGAATTACTATTACCGGAATTATCCAAGAAATTGAGAAACAAATGAATGGAATGATTGGAGTAAATGATTTTATTCCTTTGCCATGCAATGTTGATAGGGTAGCAATCTCTTATTTATACAGAGTCAAGGATGATTTTATCCCTTTAACGAGGAACTTGGATATTAAGAACTATTTACCGGTAATCAGAAATACGTTTAAGTTTGATCCGGAAGATTTTTTAAAAGATTTGGTGAAAAATACTATGTGTTCAAGTGGAAACTGTTGCAATTATTTAAATTTACTAAAAAAATTTAAAAAAATTATTCCCGATAGTTACTTGTTAAAATCCAAAGAAGAAAAAATAGAGTATGTGAGCGAAAATACTTTCAGAATAAGCGTTACATCGTTTGTTGATGCCTACAATTTTGATATGAAGTCAATGAAAAAGGAATGTGTTCATGTTATTACTCCGGATTTAAAAAAGATTCCTTTTTCTTCTTATAATATTCTTCATAGGAAATAATTATGACATTTGATCTTACAATTTTATTTAATAGTCCGGAAAATACCTTTTATCTTTTTAGCAATATAATTGTTGTTTTGTGTGTGTTTTTGGTTTTCGTTTCGGTCTTGATAGATTTTACTGAATTTCAGACAAGAAAACAGGTTAAGAAAGAAAAAAAGAGTATTGTGGAAACGGGCACAATGTTTCTTTTCTTTTTTCTCTTCTATTTTTTAATTAGGTTTAGTGTGGGCCAGATTCATGTGCCATACTTATCACTGAAAATTTTTATCATGGCTTTGGGAATATTAATTTTAATTATCGGCGTTATTGTGAATATTAAAGGAAGGTTGAAATTAGGTAAGAATTGGGCGAATCAGATAAAAATTTACACTGATCATCAATTTGTTTTTGACGGCGTGTACGGTTTTGTTAGGCATCCGCTTTATGCTTCAATTATTTGGATGTTTTTTGGTGCGAGTTTAATTTATTTAAATCCGTTGGCTTTTTTTTCTAATGTTTTTGTTTTCATTCCATTTATGTATTATCGGGCTAAACAAGAAGAAACCTTACTTATTAAAGAGTTTGCAAATTATAAGAATTATCAAATTAAAGTCGGGATGTTTTTCCCTAAATTTTTTAAAAAATTATGAAAAAGTATAAACCGGTATCTGTGCCGAAGGCGGCATTTGCGTTTTGTCGTTATAGTATAGCTGTTCTAATATGGCTTTCTTTAATTTTTCACTTAAAAATTATTTTGATTTTCGTTCTAACTATATTTGTTTTGTCGGCAATATTGAAAGTCCAGAAATCCCCGATGGTTTTATTTTATAGCTACACCATCAATAAAATAATTAAATCTTCAGATGAAATTTTAAATGAACACGCCATGCGGTTTGCTCATATTATGGGTAGTATTTTTAGCGTGATTTGTTTATTTCTTCTGTATTTTGTAAGTGATCAGGTCGGTTGGGTTGCAGTATTTATTTTTGCTTTACTTAAAAGCATTTCTGCGTTTGGTTTTTGTCCCGCATCAAAATTATATGAATGCGCTACAAACGACAGTTGTTGCGTTTTTATAAAAAAACATGATTGACGAACATTTCTATCCTGAAAATTGGGGAATAAGGCCCGTTTTATTTGAAATAGGGGATTTTGGGGTTCCTTCTTATTCTTTTTTTGTGTTGTTGGGATTGTTGGTGGGAATTTTAATTTATTTTTACGAAGCAAGGCAGAAAAAAAGTCTAGACGAAAGAGGCTTTTTTATTGCAATCGGTTCATTGTTCGGTGGAATACTCGGGGCGAAAATTTTACAATTGCTCATTGATTATAAGTATATTTTTTCCCATTTACCTGATTTTGAAGTGATTTTTTCTGGTCGAACGATTATCGGCGGATTGATAGGCGGAACAATTGGGGCGGTTATCACTAAAAAAATTTTAGGAATTAAAGAAAAAAGAGGTAATTTGTTTGCCCCGGCAATTGCCATGGGCGTCGCTATCGGAAGGTTGGGGTGTTTTTTCCGTGGTTGTTGTTATGGTGAGGAAACTTTTCTGCCCTGGGGAGTGAATTTTGGTGATGGAGTTTTAAGACATCCTACGCAAATTTATGAATCATTATTTATGTTAGTAATGTTTTTTTATCTGGAAAAGGTAAAAAACAAAGATAATATAAAACCGGGCCAGCTTTTCAAACAATTAATGACCGCATATTTTATTTTTAGATTTTTAATTGAATTTATTAGAGTTGAACCGGTAACTTTTGTTGGTTTGACCATATTCCAAATAATTTCAATTGGTGTTATAATTTATTTAATGAGAGAAGATATTATTAATTTGTTTAAACGAAAATCATATGGAAAAGAATGAAATATCAACTAGTTATTACGTAAAAACAAGCCAAAAAGTAGCAGATTTTCTCATCGGGTTTTTGGGTTCTTTGGTTCTTCCCGCAGTGTATTATTTTATGATGACATCTGTTTTTAATTTAATTTATTTTGTGTTTTATTGGATTATAATTTTAGCATTTAGCATTTTGTTTTTTAAGATGGGCAGGAGTTTTATTGCCATTGGCATAATATCTGTGTGTTTAATTCCTTTGTTAAGTTTTGGTAGTTGTATTTTATTATTGGGTATTGGGGGTTAATTAGGCTGTGCTAATAAGATTTGCTTAGAAATTGAGAAGTTGTGGAGACGAATATACTAAAAAACCCGGCCGAAGCCGGATTTTTTACTTTGGTTGCGGGAACAGGACTTGAACCTGTAACCTCGAGGTTATGGGCCTCGCGAGCTGCCAATTGCTCTATCCCGCGATAAATGTATTTACATAATAAAGCAAAATGGGGAAAATGTCAAAAAAAATTGAATTTTAGATAAAAAGCGAGCCTTTTTAAAAACTCAATTGACAAGCTTTTTGCAATAAGTTAATATATAACAGCGAAAAACAAATTCGCCTCGGTAGCTCAGTGGTAGAGCAGAGGACTGAAAATCCTCGTGTCGGTGGTTCAATCCCGCCCCGGGGCACCAAAGTCCCCTTCAAAGGGACTTTCTGTGTCTTTACATTCAAAATATAGTTGTTTTTTCTCGGGGTGTAGCGCAGTTGGCTAGCGCGCGTCGTTCGGGACGACGAGGTCGGAAGTTCGAGTCTTCTCACCCCGACCATTTCCACACCATGCGGGTGTCGTATAATGGCTATTATGTCAGCCTTCCAAGCTGAAGACGGCGGTTCGATTCCGCTCACCCGCTCCAAGAAAAACCCTTTTATCAGAAGGGATTTTTTATTTGTCCGAAAATATAAATTTTGCTATAATTTAGAAAGCGAATTATGGCGATTTATTTTTAAATTTAAAATAAAAATTATGACAGACAACGAGAACAAGGGACCAAACAATCCTGAACAGTTTCCACAAAATCCGACTGTTCCTCCGGTGGAAATGTCTACCCCCCCGGCCCCTTTTGATGCCACGCCGCCTGTGCCGCCAGTAGTTGAAACACCGATTGTAAAAACGCCGGAAGTTGTGGAAGAATCGAAAGCGGTGAAAGAACCGGAAGAAGTTTTAGCAACGCCGGAAAACGCCAATGTTCTCATAAAGGGATTGGAGCAAAGCGAGCAAGCGTTAAAAGATAATTTTAGAAAAATAGAAAGTAGTTTTATTGATATCGGTAAAACCGTTTTGGAATCCGGTGTTTTTGTTGATGAAGAATATACGGCCGTTAATGAATTATTGGGTAATTCTTTCAACAGATATGAGGAAATCTCAACTATTATCAATGCCCAAATTGAGCAAATGAAAAAGCTGGGTGAAGCTCATATCAAAGATGAATTGCCATTGAAAAAATTGATGGAAAAAGTCAGCGCTTTGGAAAGTAAATTGGCGGCGCATCAAGCGAAAAATAGATCTTTGTTGGATAGTTTGTGGGAAATCAAAGAAGTTTTTCCGGAAAAGGTGGCCGATATTAAGCCGGAATATGAACGAAAGGTTAAGCAGTTGTTAAAGGCGATGAATGATTTTTCTTTATCTCATTTAAACACTTTGGATATAGATAGCGTTCCCGAAGAAGAAAAAGAACATTTGAATATTATTTTTAATGTTTACGATAGCGCCGGTTTTGGGGATGTCAGTAAATCATTTGTTCGAGCTGATGATTATTATGTGTCGGAAGCGGAGAATTTGAAGAATCAGGAACAAAGTTTGTTGGACTTATATCAAAAAGACAAAGTATTGGAGGATAGCAAACCGCAAGCTCGGCATTTGGTAGATGAAAATTTGCGATCCTTGTTTTTGTTGAAAGATTTGTTTGATTTGAATCCGGAAATGTACAAAAAAGTGATTTTGAATTTTCAACTGTTGGATCAGTATAAAGATGACTTGGATGCTTTGCAACCGTATTTGAAAATGCAAACCGGTTATTATGATTTGAATTTTTTGAAAAAGAGAGTATTGGGTTTAGCCAAAGATGATCCGGGAATGGTTTTGGAATATTTAGAAAATAAGTTGGAGGATTTAAAAAATGCTAAAAAGCAATTAGATGCTTCAAGAGTGCCAGCTCCGGATAAGCCATGGAATAATAGCATTCAAACAATTAAAGAAAGATTTGCACAAGCGCAATTGTTAGATGATTTGTTGTCTGATTTATCTCAAGTGACAACGATTTATGAACCTGGTGGGGAAGCCGGATGGACCGGCGCTAAAGCGATTGAGGCGATTAAGAATGCCAAATCTTTGTATCAGGCGAATAAAGATATTGATCAGGCAGTGGCTGGGGTTACAACAATGCTTGGTTTACGAGATAAAGTAAAGTTTTTATTAAAAGCAGGGGAGCCGGTTGGAGTGGTTGATACGGTAATTGTTGGTAAGGGGGCAGAAGAAGTTTCAGATGTAGGGGAATTGGAAAAAGCCGCTCGTGAAATTTCTCAAATGGCGCAATCCGGGGAGTTTCGTAGTGATGCGGAAGCGGAGGCTCGTGATTATGCTGATATGGTGGTGCGAGAAAAATTTCCAACCAAACCGAAAGTGGAAGTTGGTGAGGATGCTGATATCGTGGATGAGGTGGTTGAATTAAAGCCGGAAGATATTGAGTATGTGGACGAAGTGGCAATCCCGCCTGCTAAACCGAAATATGATATGCCACCGTTGCCGGCGATGGAAACCGTTAAACAGGATGAAGCAAAATCCGCTGAAAATAAGGCTGAGATTGCGGAAGGCATCAAAGAATTAAAAAATATTGAATTGCAACGTCAATTTGTGGAAAATTTTTGGAAAAACAATAAAGAATTGGCGGAAAAATTGCAGTATTATCAGATTATGTACCGTGAGTTGAAAAACATGGCGGATGCCCGTACCGGCGCGCCGGTTTTGGATGATATGGCGGCGAATTTGCTGCCGAATTTAAATTCATACATCAAAGAGAATTACGGTAAAAAATCCGAAGCGGAAATTATTGGAGATGTGGCGAAGCAGTTGGAATCCAATGATGAAAAATTGCAGGATTTGTATAAGATGTTTACCGAAAGTAAAACCGTTTCCGGTGAGTTAAATGTGGCTCCGGTTGAACAAACACCAATGCCTGAAATGGCTAAAGTGGCAGTAGGCGAAGGCGCTAAGGCAATGCCGTCCCCGGAATCCCGTGAGCTTTCGTTGACAAAAATGATTGCTGAAGCGCAGTCTTTTGATGACTTGGCGGAAACGATTCAAAAAAATCAACTTGCGATTCAGGGCAGTGAAAAATTATATAAAACCGAAGATTTGTTGGCGAGCATCAATGCCGCTAAAATCGGGATTGCGCCGAATTTGTGGTTGGCCACGCGCAAACATGGATTTAGAGAAAAATTAAAATCATTGTATGACGCCCAACGTGCTAAAACGTCTAGCGAAGAAGTGATTGAATTGAGCGATGAAGATGTTGAAGATATTACTGAAAAGAAACCGGTGAAGGCTACGCCCCCACCGCTACCGCCGCGTATGCAAAGACCAGAAGAACGGGAACCAATTTCTTTGACTGAAGACATGAAAAATAAACCGGTTGCAGAAATACCAGATTGGCGTACCGAAGCGGTGGCCGACGCCGCTGACCGCGCGCCGGAATTGACTAGTTTGGCTGATAAATTGGGAAAGAAGTATCGTGATCAAAAGGCAAATTTGATTGATATCAGTAATATTTATCATGATTTGTCTCAAGGTTTAAG